>Ga0172379_10011563_pt1 | contig 10483 bp, 11 predicted proteins | sample GrowelOW334metaG_FD_119756 | JGI IMG/M metagenome (GOLD analysis project Ga0172379, IMG submission 119756) | Groundwater microbial communities from an aquifer near a municipal landfill in Southern Ontario, Canada - Groundwater well OW334 metaG | ecosystem: Environmental > Aquatic > Deep...
ATAACGCGGGCAAAATATAAGCTATATATGTCGTGGGCAAAACAGAGAACTATTTGGGGAACTGCGACTGCACAAAATAGATCAAGATTTATTGGTGAGATAGATGCTAAGTTGTTTGAGTATCCCACTTCGCCTGCGGCTTCGCTTTGGACAAGATCTGTCGGAATGACGAGAAATAAGGTGGATGATGACAAGTTCTGGAGAGAACACGGGGCACACCTGCCTGCGCAGGCAGGGCTAAAAACAAGTAAGTCAGGGATCAAGATAGATTCACTATCTGACTCTACCCTGGATGATTTTTTGTCTGGGAATATGAGTGTAGAGGAACTTTTGAATAGATAAGCTAGAATAGAGCTATGATAAATGCACAACATCCAATGCAAAGTTCTGAGTGGGGTGAATTCCGCAAACTGATGGGAGTAAAGGTAGTGCGTGAGGGTGACATTCAAGTGACGATCCACAGAATTCCCTATACCCCTTGGAATATTGGTTATGCCCCAAAGGGACCAATGCCGACAAATGAACAAGCTAAGACTCTCAAAAAAATTGCTAGTGAAAATAAATGTATTTTTATAAAATGTGAGCCAAAAATAGAAGTGACACAGTTGCATGGTGACCTACCTACGCAGGCAGGCACAGAGTCACAGTTGTTAAGGATGGGATTTGTGGAGGGTAGATCGCTGTTTACCAAATATAATTTTGTGTTGGATGTAAGTCCTAGCGAAGAACAACTCTTAGCAAGTTTTAAGCAAAAGACTCGTTATAACATACGTGTTGCAGAGAAAAAAGGAGTCACGGTCGAAATAGATAATTCTGACCAAGCGTTTGAAAAGTACTTAAGCTTGACTGAAGAGACAACTAAAAGACAAGGATTTTATGCACATGGGCGAGAATACCACAAGAAAATGTGGAGCATATTGCACAAAGCAGATATTGCTCAACTGCTAGTGGCAAGGTTTGAAGGTCAAATTATAACTACCTGGGTGTTGTTTAAATTTGGAGATACGCTCTACTACCCATATGGCGCATCCACACGCGAGCATAGAGAGGTGATGGCAAATAACTTGGTCATGTGGGAAGCAATCAAACTTGCTAAAAAATGGGGATGTCACTACTTGGATATGTGGGGAGCACTAGGGCCTGATGCTGATCCATCTGATCCGTGGTACGGATTTCATACGTTTAAATCTGGGTACAATCCTAGGGCGGTTGAATATATTGGGACCTGGGATTACGTGGCTATGCCTGGGTTGTATAAGATCTATAGAATAGTAGAAAATATCCGATGGAAATTGTTGCGTTTACTTAAATAGATACCAAAAGAGCCGACAAGGCAGGTGTATGGTCGGCTCTTAAGAAAAACTTATTTGCGTTTTTTAGTTGCTTTTTTGACTACTTTCTTTACAGGTTTCTTGGTAACCTTTTTAACGACTTTTTTCACGGTCTTTTTAACGATTTTCTTAGTAACGACCTTTTTAGCTGGAGCCTTTTTGACTACAGTTTTTTTACCTAATAGCTTTTTAAAAAGTTTTTTTAACATATATTTTTACCTCCTTTCAAATATGGATAAAAAATAATTATTTTTCGCGCTGAACGGTAATGGTGCATTCAGTAAGGAGAGCGGCTATCCCACCAATGACGATGAGAGGAGGAAGGAGGATGGCGCCAATGACTCCGGCGGTGACGGGAAGCGAAAGTATTATTTTCCCCTTGCTATCTTTGACGGTTATTTTGCGGACATTCCCCTCTTTGATAAGAGCCTTGATTTTGCTCACAACTTTTTTGCCTTCGACTTTGAATTCTTCTTGTTGTTTTTTAGTTACGATTGGTTTTTTGATTTTCTTTTTGGTGGGCATATGTTTACTCCAAATAATATTTATATAACAGCTTAATTAAATCACATTATGTGAATTGTATATATAGATGTTATGTGGAGAAAAGATGATATTTGTCTTCTACTACGTATCCCAGCTGCGTTAAACCGTGATACGATCCGCTGCCGTTTTCTACGAGTCCATATGTATCTGAAATGCCATATTCAATAGATATGTTGATGAGGTGTTCAACCATTGCAGTAAAATAACCCTTTCTCCTGAACTCTGGAAGTACGCCCATATTGTGGAAGTAGGATAAGTTATCGACTTGCGAAGCTATCAGTCCACAGAAGCCTACCAGATTGTTGTCCTGTTTCAAAAGATAGTTGCGTACTATTTTGTGACTATTTGATTTTTGGTGTTCGTACATGTGTCTTGCATACTGTTCGTTGTTTGGCCACTCAGGAAAACATATTTTAGCCATGCCGATGAGTATTTTTAGAGATGAATCATCTACTAAAAATAACTGCCCTATTGGAGTTGATTTAGCATCAACATGCTTGCAAATATAATAATCCGAGCTGGTGCTTGTGTGCTTATTGTCTTTGGTGAAATAATCTTTGTATAACTGAGAGAGATTATCTGGGATGTAATATGACATTGAAATTCCAATCTCTTTCTGAGATTTAATTACGTTGCTCGTTTCACTCCAATTTAATTTGTCAGGCGAGACTTTAGGGACAATGAAGTTGTACCACTCATCACAGAAAATTGATTTGATGTGTGAGAACGTCGGGTGCTTGATAATGGGGTCATAAATTACGCCATCAAAAAGATTTAAACCACGCTCAAAAATATTTTTCATAATGGGTATTCTGCGACGAGTGGAGAGATTTCCCTTAGTTTGTCGACATTGGAATATTTATGTTGTTTTAGCTCGACAATATCCCATTCTTCTTCAATGTTTTCCCATGGAAAGATAAGTTCTTGCTTGTAATCTATTCCCAATTTCTCAGACTCTGTGTCGGATAATTCTTTGCAACAATTGGTGAGGTTGCCGTAGAGTGATACTTCCACATCTTTGATTACGTCTTGGTATTTGTAATCCATATTGGAGGCGCCGTAAATAATCCGAGAATCTGGAAACTCGGCTTTTAAATCTCTTGCGGCATATTTGGCTTGATTGCCATAACAGTGATTGCCTTCAATAAGGAGGATTACTGGATTTGACTTGGTAATAATTTCTTTATTTATGCTCTGCAGTCGACGTAGTTCGCATTTTCCTGGTACAAAGAAATACTTGTATTGTACGGGAGTGATAGCAAGCACATTGAGAGCATAGGCTATGTAGGTGGCTGGAATGTTTCCTCCTCTGAGAATGGGAACAACGACGTCTACTGTGAGATTATTGTCTGTTATATAATCAACTACTTTAGTGGTGAGATTTTTTAATTCTACTTCGTATTCTGACCATGACATGACGCGGTAGTTTTCTTTTTTATATTTTTTGAGCGTTTCTTTAAGTAAATCTTTATCTTGCATTTGGTTATTTTAGCATTATTAGCTTCACAGGATATATTAAACTAATAAAATTATGCCGACGGTGGTGAGAATGGCACCCATGACTTTGAGAAGTTTGTGATCACGCTCATTGAATATGATAATGCCAACAACGACAGCGAGGGCGGTAATACCCTGAAAGACGCTATTAACTTGGCCAACGGAGGCAAGGGTATAGGCTTTGACTATAGTGTACATGGTGATGATGTTAAAGATCGAAGCTAGAAGAGTGGATTTGAGGATAGGACCTGTGGTAAAGCGAATGCGCGCGAGCGAGCTTTTCATGAGCAGTGGGATGAGGACAGCAGCAGGAAAGGAAAAGGCTGCGGTGACAATGGAGATGGAGGCAACGGAGGAGGCGGATTTGAGTAAGATATTGGAGATGGTATTAATTAGCACAAAACCTAGGGCATACCAAATGCCCTTGGTGCCCCTGATGTGTTTCATACCAACCACAGTGAGACAACCAGAGAAGATGGCAACAATGCCAACGTACTGTAGAAAGGTGAGGCGTTCCCCGAGGAAAAGAAAGGCGAAGGCGGGTACAAGCAGCACGCGTAGACGACTAAAGATGCTAGAGACTGAGAGTTCGGTGTGGGCATGCATTTTCATGTAGAGATAAGTACCCAACAGTTCAGTAAAACCGACACTGATGAGAATAATAGTTGTACGGGTGCCACAAAGGAGAAAGTGATCAAAGGGAATGAGGAGGATAAAAAATACGAAGCGAATGAGCTCGAATAGCCAGGCGTAAACAGTGCTGTCGTGCCCCTGTTTGAGAGTGCCACGATTCATGGTATTGAATAGGACTGAAGAGATGCCGGCAATAGCCGTGAGTACTAGCCAGTTATTGACCATGTGTTAATTTTAGACCTGTACGCAAGGGGGTGACACAGTTTAGTTAGGTAGTGGGCAATCCACTTGGATAGCAGTGGTCCTTAAAATAGCATTTCTCGCATTTTTTGAGGTCGGTAGTGCGGGGAAAAGAGAGTGAACGAATTGATTGCATGGTCGATATAATAGTATTTTTAAGTTCGTTGATTTGCTTGTCGGTCACCTGGAAATGGCGTTCGCCAGATTTACCTTTGAGTACAGGCTCCTCGACGAAATCAAACAGACCTTCTCCGAATTTATAATTGAGACTGGGGTCAGAATCTATGAGAAGTTTGTAGAACTCTAGTTGGCGGGCGAGCTCACCGTCGCTATCCTGGGTTGTACCTTCAATCTGCCCCATGGTCTTTGGTTTGCCGGTTTTGTAGTCGACTACCCTAACCAGCCTAGCTGATTGGTCTGACCATTCGAGGCGATCCAATTTACCAGTGAGCTCTATGTCGCCTAAATTGGTACGTAAATTCTTTTCGGTGGCCAGAGGAAGGATAAAATGATTTTTGTTGAGTTCAAAATAGGCAATTAAAACTTCTTCGCCTTTTTTTAAATACACATTAAGATCAGCTATCGTAATGACAGATGCCGTGAGCGAAATGCGGAACTGAGAAAGTAAGTAGGCAAGACTTGGGGCGGCACCATCTTCTTTAAATTTGAGGTAAAACTTTTCTAGTGAGCTGTGGATGGCGGTACCAAAAGTAAGGTGAGACTTTTTGGCGTGTGGGACTTTGAGGAGTTTGTCTAGTTTAAATTTGTAGGCACAGAATAAGTAGGAGTTGAGCGAGGTAGCAGCCAACTTGAATTTGTCTACGATATCCTGGAGATAGGCTTTCTCACTCGCTGGCGTATCTTGCACCGTCTGACTACTCAAGATAGTTTCGATATGATTGTGGGCGGTTTCTTCGATATGGGTTACATTAATATTTTTGAGTAGATCATTGTTTAATTCTTCGATAAACATGGTGGGACTAGCAGCAGTAGCTTTGCCATAGCTACTGTAGGTATTTGCGCGAGTAAGGGTCAGGCTAGATTTGGCGCGGGTCAGAGCCACATAGAACAGCCGACGCTCATCTTCGTTTTTTTCTTTATCGGACGGCTTGACATTTTTAAGCAAAGTATCTGGGAGACTAATGAGCTCAGCCTTTTTATTGTTACCCCAGTTGCCATCTATGGCTTTGTAGATATAGACGTACTCCCATTCGAGACCCTTACTTTTGTGGGCAGTAGTTAAGGTAATAGCTTCGCGACTGACGCCGTAACTGGACTCTTCTATGCGGAGATGATTCTCTTCCATGATCTCTAGATTAGAGATAAATCCTTTTAAATCTAAGTTGTGATCTGCTCTGTTCATTCGCTTCACCTCGTCAAATAAAGTGTTGATTTTGGCTAGGCGGTGATGAGCTCCTTTGACCTGATTATGGTAGTAATCCCCTTCATCTAGGATCCAGTTGAGGTATCCAGATTTGTTTAAGACGTCTTCAAAAAATTCAACAAAGGTTTTGTTGGCATCTATTGCTGACCAGTTTTTGAGTTTGGTGAAAGTCTCGTCTATATGTTGGCGTGAGACAAGGTTAAGCGAAGTGAGTGATTCTGGATTACCTAGGACATCAAATAACGTGAGACGAGAGTTGCCGGCATGGCGCGCGATTTTTAAAACATCGAGTGGATCGATGCCAAAAATATCATAGTGAAGGATAGTAAAGAGATCCTCATCCTCGCTGTTCTCTCTCATTTCATAAATCACTTTGAGGATCTTGATAAAGTTACGGACTGTCGGGTCAGATAAGACGTTGGCACCTCCCTGTACGGTATAGTCGATCCCGTATTTAGATAGTGTGTCGGCAATAACGGTAGCTTCAAAATTCTTGTGATAGATCACAGAAATACTACTTGGTGCGGCTCCAGCATTTATTTTTTGTTTAATATCCTCGGCGATAAAAATTACTTCTGCGGTGTTGCCACTGAGATTGGCGACGCCTATTTTGTCTCCTGCCCCAAGTTGAGAGGCAAGATGTGGGTCTATACTTGGAACCACATCGTTAATCCGCAAGTTATTGTGAGTAATGAGAGAGTCGGCAATATCTAAAATATTTTGAGTACTGCGATAATTTTGCTTTAGTGTGACCACGCTGGCATTTGGGTACGCTTTAATGAATGAAAGTTGGTTTTCGATAGAGGCGCCTTGAAATCTCATAATACTTTGATCTGGATCTCCCGCGACGAAGACATTGGCCTGTGTCCCCCAGTATTTGGCAAGTAATAACATGAGTTCGTTCTGTGCAGAGTTCGTATCCTGATACTCGTCGACTAAGATGTATAAATATTTTTCTTGGCAAGAAAATAAAAGTTCTTTGTTCTGTTTGAAAGCATCTACCACGCATGTAATCATATCTTCAAAATCGAAGATCCCCCCTTCTTTGAGAGCAGACTGATATTTGCGGAAGAGGAGATTGAGTTCTTTGTTTTTGACTAGATTGCGCTGACGTTTTATGACTTCTGTTTTATTGAGTTCGCGTACATCATCAGAGTGGAGAAAAAGATCTTCTGCGATGAGTAGTTCCTCAAATTCGTCTGGGTCTACGCCCTCTCTCTTTAGATCACTAATAGCACTTAGAATTGCGCTGGCATAATGATACGGGGCTCCAGTTGGACGCAAGACACTAAGATTTGACCCATCTATAAGCTTGCGGATAAGCTTGAGTTTTTCTAAATCAGAGAGTGGTTCGCTCGACGGGTTGATGGTAAAGATATCGGGATTATCTTTGATAACTCCCTGACAGAAAGCATGGAAGGTAGAGATGTTCACGTAGTAGGCCTCGGAGCCAATCATCTGTGTCAAGCGCGACTTCATGGCGCGCGCACCAGACTCTGTGTAAGTCAGGGCGAGCAGAGAGCTGGCTGGAGTATCCGTGTTGAGGAGGATGTTGGCGATGCGGAGAGCCAAAGTTTGGGTTTTGCCGGTACCTGGACCTGCCACAAGCATGACGGGACCTTCGATCGTGTCGACAGCTAAGCGTTGCTCGGTGTTTAGGTTTTTGTATGATTCATCAAAGGCTTTGGTAGTTTTGGCCATAGGTTAGTTTTCAATCAATTTTTCGTCAGCGCCACCGGTAAGCTCGCGAGTGGAGCTGAGCTTTTGACCAATAGTGTTGAACTGAGACTGAACATCAGAGAATTTGTTGTAGGCATTGGTCAAGTGCGAGCCGAGAGTAGTCATGGAGTCGGCAGTTTTACCAAAATCTTTTTGGATGCCTCGCATAAGCTTGAAAACCTCTTTGGCTTTAGCTTCGATCTTTTTACCCTCAAAAGACAAAAGAATGGTTTGGAGGGCGGCATAGAGAGTATTGGGGGAAACGGGATAGACGCGTGACTCGCGGGCAAAGTCCATGAGCTCCTCGACACTTACTACCTCGTAAAAGACGGATTCGGAGGGGATGTACATGAGGGCAAAGTCCAAAGTATTCTCCTCTGGCAAAATATATTTCTTGGATATAGCGGTCACGTGAGTTTTGATATCGCGAACAAAGGTACGACGGAGCGAGTCAACTTCGGCCTTGTTTTGAGTTGACATCATTTTTTGGAAGTTTTCCATCGGGAACTTGGAGTCAATGGGGAGCAAGCCCGCATCTGTTTTGATAATGGCGTCGACTATGCTACCCGATTTGAAGGTGTGCTGGAGCGCAAAAGAACTGACAGGGAACATCTGGGAAATGAGATCTTTGAGCACCATCTCACCGATGTTGCCGCGCAGTTTGGGAGACTGGAGGTAGTCTTGAAGTGACTTCATGGAGCGACTGACCTCCGAAAAAGCACCCGCCTCTCTCTTTAGGTCCCCTATCACCTCAGTGGCATGTAAGAGCCTATCACTGATATCTTTGGTGTTTCCGGCCAGACTAGAATTGATAGTATCTTTGGTGCTCTCGACAGAAGAGCGAAGTGACCTAAGGTCATCTTTGAAGAACTTGAGGATAAGCAGCATAAATCCAGCTAGAAAAAGCACTATTATGAGTGTTAGAGTTGTGACTTCCATACTGCTATTATAGTCATAATATGAAATGGATACCAAGAATAATGGCATTGCTCTTGTTGTGGGGCTCGCTTGTGGCTACTGTGATATATGTTGAACCGGGTCTTATTAGAGATTTTGTATTACCGGGATCATATTTTCCATTTTTTGTGCTGCTGGATCTTGCTCTGTGGTTTACAATGAGAAACTTTTGGATTGCCGCAACAATTGTTTTAGCAATAATTTTGTCTACCCTGCATCTTATGCACTGGGGACTAGCTCTAGTGATCCTATTGACTTTAGTAATGGAAAGCGTGTATATCTATGGTAGACATGAAAAAATCCACTCAACCAATGAACAAAAAGATCGAAGCACAGGTTTATAAAATCCTTTACCAGGTTCTGGGTGATGCCAAAAACGAAGTGGATGTAGAAATAACTCTCAAAGCGCTACTTACTGAGAACGAACTTTCGGCGATCGCGAAACGTCTCGCAATTGCGGTGTTTCTAGACAAGCGACAGTCTTACGAACACATTAAAGATGTTCTCAAGGTATCTACTGCTACGATAGCCTCGGTTGCAGAGAACATGAATAAAAAAGGCATCCAGATGGCGCTAGCAAAAGTTAAGGCAGAGGAATGGGCTGATGTGTGGAGCATACGACTGTCCCGGGCACTAGAGAAACTCATGAAATGAACCTGATATAATTGGTTGATGAGTAAAAATTATTACCTGACGACAACTAGCCCGTACGTTAATAGCGATCCACATGTAGGATTTGCCCTAGAAATCATTCAGGCTGACGTGTTGGCTAGGTTTCACAAACTACTGGGAGACGAGGTCTTTTTTAATACAGGGACCGACGAACACGGCAAGAAAATATACGAAAAGGCCATAGAGTCTAGAATGGAACCCCAGGCATACTGCGATATGTATGCAGCCAAATTTGGAGATTTGAAGAAAGCACTGAATCTCTCATATAATAGTTTTTGGCGATCAACTGAACCCAAACATATCGAAGCTGCGCAGGAAATGTGGCGACGAGTGGACAAGGCTGGATATATTGAAAAAGGCATCTATCACGCTAAATACTGCGTAGGGTGTGAACTGGAAAAGCAAGATTCTGATCTAGTTGATGGGAAGTGTCCACTTCATCCAAACAAAGTGATTGAAAACATTGCAGAGGAGAACTATTTCTTTAAATTCTCTAAGCTGAGCAAGAAGTTGCTTGAACATTATGATAAGTACCCCGATTTTGTGGTACCGGCCCACCGCCAAAAAGAAATTCGCAATTTTGTGGAGTCGGAATTAACTGACTTTAGTATTTCTCGCCTTACTGAAAAAATGCCATGGGGAGTGCCAGTGCCAAATGATCCAAAACATTGTATGTATGTTTGGTTTGATGCGCTAACTTACTATATTTCTTCCTTAGGTTGGCCGGATGATGAGAAGAAGTTTGCAGAATTCTGGGGAACTACAGAGTCTCCAAACGCAGTGCAGGTGTGTGGGAAGGATAACTTGAGACAGCAGACTGCTATGTGGCAGGCAATGCTGATTGCGGCAGGACTACCACCTACTCGCCAGGTTCATGTCCACGGCTTTATTAACTCTGGTGGTCAAAAAATGAGTAAATCTCTAGGGAACGTAGTCAACCCGATTGAATACAGCGATAAATACGGAACTGACGGCTTACGCTACTACCTACTGGCAAAGGTGGCTCCTGCCGAAGACTCTGATTTTACCAGGGAAAAATTTGAAGATGCATATAAGGCAGATTTGCAAAATGGACTCGGGAATTTAGTTTCTAGAGTAGCCGCGATGGCTACGGGCGGAGAATATCCACCAAGTGACAAGGTAACAATAAGTGATACAGTGTCACGAGCGCTTAACGAATATAAATTTGATAGTGCGATGGCAAGTATCTGGGACAGGATCAAAAAAGCTGATCAATTTATCTCAGAAAACCAGGTCTGGAAATTGACAGGTGAAGAAAAAAGCTCGGCTCTGACGAAAATGATAACTGAGATTAGACAGATCGCGGTAGATCTGCAACCATTCTTGCCTGAAACAGCAGATAAGATAATCAAACAATACAACCAAGGAAAAATAGTAAAAAATGATCCGATGTATCCGAGATTAACGTAATTATAGGATTGATATAATGATTTAAATCATTATATCACTAGTTGTAGATGAATTATCGAGATAAACAGTTTCA
>Ga0172379_10011564_pt1 | contig 10482 bp, 9 predicted proteins | sample GrowelOW334metaG_FD_119756 | JGI IMG/M metagenome (GOLD analysis project Ga0172379, IMG submission 119756) | Groundwater microbial communities from an aquifer near a municipal landfill in Southern Ontario, Canada - Groundwater well OW334 metaG | ecosystem: Environmental > Aquatic > Deep...
GGCGTGAGAAAAATTGATTTTATCTTGTTCAGATAATTTCGACCATAATTCTTTATCTCTGGCAAAATATACCGAGAGAATAGTAGCATTAAGAGGTATATCTTTTACCATTTCCAAAAAAAATTCTTCATTATCATGCGTTTTATTTCTTGTTCTTCCGCCATGTAAAATATATTTGGTCATAAACTTAAAAAAAACTTAACCCCACTGGTGATTCATTTTTAGTCATCATTTCTTGATATACAGGATCGTTTATATCAATAATTTTATATTTACCAGATGTAACCTGTTCATCTTTAGAAATATTTTTTATCGTTTGTTCCAATATCAAAACTTTTCCCCAATATACCCATTTTCCATTAATATTGTGGACCAAAAAACATCTAATTGGTGATAAATGATATATTCGTGCGCCAGGTTTATTTTGAAATTCAAAAATTTGATCCACTACATCACCAAGTTGAATCGGCGTAGTTCGATGTTTTTCCAAATTTAAAATATCTTCGGGAAAACCTTGTGCGGTCGTAAGTTGCAAAGTGTCATTTATTTCAATGTGGCTGCCCATAAATTTAATATTATATATTACAGATAGTTTAGCACCCTATTCTCTCATTTTCAAGTTATTAATGTATTATTACTATGCAAAATTATTGACAATAATCAATTTTTGTTATATAAATCATCAAATGTTCAGTGGCGTGGGGTCACTGAAAACCAATCGTAAGGGGACCTGATGTACTCAACACTGTGGGCAGCAATCCTAGCGCGACACGATATCGTCGGGGGCGACTTCGAGTCCAACGAGGGTGGTGATCTGTTCAGAGGTCCCATCCACGGGATCGAACTCAAAGAAGGAACGATCTTCATCACCCTGAGGTGGTGCGCCAGAAAGTACTGGCTGGACGGCGACCGGACGGGAAGATGGCGAGTGTACAGAAACAGCGAAATCAGGAAGTCCATTCCACACCTCATCAAGCCGACCATCACGAGCGATGGCCGAGTGGTGTGCTACTGCGACCAGTGCACTATTCTGCTTTACCCCAAAGGAGGTGACCAACTCGACCCCACCATGGTGGAAGACCTCACGGTCGCATGACCGCGAACCCTTCCTCTTCGCTGAACACGACCCACGGACTAATACTCTGTGGGTCGGTTCATTTTTGATATAAAAAAATCCTCCGATAGCTCGAAGGATTTCTCATTTTGATATTATAAATACTTATCTAACAATTCTTTTAATTTTTCTTTCTGCACCCCACCAGTCATCTGATCAACCACTTCACCATCTCTAAAAACCAAAAAAGTTGGAATACTCATAACATTGTAGGTCGCAGCACTTTCACCATTTTCATCAACATTACATTTACCAATTTTAATATTTTTTCCTTCGTATTCTTTGGCCAATTCTTCGACGATTGGTCCCATCATCTGACAAGGACCACACCATGGTGCCCAAAAATCCACAAATACTGGCATTTTGGCCTCCAACACTTCAGCTTTGAAGTTGGCATCGGTAAATGTTTGCTCCATATATTTAAAATTATTTATTAACTCAAAACTAATTTTTTAACCACTTTTTCTTCTTTGTAGGCCTCCAAAATATCCCCTTCTTCCAATCGCAATTTGCCTTCAAACTGTACACCGCATTCTGTACCTTCAGGGATTTCTTTCATTTCTTGCTTACCGGCCTGCAAATGAGACAATGATCCTTTACCAATAATTTCTTTATTGCGTTTCACACGCACTTTACAATCTTTTTGTAATTTACCCATTTCCACACGTCCGCCCACAATCATATGACCCTTTTCAGTACGAAATATAGCCATAATTTTGAAATTTCCCAATTCAGTCACTACCAACTCAGGATTTAATAATTTTTCCAATTCTTCACGCGCATAATCCAATAAATCATAAATCACACTGAACTTTTTAAATTGTACGCCGGTAGTTTGCATCATTTCATAAGCCAAAGGACTGGTAGTGACATTAAAGCCAACCACAGTTGCACCAGTAGCGCTAGCCAGAGATACATCGTCGGCAGTAATATTGCCCAAGCCCTTTCCTACTACCTTCACACCTACTTCTTCATTTTTTAATTTTTCCAAAGAGGAAGTAATGGCCTCCATCGAACCCAACATATCGGCCTTAATAACCAAATTAAAACTCTTATGTTTTTCTTCGGCCTCTTTGTCGCCTGGGGTCATAGTCGGACGTTGTTCCGCGCCAGTACTTTGTGAACGTTTGTTTTTCAAATTAATTTCTGTCGCGGTAGCTACACTGCCCACATCCAAAACATCTCCTACGCGTGGCGCTAATTTAAAACCCAAAATTCGCACTGGTGTACTAGGTGTCGCGGAAAGTATATTGTCGCCCCGATAATTTTTCATCGCGCGCACTTTGCCGTAAATTTCTCCGTTGACTACCAATGGATCGTTGTTTTTTAAAGTACCAGTTTGGACAAGTACAGTTGCGACTGGTCCCTGACCCTTGTCCACATGTGCCTCAATCACAGTACCAGCGGCCGCACGATTTGGATCGGCTTTGATAGTCGCCGCATTCATTTCGGCTACCAATAAAATTGTATCCAAAAGTTTATCAATATTTAAATTATTTTTGGCGGAAATTTCTACCATTGGTACATCGCCACCCCAATCATCAGGAATAATATTTTGCTTGGACAATTCAGTGCGGACACGTTGGGGATCAGCCGCTTCTTTGTCTATTTTATTTATCGCTACCACGACTGGCAATTTGGCCGCTTTGATAATATTTATCGCTTCCACAGTTTGTGGTTTCACACCATCATCAGCCGCTACTACTAGAATGGCAATGTCTGCCACTTTGGCACCACGAGATCTCATTACCGTAAAGGCCTCATGACCTGGGGTATCAATAAAAGTTAATTTAGTTTTTTGTTTTGTTTTTGGTGCAACCCATTCTACTTGGTAAGCACCAATATGTTGAGTAATACCACCGGCCTCACCAGCTACTACATTGGTACTACGAATCGCATCCAATAATTTGGTTTTACCATGATCCACATGACCCATCACCACCACTACTGGCGGACGAGCCACTACTGCCTCACCGGTTTGAGCGAGAATACTTTCTAAATTTTGTACATGTGTAATGTCTTCTTGAACTTGCACACCAGCTTCTTGTTGTGCTACTTGAAAACCCATTTCCCCAGCAATCACACCAGCAGAATCTCTATCAATATTTTCATTTTGATTGGCCAAAATACCATTTTTCATCAATTCCAAAATCAACTTGTTGATAGGAATATTCAAAATATCTGCCAACTCACGCACGGTCATCACTGCTGGCAAATTCACAGTTGCGCCACTTTCTTTACGCAATTGTTTTTCCAATTCTTTTTCTTTTTCTTTTTCTTTGCGTTCACGTTCTTCAATGACAAATTTTATTCTACGCCAATCACGTTGAATTTTTTGCGCCACCCGATCATCAATTTTCACCGCGCGCGCGCCGATATCATAACCAAACTCAGGCAACACTTGCAAAAGTTTTACCGGATGAATTTTAAGTTGTCTGGCTAAATCGGTAACATTCATGGAAATTTGGCTAAGATTATTTTTTAATGTTGCTATTATACTGATAATTTCGCTAAAAGTCAAATGTTGACTTTCAAACATGACGTTGTTAATATGCCTATACCAAGGTCTCGTCGACTGGAGCGGCATGAAGGTCGGGCCAAGACACTTCTTGATTGTCGGCTATACGGCTCCTGCGCGGAGTTCGTGGTCGCAATATGTCTAGGTTCAATGCTTAGCGGAAACTCCGATTTTTCCGCGATAGCTATGCGGGATCAAGGTAGGACGACGCGTAGAGTTCACTCTACGCGTCGTCCACTCCCTAATAATAAATATATTACATTAGATAATAACAATTTTCTTCTGATAGATAAACCCGAGGGTTGGACCAGTTTTGACGCGGTTAATTTTTTGCGTTCGCGTTTACGCGTAGAAACTGGAAATAAAAAAATAAAAGTTGGTCATGCCGGCACATTGGATCCATTTGCTACTGGCTTATTGATTGTGGCAGTCGGGAGAGAAAATACAAAAAAAATAGACGAATTCAAAGCTCTGCCAAAAGTATATATCGCTACTCTAAAATTAGGTGCAACTTCAGACACTTTTGATTCAGATGGTACAATTATTGAAAATACCAAAATCGATCACATCCCTACCATTACAGAAGTTACCACCATCTTAAACAATTTTATTGGCCCCCAACTCCAACTCCCTCCAATGTTTTCCGCCAAAAAAATTGACGGTCATAGATTATATGATTTGGCACGAAAAGGAATTACCGTCGAAAGACAACCAAATGAGATTACTATATATAATATAAAATTATTAAACTATAATTACCCAGAATTAGAAATTGAAGTAAGTTGTTCCACTGGTACATATATTAGAACACTGGCCTATGACATTGGAGAAAAACTCGGCGTCGGTGCCTATTGCGAAAAATTGCGCCGCACCAAGATTGGTGATTATGATGTGGCCGATGCGCAAGAAATAAAAAAGATCTAACTAAAAAAATCAGTCAGGATTAATTATCTTTTCGCTTTTTTTGCCCGCGAGGGCAAAAGGATGCGCTTCGGCGCATAACCCGCTCAAATGATAATTAATCCTGACTGATTTTTGTTAATTTCTAATTTTTGTAAATTTATTAAAAACTTTAGGTATGGAAGTACGGGAGAGAGGCGGCGACCTGTGTCGGCACCCCTCTCCCGTTCCCGGCAGAACAATCGGACTCTTGCGTCCGAACATGTCCCATTGGTACTACGGGCGACAAGCCCGCATCGACGAACGCCCGAAGGCGATCGAAAATAGATAGCACTACTGGTGACTAACCCAGAGAATTTCTGACCTTCGCGACAGTCTATCACGAGTGGTGAAATGTCACCACAGCAGTCGGATCCTTGCGTTCAACCAGGCAGTGACTTACTGTCTCGTCTGCTTGTCTTAGCAAGTCGGGCATCCGACCAACCCCACGAGGCGGCGGGAGAGCTACAGCGAGTTATGCGACTGCACGATGGCAGACTCCTTGTCAGAGGTAAAGACACCACGATGGCTCAGCGAAACGCCTTGCCTAAAATTAAGATTAACAACAAACAAAACAAAAGTCAAACAAATAAATACTAAAAAAATCCCGACTCAATCGGGATTTTTTGTTTATAAAAATGTCTATAAAAATGAAGCGGGGCGCCGGTCGAAACCGGCGCCCCATGGACACCCTGGGCTCGCGCCCTGGGATCTAGACCGCCGTCGCCGGCGGTCAAAGGTACTGTGTCTGTGTCCGCCGGCGCCTAGCCGGTGGACTTCTGATCGCGCACTGCGGGGAAATCCCGACGATTCAGCTCGCGCTGAACATCTTGATTCCCGCAGCCCGCGGCCGGCGCCGGTCAGGGCGTGGTGTTGGCAGTCGCCGCGCTCGAGTTGAACAGCTTGATCGAAATCGCATTCAACGAATTCTGGGACGCACGCATGGAGTGTTCTCCTGATGAAGCGGGTTCGAAATGCCTTGGTTTGGCGACCTTGCCGTACCTCAGCGAAGAAGTTGACAACATCAACCTACCACAAAACCCAAAAAATGTCAATATCCACCCCCTCGTCGCCGAAATTGACAGTTTTCTCATTTTGTGCTAAAATATATCCATTAAATAATAAATTCAGAGTCCAGATCACAGTGAACAGGAGGAGAAATATTAAAAATGTGCCTAAAATAACTACAAATTTCAGCTTTTCACCGTCCGAATTAACAAAAAATATTCAGTCAAAAAACATCAATTTTTGTTATTCCGACCTAAAACTTGAAACCGAAACCCTCGGCTAATATTGTAGCGCGCCATTTTTCTTACTTCTTTTCTTTTATTGCCTTCCATATACAATGGCAATAATTCGTTCTCTGTCTCCCTGTTGACTCTGGGAGATTTTAAATATATGAATGAACTTATCGTCCTAATTGTGGCCATAGTCGCCACTGGCGGTGGCATTGCCATCGGCTATTTTTTGCGCAAACAAATGGCGCGCGCCCAAGCCAACTCGCTCGAAGCCAAAGCCGACCGTCTTTTGACCGAGGCCAAGACCAAACAACAAGAATTAATAATCGAGGGTAAAGAAAAAGCCCAAAAAATTATCGACGAAGCCAAACACGAAGAAAAACAAATTCGTGCCGACATGCACAACGCTCAAGAACGTTTGGAAAAACGTGAAACCATGTTTGACCAAAAATTATTGGAACTACAGGAAAATCAAAAAAACTTGCAAGAAAAAATTGAACGCGTCAAAGCGATCAAACAAGAGGTAGAAAATCTCAAAGCACAACAAGCAGAAAAACTTCAACAGGTTGCCTCACTCACCAAAGAAGAAGCTAAACTAGAATTACTTAGCATGGTAGAAGAGGAAAGCAAGAGTGATCTTTTTATGCGTATTGCTAAACTGGAAAGAGAAAATACTGAAAAATTTGATGAAAAAGCTCGTGATATAATTTTGGATGCTATCCAACGCAACGCTTCTTCACATTCCGCAGAAACCACTTCTACAGTAGTACATTTACCAAGCGAAGAAATGAAAGGACGTATTATTGGTAAAGAAGGACGTAATATCAAGACCATCGAAAAACTCACTGGTTGTGAAATTATTATTGATGACACTCCAGAATCAATTATGGTGTCCGGCTTCTCACCTATTCGTCGTGAAGTAGCTCGTTTGGCTTTAGAAAAATTAATGGCCGACGGTCGCATCCAACCAGCTCGTATTGAAGAATTCGTAGAAAAAGCCAAACAAGATTTATCACTAGATATTAAAAAAGCTGGTGAAGAGGCACTTTATAAGATGAGCATCATGGGAATTGATCCAAAATTGATTAGTATTGTTGGTCGCTTAAAATACCGTACTAGTTATGGCCAAAATATTTTAAATCATTCCATGGAGGTAGGGCATTTATCATCTATTATCGCTGCTGAACTTGGAGTGGATCAAGGCAAAGCCAAAAAGGCCGGCTTCTTTCATGATATTGGTAAAGCTGTGGATCAAGAAACCCAAGGTTCACATCCTGAAATTGGTTATACCATTTTGAAAAAATTCAACATGGATGAAGATGTCGCTCAAGCGGCTCGTGATCATCATTTAGATAAACCAGAAAGTATTTACGCTAGTATTGCCAAAGCCGCTGACGCTATTTCTGGTGCGCGCATTGGTGCACGCAAAGATTCTTTTGAACAATTTGTGGCTCGTTTGGAAGAATTGGAAAAAACTGTTTCTTCATTTCCCGGTATTGATAAAGTATATGCTATCCAAGCTGGTCGCGAAGTGCGCGTGTTTGTAAAACCAAATGAAGTGGATGATTATAATGCTTATCAATTAGCCAAAGATATTGCACATAAAGTAGAAGAAGAATTACAATATCCTGGTGAAATTCGCATCAGTGTAATTCGCGAAACTCGCATTGTAGAATACGCTCGCTAGTTTGATTTTAGCCAAAAAAAATACTCTCTAAAGGGTGTGGACAAGTAATTATTGCTTATTGTAGCCAAAATAAACAGACCGTGCTATAATAAACCCGTCGAACAATCAAAAATTAAATTAAATCCTTTTTTTGAAAGGAGGTGACAATATGAATAAAGCCGAATTATCACAAGCATTAGCAGAGAAACTAAACGTTTCCAAACGCGAAGCCGAAGATTTTTTGAACACTTTTGTGGAAATGATCACTTCAAACTTGAAAAAGGGTGAAGAGGTAGTATTAACAGGTTTTGGAGCTTTCAGTTCCAAACTACGTGCAGCTCGCACTGGTGTTAACCCACAAAACCCATCTCAAAAGATCAACATCCCAGCCGTAAAAGTACCAAAATTCAAAGCTGGTAAAGCTCTTAAAGATGCATTAAAGTAAAATTTTTAGCAAATTAAAAATCCCCAAGAGAGTACTCTGGGGATTTTTTATTTTTGTGTCTGGAGAGCCGCCGCTAACCAGACCGAAGTGTCTCCACTCCTCTGTCTAGCACCGCGAAGGCGGCCCTCTGTTGCGATTATTCATCGCTTCCTCCTAGTTGCTGAGACCAGCCGTGATCGCAGCTATGGACTTGATGTCATGCATCCACGCGGGTTGCTTGCATCGCTTGTGGATCGCGATCTTCCGGACGGGGTCGTAGTAGAAAACCTCCCCCCGATCCAGAACCCCGCAATTCTGACAGGTGAAGGGGAACGGGTAGGTGATCCTCACCCGCCCGACCTTCTCGTGGTCGAGACGCATGCGACGCTGAACGCTACTGTGGACACCTGACATCATCCTACGGAATTGATCCATGCCATGTCTCCTGGGTGGCTTACCTAGATTTCCGCCCTGTGCGGATTTGGTTTTCATCGCGAGCATGCGCTCTCGAAGAAGATTGAAATCCTCACAAATTTTTATTACATTAAACCCTATCACACTAACCTACATCCGTCAACATTCCTCAGACAAAAACATCCTCGTTTCTTCAAGGACTTCAAAAACAGATTTTTAGTGTCAGGAGAGAGAATCGAACTCTCGACCTCGGCGTTATGAATGCCGTGCTCTAACCATCTGAGCTACCCTGACAAGTATTTCGTATACTAACAAAAATAAGATGAAAAGTCAATATAAATGTTTACTTAATATCGAAATGTGATACAATTATCAACATACGTTTGGTAGATATTATTTTTGCTTTCCTCACCCCGCGAGGGGCTCAAGGATGAAGCTGTGGCTTCATAACCCGCAAAAATAAATCTACCAAACTAGTTTAATTTTAATCACATTATATTATGCCTAAAATTGGTATTATTGGAGGGTCAGGATTGGATAATCCAGATATTTTGGAAAATGCAAAAGATTTAGAAATCACTACCCCATTTGGCCCACCTTCTTCTCTATTAAAGACCGGTACGATCAAAGGTGTGGATGTGGTTTTACTTTCTCGTCATGGTCGCGAACATACTTTGCCCCCTACCCAAGTAAATTTCCGTGCTAATATTTGGGCACTCAAAGAAGCTGGTTGTACTCATATTTTGGCCACCACTGCAGTTGGTTCACTCAAATTGGAAATTGAACGCGGTGATTTAGTGGTGTTGGATCAATTTATTGATTTTACTCATCATCGCATTACTACTTTTTTTGACAGTTTTGAACCAGGCAAAATGAAACACACGCCGATGGCTGATCCATTTGATAAAACATTACGCAATTTAATGATTAAAGGATGTGAAGAATTAAATATCAAGCATCACAAAACTGGCACCATCGTAACGATCGAAGGCCCAAGATTTTCTACACGCGCAGAGAGCAAAGTATTTCGCAGTTGGGGTGCGGAAGTTATCAATATGACTACTGGTCCCGAAGCTACTCTCGCCAATGAAATTGGTATCCCCTATACCGCGGTCGCGATGTCCACAGATTATGATTGTTGGAAAGAAGACGAAGAGCCAGTTACTTGGGAAGCAGTTTTAAAAATTTTTGAAAACAACGTTCAAAAAGTAACTACTCTTTTAACTCACATAATTCCAAAAATTTAATATGTTAGAAAATCTAAAAAGCAAAATTCGCACCGTACCAAATTGGCCCAAACCAGGAATAATGTTTCGTGATATTACTACTCTTTTAAAAGATGCCGACAGTTTCAAACAAACAATTGATTTATTAGTAGAAAGATACAAAGACATGCCAATAGATAAAATCGCTGGAATTGAATCCCGTGGCTTTATCTTTGGTGCCGCCCTTGCTTACAAACTCGGCATCGGATTTGTACCCGTTCGCAAAAAAGGAAAACTACCAGCCATAGTAGTTTCGCAAGAATACATTCTAGAATATGGCACCGACAAAATAGAAATCCATGAAGATGCCATCAATCCAAATGAAAATGTTTTGATAGTAGACGACCTCATCGCCACCGGTGGTACCGCCCTAGCCGCTTGTAATTTAATTAAAAAAATAAAAGGCAATATCGCTGAATGTTGCTTTATTATTGATCTTCCAGATTTAGGTGGTAATAGAAAACTAAAAAATGCCGGATTTCAAACCTTTGCTTTATTAGAATTTGAAGGAGAATAAATTTATTTCTCATTCAAAACTTTCTTTATCTCTTTTGTTATTTCATCCAGGGTATAATGCGCCTTGATAAAATAACCTCTAGCACCCAAAGTAACACAGCGACTTACTGCTTCTTGATCGGATTTAACTGTAGTCACTAAAACAGGAATATTTTTAGTTTCTTCGTCTTTTTTTAACTCCATTAACACTTCTTCACCGGGTTTTTTGGGCATCAATAAATCAAGCAAAATCAAATCCGGCTTGAATTGCTTAACTTTGATCAAAGCATCATCACCGTCTACTGCCACCAAAGTTTTGTACCCTACATCTGTCAACGCTGCATCGACTGCCTTGGACAAAATATTATCGTCCTCCACAATAAGAATTTTTTCTAGCATAATAAAATAA
>Ga0172379_10011565_pt1 | contig 10481 bp, 6 predicted proteins | sample GrowelOW334metaG_FD_119756 | JGI IMG/M metagenome (GOLD analysis project Ga0172379, IMG submission 119756) | Groundwater microbial communities from an aquifer near a municipal landfill in Southern Ontario, Canada - Groundwater well OW334 metaG | ecosystem: Environmental > Aquatic > Deep...
AGAGAATGGTGCTGCTAGAAATTAGGCCAGTATCGTGAAGAAGATCAATTTGAGCATTGTTGAAGTTGACAATAGCTCGCGCCTTTTCGATCAATGAAGATGTATAGTCTTGCTGGGCCTTGAGCACGTCAATATTGCGTCCCACTCCGTTCTGGAAACGCAGCTGAGCTAGACGTAACTCCTCATTAGATGAACGCACTTGAGCCACGGCCTCCTCAATCTTTCTATCAGTCTTGAGGGTCTGTAAATATGAACGCCGCACTTCTGAAGTGACCTTGTTTAGTACTTGCTGTTGTTGTAGACCGGCTTGGCGAGCAGTCATCTTAGCGGCATAGGTATTGGCAAGATCAACGGCGCCCAATCCTTCAAAATTCCAATTGACATTAAACCCCAGAGTATACAGAGCGGTAATCTGCCTATTGCGCACGCCCACGCCACCACTACCGACACCAGCACCAGCCAATGTGATTGGCGCCAGTTCATACTGCTTACTCAGGGTTTCACCAATGCCCAGAACGTTTCCACTAAAAGCGAAATTAGGCTGCAGTTTGGCAGCATTAATCACAATCTGCTTTTTGGCAGCGAGGCGAAGTTCCTCATATTGTTTTAGCTCTGGGCGATTATCGATAGCAAGTTGTAGGAGTCTAGCGGCATTGGTCTGGTCTGAAACTATGCGAATCTTTTGCAAGAGCAAATCATTGGGCACAATATCAAGGCCTTGATTGGCATTGAGATATTCAGCCAATAAAATGGCTGCCTCGCGGCGAGCCACCTGCTGATCAATGAGGTTCTGGCGGTCTTGCGACAGCTGGGTTTCAGCTTGCAACACTTCAAGATTGGTGGCCAGGCCGCCTTGCTTCAGATCTTTGTTGAGAGAAAGTTGACCTTCAGAGGTTTCTACTGCCTTTACCCTGATTTGCAGGAGTGCCTCTTGTAAGAGCAAATCGTAGTATCTTTTTCCGGCTGTCTGCAAAGTATCACTAACAGTTGCATGTTTGGAATGACGAGCGGCACGAAAATTATTGCGATTTTGCAAGGCACCAAATAAGACACTACCACCGCGGTAGCCGTAATATTTGAATCCAGCTGAAGTTAAGATAAAGGGATTGTTAAAGCTCAACGGCTCAAGTGATTGGCCGAAAGGCACATTGGCCTTACCCTTTAGATAATTCCATTGGTAAGACAGGGCAATATCGGGCAAGAATTTACCCATGGAAGAAACCATATTGGCTTTGCGGGCACGCTCGTTGAAAGACGATATGCCAATATCAAGATTGTTCTTGAGGGCCGCTTGCACCACATCATCTAAGCTCATCGGAACCGTTGAAGCGGCATCGAGTAATGACGAATCTACTTTCTTATCGATTGAAATCAAGGCGCTAAGCGGTGGCCTGACAATCTGAATGCGTTGGGGATCGACGTCGCTTCCAGACATGTCATCAACTGGCACAACTTCTTCAAGCGGACCATTATTAAGGCCCCGCAGAGGGAGTTTCTGGTCTGGCACAAGGTCTTGCGATTGAACTTGGTTTCGAGCTTGTATTTGGTCTTGGGTTTGGTCCTGGGTTTGTGCTTGGTTTCGAGACTGTACTTGGCCTTGGGTTTGTGCTTGGTCTTGAGCCTGAGCCGGAAGTGCCATGCTAAGCGGAAGCGGGATGGAGCTAGCGATCGAGCAAAGCAAAGAGAGCGAGATAGAAACTTTGCGGAACATTATGCCAACTGCCTCCCGAATTTAGATGTACTTAGTGCTAGAAGAATTACTGCAAAAGCCGCCAGAGCTAGGACATCAGGCCAAATTGCCTCCAAGCCAGCACCTTTGAGAATAATTGCCCGCACGCAAGTGACGTAATAACGCAACGGGTCAAAGAGCGACAAGAACTGGAAAAACTCCGGAATACTCTCAAGTGGTGCCACGGCACCAGAAAGCTGAATCACGGGCAAGTTGACAAAAAACGAAGTAAGCAGCGACTGTCTCTGATTCTGCGAAAAGGCAGCCAGAGCTATTCCTATCGCGATTCCCACCAGAATAGCGAGGAACGAAACGAAGAGAAACAGAAAAATATTGCCCCTAAATGGTACATGAAAAACTAGAGAGCTTATCAATAGACAAACTAAGACTGTAATCATGAGCAACATTGACAGCGGAATAATTTTCGCTAGCAAAATTTGCAAAGAGTTAACTGGTGTCATTAGCAATTGCTCAAGGGTTCCTGAATCTTTCTCTCTGATTACCGCAGCACTTGAAACCAGCGTGCTGACGAGATTGAGAACCAGAGCGATTACTCCTGGCACAAAGAACCAACTACTAATAAGACCAGGATTATAGGCAAAACTAATTTGCGGACTAATAAGTTCACGAGAGATTTGCGAACCAGTTACCAATTGCCGGTTGAAAGTGGAAATAATTTGACTAATATAACCATTGGCAATACCAGCGGTATTTGCATCCACACCATCGAGCATGACCTGCATTGAAGTGGTGGTTCCATGCTTGATCTCGCGCTCGAACTCGGGCGGGACGATCAGGCCAGCTTCAAGATTACCGTCACGTACATTCTTCGCTAAGGTGGCTTCGGTGCCTCCGGCAGCCGTCAAATCAAAAACACCATTTTCAACCAATGCGGCAATTGCCTCGCGGCTGGTAGGGGAGGCAGCATGATCAATAACACCAAGGCGCAAGTGATCGACGTCGGGGCTCAGGGCAAATCCGTAGAGAAATAGTTGCAAAACGGGCATAAAGAAAAGCAAAAATATCAGCTGTTTGTCGCGCATAATCTGACGCAGCTCTTTGACAATCAAAGCTCGTATCTGGTGGCGATAATTACGTCTGTAACTGGACATATTACTTTCCATATTCGAACTCTTAGCCCCCACCAGAAAGTTGCATGCGCCGCATGATTCGGGAGGCACCTATTAATAAGACTGCAGCACAAATGGCCAGTGCGACGGGCAAGTGAATCTGACTGGAGAAATCACTGCCACGAACAAATGCATTGCGGGAGGCTTCTACAAAATAGCGAGCGGGCAAGATATTGCAAATCAACGACAAGGGATAGGTGATATTGCGCAAAGGATAAAGAAATCCCGAAAGCAGCAGGGCTGTAGTAAAACCAGTTGTGGCAACCATCTGCACTGCAGCACTCTGACTATTGGCGCGGGTGCCAACAAAGAGTCCAAACAACACCGAGCTAGCAAGGAAGACCGTTGTCGAAATCAGATAAATAAATGGGTCGCCCACTAATCTGATACCAAACAGGGCCATGGCCATCGAAATGACAATTAGAGCTTGAACAAATGCTATGGCCGTGTAGGCAAGGGCCTTTCCTACCACGAGTTCAACAGAAGTAATACTGGATGCATAAAGCTGCAAAATGGTGCCTTGCTCTTTTTCTCGTGACATGGCAAGCGCCGACAAGAGGCAAGGAAAAATCCAGAGAATAACGGCTGTGGCGCCAGGTGCCACATAAAGAGCCTCTTCACGACCCGGATTGAACCACAAGCGCACCTTCGTGGTCACCAGATTTTTTACTTGGCTCAGCTTTTGACTGCGCAAGAAATATCCGGTGGTGGCAATTATGCTGTTCTTAATTACACGAGCATTATTGACGTCGGTGGCATCGATAATCACTTGAACATCCGATGCTTGCCCTTGTCTAATTTTCCGCGAGAATTCAGGTGGGATAGTAATAGTTGCTTTCGCTTCGCCCAAATCAAGTGGTCCCATAGCGCTACTCGACACAACGCTCGAAGCAGTAAATTTGTTGTGCACAGGGTCATGCCATGGAGCATTCACCAACTGTCCATTGGCAAAAATGGTATCGATATACTTGCGGCTCAAAGCACCACTATCAAAATTACGAACGGCAACCGGAATATTTTTCGACTCCAATCGAGTGGCATAGCCGTAAAGAAGCATCGCTACTGATGGCAGCAAAAAGGCCAAGGCGAGAGTGAGTTTATCTCTTCTAAACTGAGCAATTTCTTTTCCGGCTTGTGAAAATATTCGACGCATCGGCCTTAAACCACTCCTGAAGCGCGTTGCACAATCGAAATAAATGAATCTTCCAAGCTGAAGGCAATTTGTCGGGTTGACTGCGGCACTAATCCGCTAGCAGTCATTTCCGCAGTGAGAAGCGGCAATTCCCGATCTGGATCGTCGAAAACCACGTGCAAGCTATCAGCAAACATTGACACTCGCCAAGAAACAAATTTCTGCTTCAAGAAGGCGTAGGCAGCTTGCGGATTGGCAAATCGCATCTCCACAAGTTTGCCCGGTTGACTGGCCTTAATCTGCGAGGGAGATCCTTCAGCCACAAGTGATCCAGCCACCATAAAGCCAAGATTATTGCAGTACTCTGCTTCTTCTAAAAAGTGTGTTGTCACAAGGACGGCCGTTCCATGTCGGGAAAAATCGCGAATCAATTTCCACATTTCGCGCCTTGCCAATGGATCAACGCCCGATGTCGGCTCATCCAGAAATAGAACTTGCGGCTGGTGTAGAACAGCTGCACCAAAAGACAAACGTTGCTTCCACCCACCGGGAAGCTTAGCGGTGAGCAAGCCTTCCTGCCCAGCCAAGTCGGAGCTGCGCAATACCCACTTGATGCGCTCGCGTTTCAAGATATCGGGTACGCAGTAAACACCGCAATAAAATTCTAGATTTTCGCGAATGGTTAAGTCGTCATATAAAGTAAATTTCTGGCTCATATAGCCAAGCCGCTGCCTGAGAGCCTCAGAGCGCAAGTTTGATTTCTGTCCACACAATTCCATACGTCCTGCCGTCGGTTTAATCAGGCCGCAAAGAATTTTGATCGTAGTGGTCTTGCCAGCTCCATTGGCACCAAGCAATCCATAGATGTCGCCATATTCAACTTGCAAATTAACGTCTTTCACAGCGTGGAAACTGCCATAGACTTTTTTTACACCTTGGGCCAAGATCGCCGAACCAGAGGCATTGGACGAATTGCTATTAGCAATGGATGAAATGCTATTGGCAATGGATGAACCAGGTTCGCCGACAGTGCTAGTACCTGAATCTACAAAAGGAAATGCCTTTTCTTCTAGCGGCGTCTCATGACCAGACTTGGCTCTCAGTTTGGTTACAAATACATTTTCTAAGGTCGGCTCTTGCACTTCAATCGACAGGGATGTACTAGCTTGCTCAGCAGCAGCTGCTTGTCGAACAAATTCACTCGCTTTGTCAACATTATCGACCAGAACATCAAGCCGATCACCAAAAGTCTGTACATCAGAGAATACGCTGGGGTCCTCTTTTTCAATCAGATGCAAGCGACGCTCGAGCCTATCTAAAGAATTGGCTCTCACCTCCAGTCGCTGCAAACCGAGACCTTTCTTAAGCTCCATGGGCGTTCCAATCTCTTCTATCTCACCTTCGTGCATGAGAATCAAACGATTGCAGCGCTCAGCTTCATCTAGATAAGGAGTTGCCACAGCGACAGTCACGCCTTCAGTGGTGACTGTCGCCAATAAATCCCAGAATTCACGCCGAGAAACAGGATCAACACCTGTTGTTGGCTCGTCGAGAAGAAGCAGTTTGGGTCTAGCAATTAGCGCGCAACAAAGAGCTAATTTCTGCTTCATGCCACCAGATAATTGTCCGGCCAAACGTCCAGAAAAGCGCTCGATATTCATAAGCTTTAAATACCGTTGGCTGCGCTCTTCGAAGTCATCTGTTGCCACTTCTCTTAGTCCAGCGACATAGCGTAAGTTTTCAGCAATACTTAGATCTAGATATAGAGAAAATTGTTGAGTTAAATAGCCTATCTCAAGTCGGACATCTCGTGGTTTCTGCCCAATAACACTGGCGCTTCCTTCACTCTGTTCCATAACGCCGCCAAGAACATGGAAAGTTGTGGTTTTGCCCGCACCATCCGGGCCAATAAGACCAAAAATTTCGCCTTCAAAAATTTCGAAATCAAGCCCTTTGACCGCTTCAAGGGCACCATAAGATTTCTTCAAACCCTGCACTTTGACAATCGGTTGAACAGCGCTAATACCTGACTTGGTGAGAGTCTCTATCATGATTAAGGCGCGTCTACGAGAATCTCAGCATCAGCCGGCATCCCAGGTTTTGCAAAACGATCTGGCTGCGTAATACCAATTTTGATACCAAAAACTTGCTTAACTCGATCGTCCTTGAAGTAAATATTCTCAGGAGTAAATGAGCCTTCAGGGTCTATTTGAATTACTGTTCCTTCAAAAGGTTTCTCAGGCGACGAATCAAGAAATACTTTAGCTTTCTGTCCGACTCTTACTCTCCCTATCTGACCTTCCGGAACATAGCCTCGCAAGTAAACAGTGCTTAAATCAATTACAGAAATTAGAGTCTGCCCTGGAACAGCTACTACGCCAGGTTCAACGACTCGCGCAGTAACAACCCCTGAAATTGGGCTTTTCACACTAAGGTAAGCAATGTTGGCAAGAATCTGCTCTTCATCAGCCTTTGCACTCAATTCTTCCTGCTTCGCGCTTTTAAGTTGATATTGAGCCTGCAAAAGTTGATCACCAAATGCTCTCAACTGCGATTGCCGCATACCAGGATTGAGTCGAGCGGATCGTGCCTGCGCATAGGCCGCACGAGAAACTTTCAGTTGTTTACGAGCGGCATCTACCGAACTAGACTTAGCACTTACAACAGCTTCTGCGGTTGCTGCACTAGTAGAGACCTGATCGTTTTCATCCAGAGTGACAGCGCCTTTAGAGGCTAGAAAGTTATAGCGTTGCTTTCTAATACGAGCCAGTTTCAGGTCAGATTCCGCCTGAACTAGCTGAGCTTCAGTCTCGCTAACTCTGGCATCAGCCTGTGAGACATTTGCATCAGCCTGGTCGATCTGCGCCCGCATATCTTCAGAGGATTGAAGAACGCGCAGCTTGGCTTCATCTATCTGATTCTTTACTACATTAATTTGATAGCTAGCCTGATCAGCAAGTGCTGCTGCTCTTTGTCTCTTTGCCTGCGCGCTGCGCAACTGCGCCTGAATATCATCATCGCTAATCTTGACGAGCAGATCACCCTTTTTTACCTGGTCACCTTCTCGGTAAGCCATAAAATCCACGCGACCGCCAATCTTGGGCCCGATATTGGACTCATAGCCTTCAATTCTTCCACTGACCTTAATAGTGCCGTTATCTACCGGCTTTGGCGAGAAGCGCTGGTATCCAAACCAAGACAGTGCGCCAACCACAGCTAAAACAGCAACTGCAACAACAGCCTTGGGTGGCCCATGCCGCTGCTGCTTGACAGGAGGTTTTGCGCCCTCAGCTATAGGCTGGGATTGCGGAGAAGCGCTGGGCTGGGGTTCTGCGGTCTGCATCGTCATACACTCGTACTCGTCTAATTATCTATTCTAAAAGTGCTGTCGAAAGTCTGTTCCAATTTTTGCCAAATTTACCCTGGCACTGCTATCATACCAACCGGTATGGATACTATGTCAATCCCCCAGCTAGGCAAAGTTCACAGATTCAGTTCTAAAAACTTGACCGATATCGCTCAAGTGATCAATTTCAAATAAACGCATTCGAAATAAGCATCACTGACTTGCTAGACTGTCCGCTTCCCCAAAGGTGCCATTTAGTGACTGCAGAATTGCCCTCAAACACAGACTCGTTGAAATCTGACGTTGACGACAAACGTGTGCATCCACGTAGTAAGCGCGATCAAATAGTAGCGGCTGCAATAAAAGTCTTTCTTGAAAATGGTTACAAAGCAACGAGCATGAATCGGGTGGCTGATCAAGCTGGAGTAATCAAAGCTACTATTTACAGCCACTTTAAAGACAAAGAGCAATTGTTTATAGCAATTATCGAAGAGCTGACAATTAAAAAAATCGATCTCAACTATGAAGCCGTTGAGCCCCTGATGGCATTACCGCCTGATGTGTTCATTGATCAGGTAAGCCACAAATTTTCAGTACTTATGGATGATCCAGACTATCTAAGACTTTTCAGAGTGATGGTAGGCGAATCGGAGCGTTTTCCCGAGTTGGCAAGCATATACGTGAAGACTGTGATTTTAAGAGGAATGGATCTCGCCACTGCTTATTTTGATCTTCATCCGGAATTAAATATTCCGGACAGCGCAGCAATGGCTCACATTTGTGCTGGATCATTTGTTTCACTGATGACCTGGCAACAAATACTTGGTGGCAAGAAGATCCGAACTCTTGAAGTTGAGCGCGTGACGAAAATGCTTAAGACGCTAATTTGCGACGGTGCGCAATATCGCGGGAAAAACAACTAATCGAGAAGGTCGAGTGCGATGGAGTCTGTTAGCTGAAATTGGACCCGATTTCATACAGGCCACAAGCAGAGAACCTCTAGTCCAGCGCTCTCTATCAGAAAAGAACCATATCATTGCAAGAAAGCTTTGAAGCCATTTGAAACTGACACCGTGATGAAAGGACCAAATAAAGTGCTTTGTCGAATGAATTACGGAGCAGACCGATTCAGTGAAGATTTCTCGACTCTCATGCGATGACTGGCCCATTTTTTTTCGAACAAAGAAGTTTCCATCTAAAGAAACTATCAAATCAAAGAGTTCAAGCATAACTACAGCCGATGAGATAACACCAGTAGACAAGCCGGTCAAGACGCAGAGTGAGTCAAAGCTTACCGGCACAAACGATATGCAATCAAGAACTTTCTGCTCGTTTTCTGAAAGATCTGATGATGAGAATTGAGCATTTGCTTGACCAGGTTTTGCACCATCCGCGGTGAATCCGGTAGCCGCTGACTGGTAATCGTTAAATCCTTGCTTACTCTCCTCAGCAGCTTTGCCTCCTTCTACCACAGTCTCTAACTCATCGCTGGGATGTGTGTCAGCGCTGGTGGTTCTCGAACGCTTGGTCAAAATTGAAGCAAACAATGCGGATGGAACGGAAGGAGCTTCTACATCGAAGCAGTTTTCGACGACAAGACGAATGGTTTTTTGAATATGATGTGCCGTCGCCAGCGCTACCCCAGCCAATTTCGCTAGTCGACACCCTGCCAGTGCCACTCCATTTTCCATCATCCAGATTGAACCAAGCCATGCCTTAAACTGTTTTACCCGATAAAACATTGTCCCTGCGGTAAACCAAACTTTGGCGCGGCATCGACTGCAAGAAAAAGTTCTCGAACATACTTCTCTTACAATTGTTGGGCTTCCACATGCACAACGGAAGAGGCCGAGCTTTGAGAAAGCCTGAAAAACTATTTCTAGGCCCACCTCGTCATTTGGAACTATGGCCTCAAATTCCGGCCACCTTTCCTGAATCAAGGCTTCATTGAGCGCATGTTCATTACTTCGAAATTTCATCGTTTTTCTCCCTTCGTTATTTTGATAAACGTAGATAAAGAGAAAAAGGTTCAATAATTTCCAAATTTAGAATCAAGCGCGCCGAAAAGTGCGCTTTGCGTAGTTCAGTTCAATCAAGCTTGACCGATATCGGTCAAGTTTGATTGAACTGAAGTCTCCACCTTCCGAAAACCTGCGACATTAAAGTTCAATTTTCAGAATTGATGGCCAATAAAAATAGGCATCAGACTAAGACCAAGTTTCAACTTGGCTGAATATATCGACAAACCGTATGGCAAACAAACACACGTGATATCCCAAATGGCCATGGGAGGATCCCTATTGTTGGTCGATGCTTATAAGCATAGATTGAATATATAAAGACTTAGAAGGAAGCACATGCCACTCTCCGAAACCACATCCAGTTTCGAAAAGCAGACCACACCGGCTGCTGCAGAGCAAAATCAAGCCCTAGAAAGCCTCCGCCGTGAATCTGAAAATCACAAACACCAGAACACTAGTCGCGGAATAATTGGTCTTGCCGTCACTGGAGTTACGGAATTTTGGCATGGTAGCTCACAAGCAGAAAAACGCATCGAGACACTAAGCGGTGATTTAGCTGCAAGCGTGAGAACCGGCGACGTGAAGCGCACTGCCGAATTAGAAAAGGATGCCCGTCTTGCCATTGCAGCCGACCAACAAGCTCTTAAGACGGCAAGTCAGATCGAACAGTACGGCTCAGGATTAATAAAATCTGTCGGCCTCTTCCTCCCTGGTAAGTACGGCTACGCACTTACAGCGGCTACTGCGGCCTTAGATACATACAAGCCCTTAGCGCAGACTGGCTGGCAAAATCGCGAAAATTCATTGGGCAGCTCATTCTTAGAACAAACTGTCGACATGGGCTTATCGGTAACAAAAGCGGTAGGCTTGAAAGCTTCTTTCGGGTATGCAGCCAGCCATAACTGGGGAATAGCGGGTTCGGCAGTCGGCTTAGGAGTTGCAGCTCGTGTTTCGGAAGTAACCCTGAGTCGAACTACCTATCAAGACGATAACGGGCAGTACAGCGCCGGTCTTGGTGCCAGCAGAGTATTTTCGGCAGCAACAGATACCAGTGCTCTAGCTAGTGATACAGTCTCATTTGTCGTAGCCAGAGGCGCATTGGGCAAGCTGAACCAAGGCAGCC
>Ga0172379_10011566_pt1 | contig 10481 bp, 15 predicted proteins | sample GrowelOW334metaG_FD_119756 | JGI IMG/M metagenome (GOLD analysis project Ga0172379, IMG submission 119756) | Groundwater microbial communities from an aquifer near a municipal landfill in Southern Ontario, Canada - Groundwater well OW334 metaG | ecosystem: Environmental > Aquatic > Deep...
CGTAATTTAAATTGTAGATTTTTATTTTTGATGTTAATAATTATTAGTTTAATAGTTTCTAGTGGAGTGGTTTTTGCACAAAATTTATCAAATGAATTTGTAACTCAAGAAATTTTTTTAGATGATTCACTTTCTAATGTTTTTATAAACATTCCTCAAGAATATGTGACTATTTCTCCAGGCAGTGATGTTCTAACAAGTATAAAAATAATGAATCTTGGAAATACAAAAAGAATGGATGTTGTTTTGGACTTTGAAATATTAGATGCGTTTGGAGACGCTATTTTAACAAAAAAAGAAACTGTTGCAATAGAAACTCAAGCTAATTTTATTAGAATATTCGAAATCCCAAAAACAGCTGAAGATGGAAAATACAAAGTTCATGTAACTTTAATATATGCTAACGGTCAAAAAGCTACTGCAGATGCATCTTTTGAAATAGTTAATAAAATAAAAGAAGTATCAAGAATAATTTATACTATGCTTGTTGTGTTTGCAATTTTGGCACTCGGGTCGCTTATAATATTAAAATCTAGAAAAATGATGGGGCGAATAATATTAAGATTCGAAATAAAACGAATCATACGTAGAAAATTGAAAATGAATAAATGATTGCAGTTTAGTTAATTATATGTTTCTCGTTTGATATTTAAAGTTAAGAGCATTCATGTTTTGATCCATGGTTTTTTTGGTTTATGCTCTAATATTTATTGTTTATTTTTTATCCATAAGAATTGAAAATATTTTTCGTAGGATTTAGCTGCTTCTTTGTCATGAATTAAAATGCCTATGGGTATTTTTGTCCAAATTATAATTCCTACTTTATCATTTCTAATTATTGTTTCAGTTAATGGCTCGTCAGGGCCAAAATCTGTGTATCTTGTTTCTGAGTTAGGATATTTTGCAGTTGATTTGAAATCTTTAAGAGATTTATTAAAAATTAATTTTGCTTTAATTCCTTTTGATGCTCGTTTAATATGATAACTAATCCACCACGCTTCTGGAAGAATGATGTTAGAAACGCCGGGAGAGCCAATAGTGTGGTGTTCTGTTCCTCCTGCCTCGAGTAATTCATAAAGCAATTCTTTTACTCCTCTAGTTCCGCTAAAAAAAGAAGCCTCTCTTTTTGTTCTGCTTGATTGATGTTTTAGATTTAATTCTGGTAAGAGTTCTAAGAATCTTTCTTTTTTATCATCCATGTATTGCACTATGTGGTCGGGATTGGATGCTTGATAGTGTTTAATTTGACCTTCTTTTATAAAAGAAATTAAACCCTTACCGAGTAATTTATGGAGGGCTAAATAAACTACTGAACTTGGAAGTCCTGATTTATCTATAATTGGACCTGCAGTGGATGTATTTAATTCTAATAAAGTTAAATATACTCTAATCTCTGCCTTAGTTAGACCAATATCTTCTAGGATTTCTGTGTTCATTCATAGAACTTAGGTGCACACATATATAAATTTTTGGATGTCTCCATCATAAATGGAGAGCAAGGTATTAAATAAGATAATTACTATTAAGTAGTAATTAGAAATAAAATAGAGGTGATATAAAATGGATATGCAACAAACAAAAAAACTTAATGAAATAATTGACACATATATGTCAATTAAAAATTCAAGAAGTACAGTTAAAAAAATTGGGCTAATTGGATTACTTGATGGATGCACAAAGTTTGATGCTGAATTGGTTGCTTTCAAAGATGGTTTAACAACTATTGAAAACAGTGAAGCGATAAATTACATAAGTGAATATATGAAAAAGGAGCAAGACAAACTAACTACGGGAAATTTTTTACAAAGTGTGTTAAATGTTGGAAAGATATATAGTTTAAGCGAGTTATGTTATTTGAAATCATACTTTGAAAAAAAACTTTCAACAAGTCAAATCATTTTTTGAAATTATAAATGAGGTATTTGAATGAATTATTTGAATGAGTTATTCGAATAAGTTACTTGATGTGCGTGTACTTATCAAAATAATTTTGTGTTCGGTGTTTAGAGTTTTTTTAAACTCGAGTTCAAGTAATGAGAAATATTTAAATAATCACTTTATAGTGGTGATACATAGAAAGATTTAAATAACTTAATCATTTACCTTAGTTTGTGATTAACACAATAATTGATGATACCATAAACATAGACAAAGCGCCTGCTGTAGAAAGGCCTAAAATTTCTACAGATAAAAATAGTCTAATAAATATTTATTGGCTTACTTCATATGGTAGAACTTATGCTGTTGGAAGTTTATTATCGGCACATACTACGCTTCAAGAATATGTTTATCCTAACACTTATACATCTCCTAACGAATGGAATCATGTTCTTGCAGCTAATGAAGAAGAAGCAATCATAAGAACAAGAGAACGTGCATATAGAGTTATACCGACGTTCGGGCCAGTTGATTTTCTTGAAAGAGAACTTGAACATTTTCCTCACATTATAACTATGAGTACGTTGTGGTTTGATAGTCCAAATCTCAGCCAGAAAAAATTAGCAGAAAAAGCTATTAGTTCTATAAAGAATAGATTTGCAGATCCTGTGGGTTATGTAGAAGAACGTAACGACAAGTTTTATAATTTGCTTGAAAAAGTAATAGAAAAAGCTGATGCCTCAACACTAATTATTGTTTCTAAAGGGATGCCTAATTTGGATCAAAATGCTGAGGCAGAATTTAATTTTAATTTTCTCTACGATAAAATAGCCATTGAAAAACCAAATGTAGTAATAATGGAAAGTAATATGTATTCTCTGTTAGATAAGCCAAGAAATGTGAAAGAACCAACATATTTGATCAATGTATAACTACTTCTTGCATTTATGGTATAGATAGAATACTCAAAAATAGATGAATTGAAATTAAAGCGTAATAGATTATTTTTAAATTTTGCAATTATATCATTATTCAAGAAAATTTCCTGAACTATTTCTTTTAGAATTTTCTCGGCCTCGAACCTTAAAGATATAGTGAGTCCTACTAAAGTAATACTGAACAGGATACAAGTTTTAGATTTTGATATGTGCAATTAATAAATCAAATGAATAATTTATCACGTTAGAAGCCTATCTCTGATGTTGAAATATTTTTTAAGATAAGAAAATGACTGCGTTGTTGGTATATATATTCTTGCTTCATTTCCTGTATATTCTGGGTCTTGACTTTTTCTAAAAGTTATTAATCCACCATTAATTGTCTCGATTGCATATGTTGCTATTTTAAGACCATGGCTGCGACTATTAGGATGATTTAATCTTATGCCTTTTTTCACTTTTCCTCTATTTTTTCTTTCTATTCCTTTGCCCGCATCTCTGATTTTAACCAAAGCATAATTAGAGTGATTTTCTACAAGAAATTTTATTTGTTCATTGCCGTGATAGATTCCATTTTTTCCTATGTTGAATAGTGCTTCATAAACTGAATCTATGTTTGCACTAATGATTACTTCATCTCCTGCAAATTCACATTTTTTTGGGTCTTTTGAAGAGATAAGAACATCAGATACTTCTTTGCACAAAGAAGATAAGTCAAATTCAGAGAGCTCAAACTTATCATTTAACAGATTTTTAAAATGAGTTGCCGCTCTGTTTAAATGTTTGGCAGTTATATTATATTCTTTTGAGGGTGTGTTACCCAGATATTTAACTTCATGAAAAGTATCGTGGTCATATGATGCGATAAACCCTGCTAACTTTCCATCTTCTGGAAATCCACAATACAGGTTGTGATCTAATTCGTTTAGGAAATAATTGAAGAAATCTGTCTCTTTGGTAAGTATTTGGCGTCTATCTTTTCGTTTCTGGATTAATTCTTTATCTTCTGAGATGTTCTTAAAATCTAAATCTATGTCGATTGTTTCATCTAAAATTGCTCTATATTTATTTTGGATGAAAGACATATTATTTTTTAATGTTTTTCTTTCAAGATTGACTGCTAATTTAATAATTTGTAATCTAAGATTTACTTCGTACACGCTGTTATATTCTTCTTTTACAGATTCAATTATATTTTCAACGCTCATAAATTGTGGAGAGTATTATCGAATTTATAAATATCGTTATTTCTAACTACTTAGAAGTAAAAACTAAGTTTCAGCCTTCTGCACGTGCGCCATAGACGAGAAAAATTTATAAATGGTGAATGCTGTTCTAATATTATGGTAGATACAACGAAATTCGAGTCGATAAAAATAAAAAACACCAAAGGATTAAACCTTGATGTAAATATATATTATTCTTCAATAGTTTCATCAAAATTTATTATATTGAGTACTGCTTTTGTCAGAAACATGGACTATATGTTAGCATACAGAGAATTTGCTAAACGAGCGGCAAACGAGGGATATAATGCAATACTTTTTAGTTTTACAGGACTTGGTAAAAGTGAAGGAGTATTTTCAGAAATAGATTTAAATGATCAAAGAGATGATTTGACGTCAATAATAAATTTTGTACGAATTAAAAAACAAGATGCGCAATTTTGTCTTTTGGGGCATAGTCTTGGCGCGACAACATCAATTCTTGCATTTGTGAGCGCTATCGAAGATGGATTTGAGGATATTAAGGCGATAATGGTTTGGAATTCAACACTTAGAGCAAAAGAAGTCTATGCTCGATATAAGGAGCACTACGCTGATCCTAACAATATGACTAAAGATCATGAATTATATTTAACAGGGGAACATATTAATTCAGGACGTGCAATGTGGGAATCATGTGGAAAAATAGATTCAATTAATGAATTGAAAAAAGTAACAATTCCTATTTTTGCAATATTTGGAGAGCAGGATTCGCCTGAAAGATTAATTGAAACAAGACAAATGTTGGATTCCTTGCCTAATAGTTTATATATATTGCTTCCTGAAGTAGATCATGAATTTACAATACCTGGTTCACAAGAAAAAGTAATCGAAGAGAGTTTGAATTGGCTTAAAGAACACTTCTAAATTTATGCATTGTTTTTAATATTTATTTTAATTAAATTTTTCTTCTAGAATTTATTCCTCGTCGAAATTTCGAAGAGGTTCGTGGGTCCAGCCTCCTCGCGGACGGTGTTTGGAGTTTCGCGTTTAGAAGTCGATTCATATTCGAGTTCATGGTTTCGACCTCTTGGTTTCTATGGTTTATTCAAATAATTAGTGTTTTTATTGATTTTAATTGTGCTGTTAATCAGAGTATTCTTTTTGTTTTGCATTAAGATATAATTCAGAACGCACATAATCCAAAGGTTTAGATATTCTGCCCGTATAAAATGCTAATTTTGCATAGATTGTTCCGTTGGAGTTTATTATTTCTTCACAGTTCTTATATTGATTTATTTTTCTATTTAGGGCACTAACATCATCAAGATATTTATACATATTTTCAATTTTAGATTCTAATTTAATGACTGCTTCAATATTAGTTTTTGTAGCCTTTCTGCCAATTTTAAATGCCTTTATGACTTTTGATAAACTCATACAATTTTCAACTTAAAATTATTATTTAAATGTTCTTATTTTAGAATAGTATTTAATAAGGTGGTGGGTCCGTCCCCCAGAACACAAGTCATAGATGAGAAAAAAATGAAAATGATAAAAACGCAGAAATATTTAAATATTACAATATTGTAACTATTGTAAATATGGCACAACTAATGGTAAAAAGAATTCCTGTCTCAGAAGAGATATGGAAAGAACTTGGAAAAATGAAAGAAGCTGGACAAACATACGATGAACTTCTAGGCGACTTACTGCAAGCACACAATAGACGAGAACTCGCAACTTTTGCTATTTCTGCAAAGAGAGGAGAGGGCAACTGGCACAAACTAGAGGATGTTTAAATGCCTCATAAAATTGTTCTATCAGATACTGCAATAGACTTTTTACGAACAATTGATGAAAAGAGTAAATTAATATGTAAAAAGAATTTAGAAAAATTATCTTCTCCATACCCTGGAAAAGGTATCGGCGATAAAGAAAAAATAAACGTCGCAGGAGTTGAAATGTTCAGACTCCATATTGGAAGAACATACACTGCATTTTATATCATCGATGAAAAAGCAAAGATTGTAAGAATTCTCGAAATAATATCTATCGAAGCAGCACACAAAAAATACGGATTTTGAAACTACATTAGTTTTATGTATCAAAAATTATTTTGTCACGATAAATATATTAAACGGCTAATCCAGGCCTATATAAATAAATAAAGCTATCTTTGTCGTCAGAAGTATTGGAAGAAGTGGTGGGTCCAACTCTCGAAACGTGGGTCATCGACGTTAAAGAGTGCAAAATGGGTTCAAAATCTTACGATTTATTTCTTTGAATTATGCCACTTTCTGCTCCAATCAGCCATATCTTTAGTTATTATTGTGAATTCTTTTCCTTTTTGTGTGAGTGAATATTCTACTCTGATTGGAGGACCTGTAATTATTTCTTTGTGAAGTATTTCATACTTTACTAATTCTTTTAATCTTGCAGATAGCGTTTTTGAACTAATCGGCTTTAGTGCCTGAAGTAGTTCGTTGTATCTGATACATCCTTGGCATTTATTTAATTCTCTAATTATGAGCAGGCTCCATTTGTTTCCAGTCAAAACAACAGTTCTTTCTACAAAACAAGGGATGTCAAAAAATCCTTTTGGATAATTCATCATAGTGGTTTCCAGTATTAATATGGAATGTATATGATGCTTATAACTCTCAAACGAATAAATGAGTATTTTTAAGTTTAACATGAAAAAACATATAAATAATACAACATATACCTTAGAATATGATTAATGATGCTAATATTGCTAATCCTGAAAAGTTATTGTCTGAGTTTAAATTTTCTGCCTTGTCAGATTCCCAGAAGAAACTGTTTTTAAATTTATTAGGTTATGATGTTGATGGTGAAGGTTTCATAATAGGGGAGGATAGCGAACGAATTAAATGTCCGTATACTAAAGAGTACGTTTTGTTCTCAAAGGCTTCAATTTTGCCAGGGTCTACTATAATAATAAACACGTCAGCATACACATTATCTTGTTATATTTCTGATTTTTTGGCGGGAGAGGGAATAAGTGGTACCAATAGACCAACTTGAGCAATTATTGGTACTTATTGTTAATAATCCTGAACAAGCACTTGTAGCTATCGAAGGATTAAAAATTGCTGGCGAACTTACTAAAGAACAATTTAAAATTATTTCTAAAAAATTTCAGGAAGCTCAGAAATTAAGAAAATTTGGCTTTACTCCAGCTAAAGAACTTGCTAATAAGTTAATCAGCATAGATTCTACGCCTGCATATAAAAAATTGAAAAAATTAATAGGAACTAAACATCCAACATTAAGATTAGTGAGACTCGGCTTATATATAGAAACACTAAATAAACAAGGTAGAACCGACTTAGTTGAAAAGATTCGTTCAGAAATATTTGATAATTTTGGAGAACAAGGATTTAAGATATTAGATATTGGAAGCTCTGGACTCATGAATGAAGTCATAGAGACATTAGACAATTTAAAAAAAGAATACGATTTACCTGAACAAGTGTTAATGGACAGATATACATATATTATTGCCAGGATGCAGTTCCTTTGTGTATATATAAACAATGAAGACTTGAATGCAAATATTAAACTTAAAATACAAAAAAAATGAATCAACTCCCAGATGTTTTTTATGTAATTGCCATTGGAACAAGTTCGAATAAAGCTATGTGCGCAATAGCTGAGCTTAATAATGAAGGAGACATTAGGGATAAAGGATACGCATTTTATCCGCCGAAAGTCAGCGATTATGGTCAGAATAGAGCTTAATATGTTTGGTTCTTTAGTAGATTTGTTTAACTATTATTCACATTAATATTCTGTTAAATGTTTCATTAACTACTCTTTTTGAAACAGTTGCTTGAATATAAATAAAACAGCACTTTTAGAACAAAGGTTTTTGAGATACTCTAAATTGTGGTTGGATTATCTTTAAAATATTCTATTAATTCATATATTCTTTTACAGTAAGGAACGAATAATCTAAGATTATTAAATGCTAATGATTTCTCAATATTTCGTCCAGATGGGTGTCCTACATCATTTCGACAATTTCTAATAAAATTAAATACTCCATCAAGTTGAATGTCTAAATCATCAGACATGTCTTTTGGCAGGTTACTCTTAATCTGCTTAAGATGTATTCTGAACTCCTCAAACTGTTTTTTTATTCCCCAACTCATTTTATTTTCTATGCTTTTTCTCTTAATATCGTCAGATATAGATAATAAAAAATTCTCTTTCAACAACAAAAATGCTTTTTCAGAAGCACAGCCCAACATTACAGTAGATGAAAGCATTAGCCCCTTAAGATATGCATTCAGACTCTCTGCCATATATACATATATGGTGTTATCTAAATTTGGAATTTCAGTTTTTAGATATTTTAAGTATCCTTCAGGGTCGTATGGTTGAGGTTGATTGTATTTAAGACATTCCTCACCATATCTAGTTACTTTTAAGAACGGAGGATTTGGATTACTTTCGTTGATACCCCAACTTAATATACCCTCTATTAAGAATTCATTTATTATAAGACGTACATCTTCTCGGTCTTCTTTTGGTATTTTGTGCTCGCCACTCGTTGAACTATAATAAGTGGGTGATGTACTATAAAATCCTTTTTGTAATGCGAGTGCATCCACGCCCCAGAGTATATTAAGAATTTGTGTTTCCTTAGACTTTTTAAGATATTCTAGAACTAATGCACGTAACTCTTCATAACTTAATTGTGAATTTGCCATACAATTATATATGTAAAGTCTTTTATAAATATTTTTAATTATGTTCAATAAACGAGTGTTTTTTTAACAAGTTAAATTCGCGTTTTTATTTATATATTATTGTGGCTTTCTCTTAGGGGTTTTTTTAACAGTTAGCTTAAAGTCAGACTTGGAATGACTAGCCCTTTTAGAAATAGTTTATATAGATTCAAATATGCTGACTTTATGAGCATGAAATCTTTATTAGTATATCCTTGAGAAGTAGGGACATGAATATCTGAATTTCGCCATTTCTGCACTATTTTTAGCCCTGATTTCACACCATACTCGAACTTTAAACTATTAACGTTGGTGGGAGTTATTTTTTCTAAGGTATCGATAAAATAGCCTAATTCATGAACCTCGGAGCATAGATATTTTTTCCTCATTTTACTTGATTTTACAGGTATTGTGGGTTTATTGATTTCCTCTTTTTTTAATAAATTCAAATTTATTTTGTTTATTACATATCCTTTTTTGAGATAGATGGCTTTTAACAAGAATTCAAAACCTAAACCTAAATATACTCTATTCAGATAATCATGTTTATTCCATTCGGTCAAGTCCAAAGGATGTTTGAAACGTGAAAAAAAGTATTGTGACATTTTTAAAAATTTTATATGATCGTTCTTTTTGTATTTGTAAATTCTTTTTTTTAATGCGTTATTTAGATTTGCAATATCTTGCTTCATGAAGTAAAAATATTTGTGTTCAAGCTTTTTCTTGATAGTGTTGTCAATTTTTTGTCTATATGCCTTTAAAAAATAAAGTATACTAGATATGTGCTCATGAAATGCTATAGTCTCCAAATCAGAAATGAACATATGTATTGTAGCTTCATATTTGCTGTTGCTTGATTTAGTTAGCTCTTTATGTAATATGACTCTTAATCTTGCTATTTCGCGATTGGTCAATATTTTCTTTATGTTTAACATTTTAACAAGTTATTAATTGAGACGTGACTGATATTTAATTGTTTTGCTATCTGTCTGTAGCTCATGCCCTGATTTCTCATATTGAGGACTTGATATTTGTTTACTTCGAGTTTGGGTCGTCCTAACTTCGTTCCATTGGCGACTGCACGTCTTAATCCTAACTTAACTCGTTCTTGTATTAAACTTCTTTCAAACTCGGCGAATGCTCCGACTATGGAAAACAGGAGTTTACCTTGAGGGGTTCTTGTGCGTTCGTACTTAGTTTTCTTGACGTTGGATAGGAATTTTATCATTCCTTCCAGCTCGTGCTTGGGTAGGTTATAAATTCTAGAAACATCTGAACCTTGCCCAAACTTATTTGAACCTACTTCGTCTTTTTTTTTGTCGTCTATATTTTTTATTTGCCCAGGTTCACTAACGTTAGAAATATGGTGGGCCCAGCCGGACTCGAACCGGCGATCCTCTCCGTGTAAGGGAGACATCATAGCCACTAGACCATGAGCCCATAATGTATTATTGGATACGGGTTTGTTTTATAAAGATTTTGATGTTTGGACTCTTTTTTGTCTTTTTTATTTCTTTTTTGTTTATTAAGTGTTAGACGATGAAGGTTATTTTTGTAGCTTGTTTATTTAAAGAGTAGATGATTCGTCTTCTTTGGAGGCGATTGATTGTGGTTAAAGTAAAAAAACATAGTTCGCTTGATGAAGAGGTTATTGAGTGTTTAACTCATGAGATTAGTGATATTAATACTGCGTTGCAAAATGC
>Ga0172379_10011567_pt1 | contig 10480 bp, 10 predicted proteins | sample GrowelOW334metaG_FD_119756 | JGI IMG/M metagenome (GOLD analysis project Ga0172379, IMG submission 119756) | Groundwater microbial communities from an aquifer near a municipal landfill in Southern Ontario, Canada - Groundwater well OW334 metaG | ecosystem: Environmental > Aquatic > Deep...
CGTCGTAGTCGCGTCCCACCTGCTCGGCGAGTTCATCGAGGAAGACGCCCCTGGTCGCAAGCTCCTCCAAGATGGCCTGCTTTTTCTCGGCGTCGTTCCAAACGGTGAGGAACTCATTGAGCGAGGCGTAGGACTGGCGGACGGTTTTGCGGGAATAGTCCTTGAGTGATTCGGTGATGAGCTTGCCGTTGGCGTCGAGGTATTGAACGCGCTCGGTGGCGACGCGGACTTCGACGTTGTCCACGACATAGCGCGTGAGATTGGAACCGTCCGAATCAATCGATGCATCATGGAGTTCGTCGCTGCCTCCAACCGGCTCGGGGTATCCGGCATCCGTGACTTCGTCGGGTGGCACCACGGTCTCGTCATCCCTCGGCTCGTAAATTTGGACCGGGTCACCATCGAAATCGGGATCGGCAAACAGGGCGGTGGCCCGCTTGAAATCCATGATGGTGAAATAGAGCTTCCCGTAGTCCTCGTTGATGCGGGTGCCACGCCCGATGATCTGCTTGAACTCCGTCATGGAGGCGATGCGCTTGTCCAGGACGATAAGCTGGCAGGTCTGAGCATCCACACCGGTGGACATGAGCTGCGAGGTTGTGGCGATGACGGGATAGGTCTTCTCGGGGTCGATGAAGTTGTCGAGCTGGGCCTTGCCCTCGCTGTTGTCGCCCGTGATGCGGACCACATATTTGGCATTGGCGGCGGCGAGATCGGGGCTGGCGTTGACCATGGCCTGCCGCATGCGCTCCGCGTGCTCGATGTTCTCGCAGAAGATGATGGTCTTTGCGAAGCGGTCGGTGGCCTTGAGGAACTCCGTGACCTTGGCAGCGACGACGGCTGTGCGCTTCTCCAGAATCAGGTTCCGGTCGAAGTCCCGGTCGTTGTATTCGCGGTCTTCGATGATCTGCCCGTATTTGTCGGTCTGGCCCTCCTCGGGACGCCAGCCGTCGAGGTCCCGGTCGAGCCCGATGCGGACGACCTTGTAGGGGGCGAGGAAGCCGTCGGAGATGCCCTGCCGGAGCGAGTAGGTGTAGAGGGGATCGCCGAAGTATTCGATGTTGGAGACATCTTTGGTCTCCTTGGGCGTGGCGGTGAGGCCGATTTGAGTGGCGGAGGAGAAGTATTCGAGCACCAGTCGCCACCGAGCGTCATCAGCGGCGCTGCCACGGTGACACTCGTCCACGATGACGAGGTCGAAGAATTCAGGGGAGAATTGCTTGTAGATGTTCTGCTCCTCCTCGGTGCCGGTGACCGCCTGGTAAAGGCAGAGGTAAATCTCGAAGGACTTGTCCACCGTGCGGTTTGTGATCTTGGTCATCGCCGTGCCGAACGGCTTGAAGTCGTTGGTTTTCGTCTGGTCGGCGAGGATGTTGCGATCAACGAGGAAGAGGATGCGTTTCTTGGCCCCGGACTTCCAAAGCCGCCAGATGATCTGGAAGGCCGTGTAGGTCTTGCCCGTGCCGGTGGCCATCACGAGCAGGATGCGATTCTCACCCCGGGCTATGGCGTCCACGGTCCGATTGATGGCAGTGAGCTGGTAATAGCGCGGAGACTTCTTCGCCCCGTCGTCGTAGTAGTCTTGGGCCGCTACGGCCTCTTGCGCGGCGGTGTAGCCCTTTGCCGTGCGGTAGCGGTCCCAGAGCTCGGCTGGCGAGGGGAATTGGTCGAGCGGGATTTCGCGCGTGACCGTGCCGGTGGTCACAGTGCGGTCGTGCTCAAGGAACGCGTCGCCGTTGGAACTGTAGGCAAACGGGATGTCGAGAAGTTCGGCGTATTCGAGCGCTTGCGGCATGCCTGCGCCGACGGCGTGGTTGTTGTCCTTCGCCTCCACGACTGCCAGCGGGAGGTTCAGCTTGAAGGACAGGATGTAGTCGGCCTTCTTGGCTTCGCCGCGTTTCACGGTCTTGCCCCGGACGATGACGCGCCCCTTGGTGAAGTAGGCTTCCTCGCGAACTTGGGTCATCATATCCCACTTGCCCGGGCTGACGATGGCCGGCGTGATGAACTTGCTGCGGATGTCCGCCTCGGTGAGGTCCTTCTTATTCATGCGGCGAAGGGGATGGCGCGGGAATCAGGGCCGAAGTCACCTTCGAAGCTGAGGTGGAAGGCGGAGCCGTTGCTTCCGTTGGGCTTGGCTGCGATTTTGGCCATGAAGAATCTCGTGCTCCGTGAACGGGCCTGAGAGTTGCAAAGCCAAACGCCAAACGCAAGGGACGGGTTGCAAACCTGATCACCGAGACAGGGCGAAGGAGTGCTCGTGTCCGCCAGGCGTCTAGCGACGAATGCGCTGTCAGTCGCCGGAGCGATGCCAGCAGTGCTCGCGGAGAAGGCTGACGGTGCAATGGTCGCGCTCGAAAGATTCGAGAGGCTGAGTCGTTGCGTCCGGCAGTGCGTAGCGCAGCGGAGTGGTGACGGCGGAACGTTTCAGCCCGGCGACGGTCGCGAGGCTTTGGGAGTGACGGTCGCAATTTCCCGCCGCGACGAGTCGAGCTGACGAGCCGGAGAGTGTCCGCAGGAGCCTCGGAGGTGAATCTGCGGAGCTTAATCGTTTTCCTTCAGCCAGGCGCGCACGTCGTCGTGATTGCCGCACATGGCAAGACGGATGGTGCGCGGCTTGATGAAGACAAACACCACCCGCAGCCCGCGCGACATGCGGAACTCGAAGATGTTTTCGGAGAGGCGACGCACGCCAAGGCCCGCGTGGATGTGCGGCTTGCCAAAACCCTCCACCAGCTCGTGCAGCCGGGAATTGATCTCCCCCAGTTCGGCGTCGGTCCGGTGCTTGGCCCACCGCTTCCAGCTCGCGCCGAGTTCAACCACGAAGGCTTTCGGCGCTTCCATTCCAAGGATGGGCTTTTTCGGCGTTCAGTTTCTTGAGCACGTTCTTCTCCACGCGTTTCATGGCTTCGGGTGCGACGCCGTATTCCATGAGCGCGTAGTCCTCGCTGTAAACCTCCACGGGGCGCAGGGCAACGACCTTGCCATCAAACAGGATGCCGATGTCTTCGCCGCGAATTGCACGGGCGAGCCACGAGCCAAGGTTCTGGCGGGCCTTGGTCGCTGTCAGTGTCTTCATATCGTCATTTTAATGTCATGGCTGCCCGCGTCAAGTGAACTGCTCGCGGAGACGATGGCGGTCGAACGGCACGGGCAACATGGGCTCCACGACGGAAACAGACGAAGGACGCACAGTGATCGCGAAGCTGAACGGAGCGGCGGGCGGCGGTTTCGGTCGTGCTCACTCCTGGGACCGGAGGGAGTCTGGCAATTTGCGGCAGCGACGAGGGAGCAATCGCAAGGTTGCCAGTCTCCCTCCATCGGAGCGACGGTCGCGAGGCGCTGGGAGTGACGGTCGCAATTTCCCGCCGCGACGAGTCGAGCTGACGAGCCGGAGAGTGTCCGCAGGAGCCTCGGAGGTGAATCTGCGCGGACTGGTCGCGGCGATCCATTTTCGAGGCAAATTTTTGCGAACCTTTTTGCGACACTTTGGGGTGTTTTTTGAGGCCCTTCCGGGAACCCGCGCCGTTAAATCCGATTTTCGCTACAGTGCGGTTTCGATCAATAAATACAGGGGTTCCGTGCGTGTGTTGAGCATCGAAAAGCAACCTTTTGAAATCGACGAAAGTCGTGTTTTAAGTCCCGTGCGTCTGCCATTTCGCCACACCGGCGGGAATCAAGCATCCCGGGCGAGTTGTGCCACCGGGCGGGGGCAATTACCACCGGATTATCCGCGCGCTTCGCGACCCCAAGTCAGCCCCAGCCAGCCCAGCCACGCGCCAAACAGGACGGACAGCATGGCTGCGACGGTCGTCATCCCGTCCACTGTGGACCGGCTCAGGAAATGAAAGACCGCGCCACCGGTCAGTGTCAGGTCGGCCGCCAGCAGCGAGACGCGCAAAACCGTGAGTGAAGGCGGACGGACGGCGGGCGGCGCGATGTCGCCCGGGCTGCGCACGAGCGTGCTCATGCCGGCGCTCAGGTGCGGCGCGGCGGCGGTGCGGGTTTCCGTTGCGGCGCGCGTCCCGGATGCGCCGCGACCGTTGAGCAGTTCGCCCAGGCCTCTTCCCAAAGCAGGTTTTGCCACGCGCGAAGGCTGTGGAGGTCACGCACCGGGCGCAACGCAAAGTTGTTCACACTGCAACCTTCAGAACTTCGCCCAGCCTGTCCCTTCGTGACCGAAATGGAATTTTTTCGGGTGCAGGATCTCCGCCAGAATTTCAAGCGATTCGACCAGACGCGGGCCGGGGCGGTTGAAACAGGCGCTGCCGTCGCAGATGAACACCCGCCCGGTGCGAACGGCCTTCAACTCATCCCAGCCGGGGTGGGACGTCAGCACACGCATTTCCGTCCGGGTGCGTTGCAGGCCAAACCCGCAGGGCAGCACAACGAGGACATCCGGATCGGCCCGGCGAAGTTCCTCCAAACCTAGGCGACCCGTGTGCCTGCCTGCTTCGCCGAAAAGGTTTTTACCACCGGCCAGCTCCACCAGTTCGGGCACCCAGTTGCCGGCACCCATCAAGGGATCGAGCCATTCGAGGCAGGCGACGGTCGGGCGCTGGAGCATGCAGGACTTTTCGATCACGTCCACACAGCGGTTCTTGAGGGTGCGAATCACTTCCTTGCCGCGGTCTGGGACGTCGAGCGCGGCGGCGACGCGCCGGATGTCCTCCCACACGTCCGCGAGGCGGTGCGGGGAAAGCGAGATGATCTGCGGCGGAGAGCCGGGCCGGTCGCCGAGCGCCTTCGTCACGTCGGCCTCGCTGACGGCACAGACCGCGCACTGCGACTGCGTGAGAATCAGGTCCGGCTTCAGCTCGTGGAGCAACTGCGTGTTGAGCTGGAAAGGGGAAAGCGCCGCGCCGAGAAGGTCGTGAATCTGCGCGTCAATCTCGCGGCTGGACGAGTTGGGCGGCAGCCTGGACCCGGTGCAAACCGGCAGGCTCGTCACCCCGGCGGGGAAATCGCATTCGTGCGAGCGTCCAACCAGTTGCGCACCGCAGCCCAAAGCGCAGACCATCTCGGTTGCGCCCGGCAACAGGGATACGATGCGGCGGTGGCTCATGGCAGCAAGACGGCGAGGCTACAAACGCCGCCGCGCACTTCCCAGCGGATTTTCGGCAACCAGCAGGGAGACGCAGGCGGGAAGAAAAGCTTGGCTTTGCCCGGCGCGTCTGGCAGACGAGTCACGCATTTGAACCATCACCTTTCATGACCTGGTATTACGCCGTCGGACAGCAGCAGCAGGGGCCGGTCACCGAGGAGCAGATGCGTGGACTCGTGAAGGATGGCGTTGTGACCGGTGACACGCTCGTGTGGCGCGAGGGCATGGCGAACTGGCAGCCTTACCGGACCCAAACCGCGCCTGCCACATTGCCGTCGAGCGTCGGGGTCACACCGGGCGAACCCGGAACCGGTGTTGCGCCCGGCAGCAGGGCGGTCACCACCGGAAGCCCGTCGAACGACGACTACTCTTCGACGCTCGGCGATTGTTTCTCGCGCGGCATCGACCACGCGATGAAACACCTGTCAGTCACGTATCTGGCTGTGTTGCCGGTTTCGCTGGTGATATTTGTGGTTCAGGGGCTGCAGGTGATTCCCTTCGCCGGCTCGCTGCTTGCAATGATGCTGGCGTGGCTCCTGAACAACGCGATGGTCGGCGGGATATGGCGTCATGTGCTGGGGCTGGCCCGCGGCCAGCCGGCGACGGACGGGGTCTTCAGCGGATTTCAACGCGGCTATTTTCACCTGACCCTGGGAGGGCTGGTCCGGTCAACGCTTGCGATCTTGAGCCTGGGACCGGGGCTGATGCTCATGGGGCTGGCAGCTGGAGCCGCGATGGTCACGGGCAACCTGATGGTGGCCGGCGGCGGGATGCTGCTGGGTGCGCTCGTTGTGATGGCGGGGCTGCCCGTCACATTTTACCTGCTGACGTGCTGGGGATTCATGCTGCCGCTGGTGGCGGACAAAGGGCTGGGATTCTGGGAGGCGATGCAGGCCAGCCGCCGGCAGGTGAGGAAACACTGGTGGTCGAATTTCGTGCTGCTGGCGCTGCTGACATTCATTGTGCTCACCCCGATCCTCCTGCTGAGCGCGGCCTTCGGTCCCAGCGCGGATTTCAAGGACATCAAGCAGATGGTCGAAGCGTTCAAGCAGGGCAAGCTCACGATGTCGCCGGAACAGGTGCTGTTGACGAACGGGCTGAACACGCTCTGGCTGTGGCTGGTCAGCCCGTTTTACTTCGGGATACTTGCGGTTCGCTATCGCGACATCTTCGACCGCGAGGCCGCAAAAAATACGTCGGAAGCCACAGGTCAATAATTGTCACGGCGTTTTTCCATGCCGCTGCTCGAAATCAGCAACCTGAAGAAGTCCTACGCCGCGCCCGACGGCGGGACGCATGTGGTCGTGGACGTGCCGGCGTTCCAGCTCGACGCGCAGGCGCAGGTGGCGTTGAGCGGCGAAAGCGGCTCGGGCAAGACAACCTTCCTCAACCTCATCGCCGGCATCCTCGCGCCGGACGCCGGCTCCATCAAACTCAACGGCCAGGAACTCGCCGGGCTCCCCGAGTCGGCGCGTGACCGCATCCGGGCGACGACGATTGGCTACATCTTTCAGACCTTCAACCTGCTCCAGGGCTACACGACGCTGGAAAATGTCTTGCTCGGCATGAGCTTCGGCCCGGGAGCGGATCGCGAGTTCGCGAAGTCACTGCTCAAGCGGGTAGGCCTCGATGCGAAGCTCAACCACCTGCCGCGCCAGCTTTCCACCGGCCAGCAGCAGCGCGTGGCCGTCGCCCGCGCGCTGGCGAACCGGCCCAAGCTCGTCCTCGCCGACGAGCCGACCGGCAACCTCGACCACGTGAACGCCCGGGAGTCGCTCCAGCTCATCCGCGAAGCCTGCCGTGAAAACGGTGCGGCGCTCCTGCTCGTGAGCCATGACCGCGAGGTGCTGGGGCAGTTCGAGACGGTGCAGGAACTGGCGAAGCTCAACCGCGCGGCAATGCAAGTGACGTGAAAATCCCAAGCTCCAAGCTCCAAGTTCCAAAGGAATCCCAGGCTCCAAGCTCCAATGAGCCGTGGAGTCGAACGGCGGTCTTTGGCGTTTGGAGCCTGGTGTTTGGAGCTTCTTTGGAGCTTGGAACTTGGGATTTGGAGCTTCGCCCATGACGTTACCGCTCATCGTCGCCAAATCGCTCCGCCAGCACCTCCTGTCCACGGTGGTGACGGCGGCCTCCATCGCGCTCGCGGGCGGCCTGCTCATGGCGGTCTGGGTGGTGAAGACGCAGTCCAACGACGCGTTCACCAAGCAGAACGCCGGCTTCGATGCCGTGCTCGGCGCGCGCAGCGCCAAGCTCCAGCTCGTGCTCAACGCCATCTTCCATCTCGAAGCCTCACCCGGAAATCTGCCGTGGGCCGACTACGAGGACATCGCGAAGAATGCCGCCGTCTCGCTCGCGCTGCCCATCGCCGTCGGCGACAACTACCGCAGCTACCGCCTCGTGGGCACGACGACCAACCTCTTCGCCGTCGAGACCGCGCCGGGTCGCAAGTATCGCATCGCGGAGGGCAAGGCATTTGAGGCCGGTTACATGGAGGCGGTGCTCGGCAGCTTCGCCGCGCAGCAGTTGAAACTGAAGGTCGGCGACGAGTTTCATCCGTTCCACGGCCTCATCTTCGACGAGAAGCAGCAGCACGCCGAAACCTACGTCGTCACCGGCATCATGGAGCCGTCCAACACCCCCGCCGACCGCGTCATCTGGATTCCGCTCGAAGGCATCCAGAACATGAAGGGCCACGACTCCAAGAGCGCCGCCGAAATCAGCGCCGTGCTCGTGAAGCTCAAGAATCCCATCGCCGGGCGCGGGCTGGAGCTGATGTATAACAAGCAGGGCAACCGGCTGACCTTTGCCTGGCCCATCGCACAGGTCGTCTCGGAGCTGTTCGGAAAGATCGCCTGGTTCGACCGCGTGCTGGAGCTTGTCGCCTGGCTCGTTGCCGCCGTGGCCACCGGTTCCGTGCTCGCAAGCATCTACAACTCGATGAACGAGCGTCGCCGCGACATCGCCATCCTCCGGGCGCTCGGCGCGCGGGCGCGCACCATCTTCCTCGCCGTGGTGCTGGAGTGCGCGGCCATCGCGGTGCTGGGCATGGTGGCGGCGTTTGCGGTGTATCTGGGCATCACCACCGTGGCGGCCCACATCATCCGCACCGAGACCGGCGTGGTGCTCAACGCATTCGCGTGGCACCCGATCCTGGCGTGGGCGCCGGCGGCGATGATTGCCCTGAGCGCGCTGGCAGGTGTGATTCCCGCGATTAAGGCGTATCGCACCAACGTGGCGGAGAACCTGGTGCCGGTGTCATAGGAGTCCGGACAATTCCCGGCATTCCTTCACGACACATCCATCAGCCGGCGATCTTCCGGTAAATCTCGCCCTCGTTCATGGTCGCGCGCTCGGGGCGGCCCTTGTAGCTGTAGACCAGGTTCTCGTGATTGATCCCGAGCAGGTGGAGGATCGTCGCGTGCAGGTCGTGGACGTGCAGGCGGTCCTCGACGGCGTGCAGGCCGAACTCGTCCGTCGTGCCGATGACCTGGCCGCCTTTCACGCCGCCGCCCGCCATCCACATCGTGAAGCCGGTCGGGTTGTGGTCGCGGCCGTCGCCCTTCTCACTCATCGGCGTGCGGCCAAATTCGCCGCCCCAGATGACAAGCGTCGAGTCCAGCAGGCCGCGCGACTTCAAGTCCTTCAACAGGCCGGCGACGGGCTGGTCCGTCTCGCGGAAGCGGTCGCCGTGGTTCTTCTCGATGTTCGAGTGCGCGTCCCACTTGCTGCCGGCACCGCTGTAGAGCTGCACAAAACGCACGCCGCGCTCGACCAGCCGGCGCGAGAGGAGGCACATCCGTCCGAACGGTGCGGCGACCGGGTCGCCCATGCCGTAGAGCTTCCTCGTCGCCTCGGTTTCCCTCCCGATGTCCACGGCCTCGGGGGCCTCGGCCTGCATGCGGAAGGCCAGTTCGTAGGCGGCGATGCGGGCGTCGAGTTCAGTCTGCTGCGGGCGCGCACCGGCATGCTGGCGGTTGACTGCGCTGAGAAAATCGAGCTTGCCGCGCTGCTGCCCGTCACTGACGCCCTCGGGCGTGTTGAGGTTTGCGATGGGCTCGTTGCCGGGCAGGATGCGCGTGCCCTGGTAAACGGCGGGCATGAAACCCGCGCCCCAGTTGCGCGCGCCGTTGGCCACCGTGCCGTTGTTGTCCTGCATCACCACGAAGGCCGGAAGGTTCTGGTTCAGCGTGCCGAGACCGTAGCTCGTCCACGCGCCGAGCGAAGGCCGGCCCGCGAGAATGGAGCCGGTGTTCATCTGGCACACGCCGTTGGAGTGGACGATGCCGTTGGCCCAGCAGGAACGGAGGACCGCCAGGTCGTCCGCGCATTCGGCTACGTGCCTGCACCAGTCGGAAACCCAGAGGCCGCCCTGGCCATGCTGCTTCCACTCACGCTTGTCGGGAAAAATCGGCGAGTTGATCTCGCCCATCGCGGTGATGAGACCCTTGGTGAAGCTGGCCGGCAGCGGCTTGCCGGCGTGCTGCTTCAACGCGGCCTTCGGGTCGAATGTGTCGAGATGGCTGGGCCCGCCCTCCATGAAGAGGAAGATGACGCTCTTCGCCCTCGCAGCGTAATGAGCCAGCCGGGGTGCGAGCGGCGAGGCGCCCGGGACCGCCGGCACGGCACTGAGCGGATTCTCCGCGAGGAGCGAACTCAGTGCGACCGCGCCAAAGCCCGCACCGGTCTTGGTGAGGAAGTCGCGGCGTGAGGAAATTTGGCCGTAGCGGAAGCAGCGGGGATCAGAGTGCGAGTTCATGGAGTGGCAGTGTTGGTGTCCATTTTTGAAAACAGGCAGCCTTTCGGGCTGCCAGCGTGGCAGAACAGAGCGTTGGAAATCTGGAGTTCAGTCCACATAGACAAACTCGTTCGCGTTCAGCAGCACATGGCAGAGGTCGGCCATCGCGCTGGCCCGGGCGGTGGCGGCGGCCTTTGCGCCGGTGGGTTTGGGCTGGATGTCGTTGGCGTGTTTCGATGTGTCCTTGAAGGCGCTGGGCCTGGACTCGAACCGCCAGAGGCCGGCCGTCGCATCGGTGGCGGAGGCCTCGGCCCCGAGAAGCAGCTGACTTTGTTTGAGCGCACCGGTCGAGAGGCGCACGTCGTCGATCATGCCGTCGAAGCCGCCGCCCTTCCCGGCGCGACCGCCGAGATTGAGCGCGAGCGTGTTTGTGAAGCCGCCGGTGATCTTGTGCGGCACGCGGGCGATGGAGAGCGGCTCGTCGTCGTTGGAAAGATCCTTCGCGTAAAAGGTCACTTCACCGGGGGCCGTCGCGGTGGCGAGCTTCACAGTGGCGGCGACGGCGTAAGGTTTCGCGAGCGCAAGCACCTGGTCGGAAAAGATGGCCTCCTCGCCGAAGCTGCCGTCCTGCTTTGTGCCGA
>Ga0172379_10011568_pt1 | contig 10480 bp, 9 predicted proteins | sample GrowelOW334metaG_FD_119756 | JGI IMG/M metagenome (GOLD analysis project Ga0172379, IMG submission 119756) | Groundwater microbial communities from an aquifer near a municipal landfill in Southern Ontario, Canada - Groundwater well OW334 metaG | ecosystem: Environmental > Aquatic > Deep...
AAATATTCCTTGTCGATAAGTTTGTACCCAGAAATCCTCGCCAACTCCTGGGCCGTCTCTTCGCCGAGGGATGCAAGTTCGCGCGCAATCGTGATTATTGCCATGGTTTTTCCCTCCTCTTATGCTTTTACTGTATGATTATATCCCGCCAAAGTCAAATATTTTCAGGCCATTCGCGTTTCTGCCCGCCGCGCCGCTAGGGCTCCCGCAAGCGATCGGCTCTATGGAACAAGGTGGGCGATATCGCTATACTCTGGCCGATGGAAAAGCTTGGGGATCTTGCGGCGTTTGGGACGGCGGTGTGCTGGTCGCTTTCGGCGATATTCTTCGAAAACGCCTCGAGAAAGGCGGGCGCCCTCGCCGTCAATTTCTGGAAAGTCTTTTTAGCCCTTTTTTTCCTGGCTTTTGCCGGCATGGCGTTCAGGGGAATGCCTTTTCCGTTCGACGCCACCCCAAGGGCATGGCTCTATCTATCGCTCTCGGGCGTTATCGGCTTCGTCATCTCCGATTACTTCCTTTTCAACGCCTATATCCTCATCGGATCGCGCATCACGGTCGTCTTCCAAGCCCTGACCCCCCTTTTCACCGCGCTGATCGCCTTCATCTTCCTCGGCGAAAGAATGCGGCTTGTGCGGCTGTTTGGGATGTCGATCGTCATCTGCGGCATTCTTATGGTGGTGGTCTCCCGCCAGAAAAAGCAGAAACATGAGGGCAAGACATTCGCTTCCTCCAAAAAGGGATACGTGTTCGCTTTTCTCTCATCGGTGTTTCAAGCCCTTGGGCTGATATTCTCAAAAACGGGCTTGGGCGACTACAGCGCCATCTCCGGCACCCAGATCAGGATACTGACGGCGATAGCGGGTTTCGCCATCCAAGCCGTCCTCACTGGCCAGACGGCCCAGGTATTCAAGATAGCCCCGCGCGAGCGCGGCACCTTCAAGAACATGTTGATCGGCGCGATTTTCGGCCCCTTCCTCGGCGTGGTGTTTTCGCTTTTCGCGCTGCAGAACACCGAAGCCGGCACCGCGAGCACCCTGATGGCGCTCACCCCTGTTCTTATCATTCCCGCTTCCATCCTCATCCTGAGGCAAAAAGTACATGCGCTTGAAATTGCGGGCGCGACCGTCGCCGTTTGCGGGGCCGCGTTGTTTTTCCTTCTGTAGATCCCTGCGAGATTCCGTTACAAGAATATCGCGTATGGGTATATACTTGAGAAAAAGGAGCGCGCTATGAAGGCTCTCGTCAAAAGCAAGGCGGAAATAGGGCTTTGGATGGAAGACCGGCCGGTGCCCCAGATCGGCGACAACGACCTTCTGATCAAAGTAAAGAAAACGGCGATCTGCGGCACCGATGTCCATATCTGGAAATGGAATCCCTGGGCGCAGCGCACGATCAAGGTCGGCCAGACGGCGGGGCATGAATTCGTCGGCGAAATCGTCGACATGGGACGCTCGGTTTCCGGCTATAAGATCGGCGAGAGGGTTTCGGCGGAAGGGCACATCGTCTGCGGTGTCTGCAGGGCTTGCAGGGCCGGAAAACGCCACCTTTGCCCCAATACGATCGGCATCGGCGTCAATAGGGACGGTTGCTTCGCCGAATTTGTATCCGTGCCGGCATCCAACGCCTGGCATGTCCATGACTCGATACCCGACGAGATCGCCGCCATTTTCGATCCTTATGGCAACGCGACGCATACCGCCCTCTCCTTCGATATGATCGGCGAAGACGTGCTTATAACGGGCGCCGGACCCATAGGCTGCATGGCCACCGCTATCGCCAAGCATGTGGGCGCCCGCAATGTGGTGGTGACGGATGTAAACGACTGGAGGCTCGACCTGGCGATTAAGCTGGGAGCGACGCGAACCGTCAATGTGGCCAGGGAATCCCTGAAAGAAGTACAGAAGGGTCTCGGTATGGTGGGTGGATTCGACATAGGCATGGAGATGTCCGGCAGCCCTCAAGCCCTCGAGCAGATGATAGAAAACATGTACAACGGCGGCCGCATGGCGCTTCTCGGCCTCCTTCCCGACGGCGCCGGCATAGACTGGAGCAGGGTAATCTTCAAAGGGCTTTTTCTCAAAGGGATTTACGGGCGAGAAATCTTCGAAACCTGGTACAAGATGCAAGCGATGCTCCTTTCGGGGCTCGACATAAGCCCGGTGATAACGCACCGCTATTCCTTCGACGATTTCGAGAAAGGCTTCGCGGCGATGCTTTCCGGCGAATCAGGCAAAGTGGTGCTCAGCTTCGATTGAGGCAGCCGCGGCGGCCTTGGTTTCATTAGAGGCGGTTCTGGGAGACCCTTCAAGGACCGAGGCCCCGAGCCCTCGAAAATCCGCCCCATTCCTGCTATACTCGCGTCGTGAAAGAATACGCTCGCAACAATGAACGACGACGAGGCGCCCCGCCACGGGGCGCTTTCAAAAGCGGCGCCACGAAGCGCGCTGATCCGATCCGCGCCCCTTCCCTCGCGCTGCAATCCCTCAAAGCCGGCGACGACTGCGCGAAAGCCCTCGACGCGCTGCCGGGCATATTCGACGAAGTAGTCCCCTTGAACCTGAAGCACCGGCAGGAACTGGGGCGAACCATTCGCTCGCTCTGGGAAGACCTCACTTCTGAACGGGAGCACCGAGCGGCTGAATATCTTAGCGCCCCGGCCTACTACTCCGCCTATGTCCGCTATTTCCTGCCGTGGAACATCCTTCGCCTTTCCTCGATTTTCGCGAGCCTTCCCCTCAAGCTCGACGAGGGAGCCAGCATCATCGATATCGGCTCCGGCCCCCTCACCGTCCCTATCGCCCTTTACGTGGCTCGTCCCGACCTGAGGGCCAAAGCGCTCACCATCTATTGCACCGACAAGACTGAGCGCATCCTCAAAGTCGGCCAAACCATTTTCGAAAGCCTCTGCGTGAGGATGACAGGCGCCCTTCCCCCCTGGAAGATCGTTCTTTCGCGACAACAATTCGGCTCGCACCTCACCGAAAAAGCCGACCTCCTCACGGCGGCGAACGTCTTCAACGAATTCTTCTGGAAAGGCAAAACGCCACTCGGCATGCGCGCGCTGCTCACCGCAAAGCAGCTCCTTGGCTACCTCAAAGGAAGCGGCTCGATCTTTCTCATGGAGCCTGGGGATCCGAGATCGGGCTCTTTCATAAGCGCGACGAGGGCAGCCCTCTCGGCTTTCGGCGCCGAACCCATCGCGCCCTGTCCCCACAGCCGCGCTTGCCCTATGCCAGGCATTTTCAGAAGCCTTGAATCGCCCAGCGGCGATCCCCCATCCGGAGCGGAGACAAAGCCCCTTGATAGCGTCGTCATGCCCAAGCGCAGGGAAAAATATCCCTGGTGCCATTTCACCATAGGCACCGAAAGCGCGCCGGCTTGGATGAAAGCCCTTTCGGACGAAGCCGGCCTGCCGAAAGAAAAGCTTGTCTTCTCGTATCTTCTGTCGGCTTTCCCAGCCAAGGCGAAGCCAGCAGCGCCGGCGGGCGCGGGCTCGCAGCTCATCCGCGTCGTATCAGAGGAATTTCCCCTGCCGGGTTACAAAGCGGGGCGCTACGCATGCTCGGGAGAAGGCTATTGCCTCATCCGCTATTCCCCGGCCCAAGCCTCGTTCTCGAGCGGCGACTTGCTGCGACTCCCTCAAGCCATCCAGGATCCATCCCCTCTCAAGGCATCGGCCGCTCAGCCAAAAGAGCGCCCTTCTACCACCAGGTCGCATTTCGCCGATACCCTCGAAAGCCGATTTCTCGCCGCCTCCAAAGCCCCGCCCCAAACCCCTTCCGCGGGCGTCGATGCAGGCAGGACCTTCGATGAAAAATCCGGCGCCATAATCGTTTCCTATTGACATGAGGGAGCATTCCAGATATATTCCATTTTCGTCAGCAATGACACGGGGGCGTAGCGAAGCTGGTTATCGCGCTGGCCTGTCAAGCCGGAGATCGCGGGTTCGATACCCGTCGCTCCCGATTCGCCTCTCAGGGCGATCAAACCCGTCAATCACACTGACGGGTTTTTTTATGAACGGGCTGTAGCGCAGGGGCTAGCGCGCTTGGTTCGGGACCAAGAGACCGTGGGTTCAAATCCCACCAGCCCGATTGTGAAAGCCGCCTTCATAGGCGGCTTTATTTTTGTGCCGACAATACCACGCTAATTTTTCATTTGACAGACGAAGGCCTATGCTTTATGGTTTTAGCAGCATAAAGGTGCGGATGGATAAAAAGGGAGTTACTATGCAAAAAGTGTGGAGAGCGGCAGGGAAGTCTATCGTCATTGCCTTGGTATTGGCGCTCAGCCTCGCGTCCTGCAATATCAACGGAATCACCAAATCGGCAAGCGATTTGAATAGCCTCAGCGATGGGGCTTCGGCGGCGAAAGGTCTCGCCGTTTCAGGGAACCAGAAAGCTGACAGTATTCTGGTTACGTTCGACCCGAATGGGGGAACTGTCGAGACAAGCAGCAAAAGCGTCGCTCAGGGACTAGTCTATGGCGAGCTGCCCCTGGCAAGCAGGATCGGTTATGCCTTCGGCGGCTGGTGGACAGAGACGAATGGCAAAGGGAAATTGGTCACGCCAACAACCAAGGTAACGGGCAAGACTTCTCAAACCCTCTACGCCGCGTGGAACCTGGCCCCGGAGAAGATTGTCGGGACGGCGGTCATTGGATCAAGCTGCGTGTTTTTTGAATTCTACGTCAACAGCCCAAGAAAAATCGTCCGTGTCCTTTACCCCGTTTCTTCCGGCGGGTTTATCCAGGATGGCGAACTGGCTTACAAGGAAGTCATCTGTGATCTGCCGAACCTCTATGTAAACTATGAGTTAGGCGTCATGGGGGGAATGACTGAGGCGAACGATGGGGTATCCTTCGGTTTCCAGGGGAATTATTCCGCCACCGCCGGATTTTTGGGCGAGATAACGAAGATCGACAATGGCGCGGTGTCGGGCGGCTATGTCGTAGGAGCCCCGGTTTTCCCGGGCATGAAGATCAGGAATTATATCGGCGCCGCGACGTACCTATTCGACACGCCCACACCCCAGACATTGATATTCAACGCGACAGCCAATTTCGACACCAATGAGGTGATCGGTTCCTGGAGCGAATCGGGCGTAAACTGGGGAGATAAAAGCATTCATGGCACGATAAGCGGAACACTCAACGCCAACGACACCATCACTTTGAGCGCGGCCCCGCTTCCCGTCTTCCAGGATTATCTGCTGGGCCCACTGACCGTGGATGGCGAAGGCAGGTTCCTGGATCCTGCCAAGAAGACGGTTGCAGGATATCTGGTCCTGCACTATTGCGGTCAAGATCTGCCGTCGACGATCCTGGCCGCCAAGGAAGTGAATTGATTCGACGCAGGCTTCTTCTCCTCGGCTGATTGGATCCGCTGAAAGCTGCGAAAAGGAACCGCCACGAATGACGGTTCCTTTTTTATTGCGCGAGGGGATGCGCCCGCAGCAAAATGCGCGATTCGACTTCATTTTTTCGGGGAATGGATTATAATCATACCAAATCAATGCAAACCAAAATCATAGAAGAATTGTACTTGCTCGTCGCGGCATCCTTCAGGCTGGAAAGCAAGGCCTTCGATTACGAACTCTGGATGGACCAGATCCATTCCATGATCATGATTACCAGCGAACTGGCCCAAAAATACGGAGCCGATGAGGAGATCGTCATCATCGCCACGCTTTTGCATCACTTCTCGGCGCTGAGCGCATTCGCGGGAAGCGCGGAAAGCTCCCTCGGTCCCGAGGAAGGCGCCGATGCCCTTCTTTCCCGTTTAGGGTACCCAGCGGATCGCATACAAAGGGTCAAGCGTTGCTTCAGCCGCAAAAGCCCAAACAAGGATCCAACGGAAGCGAGCGCCGAAGAACTCTTGATGGCTGATGCCAAGGCTTTTGCCCACATTCAGGCCCTCGCTTCCCTTTTCCATGATATCTACAAGAATATTGGGGAAGGATTGGATAGGGGATCGGCGAGAATCAAAGGCAAGCTTCTGCGGGAATGGAATGACGTAAGCGCTCAAGGCAAGAAAGTCTACAAGGAAAAGTACGAGAAGATAGTGAATGCGATCAGCTAGACGAGGGGCGAAGCCGCCAAGGCGGATGCTTGTTTTCCTGCTCTTTTTCGCGGCGTTCTCATGCCTCCCCTTGTACGCTATCGCCAGGCTTGTGCGGGTTGGGGTTTTCCCCGCCGCCCCTCTCGTACTGATAAAAGACGGCAAACCCTCCGGGCTTTTCATCGACTTAGTCGAATATTTTTCACGCGCGCTCGATTGGAAGATCCAATACGTTAAGGGCACCTGGGGCGAACTGCTGCTCAGCCTGGAAAAAGGGGAGATAGATTTGCTTCCAGCGGTTGGCTTTACCCAGGAAAGAGAAGCCATCTACGACTTCAGCAAGAATCCTGTCTATATCGACAGCGGAGTGCTTTTCGCAAGCAAAAAACTGAGCTTGCATACCGTCTTTGATCTGGAAGGGAAAAAGGTCGCGGGAGTCAGGGGAAGCATTTTCACCACCGGTTTCATCGATTACATGAAATCCTTCGCGATTCGCTGTGAAATCATCCAAACCAATGACAATCGCGAAGTGATGGAAGCGATCGCTTCCGGGGCGGCCGATGCCGGCGTATGCATCTATTCGCTCGGCAATGAATTGGCCCGCGAATATTCCATCCCCATCACGCCGATAAGCTTTTCGCCGATCGCGCTGGAATTCGCCGTTCCAAAGAATCGCAACGGCGATCTGCTCTTAGGCATCGATCAGCTCATGGCTTCCATGATAGGGGATAAGGACTCTTTCTATAGCCGCTCCTTCGCGAAATGGACGATGCCTCCTCCGTCGACTGGCCTGCCCCCCTGGCTGCTCTGGGGAGGCCTGGGCTCGATCATCTTCGCGCTTTTCCTGGGGGCCTGGAACATTTCGCTCAATAAACAGGTCGCCTTGAAAACAAAGCATCTGCGGAAACAGATCGCCGAGCGAAACCAAGCGGAGGAGGAAATCCGTCGACTCAACGCGGAGCTTGAGAGCAGAGTGGCGGCCCGGACCGAAGAACTCAGGAACGCGAACGGGGAGATGGAGGCGTTCACCTATTCCGTCGCCCACGACCTGCGCTCCCCGCTGCGATCCATCAATGGATTCTCGCAACTCATCGCCCAGAAATGCTCCGGCCACCTTGACCCTGAAAGCGAGCGGATGCTGGACCGAATCATTCATAACACCACAAGGATGGATGAGCTCATCACGGGAATACTGGCCTTGTCCCAGGTGACAAGAAGCAGTTTGAGCTTCTTTTGGGTCGATATGACGGAGCTCGCGGAATCTAGTTATCGCGATATCGCGACTCCCCAGATTCTGGAAACTTTCGCTTTTTCCATTTCGCCGCTTCCCCCATGCCAAGGCGATGCGGCTCTGTTGAGGCAGGTTTGGATCAATCTTATCGGCAACGCGATAAAATATACCATGCCCAAACAAGACCGACGCGTTGAAATCGAAGGGCATTTCGAGAACGGCATGAATGTCTATTCGGTGAGGGATACCGGCGTCGGTTTCGACATCCACTACGCGGACAAATTATTCGGCGTATTCCAGCGGCTGCACAAGGAAGGCGAATTCGAGGGAACCGGCGTGGGGCTGTCCATTGTGGCGCGCATCGTCAAGCGGCACGGCGGAACCGCCTGGGCGGAGAGCGAAATAGGCAAAGGCTCCACGTTCTACTTTACGGTGAAGCCCTTGGATCCCGAAAAGCCATAATGCCATACCTCGTCACAATATCCTCCGCAATTCTTCCAGCGACCGGATCTCGTAGGTCGGCATGAGTCCGCTCTCATTCTTCAAGGACGCGAGGTTGGCCCAGCACGTATCGATGCCATAGTCGATCCCGCCCTTGATATCGGAGCTGAGCGAGTCGCCGACAATAATCATTTTCTTCTTGTCGTGGAAGGAGAGCAGCCGGCAGGCGTAATCGAAAATCCCCCCGCTGGGCTTGCTGCTTTTGGCTTCCTCGGAAATGACGAGGGCCGAGAGATATTTCCGGATGGCTGATTTTCCGATCCGGGAATCCTGCACTTTCTTTATGCCGTTGGTGATGACGGCCAACTTGTATTTGCCGCTCAGATAGCGGCAAAGATCCTCGGCTCCCTCGATGAGAAAAGACGCGCGAGAAAGCCATTCGATGTAGGCTTCGCTGAAGAGGCGAGCGTCGACGTCGGCGCCTAACCTCAGGAAAAGAAGCCTGAATCGCTCAACCTTGAGGAACTCCTGCTCCATCTCGCCTTTTTCGAAGATACGCCAAAGCCCCTTGTTGATTTCCTCGTAATCCAGCGCGGCTCGCTGCGTCAACTCCAGGCCGAACTGATCGAAGGCCTGGCCAAGGGCATAGCTCTCGGCGCGCTTGAAATCGAATATCGTCTCATCCGCGTCCAGGAATACAAGTTCGTAGTCGCTCACGTTTCCTCCGATTTGGGCAGGCTTCCGGGGACAGAGTCGTTCTCATTTTCCATTTTTCACGGCTTTCCGCAATACCTTCGACGGCATCGCGAGGTCAGGCTTCTGCGCGCCCAAGAAGCGGTTCGCGAGGAAGGAGTTGGCGGCGAGCCCAAGGAGAAGCACACAGACGCCAGCGAGTTTCCTCAGATCGAAAAACCCCTCAGCCGCGAAATCAATCAATATGCCCGCGAGCGACTGGCCAGAAAACACGAGGAGGGTCGCGAAGAAGGCTGGCATTCGCGCGAACACGAGGTTCATGGAAGCCACGACGCCCACGCCCATGACCCCTCCCCCAAGCGCAAGGAGAGGACCGGCCGCCTTTATGGATTGCCATGCCGCGACGGCATCGGGCCGCGCCACGGCGATCATCGCGATCGTGGTCGCCAAACCCGCGAGATAGTTGACCCGCGTGCTGCGCAGAACGCCCTTTTCCCTCCCAAGCTCGGCGTTGAGGACGAAGGAGAGGCTCGGCAGCGCCCCGGAAGCGAGGGCGACAATCATCGCCAGGGCATTCGAGCGCCAGTCCCTGGCGATGATCGCCGATCCGGCGACCGCGAGCGCGAGCCCCGGCACGGAGCGCAGGGTGAAGGGATGCCTCGTCCTGCCAAGAAAGCCGGTACCGTCCACCGCGAGGGAGAATATCGTTTGGCCAAGGAGGGCGAGCGCCACGGCGAGAGAGGCGCCCAAAGTGGAGAAAGCATAGGCGCTGGAGAAAACCGTTCCAACGCCGATGACTCCGCCGAGATAATAATAGGGAGGGAGCTTGCCGGGCGTCCTCCTTTCCTTCTTCACGAGTAGAATCAGCGAAACCGCGGAGAGTCCGGCCAGGTGTATGGAGAGACAGGCGACGAGAATGCCGACACCTTTTGAGAATCGGCTGTTCAACCCATTCATCAAGGTTATGAGCATACCCACGAGGGGGGCGAGCGCGCTGAACATGGATGCGGCCTCCTTTTCCTCATTTCAGTATCAGCGTATAGTGAGGCTCATAATAGGACGTATGTCCTATTATAACGAGGTTTTCATGGACCAAATCGGGACCTACGTCCACCGCTACGGGCTGGACAGCCTGCTTTCGCCGGATTTGGCGCGGGAGCTGCGGCTGCTTCGAAAAAAACCAGGCGAGATCATCATACGAGCCGGCGATCCTGTCGGGAATATCCTGTTTCTCGTGGAAGGCCGAAGCAAGGTCTTCAGCACCCTCGACAATGGCCAGAGCGTCCTCGCGGCCTTCTATGCCCCTTTCGATGTCCTCGGGGAGGCCGAGCTATTCTCATCGGAACGCTATGCCCTGACGGTCCAGGCTATCACCGACACCGTCTGCCTCGGGATACCCATGGCTTCCATCAGGAAAGCCGCCGATCGCAACGGAAGGCTATTCATGTACCTCTGCGGCAGGTTGGGCATGAAGCTTCTCACGCGCAATCTCGCGGAATCGATCAACCTGCGCTATCCGGTGGAAAACCGCCTCGCCAGCTATCTGCTCGCCTCGACCGATGAGGAGGGAAGGATTCTCGGAACCGATGACCTGGGAGAACTGGCCGACTTTTTGGGAGCGAGTTACCGCCAGCTCGCGCGAGTGGTGCGTCGCTTTAGGAGTGAGGGAATCATGGAGGGATCGCGCGGACGCATCCGCGTCCTGGACAGGGCGCGGCTCGAACCGCTCGCGGGGGATTTGTATGCCCGCCCCTCTGAGGGTCAGCGTTCGCGGGCGATGAGGTCCTCGTAGGTTTCGCGGCGCACGGAGAGGCGGCTTGAACCCTTGTTCGTCATGACGACAGCCGGACGGGGTATCCTGTTGTAGTTGGAAGCCATGCTGTGGTTGTAGGCGCCCGTCGAGAAGACGGCCAGGACATCGTCCGGCCGGGGATCGGGAAGGCTGATATCCCGGATGAGAATATCGCCCGTTTCGCAGCACTTTCCCGCTATGGTCACCAGGGTGTCGGGCTCCAAGCTCGCCTTGTTGGCCAGAAGGGCATGGTAGTTCGCCTCGT
>Ga0172379_10011569_pt1 | contig 10480 bp, 5 predicted proteins | sample GrowelOW334metaG_FD_119756 | JGI IMG/M metagenome (GOLD analysis project Ga0172379, IMG submission 119756) | Groundwater microbial communities from an aquifer near a municipal landfill in Southern Ontario, Canada - Groundwater well OW334 metaG | ecosystem: Environmental > Aquatic > Deep...
CCGCATCAAAAACGCTGACCGAACGCCCTCCGCTGGTCGGTTGACCGTCCGCTGGCGCAGAACTATCCGTATCGGTATCGCCTTCATCGGCAGTGACGAAATAACGGCCATTGGCTACTGTGGTAATTCCGTCGGGTTCGCGAAAAGCCGTCATCGCTTGGTCAAATTTCACCCAGCCGTTATAGCGGGCATCGACTTTATGCTGGGTCGCCCCTAGACCGTAATAGCTGATGGCCTGTTCATTTACCAAATCAATGACCGCAACTGCATCGTCTTCCTGCAAGGTTACATACGCTTTCTTTGCATCAGGCGAAATGGCTATATATTCCGGCTCTAACAAGGCTGGAGAATGGGTTTTTATCGGGATTAATATTTTCTGCTCGCCTTTTGTTTCCATGCCGAAAACATCCTGTCCTTCAAAACATCCCAACAAGACTTTTTTCTTTTCAATCTTGCCGTTGCCGTCAAAATCCATATCCTTGCTGATGATGCCATCGCCATTCCAGTCGATTTCCCTTTCCATAAACCGGCCGGCTTTGCTTATCACGAAACCTGCATAATTAGTCATGTTAGCCAGTTCCAGATTTTTGTGGCTCACAATATGCCCGGATTTACTCATGCGAACAATGGAAACACTACCTTCAGGAGTAAAAAAATGCTTGCTTGACGGCTCAAACAAAAAATCTTCCCCCTCATTGGCAATCAGGGCAAGTTTGCCGTCTTCGGAAAAAACCACTGAATCAGGCCCAAAGCCAACGACGACGCGATCTATTAATACCCCTGTTGTTGCCGAACGAATCTCCAGCCTGCCGGGGCGGTTACCGGCATCGATAACCGCAGCGAACATATCCAGCGAAGGATGAAACGCCACCGAGGTCAGCTCCTCACCCTTGCTTAGGTTAAGATTGAAACGCGCTTTCCTCTGCAAGCGCTCAGGATGACTGACATCCAGCAAGTCAACTTCACCCGTTTCGAAATTGCTGAGCACTGCCCGCAACGTGGATTGCTGCACGCTGACAATCTCCGTGCCTTGTTCATAACCCGAATCATAGTGACTGACGGGCTCTACACTCCAATTACCGGTGGGGGCGGAAGGCGTCAACGCACACCCCGCCAGACATAAAACCGGTGCTAATTTGATAATGTGACTAATTTTCAACGCTAACCTCTTCGATGACACTTTGTAGATATTCTCTTAAAGCATCCATCATATATGAATTCTTATCCAATAAAAAAGCCGCGCTGGTAATCCAGCGCGGCTTTGTGTCCAATTAATACTCTAATATATTTAGTACGCCAATTGTCCGCGAAGCGTAAAGGTATCATTATTATCCGGATCACCACCTGCTGCAGTTTTAACAGCTGGATTAGTGAAATTAAATGCTCTGGTGTAATCAGCCATTAAGCGGAAATTGCTGTTAAAGTACCAGTTTGCAGCGACCGTGACATTCGACGCTTCTCCGCCGTGGAAAGTGCCATCGTCTAGATCAACAGCAGAGTAACGTGTCGCAAGTTCAAATGCGCCCCATCCGCCATTTTTCAGACTGAAATTCTTCGTCGGATCGACTTTATAAAACCTGCCTTGCTTGTACTTGCGCGACTCGCCGGTGATTGTCCAGGCAGCGTCTGCATACCAGCCATCAACTTCTAAATTGCTGCCTGCATCTTTACGATCTACCCACTGACGAGTATATTCCGCACCTACGGATACTGGCCCGTACAAGCCAGCTGCTTCAAGCCCCAACATTTTGATGTTACTAATACCACTTACTTTCGTGTCTATCAAATTCAGGTTAGACATATGATCGGTTTCATATACATAATGCATTTCGTTATCGATAACCTTACCGTCAGCGTTTGGCGCCCGGTAATTGCCGGCGACACCTAAATGCACAACTTTGGTTTTCTCTTCAATCGGCGCGAAAGTAGTGCGTCCTGAAATACCCCAGCCTTCGTCACCAGTGAATAGGGTCTTACCGTCCTTGGGATCTTTATTGGGGGTAATTGTGTCGCCATAAATACCGAGGGCAGCGGTATAGCCTGTTTTGGCTTCACTTTGAAAATTAAGACCGATCGCACGGTCAACAACCGGAGCGTTTAATACGTTCATTAAGGAACGCTCAGTAAACATCAGGTCATTAGAGCTTTCAAGCAACTCACGGCTGAAGTTTTGTTTCTGCTGACCGCCAGTAACGCTCATAAAACCTAAGCCGGTGTATTGCATATATAAATCCTTCACGGCGACGGCGTTATCCGCGAAATCCACTTGGGTCTTAAAGTTCCAGTCTTTGTAGAATGTACCGGTAAAGTCTATCCGAGCGCGACGGAATTCAGTGCCGTCATTGGCTTCAACAGGAGTTTGCGTTTTTTTGCCGAAATCTTTAACAAAATTATCAGTGCTGCTGTAATTCGCATCGGCCTGAATACGGCCGCCCAGTTTAAACTTGAAATTCTTATCCTTTGTTTCAAAGTTAAGGCCTTTATTATCCAGCTTAACATTAACTGCATCAGGTGCTGAATCCGCTGCGGCGTGTTCTTCCAGCGCTTTAATAGCATTATCTTTTAATGCCAGATCTTCACGAATGGCATCAATTTCTGCTTTTTCCGCCGGTTTCACCGGAGCACCCTGAACTTTCTCGAAAGAGCCCATAAGCTCCCGGCCACGGCCAGGTTCTGCATAAATCTGTTTGGTTTTAGTATCTACATAAAGATCCATGGCAAAAGCGCCTGATGATGCGCCCGCACCTAAAATGGTAGCGACTGCCAATGTAAGTCTGGATATTTTCATATTTTGCTCTTGGTTGTTATCAATATAGTTATCAAAAAATTTGAGCAAGAATAGAAAAAACAAATGACATCTTAATGACAGATTTATTACAGTTTGATGACAAAGCAACAAAACAATGCTTACGTTGCTCTCTTACAAATAATTTCCCGGCTTTTTCAGGCTTTAATGCAATTTCCAGAAAATATCCAATACCTTACCTATTCTCTTTTTAGCAACACCCGTCTTTGCATAGTAGTTTGCAAGGTTATTGAAAGATTGCGATGTTAAAATTGATCGGTAGAGTCAGTGGATAAGTAAAAAGTGGATTAATAATATGCTATACTTTAGTATCGAATCGATATTAAATAGACAGAGGCTAACGGATTCTACTGAACTTTTATTTCAGCTAACGAAGGCTTACCCCCAAGAGATTCAATTGGATAATGCTTGCCAAACAATGACCTTAACGTACAATCGCTCTCTCTTGAAAGCCGCTAACTATAATAAAGTAAAGGGACACTAAAACATGGGGATTCTCAGCATGTTGCTCTGGACTCCGGCTGTTGGGGTTTTGCTCCTGGTTGTAACTCCAGGCCAGCACACTCACATAATTCGCTGCATAGCTAATCTGTTTACCACTGTTGCGTTTTTTCTGGCTTGCAGTCTGGTCATCAGACTTTATGACCAGCACGATGCCGGCATGCAGTTTTACGAATACTTTCCGCTTAATATTAAATTAGGCAGCGCTTACGCCTTAGGTATTGACGGCCTATCACTGCCGATGCTGGTTTTGGCGACGTTACTCACCTCAATCGCTCTGCTGGCTTCATTCTCTATTTCCAGCCGGGTTAAAGGCTATTTTATCTGCATATTGTTGCTTGAGTTCGGTGTGCTGGGCGTGTTTCTGGCTCAGGACTGGGCTCTGTTTTACATCTTCTGGGAAGTCACTTTAATCCCGCTGTTTTTCCTGATTGATCGCTGGGGCGGCAAACGACGTCACGCGGCGAGTCTTAACTTCGTGCTCTATACCATGGGCGGTTCGATTTTCATGCTGATCAGCCTGGTTGCGGTTTATGAGTATGTGCCTGAGCATGTTTCGTTAATGAGCGCGATGAGCCAGGTATCAGAAAACATGCCAAAAAATCAGCAGGTTTTGGCATTGCTTGGTTTTTTAATCGGGTTCGGCGTCAAAATGCCCATTTTTCCCTTACATGGCTGGTTACCGCTAGCTCACGTTGAGGCACCCAGTCCAGTCAGCATATTGTTGTCCGGCATTTTGCTGAAAATGGGGGCTTACGGCTTACTCAGAGTCGTCGTCATGCTGCCGGGAGCTGCACAAACGCTCCAGCCACTGCTGGTTTTCCTGGCGTTGTTCGGGATGCTTTATGGCGGTTTGCTGGCCTGGCGGCAAAGCGATCTTAAAGCCATGGTCGCCTATTCTTCGGTCAGTCACATGGGCATTGTGCTATTAGGCATTGCCACCTTGAATGAAGCGGGGATTACCGGAGCAGTCATACAGATGGTTGCCCACGGACTGATTGCCGGAGCCCTGTTTCTACTGGTTGGCCTGCTGTATGAACGTACCCATACCCGCAACATTCAGGATTACAGTTCACTGGTTCAGGTGATGCCGCGTTTTGCATTATTCACCACATTAACGTTATTGGCGGCTATGGGCTTGCCGGGATCGGTTGGCTTTATTGCCGAATTACACGCAATTATTGGCGGTTTTCAGCAATGGGGCGGTTTGATGGTGTTTTTCAGCGCGAGCATACTCATCAGCGCTGCCTATGCCATGCGCACTATCAGCCTGTTATTCACCGGCCCGGTAAAACCGCAGATGCAGCATATTGAGGATTTGAGAACTTCTGAACTATTAGCCGCCGGAATACTGGTTGCAGGCATAGTGTTGTTCGGTCTATTGCCCGCGCCGCTGATTGATTTGTCCGCAGCGACCGTCACTCAAATGAACAGCCTGATCGGTCAACGGATTCTATAGGATTAGCGATGCAAGAGTCCCCTTTCTTTAAAACACCTGTGTTACGCGAACAAATCACCGCTGCACTAAATCATTTAGATCATGTATTGCCCGGGCAAGCCCCGATTCTTGATTTTGTGCATCACAATACCCTGCATGGATTTCAGCATCTACCGTTTGAAGAGGCTCTGGCTGAATTCGAAGCATTAACAGGCACTTGCGGCTATCTTCCAGAGGCACAAAACCGGGCGTTTTATAACCAGGGACGTATTGATGACCGTGATCTATCGGCAGCATTTGCGCATGACCCAAAATTACTGGTAGAACAAATCGTTTGTACATTAAAAGATAAAACGATTACACGACAAGACCTTTATCGCATTGCGATGTTATTTGATCTGCAAGCGGTTAACATCAGCCAGTTAAATTGGCAGATAGAAGAAATGGATGCTTTAAGTGCTGTGCAAGCCGATGTGCCTGAACAGGTTCGCAGCCAATTGGGTCCGGCTCAGGGCAACGCTATCAGGCAACTATGGGAAAACATTTTAAATAAACTTGAATTGGAACAAGCGGCAGTACACCCTGAAAACATGCTTGATCTATCAGTGGAGCAAGCCGAAGACTGGCTGGCGCAAGTTTCTCTGGTCGATAACCGTGCATCAGCGCATCAGCAAATGCTGCAACAGGCAGAGACTGCCCTGGATGAGTTGCTATCCGAACTGGGCGATAGCATTACCTTGCGCGGCTTTATCATGGCATTGAGCGGAACAGACATACTTGATTCCGTCCGTCCACAGCTGATACGTCTGTGTGCGTCTGGACTGGATGAAGGCATGGCGGCCTGGCAGTTGCCGGAACGCAGCCAGTTAGGTCTTTATGCTGCCTGGAGGGCAACAGCACAATATGATGCAAGCCCCTTTTTGCATGATCTGCCTGACTGGCAACAAATTATGTCTGAACTGCCCGAAGATGCAGTAGATACCATCATCTTGCAACTGACCCATCTGGAAATACCGCAAGCCAAATGGGAAGGCTATCTGCGCCGACTGGCTCTCGAAATACCCGGCTGGTCAGGAATGATCAACTGGCGGCAGCATCACCCCAAATACCGCACCGAGAATGATGCCGCGCCAACACTAGCCGATTATCTGGCCATTCGCCTGACGCTGGACAGGCTCTGGCTTAATCAGATCTGCCGGGACACCTGGAATGTCGAAGCCAAACTGAGTTCCCTGCAAAGCTATTTCCGTAAAAACCTGTCCCAGTTTATAGTGCGCAGACAGCTGCATCAAAAAGACTTGCCTGAATATCTGACCCAATTGGCTGAATCATTAACAAACCGCACAGATTCCGAACACCATCATCGCGCCGGCTGGCAACAGCTTGCCGATCTGATCGAAATCTGGCAGCTCAGCCCGATGACTAAAAATAACGATGGACGCTCAGTATGCAATAGCGGCTGGCGTTTGTTCCGCTTATGCCAGCACTTGGGACTAACCGCTACTCACATAGAACTGTTGCACAAAACAGATCTTCAGCAGATGCTAGCTGTGTTGGACGAATTTAATGTCACTGAACGCAGTAAAGTCTGGCTCTATGCCTACGAACATCATTACAGGGAAGCCTTTTTCCAGGCCTTATGCTCAAACCATAATCGCGGTCGCTGGGCTAAACGCAATGAGCGCCCGGATTCACAAATCATATTCTGCATGGATGACCGTGAAGAAAGTTTTCGTCGCCATCTTGAAGAACTTAATCCCGCCATTAACACACTGGGGGCCGCTGGTTTTTTTGGCGTTGCCATGAATTACAAGGGCCTGGATGACAGGAATGTAACGCCACTGTGTCCGGTGGTGGTAACGCCAGCACATGAAGTTCAGGAACTGGCACGAACCGGCAGCGAAAAAAACCTGCTTAGCCATAACCGTGGCCGCAAGCTGAACCAGCGTATTGCTAATATGCTGCACCAGGGCTTGCGCCGCAATCTGCTGTTGTCGCATCCGGTTATTGATGCCATTGCGCCCGTTACCTTCGCCGGATTATTGGGTAAATCACTGCTCCCAAAACCACAACGCAATCTGGTTTCCGGCATCGCACAGCTGTTTTCGCCCAAGGTTGAAACCCAACTGCTGTTTACTGCAAAGGATAACAGCACAGCTGCCGAGCCAGATCATCCCAAACTGGGCTTTACCGATAATGAACAGGCCGATCGGGTCGCAGGCTTTCTGCGCAATACCGGCCTGACTTACGGATTCTCGGAACTGGTTGTCCTGATGGGGCATGGCTCCATCAGCCAGAATAATCCGCATTTGGCCGCTTACGATTGCGGAGCTTGCAGTGGCCGACACGGCGGGCCCAATGCCCGTGTGTTTGCGGCTATGGCCAATCGACCGGAAATACGCGAACTGCTAGCAGAACGCGGCATCACCATCCCATCCGATACCTGGTTTATCGGTGCCGAGCACAACACCTGCAATGAAGAAATCAGCTGGTACGACATCAGTGATGTTCCGGCAGAACGGCTGGCCGGGCTAAAAAAATTACAGCGGGAAATGCGCCATGCCCAGCTCATGTCCGCGCATGAACGCTGCCGCCGGCTGGCTTCGGCTCCGCGCAACCCGACACCGGATGAAGCCTTGGCCCATATAGAAGAGCGCGCCACTGATTTCTCTCAAGCGCGGCCAGAACTTGGTCATGCCACCAATGCCTCTGCAGTAGTTGGCCGCCGTTCGCTAACGCAAGGTGCATTTTTTGACCGCCGGGTATTTTTAATTTCTTACGACCCTACCCAAGACCCGGACGGCAAGGTTCTGGAAAATGTTTTGCTCGCTGTTGGCCCTGTTGGTGCAGGTATTAACCTGGAATATTATTTTTCCACCGTCAATAACGAACGTTTTGGCTGCGGCACCAAAGTGCCGCATAACGTCACCGGTTTTTTTGGCGTGATGGAAGGCGCAAGCAGCGATTTACGTACCGGCCTGCCACAGCAAATGATTGAAATTCACGAGCCGATGCGCTTGCAGATTCTGGTTGAGGCAAAAACAGCGGTGCTGGAACAAATCTACGCTCGCCAGGAAAGTTTACGCGAATTGATAGCAGGCGGCTGGGTGCATCTGAGCGCCAAGGATCCTGACAGCGGTGAGATTTTTATTTTCGAGCGTGGCTCAGGCTTTATGCCCTGGCAAACCGAAGCAGAAGAGTTACCGGTTTATGAAAAATCACCGGATTGCTATCGGGATCAAACGCTGCCCGTCCCACCGGCACTCATTAAACAACCTGATCTGATGGGAGCTGTGTAATGGATGCATTAGTCATTTTAATTCCCTTGATGCCATTTATCGCTGCCACCCTCATCGGCATGGGACATCTATTTGGTGTAATCAGCGGTGAAGCCAGCGAAAGTGCAACTGCGGATATCGCAATCTGGGCTATCAGCATGTCTTGTTTACTGGCTTTGACTTTGCTGGGCGCCGATTTACTGGACAAAAATGCCGGCTCATACAGCATTGGGCAATGGCTGAACAGCGACACGCTGAACGTTCAGATGAATTTTATCACCACCGGCTTCAGTGTCCGTTTGGCGGCATTGTTTTCAGTGCTGTTAGTAATCATCCTCCGCTTTTCAGTCAACTACATGCACCGGGAAGCGGGTTATCACCGCTTCTTTTTCATTCTGAGCCTGTTTGCTTCAGCCATGCTGTTACTGGTGTTATCGGGTAACGCTGTCGGCACTTTTATAGGTTGGGAAATTGCAGGATTTTGCTCATACCTTTTAATAGCCTATGCTTATGACCGTCCAGTGGCCGCCACTAATGCCACCCGTGTATTTGTGACTAATCGTATCGGTGATGCCGGTTTTATTCTGGGAATTGGCTTAAGCTATGCCTGGATTGACAGCATAAACTGGAATGATCTGAACGCTACTGCAGCCCAACTGCCCTCGGGTCAAGCAACCGCAATATCCACTTGCTTTGCCATCGCAGCCTTTACAAAATCGGCACAATTTCCCTTTATCCCCTGGCTGGCTCGAACGATGGAGGGGCCGACGCCATCGAGTACGGTATTTTACGGTGCGGTAATGGTGCATGCCGGTGTTTATCTGTTGATTCTGCTGGAGCCGGTTTTTGAACAGGCTCCCTTTACCATGGCTCTGGTCGCTATAATCGGGGCAATAACAGCGGTCTATGCCGTTATAGTCGGGCTGACCCAGACAGATGCCAAGAGTTCATTGATTTTTGCAACATCCGGCCAATTGGGCCTGATGTTTCTGGAATGCGGCCTGGGTTATTGGCAGCTGGTCAGCTGGCATCTTTGCGCCCATGCAGTTGTTCGCGGCTATCAATTCTTAACCGCCCCATCTCTCATGCATAATGTGCAAGGTAACCCCATAAAACCAGTTCCGCCTGCCATTGCAAGACTGCGCTGGGCGTATGTTGTATCTTCACAGCGATTCTGGCTGGACCAGTTTAATGACTGGGCATTGGTAAGACCGATTCGCCGCCTGGCGCACGATCTGGGTCATTTTGATGACCATATCGTTGACGGCATCATGGGCGCTCCCGCTCCTGCAATCCGTGCAATATCGTCACTGGCGCAGCTGGAGGAGAAAAACATTGGCGCCCGGCTGGATAATGAATTCGATTCTTTTGCTCACGGCAGCGGTCTGGCGGGAAAACTGACGGAATGGACAGCCGCCATCCTGCACTGGTTCGAAGACCGCTTTGTGTTGCGCGGCATAGGTAAAGGTACGATTAGTTATGGTCGTAAACTTGGGCATGTCGCCAATAAATTTGAGCAGCTAGTACTTAGACCCCGCTATCTGGTCTTGTTTGTGTTTATAACATTGCTTGTTGCATTTTGAGGCACTGATGGATATTACTATTATTCCGTGGTCGGCATCGGCGCCATTTCCTCTGCTCACTGCGCTGACGCTTGTTCCGCTGGCGGCCGTGATCGCCATCCTGTTTTCCCGGTCATCGACTGTTGCCCTGCGTTTTGGCTTTGCTGGAGCGATATTGACTCTATTACTTAGCCTCTATCTGCTCTCTGTTTTCAGTTCCAATGGCCCTGCCATTCATCTGGTTGAACAGGTGCACTTCGCTGGCCTCAGTTACTGTGTCGGCGTTGATGGAACAAGCATTTTATTTATTCCACTGACGGCTGTTTTAACATTGCTGGCTTTGATTTATACCTTAATTACCAGAAAGGTCACCGACCGACTGTTCATTGCCTGTCTCTTGGGCTATGAAACCATACTGATCGGCGCCTTTACTGCGCTGAATGTTATGCAATTCTGGCTATGGAGTGTACTGGAACTAATCCCTGTGATTCTGTTGACGGTTCATGCAGGAACCGGGCAAAACAGACGCAGGGTCATCATTTTATTGTTGCAATACTGGGGCAGCGCCTTGCTGATGACCTTGGCCGGTTTTTTGTTACTCGCTTTTGGCTTAATAGACTCCGAGCATGCACTGACTTTCGACTGGCTGACGCTACAGCAGAATAATGCCTATTTACACGATGAGGTATTGATTTTCATTCTGCTGTTTTTTGGCTTTGCTATCCGAATGCCCTTATTTCCCTTTCACGGCTGGTTGCCGGTATTGGCGGAGCAAGGCACGGTCGCCAGTACCGCCGTTTTTCTGGTCGGCTTGAAACTGAGCATTTATGCGATCATTCGCTTCATTTTGCCTATGGTTCCCGGGGTCGCCGAACATTGGTCAGAATTTGTGCTA
>Ga0172379_10011570_pt1 | contig 10479 bp, 8 predicted proteins | sample GrowelOW334metaG_FD_119756 | JGI IMG/M metagenome (GOLD analysis project Ga0172379, IMG submission 119756) | Groundwater microbial communities from an aquifer near a municipal landfill in Southern Ontario, Canada - Groundwater well OW334 metaG | ecosystem: Environmental > Aquatic > Deep...
CCGAGCCAGCTGTATTTATCCGACCGTTTGCAAAGAGCTTAATGCATCACTGAAACCCTCCATTAAACTTCTCCGTGAAATCCGGGATCTTCCGGGAATCAAAAAGGTTTTTATCGGTTCAGGGATTCGCTACGATCTTGCATTACTAGACGGTGAATATATTGAAGAATTAGTTAAAAATCATGTGAGCGGACAGTTGAGCGTTGCGCCGGAGCATATTTGCGAAGAAGTTTTGCTTTTAATGGGGAAACCGCGGATCGGTAAATTTATAGAATTTAAGGATAAATTTATGCAATTAAGCAAAAAACATGGCAAGAAACAATTTATCATCCCATATTTCATCTCCTCACATCCTGGCAGCACGCTGCAGCACGCTCTGGAGCTGGCCTTGTTCCTTAATAAAAATAATATTCGTCTTGAGCAGGTTCAGAACTTTACGCCTACGCCGATGACGATCTCGACCTGCATGTACTATACGGGAACCGATCCTTTTACCGGGAAAAAGGTCCATATTCCAAAAGGGGAGGAGCGAAGTTTTCAAAAAGCGCTGCTTCAACCGCATCTCGAAAAGAATTACCGGGAAGTCGTGAAAGCCTTGAAGACCTTGAATAGAATGGACCTGCTGAAAACATTGATAGATTGAATTTGTATATTAACTTGCTATAATTTCCCCATCAACCCAATACGGAGGTGCTTCACATGGCTAAGAAAAAAGTTAAAAAAATAAAAAAGGTTAAGGCTAAAAAGCCGGCTAAAAAAATAGTGAAGAAGGTAAAGGTTAAGAAGCCAGTAAAAAAAGCCGTAAAGAAAATTGCGAGTAAAAAAACAAAAAAAGTTCTAAAGAAAAAAAAGATCGTTGCAAAGAAACAATTACCGGTTATAAAAGAGAAGGTCCTCGGACGGATTGAACATTGCTTTGACAAGATCGCGGTGGCAGCTCTTTCCGTAAAAAATTCATTTAAAGTCGGCGATTATGTGCATATCAAAGGCCATACGACCGATTTTATCCAAAAGATCGAATCGATGCAGATCGAACACGAAAGCGTCTCCTCGGTTAAAAAAGGGGATGACGTTGGGCTGAAGGTGATCCAGCCGGTGCGTGAACATGATATGGTTTATCTGGCAACCGAGAAAAGTTTGGCTGCAGCACCGCAAAAAGCAGTTCCAGTTCAGCAGGTAAATATTCAAAAACCATTGTTTCCGTCGGTTGCCGGCGATAAACCGCAGGGGAAACCGATGCCGGTCATAAAACCGGCGCCAAGCGCAGCTCCGCAATCAAAATCGGAACCCAAAAAAGAGGGCGATCCGTACTCGGAAAAGAAGTTCTTTAATTTTTGAAGGGTATTTTCCACAGCCCTCATCCAGATTATACTTAAACTAAGTTATTCTTTTACTGCCTTCTCCCATAGGGAGAAGGGCTGTTACGTTAACCCAATGAAATACTAATGAATACCCCCTCTCCCTTTGGGAGAGGGCGGATAGCGGATAACATTGTTTAACGATAAATTGGGTGAGGGTTGTCAATTAGATCCGTACTCGGAGAAAAAGTTCTTTAACTTTTAATGACGGATAAATACGGTTCTTAACCGGGCAATCGATAGGCCTGTCTTTGGTTCATTGTGTTCCAGGATGGAAAAATCTGCCCCATTGGCTAACATAGCCATTTTTCTGCCATCATCGTCAGAAATACCAACAATATATCCTGCGTATTTTAACTCTGTTCTAAGCCTGGCTGTTATTTTTTCACCGGAAGTTCCTTTTGTTAGATTTCCATCCATGAATATCATGTCAAAACTACCATATTTGACCTGCTCCAATGCCTGTTCTTCAATGGTTCCAACACTATCACTAATATAAGTTACGGTAATGCCGAATGCTTGGTTGATAGTTCTGGCAAGTATTTTTGACATAAGAAAATTATCATCAATGATCAATAATGTGCGGATAAGAGCCGGCCTTTCCGGCTTTTGTAGATGGGGGGCGACTTTCACCCCACTTATTGCTAAAGGATTCAATCTGATTGGTCCCATCCTTACTTCACTCATCTTATTTTCTCCCTTTATTATAGCAAAAATAGAGTATTTAGCCCTCCAACATATATATATCGTCAATATCCCTTGAAAATTTCAGTTTTTTGAGGTATAATAGGGTTTGACGACGAGAGATGGGGAGGACATTTAATAGATGAAAATGTCGGGTCTTCTGGCGCCAACGATCCGCGAAGTACCGGCTGAGGCTGAGGTCATTTCCCACATTCTAATGCTCCGCGGCGGTTTTATTCGTAAATTAGCAGCAGGAATCTACACCTTTTTACCCCTGGGTTTGCGCGTTCTAAGCAAAGTCGAAAACATTGTCCGTGAAGAGATGGACCGCGCCGGTGCTCAAGAGATCTTTATGCCCGTCCTTCTTCCCGCAGAGCTATGGAAAGAGACCGGCCGCTGGGAGATATACGGCAAAGAGCTCTTTCGCATTACCGATCGCCATGAACGGGAATTTTGCCTAGGTCCAACCCACGAAGAAATTATCACCGATCTGGTCAGGAATGCCGTCCATTCGTATAAACAGCTCCCGATCAATTTATACCAAATTCAAACCAAATTTAGAGATGAAATTCGTCCCCGCTTTGGTCTCATGCGCGGACGAGAATTTATGATGAAAGATTCTTATTCATTTCATGTCAGCGAAGAATCGCTCGATGTTGAGTACCAGAACATGCGCCAGACCTATTGCCGCATTTTTGACCGAATGGGATTAAATTATCGGGTCCAGGAAGCCGATTCTGGCCTGATCGGCGGAGGTTTTTCCGAAGAATTCATGGTCTTGGCCGAAAGCGGTGAAGAAGAAATACTCGCCTGCGATAAGTGCACTTTTGCCGTCAGTTGGAAATCTTTTTCAAAGGAAGGCGATGTTTGTCCCAAATGTAAAGAAGGAAAACTCTCGAAATTCCGTGGGATCGAAGTTGGCCATATCTTTAAACTTGGCACGAAATATTCCGAAAAGATGAAATGCGTCTTCCTCGATGAAAATAACCAGGAAAAGCCGATGCTTATGGGCTGTTATGGGATCGGGGTCAGCCGGACCGCGGCGGCGGCGATCGAACAGAATCATGATAAGGATGGAATTATCTGGCCGCTCAATCTTGCGCCGTTTAAAATAGCCGTTATTCCGGTCAATTTTTCCGAAAAAGAACAAAAGGATGCCGGAGATAAAATTTATAAAGAACTTGTCGGTATTTTTGGCAGGGAGGTCCTGCTGGATGACCGCGAAGAGCGCCTGGGCTTCAAGCTTAAAGATATCGACCTGATCGGGATACCGATCAAAGTAATCGTTGGGCCAAAAGGGTTAAAAGAGAATAAAGTGGAAGTGAAGCTGCGCGGGAGAGGGGAGATGGAGCTTGTAGAGATCGATAAGATCGTTGAATTCTTAAAAACGAAGGCAGGCAAATAATATGTGCGGAATATTTGGGATCTCTGATAGCAAAAACATCATTGATGACCTTTTTATCGGTACTTTTTATCTTCAGCACCGCGGACAACTATACTGCGGACTATCAACTTACCAGGACGATAAAATAAAAATTCGGACGCATCGCGGCATGGTGAGGGATAAATTTACCGGAGATCTGGCCGGCATGGAAGGAAATATCGGCATCGGGCATACCGCCCTGAAAGACCGCCAGCCGTTCAAGATCGATTCCCGGATGGGAGAATTTACGATCTGTTTTGAAGGCAATATCATCAATTACAAAGAAATAACGCAGGAACTAAAAAATCATGGACACTCTTTCTATACCGATTCGGATATTGAAGTGATCGCCAAATTGATCGCTCAAGGAGATAATTTTGTCGACGGGATAGAAAAAATGGCCAAAAAGATCCACGGTTCATATGCGCTGGTGATCCTGTCAAAAGGAAAGATCATTGCCGCACGCGACAAGTATGCTTTCCGTCCGATGGTCATCGGAAAAAGGGACGGGGCGATCGCGGTAACTTCGGAATCGTGCTCGTTTGTCAATTTGGGCTTTTCAATCGTCCGGGATGTGAAACCGGGCGAGATCCTGGAGATCTGGGATTCAACTTTTGAGACCAAGAAAATTATTCCGAGCAGCTTTACCCAATACTGCGCCTTCGAATGGGTCTATACCGCAAACGTCGCGTCAACTATCGACGGAATGGCTGTTGATATTGCCCGGCGGAGCATTGGCGCTGCTCTAGCAAAAAGGGATTCTGGAAAATACGATATTGCCGCCGCGGTGCCGAATTCCGGGATAGGGCATGCCATTGGCTATGCCCAGGAAGCCAAGATCCCGTTCGATAATGTTTTTATTAAATATGATTATGCCAGCCGGAGCTATACCCAGCCGACTCAAGCGGAGCGCGATCGTGAAGCGCGGATAAAATTGATCCCGGTACCGGCAAAAATAAAAGACCGGAGCGTAATTATCTGCGATGATTCAATTGTCCGCGGGACCCAGATGAAGAATGACATGGTCGTGAAATTGAGAAAGAACGGGGTTAAAGAGATCCATGCGCGGATCGCTTGTCCGCCGCTTAAAGCCCCTTGTTTATACGGGGTTGCCACCCGTTCAAAGAAGGAATTGATCGCCAACGATAAAAATATCGAACAGATCCGGGAGTACATCGGACTGGATTCTCTCTCTTTTGCGACCCTGGATGATATTTCGGCGGCGGTAGGAAAGCCACTCGACCAGATCTGTACTTCCTGCTGGACCGATGTATACAAGGTATAAGTTATGAAGGATCATTGCGGCGTATTTGGCATATTTAATTTTTCCGGACAGGAAGTTGCCCGGTCGGTCTTCTATGGCTTGTTCGCTCTCCAGCATCGCGGACAGGAATCCGCCGGGATCGCATCCTCCGACGGTGGGCATATCAGGAATTATAAGGGGATGGGGCTCGTAAATCAGGTATTCAGCGAGCCGGTCCTCAAGCCTTTGATCGGAAATATTGCGATCGGACATGTTCGTTATTCTACGACCGGTTCATCGATCATTGAAAATGCCCAGCCGATTGTGATGGATACAAAATATGGCGAGATCGCGCTGGCGCATAATGGGAATCTGGTTAATATGGGCGACTTGCGGACCGAATTAAAAGACCAGGGATTAAGCTTTGTCGGGACAAGCGACACTGAGATCATTGCTTCGCTGATCGCGACGTCGGACGAAAATAATTTGGAAGACGCTATTGTTGATACATTGAAAAAATGTCAGGGGGCTTTTTCGATCGTGATCATGACAAAAGATTCGCTGATCGCGGTCAGGGACCCGAACGGTATCAGGCCGCTCTGCATCGGGAAGATGGAGAATGCATATGTGATCTCTTCGGAAACTTGCGCGCTTGATCTTTTGGGCTGCGGGATCTTGCGGGATGTGGCCAACGGTGAGATCGTTGTTATCGATAAGAACGGGCTCCGATCAAAAACCTGGAGCCTTGGAGAGAGAGAAGCGATGTGCGTTTTTGAATATATTTATTTTTCACGCCCGGATAGTATGCTGCATGCCCGGAACGTTTATGAAGCCCGGTTCGATATGGGGAAATACCTGGCGAAAGAACATCCGATCGATGCCGATGTTGTAATTCCGGTGCCGGAGTCGGGGATCCCGGCGGCGATCGGTTTTTCAGCCGAATCTAAAATAACTTTTGGCGAAGGGCTGATCAAGAACCGATATATCGGTAGGACCTTTATCGAGCCGAGCCAGGAGATGCGTGAAATGGGCGTTAAAATTAAATTAAATCCGATCCGCGATGCATTACGGGGAAAAAAAGTCGTGATCGTCGACGATTCGATCGTGCGCGGGACGACCTCTCGGCAGATCGTCCGCTTGGTCCGTGACGCAGGGGCCAGGGAAGTGCATATGCGCATCTCTTCTCCGCCGAACCTAAATCCCTGTTTTTACGGGATCGACACCGCTTCGCGCGCGGAACTGATCGCGGCGAACCTTTCGATCGAAGGGATCCGCAAATACATTGAAGCCGATAGTCTGGGGTATTTGAGTTTGCGGAGCGTGATAAAAGCGATCAGTCTGCAGGGGAAAGAATTATGCCTTGCCTGTTTCAATGGGGAATATCCGGTCAAGATCCCCGAGAGAATGCAGAGCCTGAAGCTCTTGTTTGATTAGAGAATCAATAAATAATTATGGAGGTGAAAGAAAAGTGACTGAAGGAAACTTTCCAAAATGCCAAAAATGTGAAAAGGGTGACTTGATCCCCTTATCGGATTTCAGCAATAATGCCGTAGCAATAAGGTATAAAGCATGGGCATGTACGAATAAAGATTGCCGGTTTTTCATTGTTCTTCGCGGCGGCGATGTTTATTATGGTACGGCAACGGCTGAAGTGGCTAGATAAATATTCTTGAATAAAAACTGGGGTAAAAAAAATGATAACGTATAAACAAGCAGGTGTGGATGTCGAAGCTGGCAATGAAGTCGTGAGAAGAGTTAAAAAACTTGCCAAAGGGATCGGACTGTTCGGGGGATTATTTCCTTTCGGTAAAGATTATCTCGTGGGTGCGACCGACGGTGTCGGCACAAAGCTAAAAATGGCTTTTGCCATGAACCATCACAATACGATCGGGATCGACCTGGTTGCGATGAACGTTGACGATGTTGTCGCGATGGGTGCAAAGCCGCTCTTTTTTCTCGATTATATCGGCTGCCAGAAAATCGAGCCGAATTTAATTGAAAAGATCCTCAAAGGGATCATAAAAGGGTGCGATATGGCGCAAGTTGAGCTGATCGGCGGAGAAACGGCCGAACTTTCCGATATGTATTATCCGGGCGAATACGACCTTGCCGGTTTTTGCGTTGGATCGGTAAAGAAAAGCGAAGTGATCGATGGCCGGAATATCCGCGAAGGGGACAAAGTTATCGGGCTTGCATCGTCGGGCCTTCACAGCAACGGGTACACTTTGGCCAGGCGCGTCCTTTTTGATAAGGCTAAATTATCTCCGCGCGAAAAATACGAAGATTTTTCCAAACCGATCGGGGAAGAGCTTTTAACCCCGACAAAAATTTACTGCCCATTGATCCTCGAAATGATCAAGAAATTCGATATTCGCGGAATATCGCATATTACCGGCGGAGGGATCCCCGAGAATCTTTCCAGGATCATGCCAAAAAATAAACAGTGCGTGATAGAAATAAACGCATGGCAGATCCCGGCGATCTTCCGAATGATCGCAAGGCTGGGGGAAGTAGAACAAAAAGAGATGTATAAAACTTTTAATATGGGGATCGGAATGATAATCGTTGTTCCGAAAAAAGACGGAGACAAAGTGATGAATTTCCTTGCCAAGAAAAAAGAAAAAGCATACTTGATCGGGGAAGTTTCAAAGGGATCAGGGGAAGTAATAATTATTTAAGGCCCATGGAGGCAAAAATATTAAGTTAGGGGTATTAATTTCAGGGCGGGGGAGCAATCTCCAGGCGATCATAGACGCGGTGGAAAAGAAGTTAATTCCAGCCGAAGTCGCGGTCGTAATTTCAAATAACCCTGCCGCGCAGGGGCTTGAGAAGGCGAAACAACATAATATCCCCTCGGTTGTTATTGATAACCGGGAATTCAAGGATAAGAATACCTATGAGCTTGAGATCGTAAATAATCTCAAAAAACATGGCGTAGAGCTTGTCTGTTTGGCCGGTTATATGAGGATCGTCGGACCCGTACTGCTTAGCCACTATAAAGGGCGGATGATCAATATCCACCCGTCGCTTCTCCCATCTTTCCCAGGACTGCATGCTCAAAAGCAGGCGCTGGATCACGGGGTTTTGATCACAGGATGCACCGTTCATTTTGTCGATGAAGGGTGCGATACCGGCGCGATCATTATCCAGTCGGCGGTGCCGATCAAAGAAAAAGACGACGAGGAGACTTTGTCTGCAAGGATCCTTGAACAAGAGCATCTTATTTATCCGCAGGCGATCAGGCTTATTGCCGAAGACAAACTAAAAATTGACGGAAGAAAGGTAAAATTAAAATGAGAAAAATGAAACTTAAGAAATATGCTCTTATTTCGGTTTGGGAGAAAAAGGGGATCGCAAAGTTTGCTAAAGGTTTGGTTAAGCTTGGCTTTAACATTGTCTCCTCCGGGGGAACGGCCAAGTTCCTTAAGAAGTCCGGGATCAAAGTTACAGAGGTTGCAAAGATCACAAAATACCCGCATATGCTTGGGGGAAGGGTTAAAACGTTGCATCCCCTGATCCATGGTGGAATATTGGCCGATCGGACAAATCCGGACCACTTGAAAGATATTGCTAAATTTAAAATAAACCCGTTTGATGTGGTCGTCTGCAATCTTTATCCGTTCGAACATGTGATCTCTAAAAAGAATTTTACCCACGAAGAAGCGATCGAGAATATCGATATCGGCGGGCCTTCGATGGTCAGAGGGGCGGCGAAGAATTATAAAAATGTCGCGATCGTGGTCGATCCGGAAGATTATTCAAAGATCCTGGGAGAATTAAAAACGACCGGCGCAATTAGTTTTGCCACAAAAGAAGGATTGGCGCTGAAAGCATACAAACATACGGCCGAGTATGATGCGCTGATCGTTAAATATCTTTCTTCCAGCACAAAAGATGAAGCTGAATTTGGGGAAAAGATGGAGATCCATCTTGAAAAGATGCAAGACTTGCGCTACGGCGAGAATCCGCACCAGCGAGGGGCGCTTTATCGACAGGAAGGTGCTCGCACCGAAGGGGCCATCACCGGGGCGGTTCAGCTGCACGGGAAAGAGCTCTCTTTCAATAATATCGTAGATATGGAATCGGCGTGGAACGTGGTCTGCTATTTTGCCGACCCAACGATCGCGATCGTAAAACATAATAATCCCTGCGGCGTAGCCAAAAGCACCACTTTGCTCGACGCATATTTAAAAGCGTATGCCTGCGATATGGTTTCGGCGTTCGGCGGGATTGTCGCGGCGAATAAAAGAATGGATGAAAATACTGCCAGAGAGATCGCAAAGTTATTTGTTGAAGTTGTTATCGCCCCCGGCTATACTCCGGCAGCCCTTTCAATCTTAAAAGAAAAACAAAATATAAGGATCATGGAGATGGATGAAAATGCGCCAAAGCATCCATTCAAGGGATTGGATTTTAAAAGGATCAGCGGCGGATTTTTAGTACAGGATATGGATACGGCCCAGTTGGGGATCAACGATATAAAAGTTGCGACCAAAAGGGAGCCGACGCTGGCGGAAATGGACGATCTTTTCTTCGCATGGGGCGTTGCGAAATATGTTAAATCAAATGCGATCGTATTTGTGAAAAACGGCCGGACGGTCGGGATCGGGGCGGGACAAATGTCGAGGATCGATTCGGCTGAAATAGCTATTCGCAAAGGGGGAGAGCATATTTCTGGATCGGTGATGGCATCGGATGCTTTTTTCCCATTTTCGGATGTGGTAGAATTAGCCGCAAAGAATGGAGTGGTGGCGATAGCTCAGCCGGGCGGCAGCAAACGGGATCAGGAATCAATTGACGCTGCCGATAAGAACGATATGACGATGGTATTTACGGGGAGAAGGCACTTTAGGCACTAAATACAAGGGGGAAGAAAAAATGCGAGATTTGGTATTAGGTTTGGTTTTGCTGTGTTTTTGTTCGTCAGCGTTTGCGGCGACAGGGGCAATTCCGGGCAACATTTCAAACATGATGGATGTTTTAGGCGCAGCGAATGCTGTCCCAGTTTCTTCTCCCACAAAAATTATGCCTAAGATCGGCAATATCAGTATTAACTATAGTAAAGTCGGATCTATGGATGTAGGAAGTTTGACCTGGGCTCCGGATTTTAAGTATGGATTTTTCAGCTTGGGCGCGGATATTAACATTCCCTTGAATTCCGAACAGATCGCCGGCTATGATAATTTTGTTCTTCGCTACGCTGAATTTGACGACACTAATCGTGGTTTTAGATACGGAGTTTTGGATAATATCATGCTTGGGCATGGTTTAATAATGAATAATTATACGACCCGCCGCGGCAGCCAGATAAAACTGGATAATCAACAGATGGGCTACAAAGGTTACTATACATTTGAGAAGTACAGGGTTCTCGGAATGCTCACCAAATCAAATATTTACTATGTCCGGACCGAACAGAAAGTTAATCCGACCCTTACTTTCGGCGAATACTATGTTAATGACACGTCGGGAAGGACAATTGTTCAACCGGATGGGACGATCAAACAATTTTCACCGGTCGCCGGAATAGGTGTTGATGCCACGCTTAAACTGCCTGCAAATGTGGAAGGCTATGCAGAACTTGGGCAATTGGTTAATCATGGGAATGGTTTGACCGCCGGTCTTTCGTGGGGGTATGACGCGATGGTTGCAAATGCTAACTTAACAGCTGAATACAGAATGCTGGATAAAGGGTTTGTCCCCGGGTATTTCGGAGTTGATTATGAGAACAACCCGGTCGACCTTACCTCAGCTGAAGCAGTGGGAAAAAA
>Ga0172379_10011571_pt1 | contig 10478 bp, 8 predicted proteins | sample GrowelOW334metaG_FD_119756 | JGI IMG/M metagenome (GOLD analysis project Ga0172379, IMG submission 119756) | Groundwater microbial communities from an aquifer near a municipal landfill in Southern Ontario, Canada - Groundwater well OW334 metaG | ecosystem: Environmental > Aquatic > Deep...
CACACTCTTGTTTTTTACTTTTTATATTTCAGCCAATCTTGTCGGCCTTGGAAGGCTTTTTCACTCTATTCTTGGCATCGATTACTATATTGGCATAACCCTTGGAATCATCGTTGTGTTTTATACACTGCTTGGTGGATATCTATCAATGGTGTGGATTGATTTTTTTCAAGGACTTTTTTTAATGGGCGTTATCATTGCTATCCCGCTCATCGCTCTTTGGAATTTAGGAAGTTTTGATGCTGTTGTTCTTGCGGCAACACGCAATAATCTATCTCTCTCGCTCATGCCATCGTTCTCATTTATAACAATCAAAGATATCGTCTTTGCAGCCGCAGGCTGGGGCCTTGGCTATTTTGGCCAACCACATATCCTGACAAAATTTATGGCAATCGACGACGTGCGAGAAATGAAAAAAGCGCAATACATAGGCCTCAGTTGGATGGTCCTCAGTATGTTCGGGGCAACGCTCGTTGGCCTTGTTGGCATCGCATCATTCGCCCAGGGAACGCTTGTGAGCAATGAACTTATTTTCGTCACCATGGTAAAATCACTCTTCAGTCCATTTGTCGGTGGGTTTATTTTGTGTGCGGTTATCGCAGCAGCCATCAATGTTATCGGCGCACAAATTTTATGTTCAGCATCAATCATCGCCGAAGATTTTTATAAAAAAATTGTTGTAAAAACTGATACCCATCCAACCATTGCTCAACAAAAACATATTTCGCTCGTTGCTCGTTTGGGCGTTGTCGTTATGTGTATTTTTGCCTACATCTATGCATTTTCAACTACACAACCACTCAACGAATTAGTCTTCTATGCCTGGACCGGCCTTGGCAGTTCATTTGGACCGCTGCTCCTGGTTGCACTCCACTCACGAGTACAAAGCGCAGCCGCAGCTATTGCAGGTATTCTGACCGGCGGCCTTACCGCAGCCTTCTGGCCTTATCTTGCCACATCGGTTCCCGCTATGATTCCGGCATATATTTTTAGTTTGACGGCGATTTTTGCTACTGAGTATCTGTGGAAGCTGATGACTCTTCAGGAAACAGCTGCAAAAGCTCATACACGTTCTTAAACGAAACAACTTTGCACGCGCTTTTAGCCTGTTGCGAGCGTGCAACCAGAACATGTTCAAGACCAAATTTTTCGACTTCTTTGATGCATACGGCAATTTGATTTGTTGGTTTAACCTGACCGGTCAAACTGATTTCAGCAATCGCTACCGATTTGCTAGGCAATGGTTGCTGGAAATAACTTGATAGCAATGCAAGCGCAATGCCAAGATCGGTTGAACTTTCTTTGATTTTAAATCCGCCGCTCACCTTAAAAAAGATATCGTGCATGCTGAATTTTATGCGCAGATATTTTTCTAAAATTGCCGCGATCAGGACAACGCGTTTGGGATCAAGACCTGTCACCACGCGTTGTGGCATACCAAATTTTGATGCAACACAGAGCGCCTGCAGCTCAAGTAAGATTGGACGCGAGCCCTCAACACAACAAACAAGGGCCGAGCCTGGCGTTGATGTTGTTTCATTAATTAAATGTTTGTTGATGTTGGTAATCTCTTCAAGGCCATGTTCTTGCATTTCAAAAAAACCAACTTCGTTGATCGTCCCAAATCGATTCTTAACTGAACGCAAGATACGGGTTTGCCAACGGTCTTCACCCTGGAGATAAAAGACTGCATCAACCATGTGCTCAAGCACTTTAGGTCCTGCCATCTGACCATCTTTGGTGATGTGACCGGTGATGAGCACTGCAATGTTATTTTCTTTTGCAAAGCGCATCAATAAAAAACCAGCTTCGCGTAGCTGGCCAATTGAACCGGGAATCGCATGTGACTCAAATGATAAATGACAATTTTGGATCGAATCAAGAATTACGAGCGCTGGTTTATGTTTTTCGCAGGTACTGATAATTGATTCAAGTGAAGCCTGATCTGAAAATAATAAACTCGACTGCCCAAGCCCAAGGCGTTGCGCCCTATTCTTAACCTGTTGCAGTGACTCTTCAGATGAAAAATAAATGACATCATGATTTTGGGCAATTTTATCGGCGATCTGCAGCAACAACGTTGATTTACCGATGCCTGGGTCACCGGTTAAAATTAAAAACGACCCTGGTAAAATTCCGCCGCCAAGCACCCTATCCCATTCTTTGACACCGGCAAGCATGCGTTTTTGTGTTTCTATCTCGATATCATCAAAATGGAAAAGCTCTGATGCTGGCGCAGAACCTGAACTGGCTCCTTTGCGTGAAGCTGCAAAGCTTGATGCCGCTGACGGAACGTGTTCAACAAAACTGTTCCATTCGTTACATGCCGGACAACAACCAACCCATTTACCAGTCTCCTGTCCACAGTTGGTACATCTAAAAAGTTGTTTTATTTTTGCCATGCTTACAGAATATCCTCAAGTGTGCATCCGGCAGCTGGGAGAATTATTTCTGATGAAATGGTACGCACTACGCTGAAACAATTGCGGCAACGCGCTTCATAACATTCTTCAGCGCCAACCATGATAATTGGATCGTCATAATGCGCCGGTTTGCCATTCACAAGCCGCTGCGTATGGTGTGCATCTTGCCCGCAACAAACGCAAATCGCTTTAAGCTTTACAACGTCATCAGCAAGTGCCATTAATTGTGCCATCACTGGAAATGGCTGGCCGCGAAAATCTAAATCAAGTCCAGCAACAAGTACATATTTACCTTGCGCAACTAAATTTTGAACTGCAGGAACGATATTTGGTTGAAAAAAGTGACCTTCATCAATCCCAACGACACTCACTGATGCATCAACAAGATCGTAAAGCTGTACAATCGAAGCATCATCATTGCCAACCAAACAGGCCTTACGCTGTTTGCCCTCGTGCGAAAAAATACAATCATAATTTTGATGGGCACGTTGATCGATGAAGTGTTTGATCGTTAAGACATTTTTTTTAGCATACTCAGCACGCTTAAGCCGACGCATAAGTTCTTCGGTTTTACCTGAAAACATTGACCCGCAAATAACTTCCAGCCGGCCGGTTTTATTTATTACATTCATTTTTAATCCCTGGGGAGAGTCTGATTTTAAATTCACCATGTTGAAAAAAGTATGATTGAGGGGAAGTGCTTTTGCAAGATTATTCATCATCATCACTGTTATTGCCCCCATTTTCAGAAGCTTGATCATTTTTGCCCCCCAATGAAACAACTCCTTCAATAATATCCGTAATTCTGATCGCCACTCGGTCAATGAGACTAGGAGCATTAGTCACAGCCGTACGAATTGCATTAGCGGCATTATCTACTGTTGCCAGATATGCTGCTGGAGCTGGATTTCCAGGTTTTCCTGGGCTAGAAAATAGCGTAGCAAATTTATCAATAGCACCGGCCGCATTATTTATTGTGTTAAGATAATCACCTGGTTTTGGCCCATTAAGATTTGGATTTTCTGGATTAAACAGGCGATACAAATTACCGGTTCCTTGAGCAAGATTTTGCGACGTAGTGCGAAGATCTTGCGCTAAAGGTTGTGCATTAGCAAGCATATGCGTTACAAGATAATACCCAACACCCATAATTATAATCGCGCTTACAACAACAATTGCAGCGGTCATAAGTTTGCTTCTCTCTTTTACAAAGATACTTTCTTCTTCTGGCGTCAACGCATACTGCATGAGACCATCAATCAACACTTTAATATTGTGATCATCGATTCTATCTTTGGCTGTGAGCATAGTATTAGTTTTTAAAAATGCTTCTTGCCCCTGCTGGAGGACTAACACTACTGAGGCATCACGCTCTTGCGGTGGCAACACTGCACGGTCAACAATCGTTAATTGTAAAAACATCTTGGTAAGCATTGTTTGAAATGGAAAGGCTTCGCCAACTTTGTGGCTATAAAGAGTTCGTACACTATTAACAAGCAACATCGGCTTGGCAATCTGTTTTTTATCAATGTCGGTAACGAACTGATGCAATTTTAAATAAAAAAGTTTATTAATCATCGCAAGGAGCTGTCTACTTTGTTCATCGTTGCGTGATTCTAAATATTCAACAAGATTAAGTAATAATTCAGTATCACGAGTAATATCAATTGATGGCAAGAGAGTTGTGATGCCAAGTTTCTCAAAATAGCCTCCAGACACCAAATTATTATATATTGTCTGAGCGTCTTTTCGCGCTCCATCAGCTTGCTTGCTGACGATTGTTACCGGCTCAGCAACAGGCACCGCCCATAAAAAACTTTGGGGCGCCAATGTGGCGTAGAGGAATACAATGAAAGGGGCTAAACGCATCCAACTATTCCTTGATTTTTATACCCGAAAAACAATAATATCTCGCTCTACTCTGCGCATGAAGATGAAAGAGAAAAGCATACAAATAATCCACAAAATAAGAAAGGATCATGCAGAGGGCGGCACAATGGGACCCTGTTTTGTAAGTGGAAAACGCATTACAGCTATATTCATTTGCTTAGCAAACTCCGCCAGAACTCCGTTGATATCATTAATTTCTCCGTGAAATTCATTATGCACACGGTCTAATCCGTCTTTTATAATCGCTTTGCCAGCATTTTCCAAGGCAGTTTGTAAAGCTTCAGGTTTTAATTGGCTGATAAGATCCTTAAATACTTGCTTCTCAGCCAAATTGTTAGTAAAGCGATTCATTAGGTAATACGCAACTCCCATAATCATCGCGATGCTACCGACAACAATTGTTGCAGTCACAAGTTTTTTTCCAATACCCGTAAAAGAATTTTCCTTTTCAGGCGCTAGGGCATGCCGCGAAAGTCCATCTATGAATCCATTTATAATGTGCTCATCAATTTTATTTTCTTTTTTTAACAAATTGTTGGTTTTAATAAATGTATCTTGAGTCTGCTGAAGGACCAAAAGAATTAATTCATTACGCTCTTGAAGTGACATCCCACCAGCATAGACCATCACTAGTTGAAGCATTGTTTTAGTAAGCATTGTTTGGAATGGAAAAACACCGTCAACGCAATGTGTGTATAACGCTCTTAAATCTCGTACAAACAACGTTGATTGGTCACCTCTTTGATCATTGTTCTTTGTATCGATACCGGAAAGAAGCTGATGTAACTTTAGATAGAAAAGTTTGTTGATTGCAGAAAGTAACTGTTTACTTTGAATATCACCACGTGATTCGATCCACTCAATAAGACAAAATAAAGTCTCGCTTTTGTTGCTACCATCAAACAACTCGCCACCGGCAGGAAGACCTAGCTTTTTTAATTGCCCCTCGATTGCTAAATTTTTATAAAGCATCTGAGCTTCTTTTCGCGCACTAATAACCTGTTTGCTAACGCTTTCAATAGGTGCAAAATCAGAACCTGCCAACAACGATACGTAGCCAACAACAATCACGAATAAAAAAAACCACGTAAAAATTCTATGTAACTTACACACGATTTAACCCCTCTATTTGAAATAACACTCCATATTTCTCTTGTCTAGAAAGTATACGATATCTAAGTAAAATCTGCAAAAGCCGTACGTCTAACCATTTTTTTGATTAAAAAGGGACTCTGCAACCGCCAAATCATTCGGTGTGTCAATTCCGACGACCTCTTTATTGGTCTCGTGTATCCTAATTGAAACCCCGTAGTGCAAGAATCTAAGTTGTTCTAACTTTTCAGCTTCCTCATAAACGGTCTGCTTCGTGCCAGCAATACGCTCAAGAGTTGCTGGCCGGTAGGCGTAGATCCCCACATGTTTATAATAAATTCCCATGTTTAATAATGCGTCAAGATCTGCATTATCACGCACGAACGGAATTTGGCTGCGTGAAAAATACATCGCATAGCCACGGACGTCGCAGACAACCTTGGCAATATTTGGTGCCGTAATGTTGGCTGCAATCGTAATGCGTTTTTTAAGGGTCCACATGTCATCGTTCGGGTCATCAATCGACTGGAGCAAGGCTTCAATCATATCTTTTGAAATAAAAGGTTCGTCTCCCTGCCAGTTTACCCAGATATCACCCGTAACGCCCCCCTGTTTCATTACCTCGATCAATCTATCGGTCCCTGATGCACATACTGGCGATGTTGCTACATATTTTCCACCAAAGCCAGTAACTAGATTGAAAATCTTTCGGTCGTCACCGGCGATCACCACGTCATCAAACATTTCTGTTGCCAGTGCAGCATCCCATACCCGCTGCAAAAGGGGTTTGCCAGCAAGGTAGACGAGCATTTTTTCTGGGAACCGCGTTGATGCCAGGCGTGCCGGGATGACACATACGATTTTCTGTTTAGTTTCCATATGAAATCCTTTGTTCAACTTTTACTTGTGGGCTAACCTGTTGTATAGTGACTATATCTGTCGGGAAATAGGTCTTATTGTATATCGTTTTATAAATTTAGGGAATCACATGGCAAGTGCCCATATTTTGATCAGTCAATCTGGAAGTATCAATGGTACCGTTGAACTGTCTGGCGCAAAGAACGCTGTGCTCGTTATCATCGCGTCACTCATTCTGACCGAAGGCAAATCGGTCCTTGAAAATGTTCCTGCCTCTGCCGATGTACAAAATATGATCAGCCTACTTTCCGATCTTGGCGCACACATCTCATTTGATATCGAGCGCGGACGGTTAACTGTTGATACCTCAACACTGAACTCATATGAAGTTAAACCAGACGTCATGAACAAAATGCGTGCATCAATTCTTGTTATGGGACCGCTACTCGCTCGTTTTGGCAAAGCAAAAGTTGCTATGCCCGGCGGATGCTTGATCGGCGCACGCCCCATCAATTATCACCTCCAAGGGTTCAAACACATGGGCGTTGCAATGGAAGAGCAGCCACCATTCTTGCATGCGACAATCAATGAAAAGCAACTCTACAGCCGCATCGTTCTTGAATATCCAAGCGTTGGCGCAACTGAAAACATCATGATGTTTGCTGCACTTGGCCGAGGTCAGACCGATATCATCAATGCCGCGCTTGAACCAGAAGTACTTGATCTTGTCGACATCTTGCGAAAAATGGGTGCTGATATCACCATCAACGACGGGCTCAATATCTATATCAAAGGTGTCCCAACACTCAAACCAGTCCATCATTCAATCATCCCTGATCGTCTTGAAGCTGGCGGGCTCCTGTTGGCCGCATGCATCACCAAAGGATCGATTACCCTTCCAACCGCTCGTCCAGACCACATGGACCTCTTTCTTGAAAAATTACGGGAGATGGGACATGAGATAGCCGTCACCATTGATCCTCTAACCAATAAACTTGCCCCAGGCATTACGCTCAGAGCAACGCACTTCCCTCGTGCAGTCAGTTTTAAAACAAATCCTTATCCTGGCTTCCCCACAGACCTACAGGCCCCTACAATGGCGCTGCTGTGCCTTGCCGATGGAACAAGCATTGTTGAAGAAACAGTTTTTGAAAATCGTATGATGCATGTCAGCGAATTACAAAAGATGGGAGCGCAAATCACTGTCGACCGATCAACTGCTACTATCCGTGGAGTCGAACAACTCTATGGCAGCGATGTGATTGCTAGCGATATCCGTGCATCGTGTGCGCTTGTTTTGGCCGGGCTTGCGGCTCAAGGAACAACGCGCGTTACTGGAATTCACCATTGGCGCCGAGGCTACGATAGCCTTGATAGAAAACTTAAATCCTTGGGATGTTCAATAGAAATCGTTGAAGAGTAAAAAAAATTATGTACTGTAGTTACTATCAAGCAACAGTTAATGTCGCAACAACGTGGTTTGTCACCGGCATTTTTCGTGCAGAAGAATGCATTGCGTTTGAACGTACTATCGAGAACTCCAATACACTTCTTGAATTTTTTGTTCCTGATTGTTACGAAGAACAATTTATCTTTACTATGCATGCACTTGTCGAGCGTGGACATATTCACACATTCACCAAACTTCCCAATCGCATGATTGATTGAACGCTAGATCAAGCCTTCAGCCTCCGCTCGTCCTGAGCGTGTCGAAGGATACGAGCGCTCATATGGTTCGACACGCTCACCATGAGCGGGAAGTTGAAATCTATGTACTGCAACAACCTTTTTCGCTACGCTAAGGGCGGACGAGTTACGCTTTTGCCTATCTTTTTTAACAGGAGACGCCTATGAAAAAAATATTTTTTGTCATGTTGTTCATGCTTGCCACCTTTACTACACCTGTCTTATGCAGCACAATCATGGTTATCGATCCAATTACTCACAGACCAGTGCTTAAAGAAGATGGCGCTGCAGGATCAGCCTCAATTCCTTTTCTTACCGATCAACAACCACAAACACCTCCGCCTCCACCGGAGCTAGCGCAAATGCCACAAATTTCATTTTCGCAGGCAACAAAAACAACTCCTCAACTCTTTTCATCTCAACCCTCTTTACCTGCAGGACCAGAGTTGCGCGGCTGCTTACGCATCGATGATTTTGACGACAAGATTCCTGAATTCAGAATTTGCTTCAATGGAAAAGAGGCCATGAGCAACCCGGAAGGTTTTTACTCGATCCCCCTTGGCGAAGACAAACAAGAAAATTTCTCACTCGTTATTTGTCGTAGCTTTAAACAACATTTTGATAAAGCAAACACCATCAAACATGTTTCACTTGTACCTGAAAAGGGTTACAAGTTTTACACCCTTAAAAAACGCGGATGGGGTAATGCATGGGTTCATGAAGAAGCCGCAATCAACAATAAAAATTTCACCATCCCCAACAACAGTATCGTCGTACTCATCCCACCAAAATATGTTGAACGCATTGAGCCATGGAACTTAAAACTTTCTCAAAATTATATTCCACTTCCCACCATCATTCTCAAAAAAGATTTTGTAGGTAAACAACTTGAACGCACTTCAGCAAAATCGCTTCTCTATTCACTCGATAAGACAGCATTTCATGAATCAATAAAAGAACTTCGTAAGGTTGATCAAAGCAACCCAAAGGTTTGTATTTCACTTGCTCAATAAGATATGTAAAAGCAAGAGGGAGGATCTGTAATATCGCAGATCCTCCCTCTTTTTAAACTACTTCCCGATTATTATCTAACCGTAAACTTAACGTACTTATCTAGAACTGCCTCTGTTTTGGTTATGGTCTTACCTTTTAGCCATTCGTCGGCCTTTTTAAGCGCTGACGCTTTAAGTATTGACTCAGATGTTCCCTTCTTTGGGCTGAATGATGTTTTTAATTCATTGTTTACATACACATCAATCTTTGCATATGGCGATGTTGGTGACGCTGTTGTTGTCGATGTGTCTTGCGCTGGTGTTTGAGCAGACTTGTCTGTTCCTGTACCGCCTGCCAGTGTAAACTTAACTGACGTATCTACAACGGCCTCTGTTTTGGTTATGGTCTTACCTTTTAGCCACTCATCAGCTTTTTTAAGCGCTGACGCTTTAAGTGTTTTCTCAGGTGCCCCCTTCTTTGGATAGAACGATGTTTTTAATTCATTGTTTACATACACATCAATCTTTGCATACGGTGATGTTGGTGACATTGTTGATGATGATGTTTTTTCTTGTGGGGTCACTGAAGTAAAGCTTATATCACTGAATGTAACCGATTCGTTTGCATCAAGTTTTCCTAACCCTACATATTGAATATCTGCAACTGACTGTCCAGTCAGACTAATAATTGTATTAGTTCCAACTGTCGTACCAGCTCCAAAACTAATTGCACTATCATCAACAAGACCCCAATATGGATTTGCATCGTCTGGACTGGTAACGCTAAAGGACACTTCTTTGCTGTCTCCTGCAGGAAGCTTCTTGATTGCAGCCTTTGTGTTCCCCGATCCTCCAAGAGATATCCAATACATTCCCTGCACATTTGCATTCGTTGGTGAAAGCGTTACATAGATATCATTTCCTGTTGCTTCAAAAGTAAATGCCCCTGAGCCCTTTGTTGGTAGTTTGTCGCTCTCTGAATACGTAATCGTTGCTCCTGAAATATTTTGCGCTACATAGTTACTAGCAGGTACCCCAACAACATTTTGTTGCACGCTTGCTGCTGCTGTAAGGCTGATAGTTCCAACATTCTCATCAGGAGTTCCCCAAGTTACTGTTTTTCCAGAAATATCTGAGGTAAATGTTTGCTGAATTGCGGCTTTGAGACTATCTATACGATTTCCATCTCCTAACGCACCATGGTTTGTGCTACTGCTGCGGGTATAAATTTGAGGCGATTTTTGCACTCCATTGATGCTAACGGTATACGCCTTAACTAATTCATCTGCTTTGTTTGTATCAAGTGTTAGGGCCGTGCCATCCGGAACCCTAAAGTCAATGCGCACGTTTTTGTACATTATCGCAAACGCGAAGGTCCTACCGTTATCATTTGTTTGGCTAGTTGGCCTTGTTGGTGTTCCCCACCAAGCACATCTGGTTGCCGCTTCTGCGGGTATTGACACGTTGCCATTGCTATCAAAGATACTTGTTACAGGTTGATTTGATGACTGGCTCTCAAACCCATACCATGCTGCTA
>Ga0172379_10011572_pt1 | contig 10478 bp, 11 predicted proteins | sample GrowelOW334metaG_FD_119756 | JGI IMG/M metagenome (GOLD analysis project Ga0172379, IMG submission 119756) | Groundwater microbial communities from an aquifer near a municipal landfill in Southern Ontario, Canada - Groundwater well OW334 metaG | ecosystem: Environmental > Aquatic > Deep...
TCCCCCTCAATACCCTGTCCTTGACTAATATATATAGAATGGTAGGGTCAAAAACGAACTCGTTCATTAACCATGCCGAAAAAAACCAATATGTCAGCATTCGACGCTCAGTTCGCTGAGCTTTCCCGGACAGCGAAAAAAGGCAGTGGGGTCTTGAAAAAGAGCCTCGCCAAGGTAAGCGCTTCGCTCGATGCGCGCGTCAAGCGGGCCGACGCCGTCGCGACTTATGTCGCGAACGGAGGCAAACTCACCAAAGCCCAGCTCGCGGCTCTTCCCGAACCCGAGCAGATCCTCATCCGCGGCATCGCCTTCACGCGCGACCCGGACCTCAAGAAGATCGGCGAGGACATTCGCTGGGCCGAAAAATCGGCGACGGAAAAAGTTGGAAGCGCCCTCAAGCGCCTCGTCGACGGCCTCTGAAGAAAGTAGCAGGCTCCATTATCGGAGCCTGCTTTTATTTTTTTCGAATAATCACTCACCATCAATACATCTCTTTGTCTTTTTTGAAAAATCTTTCGGCGAGATGATATATCGAATACGTGATAAAGAATGCGGCGAGCACATCTATCGAATAATGCAAATGCCCCATAAGAGATACCGCACCGAGAATTATGGCAAGAGATATGAACGAAGTCCTTAAGACCTTGTTATCCCAAAACACGAGCGCGATAAGAAACGGCAATCCCACATGCCCCGAAAAGAAAAGTGCGCCGCTGAAATCGAAAAATCTGCTGAAAAAACTTAACGGGTCGATAATGACATGCGACGGATACGGAGCGATATGAGTGAGTATGACAAACATCGAACGGATAACGTAGAAGAGCGCTATAGACTTTACAATGAACGGTATGCGGCGAGAATAAGCAAATGCAACGAGAAAAATACAACCTATGAGCGCATACGCACCATAGACGAACGTACCGTCAACATCAAATACGGGAACATTCGAAAGAAAGATGTCGCTCACATGATTGCTTGCATCGGATGTAGCCGACTTGCCTGCATAAAAATTGATGATGAGGCTTATGAAAAGAAATACGAAAGCGTACGCTACCGAGCGGAGAAATATTCTGTCTTTAAAGGAATCGATAAAATTTTTGATCATCATATGTCCTAAAATTTCTCTGTCTGAAGCAAGGCCTTACGGACCGATAATACCCTAAAGAAGTGGAAGAGGTAAAGCAGGGTGATTTTAAACGTACCCTCTGCTTTGAATCTACGCGCCGAGGTTTTTTGAATAAGCTTTGAATCAAAGATGACTCTTCCCTGCTTCGAGACCCGCTTCGCCGTATCGGTATCTTCGCCATAGAAAGCTATTGAAACGTCGTATCCTCCCGCTTTTGAAAGCGCGCTCGCGCGGATAAAACTGTTACCGCCGATAAGAACGGCACCCGAACCGAGCATCTGAACGAATGAGTTCATGCCTCGATATATGTATTTTTGAGACGCGAGAGAAAAAAAACGGAAAAAAGGCTTGCCATCAAAATAGTCATACGGTCCTGCTACGGCCGACACCCGCTCGTCTTTGAAATGCCTCACTCCGCGAGACAGCCAGTGCTTTTCAGGTAGACAGTCCGCGTCCATTTGAACGACGATGTCTCCGGTGGCTTCTTGTCTCCCCCTCTCGCGCGCGGCAAGTAAACCTTTTTGCGGCTCGCTCACAACTTTGACGGGATATGCTCGCGCAATATCCGCGGTACCATCGGTAGAAGCATTGTCGACGACGATAACCTCGAAATCAGGATAATCTTGAGCGAGCACAGCCTGGAGCGTAGCGGCGATAACCCTTTCTTCATTATGAGCCGGAATAACGACGGATACTTTTCGAATACCTGATGCTCCGAATACCGCCTTCTCATACGTTTCCGTCCATGTTTTTGCAACCGCGCTTTCACTGAACCTCTGTACATATGAAAGAGCTCTAGTTCCCATCTCTTTCGCGCGACCAGGATCAGAGAGGATTTTTCCAAGAGCAGACGCGAGACTTTTTTCGTCTCCGTCTGGAACAGTCAGACCGAATTCCGGTTTTATATGCTCACCCACGGCTCCGGCTTTGACGCCGACAGACGGGAGAGCTGTCGCAAACGCTTGCATGAGAGCCAGGCACTGCGTCTCGATCGGACACATCATGACAAAGACATCCGCCGCTTTGTACCATTTCGAAAGAGTCGCATGATCAAGAAATCCTGTAAAAATAACATTCATTGCAAGACCGAGATCTGAAACAAGCTTTCGCATTTCTTTCTCTTCGGGACCGTTTCCCGCAATTACAAGCGAAGCGTTCGGCGAAAGATCAACAATGCGCTTGAAAGCACGGATAACGACATCAAGCCTCTTTTCCATAGCGATTCTTCCCGCATAGATTATCGTCGGGCCGGCAAGACCAAGCTCTTTCCTCAGAGACGATCTAAGTTCTTCTGTCGGAGGCGAAAACGTGGAGAGAGAAAGAGGGTTCGAAATTACATCCGCATTTCGTTTAAAACCGTGTTCTCTCATCTCATCGACAAGTTTTTGAGCTACCGTCGAGACATACGTACATCTGTTGTAGTACCACGAGAAAAATCTCTGCACGATCTTCTCTGCCCACCTTGTTCGTATCGGTCCGTATATCTTTATAAACTCACGTATATGAGTATGATTCGTTCCTACGAGAGGAATCTTAAGGATGCGGGACGCAAAGAGTGCTTCAAAACCCGTACCGAAAGGCGTTTGAGTGTGGATGATATCGGGCCTAAAACGGCGGGCAAAAGAAATGCTCCAACCCAAAGGTATGACATTCCGAGCCTGACCCGACGCAGACCCGGCGAAAGGCAGAGAAGGTATCCGGTGTACTTCAAATCCTTCTGTAACAAGAAATTCCTCGCGAGTTTTCCCTACTGCTTTATAGTTTTTATCGGAATATCTCGGTCCGACAAATCCGATCGTATGCCCGCGGGCTTTTAGCCCGCGGGCAAGGGCTATGATTGAATCGGATATACCGCTCGTCTCGGGATAGAAATTATCTGAGTAAAAAAGTATTCTCATGTTATTCGCGAAGAATCACCTTGATTGCTTTTTGATAGAGGACATACGACCCTCCGATGAGGCATGCAACGACTATCCATCCGACAATATCATAATAACGAAAAAACGTCTGGTAGAAATCACCAAACCCATAGCCGAGAAGCATAAAAAAAAGATATTTCGGAACAGCAAGAATGATCGATACCCACATGAGCGTCCAAAAAGAAAGTCTCAAAGCACCAGCCGCAATGATAACTGGCCCCGGAATTATCGGCGCGAGCTTTGCGATGACAAGGGATTTTATTTTATGAGCATGAAATGCCCTATCGAAAGCCGCCATTTTATCCTTATTGAGTCCAAATTTATAGCCGTGCGTATCAATGAGTGTTTTGCGAGAAATTGCGCCGATTCCGTAATAGATCACATCGCCGGTCAAATCGCCGAGAACAGAAAGTACAAAAATCAGCGGCAGGGTAAAATATCCAAAATGCGCCGCAAACGCGGCGGCGGACGTCACAATCGGCCCTTCGACGACCATGACAAGAAAGAGAACAAAATAGCCGTACTGGCTTAAGAGATCGAGCGGCATAGGCTCTATTTTAGCATCAAAAAAACTCTTTACTTTGGTTCAAAATAGAGCAGGCAGCGCTGTTGCTGCGAATACCCAGAGGGGACTTTTTTTGTACTGAGTACTTCACACATAGATTTGTCCCTGTTTTTTACCGCTAAGTTAGTGATACAGACAGTTCGATCGTCTCCGAGGATAGCCGGATTTACTTCCAACGGTAACAGTTCGCAGTCAGAGATAGTAACGGCGTATCGTTTTATACATTCAATCTCCTCAAATGCTGGTAAAGAGAGACAGTCAGCGGTTTTCTTTGTGCGCTCTACTTCAGCATATATAATTTCTTTCCGTTTCGAAGCGATCCTATTATCCAAACTATACATTGAAATATTAGTGCATCGTTCCTCCTTTTGAATTGAGATAAATTGCTTTTTACAGCTTTCTAAAACAAAAGGTCTGATAGACAAAATGTAGTTCGTATAAGATTCTGAACCATTCGTACTATTCCTAAAAAATAGATCTGGGTAATCTCTCTGTATTTTTTCCGTAAGTTCTTGTAGCTCGGCCTCGGTCAATTGGACCCGTCCCCCATTTGACGCACTTACCAAGGAGCTGGAATCTAATACATTAAAAGTCAGAAACACTAAAGAAAAAAGAACTATAACTATTGAGGATAACCTGCGTGACTTATCACCCATAGACTGAAATATATAGCTTGTCCCTATCATCAAAAAACTTGATATCCCAAATACCAATAAAAATAGGCCTATAAAAGGAGCATATGATAAAGCGAGAAATGGTATAACAAACATACCTCCATAGAACAAAAGTCCAGCGACGAGAAACGCCGATCCAATTCGTGATAAAAATCTTTTTGGCATTAATACAAAAGTACCGAACACTACTATACTTAGAATGGTGCCAACTGGTATTAGGAATCCGTATTCCAGCAAGAAAAAAATACACTGAACAAAACCAAAAAATAAAGAGAAATTAAATATGCGTTCCAACGCGCGTTCCATGTGTATATATTAGCACGTATGGACTGCTTTTTTACCTTCGATGGTGGACCCGAGGAGAGTCGAACTCCTGACCTTCGCTTTGCAAAAGCGCTGCTCTACCAACTGAGCTACGGGCCCATATATAACCTCCAAACTTTCAGCCGAAAGACTATAACCTAAAACAGAAAAACCATCAACCTTAATCTGTTGAACCCTTTGCCTGCATAAGGACATGGTCGAGAAAATCAGGAATCGAACATCCTATCGCATTAAGCGATTTCGGAAGGAGCGATTCTGAGGTCAAGCCGGGTAATGTGTTCGCCTCGAGAAAATAAAGGCCTCGTTTCGGATGTACCATGAAATCCGAGCGAGAATAGTGGCGAAGGCCGAGCTCCTTATGAACTGTCCGTGCTGCTTCTTGTATAGCGTCGCGCGTCGCGTGGTCAAAATTACCCGGACAGATCTCTTGAGATCCTCCTTCATATTTTGCGGCATAATCAAAAAAATCAGATGAAGCATGGGGAATAATCTCTATAGGAAGGAGCGCATAATGTCGCTCCCCGCGAAAATTATCGAGAACGCCGCATGTAGCCTCCCTGCCCTCTATAAGCTCTTCTATCATAACGGAGTCTGAATGCTCGAAGGCAGCCGAGAGCGCTCGTTCAAGATCAAAGAAAGTGCGCACGATGGTAATACCGACAGAAGATCCCGCAGATGTCGGCTTTACGATCGAAGGGTGAGGAATCTCGCGGAATATACCTTCAACTTTTTTCTCCTGTACCTCATCGAGAGTGAATACTTTGTGCCATGCGAGCTTGAAGGGTCCTTTCAAATCTTTTAAGGCACCCTTTGCGTGATGCTTATTCATAGCGAGCGCGGAAGGAAATGCGAGAGATCCCGTGAAAGGAATTCCGAGATGCTCGAGTATGCGCTGGACCTTTCCATCTTCGCCGAACTGGCCATGAAGAGCTATGAATGCGACATCAATGTGCTTCAGAGCATCAGCGGGCGACCTCTCTATGCCCTGAACGTGCCACGTGCCGTCTTTCGATATAAAAACATCCACACCTTCATATTTTTGAGGCAATTCCTTAAGGACATTTTCGCCCGTCTTGAGTGACACTTCGTATTCCGATGATGGCCCACCGCGGAGCACCGCAACGCGTATTTTATTCGAAATCGACATATGAAAAGTATACTATAACTTCCCTCTCAACGTGTTATTCATACGACGCAACTTGCGGTGATAGGCAATGGCAAAGCGATGTGCCTCGCTATTCGCAAGGAGTATCAATTTTTTATGCGCTCCAATCACAGCCTCTGGCCCAATGATTCCTTTCGGCTTATGCCTCTCGTCCTTTACGACAGATACGACCGGTATATTTTTTTCTTCGGCTAAAAGCACCTTCTCTGCTAAATTTCTCTGCGGCTCGCCCCCATCGATGACGATAAGGTCGGGAAACCGCCATTCTCCATGTTTAAAACGACGCGAAAGCACTTCCTTGAGGCTGGCCAAGTCATTATTGCCGATACCATGCGAAAGTTTGAATTTTCGGTAGTTCGATTTCGCCAACTCCCCGTTAACGATAACAGTCATGACGCCAACGCTCTCTTTTCCAGACATATGCGCTATGTCATAGCTCTCAATACGAAACCCCAAGGGTTGAGAAGGTGCGGCGGCCGCTTCAATGTCTTCTTTTATGAGTGCAATGTCCTGAATATGATCAAGCGCGAAGATTTTTCTTTTTATCTCATCGGCTCTTTCGAATTCATGTTCCTTTGCGGCAAAATTCATAGCGCGTTCAAGTTCGCCAATGAGTGCGCGCTTCTTTCCTTCAAAAAAAAGAACAATGAATTTGATCGTTTTCTTGTATTCTTTCTTGGCATCTTCTGAAGAAATGTCAGGTGCGAGACCGATTTGCCTATAGAACTGATATTTGTCTCTGTTCCCTGACTTTTCGTCGAGAAATGGAAAAAGCTTGCGTATAATTTTGAGGGCTTCGCGCAAAGCGCCTCCGTGCGGATATGGACCGAATGTTTTGGCGATTTTCAATTCTTTTTTCTTCTTTTCAACGTCGAGCGTTCTTCCTCGAATAACGATGAGTCGCGGAAAGTCTTCTTTCATCACGATTACGTAATTCCAGCTCTTATCGTCTTTCTCTTTCACATTGTATTCAGGCCAATGCTTCTTAATAAGGTTTGCCTCGGCAATCATAGCCTCGAGAACCGAATCCGTTTCCTGCCATTCGATAGTGTCGGATTTGAAAACCATATCGACCATCCGCGGCCCGCGGGTCGATATGAGATCAGGCGAAAAATAGCTCCGTACGCGATCGCGAAGCGACGTGGCTTTTCCTATATAGAGAATATTGTCGCCCTGTTTCCAAAAATAAACACCAGGATTGTCAGGTATATTCAATGTTTCGAATTCTTCGATAGTCACAGGTTGTATATTGACCGAGAAGCAAAGTGATGTAAAGTGAGAGAGAAGTCTGCACAACAACAAAAAACCAATACCGCTCGATGCAAAAGAAACCGTGTGTGATCAAACTCAACACAAACGATGAAAGGCATTTCGAATCCTCGAGTCCCGAGGATGCGCTCAAAACAGCGTTGGGAATGCTCAACATCAAGATTCTTACGCGCAGGGCCCTTAAAAAGGCTCGTGCCGTGGCGATCTATTTCGGCGAGACTATCATCTTTCCGGTGCCTGCCGTAAGAACCGGCAAGCCGCACAAGGACAGATACGTCAACCGCGCTCGTGTCCGTCTGGCACGGTCACGCATGCACGATGCGGGACGGCGGCGGCACAGCTACAGACTCATGGCCGCCTGATCAACTTTGGAAAACATTCAGCCGCGCGACGTACGTCGCGCGGCTTTTTTGTGCCTCCTTTATTGATCTTTGACTTTCTATGTTTGGTGTTGTAGATTCAAATTCAGAAATGAATACAGAAAAGCTCTTTAACCATCTAGTATCGTTTGACCTCGAGGCTCAAGAATTCGTCGCTCTTTGTCCTCCAGAATTCCGCCTCCAAAATCCGTGGTCGCAATTCGCCGAAAAAGTGTATGACGGCTTTGACCAGGACGCCGGCCCCGACACTTCCGTATGGATCTGGATTGCGGAGACCGAAAAAGAAAAGATAGAGAAAGTCTCTCGGTTCTATCGCCTTCTTTCGAGCTTCTTGATCCACCGTACGGACAAAATAGCGCTCGCGGGGTTCATGCTCTCTCTCATACTCCAAGAAACTCCTCTCTATATTTCCAAAATCTACATCCCATGAGAACAAAAACAGTCCGGCTAGTGATAGCTGTCTCGTCCGTAATCTCAATCGCGTTTCTAGCAACTTCGGTTTTTTTTGCGGCGCGTCACGAAGTCGCTATCGCGTTATGGCTTCTCGCCGGAATGGGCCTTTTCGCACTTGTGGGCCTCATTCATTACGCGATATACCAAGGAAGGATAGACCCCTGAAAACAGAAACAACTTTCCTTAAGGCAGGCCCGGAGGCCTGCTTTTTCTTTGACAAAAATCGGCTATAGGATAATCTTCGGAACAGAACACTGATTATTATGAAAAGAACATCAAAAAAGAAAGTCACACTCCCGGGAAAAAGGCTCAAAGGGATAAAGTTTAAAATGAACCAAGTCCCCAAAGGCTACGAGCTCGTCATCACCAGAATCACGATCATCGACGACAAAGGCAGGAAACGGATCGAACACCGAGGTCCGGAGCTCCGGCCTGTCCGCATGTTCGGGCCGTTAAAACTCGACGAGCTGCAGATTGGTGGTAAAAAGAGACCAATTCGTTTCAAAGAACCTCAATTCGGCACCTTGGAGCATCTGAGGCTCAATCTTTCCACAGCAAGAAAAATAGGCGGAAAAAATCGCCTCTAAGACAAAAGCAAAACGCGCAGTGCGCGTTTTTTTATTACTTTTCTGAAGGTTTCTTCTTTAAATGTTTCTTAAGGTACTTCCCTGTATGCGACTTTGCATTCGCCGCGACGTCTTCGGGCGTGCCTTTCGCGACGATATTTCCACCACCTTCTCCGCCTTCAGGACCCATGTCGACGATATAGTCGGAACACTTGATGAGGTCGAGGTTGTGCTCGATGACGATGACCGTATTTCCATGGTCGACAAGCTTCTGTAGAATTTCAATCAGCTTTCGCACATCTTCATAATGGAGGCCGACGGTAGGTTCGTCCAAAAGATACACGGTTCGATGCGTGTCGGGACGATAGAGTTCGGATGAGATTTTGACGCGCTGAGCTTCGCCGCCGGAAAGTGTCGTGGCGCTTTGGCCCAATTCAAGATAGCCGAGCCCTACATCCGAAAGCGTGCGCAACCTGTCATATACGGCAGGGATATCCTCGAAAAACTTAAGCGCCTCTTCGACCGTCATCTCGAGAATCTCATGCACATTCTTTCCTTTATATTCGACTTCAAGCGTCTCCTTTTGGAATCTCTTGCCGAGGCAAACTTCGCACGGCACATACACAGTCGGCAAGAAATGCATCTCGACGGCAATCTCTCCGTTTCCCTGACAGGCCTCGCAACGGCCGCCTTTGACGTTGAATGAGAATCTGTTCGCCTTCCAGCCACGGGCGCGAGCTTCAGTCGTTTCCGCGAAAAGCTCACGAACAAATGTCCATGCGCCGGTATAGGTCATCGGATTCGACCGCGGCGTGCGGCCAATCGGCGACTGGTCAATCAAAATGGTGCGAGATACATATTCCGTCCCTGTAAACGAAGTGCAATTGAAGACGTCGTTCGTACGATGCCTTTTTTCAAGCCGTGCCTGAAGGTTTTTGTGGATAATCTCATAAAGAAGCGACGATTTACCCGAACCCGAGACGCCCGTTATGCAGACAAGCTTGCCGAGTGGAATATCCGCTGAGAGATTCTTGATATTGAAAATATTTCCGCCGCGAATCATGAGTTTTCCTTTGTCTACGTTTCGACGCGCGTCAGGAAGGTCTACCTGCATCTCGCCGCGCAAATACGCGAGCGTGAGCGAATCCGATGTATTCTTCTTCGCGAGGAGAAGCGGCTCGAGATAGTCGGCAACAACAACATTTCCGCCGTGAACGCCCGCGCCGCGGCCTATGTCGACGATGTAGTCGGATGCAAAAATAGTGTCCTCGTCGTGCTCGACGACGAGAATGGTATTTCCAAGGTCACGAAGGTTAAGAAGCGTCTTTATCAGTCGATCATTGTCACGCTGGTGAAGGCCAATGGTCGGCTCGTCGAGGACATAGAGAGCACCAACAAGACCGGAACCAAGCTGGGACGCGAGCCTGATGCGTTGAGCTTCCCCACCCGAGAGCGTATGCGCGCGACGATTGAGTGTCAGGTATTCGATACCAACGTCGAGCATGAATTTGAGACGCGACTCTATCTCGCGCAGAACGACCTTGGCGATATTCCTCTCTTTTTCAGAGAGCTGTATGTGTTTAAAGAAATCAACAGCGTGTGAAATCGACATATTGACGACATCGACGATTGATTTGTTGTCGATGCGCACATGAAGCGCCTCCTCGCGCAGGCGTGCGCCCTTACAAAGCTCACATGGCTCGTCTCCGAAAATATATTTAGTACCGAGGCCGTTACATTGCTGACATGCGCCATAAGGCGAATTGAAAGAGAAAAGACGCGGCTCGACTTCCGGATAAGCGTATCCATCGTATGGGCACATGAATTTTACCGACATCAATTTTTCTCCCCGAGGGTCTTCGATTTTGAGAAGACCGCCCGATTCATGAATAGCCCGCTCCACAGCCTCAGAAAGCCGCTCACGCACAGCCTTTATATCTTTCTTGAACTCGCTTATGAAAAATTCATCAATAAGAATATCGATATCGTGCTTTTTGTTCTTTTCGAGATCCACACGCTCACGAAGCTTCTTGATAA
>Ga0172379_10011573_pt1 | contig 10478 bp, 12 predicted proteins | sample GrowelOW334metaG_FD_119756 | JGI IMG/M metagenome (GOLD analysis project Ga0172379, IMG submission 119756) | Groundwater microbial communities from an aquifer near a municipal landfill in Southern Ontario, Canada - Groundwater well OW334 metaG | ecosystem: Environmental > Aquatic > Deep...
ACAGACTTACTGGTGTATTCATATTACGGAGCCCTCCTTTGGGTTTTAGGCTTTCGTAATATACTGTTACGAACAAAGGAGCTCCACTTTCATCTTTTTTATTTTGTTAGGACAGATGTGGTTGAAAACGTTAAAAATGTAGAGTTTGTGACTTGCGATTTAACAGATTTTAATGTAGATTACCCGGCTATGGAAAATACACCGGTAAATTTATTACAACATTGAATTATAAAAATAATGAGGGAACAAAATGGCCGCAGAATTATCTTATGTCCTGATTACACCGTACAGTCTGATGAAATCCAGGACCGGGGGCATCATCGCCCGTCTGCTTTCGCGGACTGATCTGGATCTGATCGGTGCGCAAGTATTGACTTTCACCAAAGAACTGGCTGCTCAATATGCGGCATCGCTTGAAAGAAGCGTCAGCCCGTCGAATCCCAAGACCGCCAGACTGCTGAGTGATTACGTCAAGGAAAATTTCACCGAACGCGAAGACGGCAAACGCGAGAGAGTTATGATGCTGCTGTTCCGCGGCGAAAACGCCTGCAAAAAGCTGTATGAGATCGTCGGCAGCTTGAGCGGCAAACCCCGCAAGGAATCCCCGACCGGTGAAACCATCCGCGACACTTACGCTGATTTAGTGGCCGACAAAGACAACCCGGACAAAATCCGCTATTTCGAGCCGGCCGTGCTGACACCGCCGGATTTCGCTTCCGCCGTGGAAAGACTGAAAATGTTTGCCGACTTCACCGCGAAGAGCAAAAATATTGTTGAAAACGTTGTGGGCGTCGAAGACGGCGATGAGCGCACCCTGGTTATCCTGAAACCGGAAAACTGGCGTCATCCCAGCACCAAGCCCGGCAATATCATTGATATGCTGAGCCGCACCGGCCTGCGCCTGGTCGGCTGCAAAATCTACCGCATGTCCGTTGCGGAAGCCCTGGAATTTTACGGCCCGGTCAAGGAGGCGCTGCGCAAAAAACTCGCTCCGAAAATCGGCGAAAAAGCCAAGGAAATGCTGGAAAAGGAATTTGAAATCAAGATGAATCCGCAGGTTATCGAAAAACTGACCGAAACCGTCGGATTCACTTTCGCCGATGACCAGTTCTCTAAAATCGTCGAGTTCATGTCCGGCAGACGCCCGGATTCCTGTCCGGTTTCTGAAATGAGCGATCCCGGTCTGGCTAAATGCATGATCCTGATCTATGAAGGCAAAGAAGCCATTTCCAAAATCAGAAACGTGCTCGGACCCACCGATCCGACCAAAGCCCCCGGCGGCACCGTCAGGCGCGATTTCGGCCATGACGTCATGGTCAACACCGCCCATGCTTCGGACGCCCCGGAAAGCGTTGTCCGCGAAATGAAGATCGTCAAGATCGACAAGAACGAACTCAGCGGCAAGATTCAGGATTTCATCCAGAAATATGAATCGGCAAAGCAATAATAATTAACCAGCAGGGAACAGATTCAATGCAGAATATCCAGATCACCAGAGGATTCATGGGAGGGCTCAGCCCTTCAACGACGTTAAAGATGACCCAGAAGGCGAAAGATATGAAAGCCCAGGGCATCGACGTATGCAGCATGTCCGCCGGCGAACCCGACTTCGACACGCCGAAATACATCAAAGACGCCGCGATTGAAGCATTGAACAGCGGCAAAACCGGCTACACCGATTCCAGCGGCATGCCCGAACTGAGAAAAGCATGCGCGGAAAAATTCATCAAGGACAATAACATTCAGACCACGCCGGCCCAGGTCATTGTCGGCCCCGGCGCGAAATTTTCCGTATTCAGCGCGATTGCCGCGCTCTGCGGCCCCGGCGATGAAGTAATCATCCCGGCGCCGTTCTGGCTGAGCTATCCGGAAATGGTCACCGCCGCCGGCGCGAAGTCGGTTTTCGTTGACACCAAGGCGGAGAACAATTACGAACTGCTCCCCGCCGATCTGGAAAAAGCGGTTAACGCCAATACCCGGCTGCTGATCCTGAATACCCCGTCCAATCCGACCGGCGCGATTTACCGGAAGGCTACCCTGGAAGCGATTGCCGCGCTGGCGGTAAAGCATAATTTCATGGTGCTGTCCGACGAGATCTACGAAGAACTCGTCTATGAAAAAGATTTCCCGCACATCAGCATCGGCGCGCTGAACAAAGAGATCGCCGAACTGACCATCACCGTCAACGGCTTCAGCAAGGCTTATGCCATGACCGGCTGGAGACTGGGCTACCTGACCGCCCCGCTGTGGCTGTCGAAGAAGATCAATGCGCTTCAGAGCCATCTGACCTCCAACCCCACGACTTTCGCCCAGTACGGCGCGCTGAAGGCTCTGGCCTGCGGCAAAGAGGAAGTGTACAAGATGCGCGACTCTTTCGCCACCCGCCGCGATTTGATTTACAATCTGGTTTGTGAAATCCCGAAAGTAAAATCAATCCGTCCGCAAGGCGCGTTCTACCTGTTCTGCGATATTTCCGCCTGCGGCCTGAAGAGCGGCGAGTTCTGCGACAGACTGCTGGAAGAGGAAAGACTGGTCGCGATCCCCGGCGACGCCTTCGGCGCCGACGACTGCCTCCGGCTCTCATATGCCTGTTCGGAACAGAACATCCGCACCGCAGTTGCCAGATTAAAGAATTTCTGCTCGAAATTCTAACCTGAATTATTCAGACCAATGCATATCAAGCCGCCTCTATGGCGGCTTGATCTTTGATGCTTATACGCTTTTCGCAGAATTGTTACTTCAGCTATTTTGACGGATCATCGTCTACCGTTATGTTCAACTTGAAATAAACGGGTTTATGATCGGAAAAATGCTTCTGAAACGCATTGTAGTCATACGGCTTGCCGGGATAGGTCTCCGGTTTCTCCCAATGCACGAAACATTCTGTCAGCAGATCAATTTCGCCAAATGAGCCCGGGTTTATTTCCCTGGTGTACCGCGGCCGGTAAAAGACATGGTCAAACGGTTTGGGACGTTTAAGACTTACGTTGGTCGGGATGCAGTCGATGTTTAACGAGACGAAGCCGGCCGGCGTTATATAAATCAATTCAGCCGTGTTCTGCACATTGCAGTCCCCCAGGATGATAAAATCTTTTTCCTGCGCCTCATTCGCCTCAATCCACTTAACGATGGACGCCAGTTCGTGCTTGCGCCGTTCCCTGCCTTCGCTTCCGGCATTGGGATTCAGATGGACATTGATCAAAACAAAATCGGTTTTCCCCGCACCGCACCGGAAGCTGAATGCGTACGGCACACGGCTGTAGTCCGGATTTCCAGCGCGGTCTCCGGCAATAAAGCCATGCGGCAGGTCTTGAACCGCAGTTACCTTGTCCGGCTTATAAAATACCGCCCACCACTCCTGCGCCGGGGTGTTGGCGTGAGTTTTTTTCCCGGGTCCGGTGTTCTCCTCGGACAGCCAGTAATTGAAGCCCTGATTTTTCATGTCGTCGAAAAAGGCGGCAGTTCTTTCATCCGGTTTATACGGTGTTCCATCCGGAAAATTCATCGCGTACGGCGGGGCGATGATTTCCTGGATAACGACGATGTCGAAGCTGCTTATAATTTCAGACAGGATTTTGTTTTCTTTTTCGCGATAAAGTCCCAGCCACTTAATATTGAAACTGCAGATATTGAGCGTTTCCTCCGCAGATGCAATACTGACAATCATCAGGACTGCGACAGTCGCCAAGATACGGAGCCGGCTTTTGATAGTTATCATAAATTTTCCTCCTCCATTACATCTGTCATTAAATATAGACGCCATTTTTGCGAATACAAACTAGTATAAATTAAATTAGTATTAAGGATGAAAAATATATGAACTTGACAATATCCTGTAAAAATATTTTTTACAATAACACTTGAAATTTAATGATGCGCCATTATTAATAATACCAAGAGGAAAATTGGTCATTACAAACGTTATAACAAGCCGCTTGTGTGTAGCTTGCTGTTTCGTCGTCCTGATACCGGCAAGCGTTTACAGGCGTAATTCCATAACAGGAGAAAATAGCCATGAATGTTTTTGAATATGCGAAGAAAATGGAATTGGACGGGATTCATTTCTATCAGACAGAATCAGAACGCACTAATTCTCCGGGATTTAAAAAAATCCTGCAGTTATTGATTAATGAAGAGCAGAACCATTATAGTTTTTTTGACATGCTTCAGCAGAATCTGGAACCGGGGGAATTGCCGGCGTTTCCGGTGAACGTTGTGGAAAATGTTTTCCGGGAACTGTGGAAAAATGGAGAGGGATTTGATTTTTCCGCCGCACAGGTTGAAGTTTACCGGAAAGCGCTGGAAATAGAAAGACAAAGCGAGAGATTTTACCGCACAGAGGCCGCGAAAGCAGAAAAAGAAGGCAATGAAGAACTGAAAAAGCAGCTTCTAATGGTGGCGGAAGAAGAGAAAAAACACACAATACTGATGGACGGCCTTGTTGAATATCTCGCCCGGCCCGGCGAATGGGTCGAACATGCGATGTTCACACAACCAAGACCGGAATATTGAAAACAAAAAGAGGAGGTGCGTATGAGTTGCCTGAGCGGTCTTTATCAGCATGCCGACTGGAAAACGGAAAAACACGTGCCGGTCATCGAAGCCCCGGATGAAGTGACGGCCGGAGAATCCTGTAAAATCACCGTCAGCGTCGGGAAAGAAATACCTCATCCGAATAAAACGGAGCATCATATCCGGTGGATCGAAGTTTACTTCAAAGCCAATGACGCAAAGTTTCCGGTTCAACTCGGCAGAATCGAATTTTGCGCGCACGGCGAATCTGTCGAAGGGCCGGACAAAAGCGGGATTTATACTAATCATTGTGCTGCAATATGTTTTAAAACGGAAAAGTCCGGAACGTTGTCAGCCGCGGCCTACTGCAACATTCACGGATTATGGGAAAGCTCAAAAGAGCTGTCCGTCAAATAAATTGATCAACTAAAGCAGAGGAGAAGACAAAATGAAAGCAATTGTGGACGAAAATACTTGCGTCGGATGTGAATTATGTGTGGGAACCTGTCCTGAAGTTTTTGTAATGGACGGCGCCGTGGCAAAAGTAATTGTTGCCGACGTTCCGGCTGAACTCATGGGGTCCTGCCGCGAGGCGGCTGACGGATGCCCGGTGAATGCCATTTCCATCGAATAGGCCGGACAATACTATGGCGGAATTCCGGCGGTTTAAGGCAACAAATTGCCTCTATGTTGCCGGGGCTGAACTCGATGACCGGATTAATCTTATTATGACAGACATCGGGATAAAACGGGTTTACGAGGAGGTGCAGCCTGACGATGGTTTTCGCGTGCTTGTTGACCGGTTATGGCCGCGCGGAATTTCCAAAGAGCGGATGCATGCTGACTTGTGGCTGAAGGATGCGGCGCCGACCACAGAGCTTCGAGTGTGGTTCAACCATGAGCGGTCGAAGCTGGAGGGATTCAAGCGCCGTTATTTTCTGGAGCTTGATGCGCAGCCGGAGGCCGTGGCGAAGCTGCTTGATGAAGCGGGGAGGGGGCGTCTGACGCTTCTCTTTGCCGCGCATGACACGGAATGTAATCATGCAATGGTACTGAGAGAATATCTGATTTCGCATTCCAGGAAGAAAACCGGTTAATCTTCGCTGCTTTAGATTCCCGCCTGATTTTGATTCATCTGCTTGAATTGTTCCGCATTGCCAATAGATTTACCTGAAGCAAAAATTCCGGGGGAAGACCGCAGTTTTTCCGGATATTCAAAATGGCCTGAACCGCAAAGGAGATATTGCAAAAATGGATGATATCGCGTTCTATGCAAAAGCATTTATCACTCTGCTGGTGCTGGTCAACCCGCTGGAGGGGATTCCGGTTTTTCTGGCCGGAACGGAACAGGCGGCGCCTGAGTTGCGGTCGGCAATAGCCAGGCGGGCGTCGGTTGCCGTCACCATTATTTTGCTTACTGCGCTTTTTCTTGGCAATGCACTATTGAAAATATTCAGCATCAGCCCCGGAGCTTTCCAGATCGGCGGCGGCATCATTCTTTTTTTGATCGCTGTCCAGATGGTGCTTGGTCCCGGCGGATCATCGTTCGGTAAAATGAGCGGCGGAGAAGTAAATTTACAGTTTGCCGTTGTTCCGCTGGCGATTCCGATAATGGCCGGGCCGGGCGCAATCAATGGCGCGGTTCTCTACGGAACGCAAACCCATTCCTGGGAGGGAATGGTTATTCTTGCCGGAGTCACTCTGATTGTCGGCATTGCCTCGTATATTTCATTATGTGCGGCGCTGCCGCTGGTTAAATATCTGAAAGAAACCGGAATTAATATTGCGACCCGCGTCACCGGCCTGATTATCGCTGCGATTGCGACCGAGATGGTAGCTCACGGCATCGCCGCCGTTTTCGGAATAAAAGCAATTTAATCTGTATTTTAATCATCATTGATAAATTGAATCCCTTAAATGATGGAATAAGGTATAAACTATTGTGTTTTAGTCCCCTTGAATTCAAGAGAAAACAGAAAAAAGGAGATTGGGAGAATGAAGAAAGCAATGTTTCTGGCAGCGCTTGCTCTGGTGTCCGGTTCCATGGCATTGGCTGGCGAAAAAATCGAAATCATCAAAGCCGAATACGGCGCGCAGGACAAATGGGGTGATGTTACCACCATCGTTCAATCGAAGGTCACAGGCGACAGCCTGAAGATTGCGGCGGATAATAATATTCTCGATGATCCGGCCCCCGGTTTGGGTAAAGTCCTGAAAGTTAAGGCCAAAGCTGGTGACAAGCAGGCCGATTTCAAATGTAATGAAGGCGAATCGATTGAAATCAATGCGGAAAAGATTGCTGCCGTGGCAAAGGTCGCCGCGTTGAAGGCCGCTGCATCAACCGCCCCCAGGATTAAAACTGATACCCGTCTGGTGATTATCAGCGCGGAATACGGCGCCGATGACAAGAAAGCCGATGTTGCCGAAAAAGTAAGAAATATGGTTGCTAACGGCACGAAGAAGATACCGGCGACCAATGAACTGTTCGGCGACCCCGCCGAAGGCGTAGGCAAAGTTCTGACCATCAAGTATAAACTTGACGGCAAGGAAGCTACAGTTTCCGCCAATGAGAATGAAAGCCTTGATCTCCCCTGATAAAGTCAAGCGAAAATAGCAGAGATTCGATGCCGGAAGCAATTCCGGCGTTTCATTTTTTAGCGGAAAAACAGCCGGTCGCTGCTGCAGGGGCTTTGTCACGGTACTCGCGGGGAGTGATGCCTGTATATTTCTTGAAGACTGAAGCGAAATACTGGCTGGATGAGAAACCCAGATCAAACGCGATGGCGGTGATTGACGCCTTTGGCATTGTCAGCCGTCTTCTGGCTTCTTCAATTTTGATGCGCTGGGAAAAATCCGCCGGAGTCAGGCCGGTTTCGTATTTAAACCGTTTGATAAATCCGGTGGCGCTGAGGCCGAGTTCCTCCGCAATGTCTGTCATATTTAAATCGTGTCCAAGTTTGGCCCGCATAATCTTCTCCGCTTTGCCGGCGATACGGGCATCCGGACGTTCTATTCCGGCGGGACTGCGGAAAACTTCGGCGGTGTCAATAATCAACCGGCAAAGACTGTTGCGCAAAGATGCGGCATACAAGAAATCCGGTTTGCCCGGGCTGGCGAACTGTTCAATCAGCCTTTCCGTATGGAATTCATAATGATCAGGCGCACGCCGGACACAGTTTCCGGCATGTTGGAAGATATTTTTGAGTTCCGCGATATCCGGAGCGGAGAACGGCGTATTGAGCAGACAGTCCGCCGCTTCCAGGTCAAGGACAAACCAGAACAGCCAGCATGGACTGATAATATTTCCCTGACCGTGATGCGGGGTATCCGGCTGAACCGCCGCCAGCGTCCCGCCGGAAAGGAAAAGCTCCGTTCCGTCCTTCAGCAGCCAGCAGGCGTCACCTTTCATCACATAGGTAATCTCCACCCCTTCCGGGTGGGTATGCGGCAAAAGACTTATGGTATGCAGATAATTATGAAAACCGCCGGAATAAATCATCGGCAGCCCGATCTCCCGGCCGTTGAAACCATAACGCAGATTAGCCATTTGTATAAAATCCTGCGGTTAATTTTTATGAACGCATTATAGATAAATATAGTGTATCTTATAATATATTTCCATAATAATATTTTTCTTGAAAGGATTTATTAACATGATGACCGCGAAAGAGAACATGATCAGGACGATTAAGTTTCAGACGCCGGAACGGGTGGCGCATTCCCTGCCGGAGCCTTACGGCAGCGACTTCTGCTGGCTCTCCATGCTGCCCAATGTTGATGCCCGTCCCAACTGCAAAAACGGCAACAGCGTTGATGAATGGGGGGCGGTCTGGGAAAATATCGGGGTATGCAACCTGGGCGAAGTCAAGGAATACCCGCTGAAGGACTGGGCTGATTTTGCCAGATTGAACATTCCGGACATCGAGGCTGAGTCCCGCTGGGCGGCACTGCCGGAGCAGTCTGCCAAGTCGGACAAGACTAAGTTTCTGCTGGCCGGCGGCGTTTCGCTATATGAACGGATTCATTTTATTCGCGGTCTGGAAAATACCTGGACAGATATTTATCTGGAGCCGGAAAACCTGCAAAAACTGATTGACATCCTGGTGGATATGAACTTGAAAGCGATCAAGCATTATGCCGCTTTCGGTGCCGACGGCTACATGTTCTGTGATGACTGGGGCCTCCAGAACAAACTGATGATCTCCCCGGAGAAATGGCGCGAATTCTGGAAACCGGCCTATGCCAAAGTATACAAAGCCGCGCATGATGCGGGAATGCTGACTTTCCTGCACAGTTGCGGTTATATTCTGGAGATTTTAGACGACCTGATCGACGCCGGGCTGGACGTGGCCCAGTTGGACCAGCAGTTGAATATGGGACTGGATAAATTAGGCGCGTATAAAGGCAGAATAACGTTCTGGTGTCCGGTGGACATTCAGGCGGTCATGCCTCACGGTTCTATGGATGAAATCAGGCGTTACTGTCATGAGATGTTTGAAAAACTGGCCACGCCGCATGGCGGATTCATTGCTCAATGGTATGGCGATCCGAAGGGAGCCGGACATTCCCAGGAGGCGATTGACGCCATGTGCAAAGAATTTATGACCCTGGACTATCGTAAACTTTGATTCGCAACGCCGGTACAGGTCAGGCCAGTTCGAGACGGTATGGCACAAAAACCTTTACCGGCTGTTCGCCGAAGTATTGAAGCGCTTTAATAATTTCCCTGCCCATGCAGGCATAGTCCTGGATCGCGGAAACCGTCTTGACGCCGGTGGTCATCAGCGAATGAGCATTGTCGAAGTCGGAATAAAACAGGTTTTTATTGAAAATCAGACCTCTTTCCGCAGCCATTTTCATAACCGCACCGGTGAAACTTAGCACAGGGGAGGTTAGAACAATCTTTTTATTTTTGTCGAACGGCAGTTTCAGCAGTACGTTCAATATGTCATTGTACTCACTGCCGGGAACATCGCAGATACGGTAAAACAGTCCTTTGGCCGCACAGGCGTCAACAAAACCTTCACGCCGTTCCTGGACTACGAAATCAGTTCTTGGAGGAGACAGGAAAAATATCTGGCATTCGCCTCCTGCCTGCTCAATATTGTATTCAGTAAGCTCGCGTACCGCCTGACGATGGTTGGTGGAAATAAAATTCAATTCATCCATATAGCGGTTGACCAGCAATACCCGGTTTTTGTATTCAGGCAGACGGTTAAGCAGATCGGTGTCCGGCATAATGACAACTACGCAGTCATAATTTTCAATCAGCGCTAGATTCTGGCGCAGCTTCTGTTGTTCAATAAAGTCAAAATTATAGTCATGATCCTGCGCCAGTAAAATGCTCCACATGGCGTTGCCCTCATCGTCCAGCGGACTGTAATTCACTGTTGGAACTGATCCGCTGGATACGATCGCGGTCTTCAGCCGTATTTTCTTGCCGGTGACAACCGTTCCCCCGCGTTTGGAGGTCGCCAGGATCCCCGTGCTGACCAGTTCTTTGAGCGCCTGATTGATGGTCGTGCGGGTGACCGAATACTGCTTGATCAGTTCCTCACGGGTCGGTATCCGGTCGCCTGGATGGTACATTCCGGAACGGATGTTCGCCAGAATATCATTTTTTACCTTGCTGTATTTCGGTACATGCGCCATAATACTTCTTTCATTAAAACGAATAACATTTATTTGCTCCCGCGACTGCCGGAGCATATCCCCGGCAACATTCCGGATGACATTCTACATACCATTACACAAAATTTCGCAAAGGTCAAATAAAAACCGGTTCATTTTAATGCTTTTATTAGATTTTACGGTTTATAGACTGAACCGCCCAAAGCGTTAATAGGGTGCGCCTATAGAATAATGTGAATATATGCAAAACTTTTTTGTGTTTCTTAAATTTGCAACTATAATATGATGTAAAATATATTGTAATTCCTTTTTTAATAAATCAAAAATTAAGGAGA
>Ga0172379_10011574_pt1 | contig 10477 bp, 7 predicted proteins | sample GrowelOW334metaG_FD_119756 | JGI IMG/M metagenome (GOLD analysis project Ga0172379, IMG submission 119756) | Groundwater microbial communities from an aquifer near a municipal landfill in Southern Ontario, Canada - Groundwater well OW334 metaG | ecosystem: Environmental > Aquatic > Deep...
AGATAACCGCCTACGCCGCCGATTGATTGTCCGATAATGTCATTTCCCATAATTAGTTGCTTATATTATAACACAAAATTAATTAAATAGATAATAGCAGACTAAAATGCAAATAAAAAAACCCGCTGAAAGATTTAGCAGGTTTTTTTATTTGAAATGTAATCTGAAAATATTATTCTTAAATCGCAGCTGCAGCATTCTCAATCGCTTCGTCAGCCTTGGCTTCGGCGATAGCTTCATCGCTGATGAAATACTTGCCCTTGTCATTCTTCTTGATTTTCGGATGATTCATCAGCGACAGATAAACGGTCGAGCGCTTGACGTTCCTCTTGGCCAGGACTTTGTCGATAAGCTGGTCTTTGGCCAGCGGGCCTTCCTCCTTCAGGACTTCCTCGATGACGTCGGAGACATTGCCCGGCTTGTAGCCCCATTCGGCGAGCGCGTAGATGCCGCGTCCGACCAAGACATACTTGGGATCTAGGCTCAGCTCGTTGTGGACGGTCGGCGCGTAAGCGATCTTGCCGTCGAAAGCGTTCTCGTTGATCGAGCTGGCGATTTCGGTGAAATGCATCGGCCGGCCGGCTTTCTTCAAGCTCAAGAAAATCTTATCATTGATCTTTTTCGGCTTGACGATGCCCCAGCTGATCAGGCCCCAGTTGTCGAAGATATCCTGCTTGATCTTCCTCGAAGCGCGCAAGTAGCTCTCAAGGATCTTGTCGATATCCTCATCGGTCGCTTCCAGCATCGTGGTCAAAGCCAGGATGCGGTCCTTGTTTGCCTTGTAGAATTCAGAGCCCTTGAATCTGATCATCAGTTCGTCCAATTTGACCGGTTCGCCGCTGGTTTCGATGATCCTGACCATCTCGGTGATGACGGATTTAAGGAAATCCACGTCAGAAGCGCCCAATCTCCAGAGATTGTTGAATTCGCGATCCTGATAGACGCGGTCGATATTGTCGGAAAAGATATGCTCGGCCAAAAACAGCAGGGAATTCTCCGCGTCCGGATGGGACGTCATGTAATTCAAGACGTTCTCCAGAAAGAATGACTCCTCCATCACGCCGCCGTATTGCTCCAAAAGCTGGACGACCAAGCTCTCGGCTTCCTTGATCTCATCCTTCAGCTCGCGCAGATCCATCAGCTTTTTGATCGACAGATTCTCGATCTGGCGGACGCGTTCTCGCGTGATGCCGTAGGTCTGGCCGATTTCCTCCAGCGTATGCTTTTCCGGCTGGCTCAAACCGAAGCGCCTCGTCAAGACGTCTTTCTCCTTCTCGGCCAAATTGGCGAGCAAGGTGTTGAGTGTTTCGACCGGATTAAAGGCGGATAAGCCGTCTTTGAATTTGTTTTTTCTGACTTGGTCTAAGATTGACATATTGATGTTGATTGAATGGTGATTTTATTCCGCTTGGCGAAAATTATTAATACTATGACATTATTCGCTTAAATTTAGCTCTTTCCAAATCGCATTTTTTTGCTAAATTTGAACAATTTTTGACAATTCAATATTTTTATACCTTAATTATATCAAAAAAAAATGAATTTGTCAATGATGCAAAAAATTAAATCACTCGCGCGGCTTTGCTGGCAAAATCAGAATAAAAAGCAGCGCCGATAGGCGCCGCTCTTCATAATTTTCCTTGCTTAATGTCTGATCTGATCTCCTCCATCAGTCGGAGATAGAATTCCAGATTATTCATGGTCGCCAGGCGCATGGCCAGCGGCTCGCCTGTTTTGAAAAGATGATGCAGGTAGGCCTTGGAATATTGCTTCAAATTTGTCTGGTTGATGGGAGAGAAATCCGTCTTGAATTTGGCATTGGTGATATTGATGGTTTGATAAAATTTTAACCCCACCGGCCTTCGGCCACCTCCCCTTCGTAAGGGGAGGTTATTGTTTGCTAAGTTCTCCCCCCTCCTTACGAAGGAGGGGGCTTGGGGGAGGTTAACATATAATCGTCCATGGCGCGCTTCGCGGGTCGGAATGACGCAATCGAACATATCCATTCCCCTTTTGACCGCCTCGACGATATTTTCCGGCGTGCCCACGCCCATCAGATAGCGGGGCTTTTCTTTCGGCATTTGCGGCGCCAGATAATCCAGCACCTTATACATCTCGGAATTGCTTTCGCCGACAGCCAATCCGCCGACCGCGTAGCCGTCGAAGTTTAGTTTGATTAAATCATTTAAACTTTTTTGCCGTAAATCTTTATATATCCCGCCCTGCACTATGCCGAATAAATTTTCAATTTTCAATTTACAATTTACAATTTTGGCTTTTTTAGCCCAGATCGTAGTTAATTTTACCGCTGCCTCAATTTCTTCCATGCTCGCGGTCGAAGGCGGACAGACATCCAAAACCATGGCTATATCCGAACCGATGATCTTCTGTATTTCCAAAACCTTCTTCGGCGTCAGATAATGTTTCGAGCCGTCGAGGTGCGAACGGAATTCCACTCCGCCCGGCATGATCTTCCTGATTTTCGACAAAGAAAAAACCTGGAACCCGCCGGAGTCGGTCAGGATCGCGCCCTTCCAGTCCATGAACTTATGCAAGCCGCCGGCTTTCTTCATCACCTCCATGCCCGGCGTTAGATACAAGTGATAGGTATTGGAAAGCAATATGCCGGATCGCAGTTCCCTGATGTCTTCGGCGGCGAGATTCTTGACCGCGCCCTTGGTCGCAATCGGCATAAAAAACGGCGTCTTGAGCGTTCCATGAGCCGTCTTCAATTTGCCCAAGCGCGCCTGGGATTTTTTGGATTGTTTAAGTAGTGTAAAAGCCACTTGACAGGATTTAGTTTATTTGATAAGATATTGAATCGAATCGTTCGTTACAATTATATGCGATTTCAGACAAACAACCAACGGCAAAGGAGAAGGAACATGGACAAGTATGACAGTGACTTTCAAGCATTCATGAAGGGCTCGATGGGAGTTTTGGTATTGCTAGCTATAATATTCGCATTTTCTTCTAATCAATTCTTCCAAATGATGGCGGCCGCTTCATTCGCCTGTGTTGCAATTTATATTGCGATCAAAAAACTTGGCGAATATATTGGTGGCAAATTTGATATTCTGACGGAAGAAATGAAAAAACGCTAATCAATAACCATTCATCCAAAAAGCAAAGGAGAGAAACCATGGACAAGCGGACCATCAGCATCATCATCGCCATATTTTTGGGCGGGACAATCGGGCTTTTCGTCGCCAACGGCATCATGCCTGCCAATTTCTGGTGGGTGGGAATGATCGCGGGCGGAGCCATCGCCTACTTCTCGTACGACTTCCAAACCGTCAAGGGCGCGGCAAAATCTGTTTTATGCGCGCCTTTTAGTTTTGATTATGTGGGCGGGTTTATTGAATTTGGCAAAGTTGTGGCTATCTTTTGGGGAATAGTATTTTTTGTCCTAGGCTGCGGCGGCTGGAGCATCATTATCCAACACTACTCCAATATTTCCATTGAATACATTGGACCCGCCAGCTTGGCGATAATCGTTATCTGGACTATTGTTACTATGATTATTCATCATCATCTTGACAATAGTGATGATAGCTACAAGCATCCGCATAATGCTTGCATTTTTTCGGCATTATCCTGCGGAATATGGTTCGCCATCGGCCTTATGGGACTGATAGGATTCAGCTCTTTGGCCAGCCCGGCAGTGCGGGGCGCAATCGATAATATCCTGGTATGGTTCGGATTGACTGTCGCAATATCTGTTGGCGGCGTCCTGCTCTATACTTGCTATGAGGTGTCCATCATCGCCGGCAAACTCTTGTTCCGCCTGGCCAAAACCATCTACGGCGAGGAGCGTCTGCTCTGCATGATGAGCGCGGCCATCGGCGTCGGACTCGGCCATCTCGCCACTCACGATCCCTGGCTTAGCGCCGTGGGCGGAGTCATCGGCGTCATTATCGGAGTCGCGCAGTATGAAGTCCTTTCCAAGCGCGTCTTCAAGCTCGTGCCGATCTCCTTCAAGTAATTCCAACAGTACTTTCGCACCCTGCATTTTTTGCAGGGTGTTTTTGAATTTTTTTAATTCGTAATTCGTAATCCCGCCTGCAACGCTTTGCGTAGCAATGCGGGCAGGTCGTAATTCGTAATTACTCCACAATCCCGCTCACCTGCCCCAGAATCGGATCATTGAACGAGGTGGTTATGGCTTTGATTATCTTGCTGATATCAGCTCCGGTATCGAGATCCTTGGCGACCATCTGCACCTCGGGCAATAATATCAAAACGCGCCCCATGTCGTTTTCCGTCGGCGTGATGCTCAAATTAAAGTTGGCAGACGCGCCCTGAGCCGACTTGGTCAGTTTGGAAATCATCCAGGTTATTTTTCGGGCCTGAGCGCTATAGGCGACATTGCCGGTATCATGCGATTCCTTGTTGTCCCAATTGACGTTCTTGGGCAGGATTGCCGTAACAATGATATTGCCAACATTGTGCAAGTTATTCGACAACGTCAACTTGATATTGTAAGAGGAGGCGCTGCCGGCCTTGGGCTGGATCGGTCCGGCGCCGAGGGCCAGATTATTCTCGTCGTAATACCGGGCCGCGGCCTGCAAGCTCAGATCGGAATTGATAGAATTGGTGATGACCTTGCTCGCGATGGTATCGGTCGAGCCGTCCTTGTTCGTCACTTTCGCCGTCACGGAATTCTCGATGTTGTATTTCGACACGTCGGCCTGATTGACCGCAGACAAATCTTTGACTCTTATCTGCCACGATATCTCTCCTTCTTCTCCCGGCCTCAAGCTAAGAAGCTGGGGCGCTTCCTTGCCCGTCCAGGTTATGGTTTCGCCCTTCTTCTTGCCGCGGTTCTCATCCATCAGCGTATCCCAATCCAGCACTTCCGACTTCATTTCCGCGACCAGCTCGATATTCTTCAATTCATCCTGTCCGGTGTTCTTAAACGACAGGGTATAGAACAGCAGATCGCCGAAACTGACCGATTGATCCTCGGCCGAAGCGTTGACGACCAGCGATAAGCTGAGCTGATCCTTGACCACATTCGAAGCATAGGACTGTTCGGCCAGCAACAATGACTTTCCTGCGGACTTGGAACTGGCTCTGATTTTCATTTCCTGATTGCCCGTATCGGCCACGCCCGAATAATTGCCGCTGATGACGATCTTATATAAGCTGGTAATGGCCGCATCGGCCGTCGAAGTCGCCAGCTTGTCAATCGTCCAGATATTATTGAAGCCCTCCTTGGCCGCGGGGACCGATGAAACAAAAACGAAACCCTTGGGATATTCGGCGGCCACTTCGATTCCGCTCAGCGCATCGGAGCCGATATTTTTCAAAGTGACTGCGTAATCGGTTTTCTTGTTGGCCAGAACTTTTTCCTCGCCTTCGATCGTCATGGCTAGGATCGAGGAATTGATCCCCAGATCGACCGAGGCCTTCTGGTTGAAATCCGCATTAAGATTCTCGGGCTTGAAAGTCAGGACGCCGGACAGATTCTGGATCGAATTGAGGTCGGCGGTGATCCTGCCGGTTAGCTGTATCACCTTGGTCTCCCCCACCTTGAGCACGCTGATATCCCAGACATTCTTCTTGTCGCCGGACGCCTCCGGCGTGCCTGAAACGTAACGGAACGTATCGGGATAAAGCAGATTGATGTTCAAATTATACAGATTCACCTTCTCGTTATTGCTGATGATCAGATTATAATTTTGATCCTGTCCGGAAACGACGGCAATGGGCGGCTCGATCTTGAAGGAAACGCGCTCATTGGTGAAGGTCTCGCCGTTCAGATTGGAAAAAACCAAAAAACCGGCGACCGAGACGGCCAGCAGGACGGAAAACACCGCCACCAATACATATAATATCGTCTGCCACAGCGGCCTTTCGGACTTATCCAAGCGAGTCAGATCGGGAATCTGGCCGTCATTGTCGGTATAGACGTCGGCCAGATCGCGCTGGATCTCCTTGGATCGGCCGCTGACCGGCCCGGCTCCTGCCCGCTTGGCATTGCGTCCCAGAAATCCCGATCGATTTTTCTTCGCCAAGGTTCTCGCCACGTCATCCTGCATCGTGCCGACATTATTCTCCATTTCGGCGATTTCATCGTTGTCATCGATGATGGGTTTTTTGGTAAAAATGCTCATATATAATGGAACGATTATTTAATATTAAATCCCGCGACCAAAAATTTATCCGTATCGGTCAAGCCGGAATAAGTGATTCGATTGGCGGCAGCCGCAACGGCTTCCGGATAAGTGAGCTTCAGATTTAAACCAATGGGATAGCTTACGGCTATGCTCACTTCATCGGCGCTGCGCCCGGATTGCTTCTGGAACTGCCAGCTGTAAGTCCTGGTCTCGGGCGAAAAATAATCGGCGGCAGTTTCTATCAGAGTCCTGGACGCGTCCGAAGCGGCGACCTTGAAGGGCAGCTTGTACACCAGAAGCAATTCATTCTTCTCGCCCGGCCCGACGATCGACCAATTGGCGAAAACCGTCTTGCCATTCTCGTTATAGATTTTCGTGCCGGATGACGGATCAACCAAGGCCGAATTTTCCGCCGTCAATTCGGCTTTCGCCTGCGCGCCGGCCGCCACGGTTTTGAATTTATCGGAAGTGAAGGACTTGAAGCCCTCGGCATGGATGAGCTCGCTGCCCTGGGGGACATAAACCCTGACGTATGAATTATTGGCAAGCGTCGTGAAGAATTCGTCTGTCGGCCCGATATTGCGCCGTTCGATCAGGACTTTGTCCAGCACCGTGCCATCCGCCTGGATTTCCGCGGTCTGGTAGATCTTCTGCCTGATGACGCTGTCTGTCTTGCCTCCGCCGATATTGGCCGTATTGACGCTGAGATAATCTCCGCCGGCCAAGGAATCCAATCGGCCCGCCCAGTTGCTCTGCTCGGCGAATCTCTGCAATTCATTCGAAGAAAAATACATCTGGATATCGCGCTTCCTCAAGCCGCCGTTGAGGGCTTCGGCCAGATTGAATATCGACTTCGGATCGGAATTCAACAGCTTGTCCATGATGATCGGCGCCAGCTCGCTTAGGATCTTTTTCGGATGCGCCTTGTCCTTGGCTTCCAGCTCGATGCTCTTCTGCAATTCGTCAGAAAAATTATCCGCCGTGATCGTCTTGCCGTACTGGGGCAGATTGATCGGCCCGGTTATGGCGAGCAAACGGCCGAGGAACGATGAATTGATCGCAATGACGCCGTCGACGGTCGGTCCGCCCGACTTCTCATAAAACCATTTGATGTTCTTCGCCGACGACGGAAAATCCGGCCACCAATTGCTGTCCTGGAATTCCCAGCGGTCGGAAACCAGCCGCATGGGATCGGGAGGAGCCATCAGCTGATTGAAGCCGGCGCGCACGTCGTAAGTTCCGCCGTCCGGGACTGTTATCTTGTCGATCTTGCCGTTGCGCAGATCGACCAAAGCGAAGCTGCCCATGAATCCTCCAGTCGGCCGCAGCTCGTTGTTATTCTGGAAAACCAGCAAATATCTCCTGACGTCGTTATCGCCCAAGGCCTTGACTGCGAAGGCGGCGCTTTCCGACAAGCTCTCCAATCCGGCGATGGCTTGCGGCAAAGCCGCCTTCAATTGCATGAATTTGCTTTTCTGTTCAGCCGAAAGATTGCTTGTCCCGATATTGCCGGCATTGGCATTAGCGGCTTTGAGCTCATCGAGCGCCGGCAGAACGGCCAGCGACAAATTCTTGATGCGGCTGGCCAAGGACAGATCGCCCTCGCCGTCCGCCTCGCTGATTCCGGCAAGGAGCTTGGCGGCCGCATTGGACAGATGCTCGCCCATGTCGATGATATTGGTGCCGCTCTTGAAGGTATTTTCCGCCGGAGCGACTTCCGCTAAAGTGGTGATGAACGACTTGGTGGCGTCAAGCTGATTCTGGGCGGAAACGAAATTGGAATTGGCCGCCGTGAATTTTTCGCGGGCGGAATCGAAATTCAGGGATTTCAGGTCGCCCGCGGCGGAATCGATCGTAGCCAGCGCCCGTTCCGCCTCGCCCATGACCTTGCCCTTCGCGCCATTGATGTCCTCCCAGTATGACAGCACCTTCACCGATGAGACCAGAGCGATCAAGATGCCCAAAAACACCGCTACCGGCTTCAAAACGCCGGAGGAAAAGACGAAGTTGCCGATGTCCCATGAGAGCGAATCCTTCGGCCAAAAAGCGGCCGGCATCTGGGGCGCGACTACAACCCCCTTGCGGGTGAAATTATTGCCGGACAGATATTTTTCCTGGATTTCTTTTTTTCGAGTCGGCGAATAATTGATGATCTTGAATTTTCCGTCTTGCGTTACTCCCGGCTGATCATTTTTGGCAGACGGCTTAAGCAGCTCGGATATTGTCGGCTCGTGGCTGGCGGCGATCAGCTTTTCCATCAGCGCGGCAGTCCGGGCTGACGCCTGCGACTTGCCCTTGGGCAGGAAAATCGTTTCGTCGCGCGAAAAAAACTTTTGCGCCATCAGAGCAGACACCAGTACGATGCGGTAAAAAAACAAGTAAATTTTGTAATAAAAATCCGCAAAAAACAGGATCAGATTGACCAGCGACACTTCTTCCAAATGCGACTTGGCGGCTTTGGCCTGCCTCTCGCCGATCAAAAGAGGCGCGAATTCCGGCCGATCGAAAATCGAGGCATAAGCCGTTTTGATCTTGTGGAAAAATTTCTTGGCCGCGATGAAGAGCTCGCTCTTGCTGAAATCCCAAAAATCAAGAATCCGATATTTGGCCAGGAATTTTCCTCCGGGCATGTCATTATAGCCGAATTCATCACGTTGCAAAAAGCGCGGCGAATCATCCGCCCGCCTGTTCTTGGACAAGTCCATCAGATGCGGCGACCGGTAGACATCGAGCGAACTCTCCGCCAGACGTATATTGAACATTTTGCCCGCGTCGGATTCCTTAAGGGGCAACGACAAGCAAGCGGATGATTTTCCGCTTTTCGATTTGGCTGATTTTGGCTTTGTCACCTTCATGACAGTGATTGTTGTTCCAGTAAATTATAACATAAAACAGCTTCTTGGAGCAAGAAGCTGTGGATATCTTTTTAAATAAAGAATTATGGCTTATGTATTTTGTATTTGTATTGCGACCATTGAGAAATCTTGTGCCGATTTAATGCGGGAATGAGCGACCCGAAGGGGTAGCCATCAGCAGGGAGTCCGCCAGCCGGCGGACGACCATTGATGGCTAAGCGAATGAAGCATTAAATCTGGCCATGATTTCGACCGGTCGCGACTCTTTTGTGACACTTTTCTCTAGAGAAAAGTGTCAAAGAAAATTTGATAATATTTCTTCTGCTGTCTTGGTCCAAGAATACTTTTTTACATTTTGATAGCCGGATTCGGCCAACTGTTGGCGCAGAACAAGATTGCTCAGGGCCATGCGGATTTTTTCCGCCATGTCCGATGTGTTTTCCGGATCAAAATACAAGGCGCTGTCGCCGAGAATTTCCGGCAATGATGATTTATCGGAACTGATTACCGGCAAGCCGAAGGTCTGCGCTTCCAATGGCGGCAAGCCGAAGCCCTCGATCAGCGAAGGAAAAACATAAAGCTTGGCGCGCTGATAAAGGCAGGCGACATTATCATCCGATTGATAGCCGGTAAAAATAATCTTTTTTAAGATTGCTTCCGAACAATTATCAACCGCGTATTTTTTCAGGCGTTCATAGAAAAAATTATTCCTGCCGACCAAAACCAGATTCAAATCTTGGAAATCCACGGCTAGAAGCTTGAAGGCCTCGATCAGCTTTTCCAAATTCTTATGCGGATAGGCAGTGCCGACATACATCAGATAATCCCCTTTAATTCCCAATTCCTCAAGAATACTGGCCCTGCCTGCCGCGTCCGCTTGCGGCAAGTCAACGCCCTCATATATCACCGAGATTTTTTCTGCCGGGACTTTAAGGAATTTTATGATGTCATTTTTCGAATATTTCGAGACGGTGATGATCTTTTGCGCTCGCCGCGATATGAGCTGAATAAGGACATTGTAAGCCGTCAATTTGAGTTTATACGCCAGCGGGCTTAAAGTCGTGGCGCGCGATGACGGATAATGCGAAATGATCAAGTCATGGATCGTGATGATCATCTTTCTGCCGTATAATATCGGCGCGTTGAAATGCGTGAAATACGCCAAGTCCAAATTGTATTTATACAACAAAAACGGATAAAGCAATTGCTCAAATATGCCGTAAACCTTAAAATCAGCCGACACCTTCTTGAAGTTGGGATTTTTCGGCTGGTAATCGTCAAAATTATCCTTCGCCAGAAAGATAAAATATTTATTGGCTTGATCCTGGGACTCCAAATTCTTGATCACTTCGGCCGTATAACGGCCGATTCCGCTGTGCTTGGTGCCGTATAAACGGGCATCGATTCCTATTCGCATATTCGCGTAAATTAGATGATTTTTCGACTGGCTATTGACAAATAAATCATTATGTGATAATATATTAAATCAGTATATAGTTA
>Ga0172379_10011575_pt1 | contig 10477 bp, 7 predicted proteins | sample GrowelOW334metaG_FD_119756 | JGI IMG/M metagenome (GOLD analysis project Ga0172379, IMG submission 119756) | Groundwater microbial communities from an aquifer near a municipal landfill in Southern Ontario, Canada - Groundwater well OW334 metaG | ecosystem: Environmental > Aquatic > Deep...
CGCTCGCACGGCCCCGACGGCCGGGTGCGTGAGGTGCGCGCCACGCAGCGCGCGCGCGAAGAGCGGAATGCGCGCCAGCTTGTGCACGTCGCCGACGCTGACGAAATCGAGCAGGCCGTCATCCACGCTCGCCGACGGCGCAATGAGGAACGCCCCGCCGAAGTTCTTGCCGTTGGAGATGATGAGCATCATGCGTAGGCGCGGGCCCTCGTCGCCGAACACGTCAGCGGTGACGCGGAAGCCGTGGTATCGAAAGAGCAGGCGCAGGGCAGCCGCGATATAGACGGCGTCGCCGCGCAGCCACCCGGTGCGGTCCGCGGTTGCGACATTGACCTCAACGTCGAAGCCGAAGCCGGCGACGTTGAGGAACCACTGCTCATCCACGCGTCCGAGGTCCACCGTCTGCTCGCGGGTGCCGTGCGCTACCAGCGCGGCCATGGCGCGATGGTCGGCCGCCGGCGTGGGGAGGTTCTTGGCGAAGTCGTTGCCCGTGCCATTGGCGATGAAGGCCATGCGCGCCGGCGAGCCGAGGCGGGCGAGCGCGACGGCGCACTTGCCCCACGTGCCGTCGCCGCCGGCAACGGCAATGGTCTCGGCTCCGTCGCGCACGGCTTCGCCGACCACCCGCGCCTCATCGCCGGGGGCGGCGGTGGTGCGGATGTCCGTGATGCCGTGCTCGGCGAAGAGGGCGTTGAGTCGCGGCAGGAGCCGCGTCCCGGCGCCGCGGCCGGATGCTGGATTGACGATGACGACGGAGCGAGACACGGGGGCGAAGTTATGGTGGAGGCGCGGAGGGCGGTAGAAGAGAAACAACGGAGAGACAACAGAAAAGAAACAGAGAGACAACAGAGCGCGACCCCTCTGTTGTCTCTCTGTTTCTTTTCTGTTGTCTCTCTGTTGTCTCTCTGTTGTCTCTCTACTTCGCCAGATTGCGCAACACGTAGGGTAAAATTCCGCCGTTCTTGTAGTAGTTCATCTCCTCGGGCGTGTCGATGCGGCTGCGCACCTGGAACGACTTCACCGAGCCGTCGGGGGCGGTGGCCCTAACCGTCAACGCGGCCCGCGGTGTCATCGCGTCGCTCATGCCCTCGATGGCGATCGTCTCAAACCCGGTGAGGCCCAGGGACTGGCGCGTCTCGCCGTTCGTGAACTCGCAGGGGAGCAGGCCCATGCCCACAAGGTTGGAGCGGTGAATGCGCTCGAACGACTCGGCGATCACCGCGCGCACGCCGAGGAGCATCGTCCCCTTCGCCGCCCAGTCGCGTGACGAGCCGGTGCCGTACTCCTTGCCGGCGATGATGACGAGCGGCGTCTCCGCCTTCCGGTACGCCTCGCTCGCCTCAAAGAAGCTCGTGGGCTCAGCGTTCGGCGCCGTGCGCGTCCACCACCCTTCCATCCCGGGCGTCAGCTCGTTCTTGAGGCGGATGTTGGCGAACGTGCCGCGCATCATCACCTCGTGATTGCCGCGCCGGGCGCCGTACGAGTTGAAGTCCTTCTTGGCGACGCCGAGTGACTTGAGCCAGACGCCGGCGGGCGACTTCTCGGCGATGGACCCGGCCGGCGAGATGTGGTCGGTGGTGATGGAATCGGCGAACATGCCGAGCACCCGCGCGCCGCTGATGGGCTTCACACCCGGCGGCGTCATCGTCATGCCATCGAAGTACGGCGGGTGCTTCACATACGTGGACTTGTCGTCCCAGGCGTAGCGGTCGCCCGTGGGCACCGGGATGGCCTTCCACTGGTCGTCGCCGCCGAAGACGTCGGCGTACTGCTTGACGAAGTACTCGCGCTTTACGCTCGACAGGACAACGTCCTCCACTTCCTTGGGCGTCGGCCAGATGTCTCGCAGGAAGACCGGCTTGCCGTCCTTGCCGGTGCCGATCGGCTCGCTCTCGAAATCGATGTCCACGCGTCCGGCGAGCGCGTACGCGACGACGAGCGGCGGTGAAGCGAGGTAGTTGAAGCGCGTCTGCGGGTTGACGCGCCCCTCGAAGTTGCGGTTGCCGCTGAGCACCGCGGCCACCGTGAGCTTGCCGTCGTCAATGCCCCTGCTGATCGCCTCGGGGAGCGGGCCGGAGTTGCCGATGCAGGTAGTGCAGCCGTAACCGGCGATCTGGAAGCCGAGCGCGTCGAGCGCCGGCTGCACGCCCGCCTTGTCGAAGTAGTCCTTGGCCACCTTGGAGCCCGGGGCCAGTGACGTCTTCACCCACGGCTTGCTCGTTAGTCCCCTGGCCACGGCCTTCTGCGCCACGAGGCCTGCGGCGAGCATGACACTCGGGTTCGACGTGTTGGTGCAGCTCGTAATGGCGGCGATCACCACCGCGCCGTCGGCGAGGTCGAACTTCGCGCCGCGATGCTCGCACGGCACCGTCGCCACCGGGCTGCCCTCGGAGATCATCGCCGCCGCGTCCTTCGTAACGGATGCCGCCACGCGCTCCCGTTCGGCCTTGTATGATGCCGCGTAGTTGGCCTTCATCTGCGTCAGCGGGATGCGGTCCTGCGGACGCTTGGGACCGGCGAGTGATGGCACCACCGTGGACAGGTCGAGCTCGAGCGTGTCGGTGAACACCGGATCTGGCGTGCCGGCATCGCGGAACAGTCCCTGCGCCTTGCAGTAGGCCTCCACCAGCTTCACGTGATGTTCGTCGCGCCCCGAGAGACGGAGGTACTTGAGCGTTTCCTCATCCACCGGGAAGAAGCCCATCGTCGCGCCGTACTCGGGCGACATGTTGGCGATCGTCGCGCGGTCGGCGAGTGAAAGCCCGGCGAGCCCGTCGCCGAAGTACTCGACGAACTTGCCCACCACCTTCTTCTTGCGGAGCATCTCCGTGCAGGTGAGCACGAGGTCCGTGGCCGTCGCGCCGGCCGGCAGCTTGCCGGTCAGCTTGAAGCCGATGACCTCCGGAATGAGCATCGACACCGGCTGGCCGAGCATCGCCGCCTCGGCCTCGATGCCGCCCACGCCCCAGCCGAGCACACCGAGGCCGTTGATCATCGTGGTGTGCGAGTCCGTGCCGACCAGCGAGTCGCAATAGGCGACTTTGTCTCCCGTCTCCGTTCTCCCATCTCCCGTCTCTTCGCCGACGAACACCACTTGTCCCAGGTATTCAAGGTTCACCTGGTGGCAGATGCCGGTGCCCGGAGGCACCGCGCGGAAGTTCTTCAGCGCCGTCTGGCCCCAGCGCAGGAACTGGTAGCGTTCGAAGTTGCGCTCGTACTCGAGGTTCACGTTGATCATGAACGCCGCGTCCGTGCCGTACTCGTCGATCTGCACCGAGTGGTCGATGACGAGGTCCACCGGCTGCAGCGGGTTGATCTTCTTCGCGTCGCCGCCGAGCTGGGCGAGGGCATCGCGCATCGCGGCCAGGTCCACCACGCACGGCACGCCGGTGAAGTCCTGCAGCAGCACGCGGCTGGTGCGGAACGCGATCTCCTTGTCGACGCTCGCCTTCACGTTCCACGTCGCCAGCGCCTCGACGTCGCCCTTCTTGACGAAGGCGCCGTCCTCGTTGCGCAGGAGGTTCTCGAGGAGAACCTTGAGCGAGAAGGGGAGCGTGCGCGCCGTGCTGCCGGCGATGCCGGCGACTGCGTCGAGCCGGTAGTAGGTGTACGATGTGCCGTCGACGGTGAGCGTCGCGCGGCTTCCGAAGCTGTTGGACGTTGCCATGGCCGTGTGGTCTTGTCGCCCGCTGGAGCAGGTGTGGGGCGGGGTGATGGCCGAAGCCACTGGACGCCGGAATCGACGCGGTGCCCAGGCTGCATCAATTATAGGCAGGCGCTCACGCCGGAGGCGAGGGGAGCGGCGCGAAAGCGCTAGTCGCCGATGACCTTGTGCTCCATGGTCCGGTGCCGGCGGCCGTCGCCGTCGATCGCCTCGACGGTAATGGCCTGCACCGGGCACTCGGGGACGAACGCCCCGTCCGCCCGTGACCACTCATGCGGCCCGGCCACGGCGAAGGCCTTCCCGTCGGCATCCATCTGCATGACGTCGGGGGCCAGCGTGGCGCAGATGCCGCAGCCGGTGCAGCGGTTGCGGTCCACCGTCAGCTCAACTTGCCGCCGCGGATACACGCCGCTCGCCGAGTACAGGGTGTCCCCCACGCCGTCGAGCACCTCGCACGCGGCGGCGTAACCGGCATCGATCATCGCGCGGGTATGCGCGAAGCTGAACCAGTTGAACTGCCAGACCGCGGGACGCACCAGCAGGAGTGGCGGGCCGTGCCATGTGGCGAGCTGCATCTGCTGCAGCGAACGCATCATCAACTGCGCCGAGCGCATGAAGATGGACGCGAATCCCTTCTCGCGGACGCGCCTCGCGGCGGTGAGGCTCGTGCTCCCCACATCCACGGCGATCACCGCGTCCACGTGGCGGGACACCATCATCGCCGGCGTGTTCTCCATGACGCCGCCGTCGACGCACGTGCGTCCCTCGATGACGCGCGGCGGGAAGAAGCCCGGCAGCGCACACGACGCGTACACGGCATCGGTCACGCGGACGTCCTGGAGGCCGGGGAGTCCCCACGTGACCTGCGCGCCGCGCTCGAGGTCCACCGTGTTCACGAGCAGGGGAATGGACAAGTCGCGAAACGTCCCTTCAGGGGCCAGGCTGTCGACGATGTCCTGCAGGGGCCGCTCGAGGTACAGCGACGGCGAGAGCATGCGCTTGACGACCATGCCCATGTGATCCACACGAAACAGGTCGGGCTTGCGCAGCGAGAGGGCCCGGATCTCCATCTGTTCGATGGTCAGCCCGCGTACATATGCCGCGGCGATGAGGGCGCCGATGCTGGTGCCGGCGATGAGCTTTGGGCGGATGCCGCGTTCTTCGAGCGCGCGCAGCGCGCCGATGTGGGCAAACCCCTTGAGCCCGCCGCCGCCGAGGACAAGCGCGACGCGCGGCGGGATGCCCTTGCGCTTCGGCGTTGTCACTGGGCGGCGGCGCTCAGGGGAATGATCTGGCGTCTACTGGAGGTACTGGAACAGCCCCCACAGGAAGACGACGCCACCGCCGACGCTGATCAGCGTCCCGGAGTCACCGCCGATCACCATGCCGGTCAGCATGCCGGCGCCGCCTACGATCATCAGGGCGCGGTTCTGGCGCGTGTCCCCGCGGAACGGCGCGGGCTTGCCGAGTGGCGCCGGCGCGGGCTCCAGCCGCTGAACGCCAACAGACGCCTTCGCCGCGACGGGTGCGCCGGAAACAAGCGCCGGAGTTGCCGCGGAGGCGCGCATCGCGGATTGGCCCTGTGCGGCCGACGAGGACGGCATCGAAACCGCGAGGCTGCCGGCGAGGAGAATGAGCGAGAGTGTGCGCATGGTGATCTCCTGGGTGCGAGGTTCGGGGTGCGGGGGTATTCACGTCCGGGTACCTTATACCGACGTTACACCACGTTGGGTTCATTTGTCACCCCAGCCCCGCGCCGATGAGCCTCGCCCCTCGCTCCGCTACCCTCGATGCCGATCGCGGCCTCACGCGCGCCATCGGCGTGCTCGGCCTGTCCGCCGCGATCTTCAACACGACGGTCGGCGGCGGCATCTTCCGCCTCCCCGGCGTCGTGACCGAACTCATGGGCGCCTCGGCGCCCTGGGTGTACGTCATCTGTGCACTCGCGATCGGGCTCGTCGTGCTCACCTTTGCCGAGGCGGGGAGCCGCGTCTCGATGACGGGTGGTCCCTACGCGTATGTCGAGATGGTGTTCGGCCCGTACGCGGGCTTCATGAGCGGCGTGCTCCTCTGGCTGCTCAGCACCACGGCGCTCGCCTCCGTCGCGAGCGCGTATGCGGGCTTCATCGGTGCGCTTATACCAGCGCTCAGCGCACCCCTGCCGCGCGCGCTCGTCCTCGCCGCGACGTTTGCCCTGCTCGCTGGGGTCAATGTGCGCGGCGTGAAGCAGGGGACGCAGCTGATCACGGCGGTCAGCATCGCCAAGCTCCTACCGCTCCTCGTGCTCGTGGCGGTGGGCGCCCTGGCCGTCTCCCCGGCGAACCTCGTCGCCGAAAGCGCGCCCGCCGCCGCCACCTTCGCCCGCACGGCCACCATACTCTTCTTCGCGTTCATGGGCATCGAGAGCGCCCTGGTTCCGTCGGGGGAGATCAAAGACCCCTCGCGCACCGTGCCGCGCGCCATCGCCATCGCGATGATCGGCGTGACGGTCCTCTACATCTCCATCCAGCTGGTCTCGCAGGGCGTGCTCGGGGTCGAGGCGCTGGCCGCCGCGAAGACCGCGCCGCTCGCTGCCGTGGCTGAGCGCCTGATGGGATCGCCCGGACGCTTGCTCCTGCTCATCGGTGCCGCGATTTCGACGTTCGGTTACATGTCTGGGATGACGCTGGCAACGCCGCGCGCCCTCTTCGCTTTCGCGCGCGACGGGTTCCTGCCGCGGCAGCTGGCATCCGTCCATCCGTCGTTCCATACCCCGTGGCTTGCGATCGTCCTGCAGACGGCGGTCTGCTGCGCGCTCGCCGTCGCCAACGAGTTCGAGGCGCTGGCCGTGCTCGCCAACCTCTCGGCGCTCCTGCTCTACGCCATGTGCGCGGTGGCGGCCTGGGAGTTGCGCCGCCGGGGCGTCCAGAACGAGGGGACGACCCCGATCAACCTTCCGCTCGGACCGACGGTGCACATCCTCACGTGCGTCGTCATCGCCTGGATGCTGACCAGCATCACCCCGGCGGAGTGGCGTGCGGTCGGCCTGGTGCTGGTCATCGCAACGGTCCTGTTCTTCTTCCGGCGCAAATAGAAGTGTCGGACCCGCTGCTCGCGTTTCGCGCCGAGTTCCCGATCCTCGAGCGCTGCTGCTACCTGGTGAGCAACTCGCTGGGGGCGATGCCGCGCACGGTGCCCGACCGGCTCGCCGAGTACGTGGATGCCTGGGAGGCGCGAGGGGTGCGCGCCTGGGCCGACGGGTGGTGGGAAATGCCGGTGGCGGTCGGCAATGAAGTGGCGCCGCTGATAGGCGCGTACCCCGGCGAAGTCGCCATGGTTCCCACCGTCACGCTCGCGCAGGTGGCGGTGCTCTCGGCGCTCAATTACCCGGCGTCGCGAAACGAAGTTGTCATGACGGCGCTGGACTTCCCCTCGGTGCGTTACGCGATCGGGGAGATGGCCCCGCGGTTCGGGGCGCGGGTGGAGGTGGTGCCGAGCGACGATGGCATCGCGGTCGACGTCGACCGACTCTGCGCCGCCATCACGGAGCGCACGCGGCTGGTGGCCATCTCGCACGTGCTGTTCCGCTCGGCGTCCATTCTCGACGTGGAGCGCATTTGCGCGCACGCCCACGCCGTGGGCGCGCTGGTCTCGCTCGACGGCTACCACGCGGCCGGGGTGATGCCGGTGGATGTGCGCGCCATCGGCTGCGACTTCTACAGCGCCGGCGTGCTCAAGTGGCTGTGTGGCGGGCCGGGCGGCTCCTTCCTATGGGCGTCACCCGCCATGAACGCCGCGTATGCCCCTGCGCTGACGGGGTGGCAGGCGCACGAGCGCCCCTTCGCCTTTGCGGAGGAGATGTCCTACGCCGCCGGCGCGTGGCGCTGGCTCGGCGGCACGCCGGTGGTTCCGGCGCTGTACGCCAACATCGAAGGACCGCGGCTGCTGCGGCGCGCGGGCATCGAGGCGGTGCGCGCCAAGTCGATGCGCCAGACGGCACAGCTGGTCGCTTTGGCGGATGCACGCGGGTATGCCGTCGCGGCGCCCCGCGACCCGGCGGCTCGCGGCGGCACGGTGGCGTTTGACGTTCCGCATGCGGCCGAGGTGGCGCGCGCACTGTTGGCGCGCGACGTGGTGATCGACTATCGGCCGGGGGCGGGCATCCGGGTAGCGCCGCATTTCTATACGAGCGACGCGGAAGTCGAGCGCGTGGTCGGCGAGATAGACGAAATCCTGCGCACAGACGCCTGGCGCGCGTTTGAGGGCGTGCAGACCACCGTCACCTAGCGACGTCCGCCCGGCGGTCTACATGGGCGTCATGCGTTCGCCGGCCGGCTGGCGACCGGACGTGGCGACACCCCGTTGCGTCCCTCTTTCGGCGTTCGTAGCTTCGCCGCATGCCTACTCCCCCACGCAAGCTCCGCAAGCAGTACGTGAACGCCGAGTATCCGAAGCTCGTCCTCAAATTCGAGGATGGGCACGAGATCCGGATCATGAAAGGCACGGGAAAGACGTTCGACTGCTGGGCCGGCGAGTCCATCAAGCTGCTCGCCATCATCGACCCGGAAGAGCGCGAACGGACCCACGTCGGCACGAAGAAAGCCGACGAGTTTGATGATGCCTGAGCGCGCCGTGCGGGCGCGCATCGCGATCCTGATCGTCGCCTCGCTTTCGGCCGCGTGCGCGCCCGTGCGTGCGCAAACGACACCCGCGCCCGCTGCCGCGCCCGCTGCCGCGCCGGCTCCGCGCCTCGACGTGCGCGCCGACACCGCGGCGCTTCGACGCACGCTCGATTCGATTGCCGACGCCCATCGCGGCGTCGTCGGTTACAGCATCACGAACCTCGAGACCGGGGAGCACCTCGAGCGCCGCGGTGACGAGACCTTCACCACGGCCTCGCTCATCAAGGTGCCGGTACTCGTCGCGCTCTTCGACCTGGCCGAGAAGAAGCAGCTGTCGCTGGACGATCCAATCGTCCTGACGGACATCGACAAGGTGGGCGGCACCGGCGAGCTGCAGTTTCTGCGCGCGCCGCTCACGTTGCGGCTCTGGGACGTGGCGTGGTTCATGAGCACGCTCAGCGACAACACGGCGACCAACATCATCCTCGACCGCATCAAGATCCGCCGCGTCTGGCAGAAAATGGAGGCGCTGGGTCTGCCGCACACGAAGGTGCATTCGGGCTCCATGACGCGCATCGCGAGCGTCGCCCCCGACAGCTCGGCCAAGTATGGCCTCGGCGTCACGACTCCCAATGAAATGGCCCAGCTCTTCGCGCTGATGGCGCAGGGTAAGGCGGTAAGCCCGGCGGCCGACTCGACCATGTTGTGGATCCTGCGCAACAACCGCGATGACTCCAAGCTGGCGCGCTTCAACTACAATGTGCGGCTGTCACACAAGACGGGCATAATGGACCAGGCGCGCACCGACTGCGGCGTTTTCTATCTACCGGCGCGGGTCGTCACGTGCGTGCTGACCAAGGACAACGAGGATCGGCGGTATTGGAATGAGAGCGAAGGGAATGCCGTGATTGCGCGAATAGGCGAGGCCGTTGTCAGGGCTTGGAGTAGATAAACAACAGAGAGACAACAGAGAGACAACAGAGAAACAACAGAGGGGCCGGCGCGGGTGCTGGCCCCTCGCGCCATCGGTGCCGATGTGGGCGGACGCAGCATGCGGCAGATGAGGCGCCCGCCTCTGTTGTCTCTCTGTTTTCTCTCTGTTGTTTCTCTGTTGTTTTTCTGGCGCTCATGGTAAGCTTTCGCCGTGGACGAAAGTTCCTCCGCCGTTCTCTGGTCTCCTGGCCTCGCGGCCCTGCGCCGCGATCGCGCCGTCGTCGCCCTCGAGAGCTCAGTGCTCGCCCAGGGCTTGCCCGTACCGGCCAACCGTGACGCCCACCGCCGCATGTGCGACGCGGTCGCCGCGCACCACGCCGCGCCGGCAGTGCTGGCCGTCGTTCGCGGCGTGCCGACGGTCGGACTCGAGGGCGAAGACCTCGAACGCTTCCTGCGCCGCGACGGCGTGGCCAAGGTGTCGGCGCGCGACCTCGGCTGGGCCTGCGCGCGCGCCCTCGACGGGGCGACGACGGTGGCGGCGTCGCTCGCGCTCTGCACCGCCGCCGGCATCGACGTGTTCGCCACGGGTGGCATAGGCGGCTTGCATCGCGAGCCGCCATTCGACGAGTCGGCCGACCTGCTCGAGCTCTCGCGTACCCCGGTCGTGACCGTCTGCGCGGGGGTGAAATCCATTCTCAACTTGCCGGCGACCCTCGAACGACTCGAAAGCTATGGTGTCGCCGTGATCGGCTTCGGCACCGACGAGTTCCCCGGCTTCTTCACGCGACGCACGGGACTGCGCGTGGCGGCGTCGACCGACGATCCCGCCGAGATCGCGCCCTGGCTGACCGAATGGCGCAACCGCTGGCACGGTCATACGCCGCTGATGCTGACCCCGCGGTCGACGGAGGAGACGGCGCGGCTCGTCACGATCTGCGCCGAACACCGCGTCGCCATCACGCCCCAGGGCGGCGATACCGGCCTGGTCGGCGGCCAGATCCCTTATGGCGAGGTGCTGCTGTCGACGCGCAGGCTGCGCGCGACCCGCGACGTCACCCCGCTGGACGACGCCATGACGGTCGAGGCCGGGATCACATTGCTGGAGGCCCAGCAGGCCGCGGCCGCCGTCGATCGGCTGTTCCCGCTCAGCCTAGCGGCCGAGGGCACGGCGACCATCGGCGGCGTGGTGTCGACCAACGCCGGCGGCACCGCCGTCATCCGCTACGGCGTCATGCGCGACCTGGTGCTGGGGCTCGAAGCCGTCCTGCCCGACGGCCGA
>Ga0172379_10011576_pt1 | contig 10477 bp, 9 predicted proteins | sample GrowelOW334metaG_FD_119756 | JGI IMG/M metagenome (GOLD analysis project Ga0172379, IMG submission 119756) | Groundwater microbial communities from an aquifer near a municipal landfill in Southern Ontario, Canada - Groundwater well OW334 metaG | ecosystem: Environmental > Aquatic > Deep...
CGCGGTGAAACATTTTAAAATTTCGGCCGTTCCAGGGATCGTTTAAAATAATTTTATGCAAAGTAATGCCGGACACGACGGCAAAATGCGCGTCGTCGTCGGTCGGCTCAATAAAATTAACAATCACCGGCAAGCCTTTTTCCAAAAAATGGCGAATCTCAAAAAAAGTGGAATGGTCGTTAACATAAACGTAAAAACCCTGCTCCAAAGCCACGCGGATCATGTCGTGATTTTCCGTGCCGCGTTCGGCGGTAGTTTTCGCCTGCCGGGCGATTTTTCTTTGGGACAAATCGCGCTGGAAATAACTGAAAACCATCTGCAAAACAGCCGGACCGCAATTTATCCAACTTCGCTGCTTATAATACGGAACTTGTAATTTTACTTTTACTTTCATAGGCGGAGGGTGAGGGATTCGAACCCTCGATACCTTTCGATATACACGCTTTCCAAGCGTGCGCACTCGACCACTATGCGAACCCTCCAAAATTTCAGATTAAAGATTTTAGATTTTCAAATAATTAAAAAATTTAAAAAATTAATTAATTGTTTAGAAATTAAAAATTGAAAATTTATTATATTTTACTTGCGATTTTCATGACCGTTCCTTCCTCAAACTTCCTACCGATAATTTGACAGCCGACCGGCATTTTGTCAACCGTACCGCACGGAACCGAAATCGCGGGCAAACCGGCAAGCGACGGCGAAAGCGTAAAAATGTCTTCCAGATACATTTTTAACGGATCTTTATTGGCGCCGAATTTAAAAGCGATATCCGGCGTCGTCGGCGTAATAATCACGTCCACTTCTTTAAACGCGCTGGCAAATTCCTCAATAATAATCGTGCGCACTTTTTGCGCTTGCAAATAATAGGCGTCGTAATAGCCGGCGGACAGCGCATAAGTGCCAAGCATAATGCGCCGTTTCGCTTCCGCGCCAAAACCTTTGCCGCGTGTTTTTATATAAATTTCCGCTAAACTTTTCGCTTCCGCTTGTTCAGACAGACCGTAGCGAATGCCGTCAAACCTGCCTAAATTGGTACTGATCTCGCAAGGCGTAATGATATAATAAGCCGGCAAAGCGTATTTGGTATGCGGTAAACTAATATCAACTATTTCCGCGCCTTGTTTTTTTAACGACTCAATCGCTTCTCTTACTTTTTTTTCCACTTCTTTGTCTATTCCTTTAAGAAAAAATTCATGCGGCACGCCGATTTTTATACCCTTGATATTATTTTTTATTTCTTTATCATAATCCGGCACCGGCACATCGGCGGTCGTAAAATCATTTTGGTCATGGCCGGAAATCGCCGCTTGCACTATACCCGCGTCTTCCACGGTTTTAGTTATTGGACCCGGCACGTCGGTAGACGAAGTCATCGCTATAATCCCAAAACGCGAAGCCCGGCCGTAAGTCGGTTTTAAACCGACTGTGCCGCAAAAAGCGGAGGGATGGCGAATAGACCCGCCGGTATCCGAACCCAAAGCGAACAAACAAAAATTAGCCGCGACTGCCGCGGCTGATCCGCCGGAAGAGCCGCCCGGAACGCGCGTTAAATCATGCGGATTTTTTGTTGGGCCAAAAGCGGAATTTTCCGTTGATGAGCCGTGCGCGAATTCGTCTAAATTGGTTTTGCCCAAAAGTACCGCGCCCGCCTCCCGCAATTTTTTTATCACCGTCGCGTCAAAGGGCGCGATGTAATTTTCCAAAATTTTGGATGCCGCGGTTGTTCGCACGCCGCGCGTCAAATAGTTATCTTTCGCAAGATACGGAATGCCGGTTAATTCCCCGGCCGCTCCCGCGCTGATTCGCTCATCCGCTTGTTTCGCTTCCGCGAGCGCTTCTTCTTCACATATAGTCAAAACCGCGTTCAGTTCACCGTTGCGTTTTTTTATTTCCGCGAGGCACGCGCGCGTTAATTCAACGGACGTAAATTCACCTTGTTTTAAGCCTTGGCTCGCCTGTTTAATTGTTAATTCGTTTAATCGCATAACCCATAACACATAACGCGTAACAAAGTACGTTATGTAAAATTAATACTACTTATAAGCATTGTGCCAATTTTTTTGCTTTATTGCAAATATAGCAAAATTATATGGCAAAATTTACTATTTTCTCTTTATTTTTTAACATTAAGAAAATAAGCTATGGAAATTAGATGTTTGTGCTATGCGTTATGTGTTATGCGTTGTGTGCTTTCTTATACTTAATATTAGCAAAAAATTAGCAAAATAAAATCCAACCTCTTGACATATTTTAAACACTATGCTATACTGTTTTTACAATTTGTTTTTTACAATTTTTTTAAAGCCACGGAAGCCCTCCTCGTGGCAAGGTCATAATAAAAGGAGAGCAAAATATTTTAAAAAAGCCGAAGGAAAGGAGAATGGGATGAAAAAATATTTCTATAGCACATGGCTCGGGGCCATGGTTAGCTAAGGATAAAAACCCTTCGCACCCGGAGCGAAAGCGCACAGCGAAGGGAAAAATTTTAAGGTCTTGGTTTCCAACCCAAAAAAAGCCCGCCAAACTCGCGATAAGGAAACCAAGGTGGCTAAAAAGCCTGAGGATTAAAAATCCTCTCATCTCAAAAAGGAGTGATGTTATGCGAGTGCATCCACTTATTTTTCAGGAACTTTAAGCGGAACACCCTTGAAGGTCATTGCACATATGCAATGATGGTGTTTCGCTTTATAAAAAAGTAAACTATGCAATCGGAAATCCGTGTAACAACATAGTTTACTGAATACTAAAATTGTTACGTGGTAATTTAGCAGGACAGGCAAATCCCCGGGGATATAGTAGCCAGCCTAAAAGCGCGCGCAAATATTGCCGGCTCTCCCCGCGGCTATCGGCGTCCTGCTCACACGATTGGGGCGGGCGGAAGTTTCATTCAACAATAGAACCACTTCGCGAAGGAATTTTATCTTTCAGGTTCTCTTTTCCCGCCGCCCCAATAATTGATCATTTATAAAACCCTGCCCGCATTTGAGTTAAAACTCATTTGTCGTGGCAGGGTTTTTCTTTTTTTAAAAAATATTATAATACCCGTCTGACTTTTATCAACCTTTCTTCTCGCTCAGGCGCTTGTCCCAAGGCTTCCGCCGCTTCATCCTGCGGCCATTGAACCGCTTCATCCGCGCGCATAACATTTGTAAGTCCCGTGACTTGCGCGGTCGGTTGCACTTCGGCGGTATCAACTTCTTTTAATTCATCAATGTAATCCAAAACGCCCGACAGTTGGCTACCGTATTTTTCCAATTCCTCGTCTGTAAGCTCCAAGTGAGCTAAGTCTGCGATGTGTTGTACTTCCTCTTTTTTTAGCTTCATATTTTACTATAGTTGTTATTCCCGCGAAAGCGGGAATGACAGAAAAAAGATGTTTGAAAATTGAAAATTTTACTCTAATAATTTTAGAAACTCTTCCTCCCCTATTATCTTCACTCCCAATTCCTTCGCCTTGTCATATTTGCTCCCCGGCTCCTCTCCCGCTACCACATAATCCGTATTCTTACTGACGGAAGAAGAAATATCCCCGCCCAGTTTTCTTATCTTATCTTTTGCCTCGTCGCGTGTCAAATTGGGCAAAGTTCCGGTCAAAACAAAGCTCTTGCCGGATAATTTCTGATTTCTGACCTGCCTGCCGGTAGGCAAGGTTTCTGATTTCTGATTTCCAAAAGTTACGCCGCCAGCTTCCAATCGTTCTAACAAATCAAGATTATTCTTGTCGCGAAACCAATCATATATGCTCTGAGCAACTTTTTCACCAATTCCATTGATGCTATACAATTCTTCAAGAGATATTGACTGAAAAAATTTTGTAATATTGTCAATATTTAATATTAAATATTTAATATTAAATATTGCTTGCACAAGTAAAACTGCTGTTTCTTCGCCAATGTGGCGTATTCCTAATGCATAAATAAGTTTTGCCAAATCAACTTGTTTGGATTTTTCAATCGCGTTAATAATATTTTCTGCTTTTTTTTCGGCAAACCGCTCCAGCGGTTCCAAATCACCGGCCGTTAAATAATAAATATCCGCTGCGTCTTTTATCAAACCTTCGTTTAATAATTGTTCCACGATTTTATCGCCCAAGCCTTCAATATTCATTCCTTTTTTGGAGACAAAATGAATGATGCGTTCCAGTTCCTGGGCGAAACATTTTTTATTGGTGCAATAAGTTGCCGCCTCTCCCGCGCGGCGTTCAACCTCGCTTTCGCAAATCGGACATTTTTTCGGCAGGCTGAATTTTTTTTCTTTGCCGGTGCGCAATTTTTTTAACACTTCCACCACTTCCGGAATAATATCGCCGGCTTTATGGATGACCACCGTGTCGCCAATTTTTATTCCCAAGCGCGCAATTTCGTCTTCGTTATGCAAAGTGGCGCGGCTAACGGTCGTGCCGGCAACCGATACCGGCCGCAAATGCGCTACCGGCGTTAGCGCGCCGGTGCGTCCCACTTGCACGGTAATATTTTCCACTACCGTAGTCGCTTTTTCCGGCGCGAATTTATAAGCCAGCGCCCAGCGCGGCGCTTTGCCGGTATAGCCCAAAATATCCTGTAATTTTTTGCTGTTTACTTTAATCACCAGCCCGTCAATGCCGTAATTTTGTTTGTTTCTTTTATTTATCCAGTCATTATACATTACTTGCACTTCGTCCAAATTCTTGCAGTATTTATATTCTTTATTTATTTTAAAACCCAAATTTTCCAAAAGTTTCAATTCTTCAATTTGCGTTTGGGGAAATTCACCGGTTATAGCGTCCAGGTCGTAAATAAAAGAATCCAGTTTACGCGCGGCGGTTATTTTCGGGTCAAGCTGGCGGATAGATCCCGCGGCCGCGTTGCGCGAATTAGCAAACTCCGGCTCGCCTGTTTTTTTTCGTTTACTGTTAATTTTTATTAAATGCTCTTTATTCAGCCACGCCTCTCCCACAGCGATAATATCTATTTTTTTAGCTCCTCCCTCCTTACTAAGGAGGGAGGTTGGGAGGGAGGTCAATTGTAAAGGAACGCTTTGAATGGTTTTTATCTGTGCGGTTACATCTTCGCCGATTTTTCCATCGCCGCGCGTCGCCGCTTGCGTTAATTCGCCGTTAACGTAAGTTAAAATAACTTTTAAACCGTCAATTTTTATTTCACAAGAATAATCTAATTTTTCTTTAACTGCTTCCTTATCTCCGCCCAAGGCGGATCCGCCTTGGGCGGACAAAATGCGCTGAATTTTTTCTTCCCAGTCTTTTACTTCGGTAAAATTAAAAGCGTCCTGCAACGACCATTGCCGGACCGCGTGCCGCACTTTTTTAAACTTAGCGAGCGCCCGGCCGCCAATCCGTTCAGTCGGCGAAGTCGCGCTTTTAAATTCCGGGTGTTGCGCTTCCAGTCCGCGCAATTCGCGTGAAAGCGAATCATACACCGCGTCGTCAACATCCGGTTTGTCCAATACATGATATTGATAGCGCAAGTTATCAATTTGGCGGCGAAGTTTGTCTATTCGTTGTTTTATTTTTATTTTATCCATATTAATTTTTACTCTGATTCTTCATATCCGATTCTAATACTGCGCTGACCGCCTTGATAATATCCTGTAACGGTAAAAATATCTCTTTTGGGAGTAACGGCGGCATCATATTTATATTTAATACTATATTTCATTTCACTCAAACCTAAAGTGTGCTGGTAAACCGCCGTGATGGGACTGTTACAAACCGGAGCGGCGCCGTCTATTTTTAGATAACCTTCATTATTGCAAGCGGCCAAACTCGCGCTCGGTTCAAAACCGGTTTTGCGCATCAGGTAAAGCGTTTTTTCCGCTCCGCTTTCCGCCGCCAAATAAGCCAAACCGGCCAAACCGGAAATCTTGGAATTTTGCAAACCGCGAGTGATAACTTCGCTTACTCCCAGCACCACGGTTAAAATACTGGCTAATATTAAAATAGTAATCATTATGGCGCTGCCATGATTATTTTTTATAAATTTTGCTTTAAACATACTTATCTATAAACCAAAAAGTTAAATTAAAATAATTGTTAAATTGTTATCTAAATTTAAATTATCGCATGGCAATGTAACAATTTTATTCCGTATAATACCGGTTGGAAATCGTCGTCTGTAACTCCATCGGTGATTTAAAACGCGTATCGGAAGTAACATTTTCAATCTTTACCGCGACGGTGACCGCTTTTTGCCCGCTATTTTTTAAAATAAAACTTAAGTTGGAAAGTTGGACGTTGTCGGGAGTTATCGGCAAAAACGACGCTCCGGCGCGGGAAATTTTAAAAGCGCCGCTGTCCAATTTATAAATAACACAATTACCGTATTGATTTTTAAAATATAACGCGCCGCCGGCTAAGGTAAAAATATCGCTCGCGCCAACGCCCGAACAAAGAATAGGATAACGGCTGTCATCGTTTGGCACCGCGTTTCTGATTTCTTTGGCGATTGTTTCCAAAACATACCGCACGCTTTCTTGCGTGTTTTGCGCGGCGATCGCCCGCCTTTGCCCCTCCACCACTTTTTGAAAAATAGAAGTCGCGCTTAAAGCGATAATCGCAAAAACTCCGACCGCGATGATCAGCTCCAACAATGTGAATCCTTTTTTGTCATTAAAACGTAAAATCATAAAAACATTAAAACATTAAAACATTAAAACAAAAATAGCTATCATTCCCGTGAAAGCGGGAATCTAATACTATCCTTAGATTCCCGCTTTCGCGGGAATGACAAAATAAAAAATGTTCTAGTGTTTTAATGTTCTAGTGTTCTCGTGCTTTATTTCCAATTATAAAGTTCCACGGTAATCGCATAGTTTTTTGCCAATCCCCGCTCGCTCCATTTTACTTCCGAAGTGACTTGCAGACAATTAGCCGCGGGACAGGAAGCGGCGTCGTTAGCGGTGGTAATCAGCCGATAAAAAATCGTATCGGTTCCCAAACTGTGCTGATATAACCCGCTGTCTATTTTTAATCTGGATAAAGCATCATCTATGCCGCTCACATTGATAATATTTATAGCGCCGGAAGAGTTAACATCAATCCGATAAGTGCCGTCGCCGACGATATTTTGGTTCCAGGCAAGCCCGCCAACCCAATTGCTATCGCGCACATTGCGCGTAAGTTCAATTCCTTCCTGCGCGAGCATAGTAGCGATAAATTTATTTTTATTTACCTGTGATACGTAATAGCTTTGGGTAATAAAAGAAATTACCGCCACCATTCCTACTGTGATAATGCCGGTCGCGATTACTACCTCCAAAATGCCAAATCCTTTATCATTAAAACATGAAAACATTAAAACATTAAAACAATTTTTTCGTTTTTTTATTTTACTCTTCATAATTTACTCTACATCAATTAAACCTAAAGAATTAACCAAAATAGTTTTGGTTTTCCCCGTTTGGTCTTTAAGTTTTACGCTTGTCTCACCGCTATTAACGCCATTCAAATAAACTATCGGATCCGGCGGAACAAAAGTGATATTGATAGCGCCGGTTATATCCAAAGTAATATTATTTTGCAATATGACCGTTTGTAATATGCTGTCGCCGGCGTCGTAAATTTTATCATCATTTTTATCCGCGAAAAGCAAATACTGACCCGGGCTGGCAATATTGAAATACGCTCCCCAAGCGGAAGGAACGGCGCCGTTAAATTCAACCGCCCCGAGCGCCATACTTCGCGTTCGCTGTAAATCGCCCGCAATTTTATAAGCCTCTAACTGTAAAGCTGAACTTTTGCCGGCATTACGGTAATTCACTACGCCGATGGTCGCGACAAAACCGATGATGGCGACAGAAACCATCAGCTCAACTAAAGTAAAACCAGTTGAATTTATGATTTTAGATTTCAGATTTCAGATTTAAAAATATTAAAATATATTGTCATTCCCGCGAAAGCGGGAATCTCAATTTTGTAGGCTTGCAGGCGAATAGTAGTAAGAAAATATAATCTCGTATTTGTATAAATTACTTATAATCAAATTATCACGGGATTGCTTCGTCATTACGCTAACGCTTCATTCCTCGCAATGACAATAAAAATATTTTGTAATTCTTAATTCTTAACCTGCCTGCCGGTAGGCAAGGTTCGTAATTTCTATTGCGGTTTTACTTCTTCCCAAATCGGTTTTTTCGGGCAAGCGACATAAGGCCCGATTTTTGCCGACCAATCGCCTTCTTCCGGAACAGTACTGTTATAACCGGCGATTTTATAATACATTTGATGGCTTTTGTCGGCCACCAGCACTTCATCGGTGCAAGTGATGCCGGTTGTGTTCCAACAATCTCCGCCTGCCTGCGCGTAATTGGCATTATCGTCACAAAAGTTGGCTGCTTTTCCAGTAATATCACAGCGATAAACATGATAAGAGGTGGGGCTGCCGGCGGCGGCTAACCAAGTTAAATTTAATTTATTCGGACAGATACCGGCCGCGGGCGTAGAACCGAAAGATACTTCGCAAACAGCGTTGGTCTTTCCTGAAACCGATGCGGAGTCATTATACATCGCGCAAGTCTCATCGCCGCAAGCTCTCACTTTATACGCGTAAGTGGTGTTCGCGGTTAAACCTAAATCGGTACAAACTCCGCCGGCTAGCGGCCACTCTTTGCAAGTGCCGGAACCGGCGGTAATTTGCGTTCCGTCTCTGAATATTTTAAAACCGGCCGCGCCCGTTACCGGCACGTCCCATTGTACTTTTAAGCCCGAGCACTTTGAACCGACGGATTGCGTTACGGCTACATTTTGCGGCTGGCTGATGATATTGCCTTGGACGTGATAGTCGTGCCCGCTGCAACCGCCCGCGCCGGTATCCGCGCAATTAAAACTAATCCACCCGATTCCCGTTCCGTCACTATTGGCATTCCACGCCCAGCCGGTAAAAGCGCCGGTGCTATTAATTTTTACTCCTTTATCCGCCCAGTTTGGATTGCTGTCATCGCTTAATTTTATCCAGCCGCTGTCGCCCATATTAATTATTTTTGCCCAGCCGAAAACTTTTTGATTATCGCTGTTGAAACAAGCAGAACAAGTACCGGTACAGGCGGATGGTGTTTTACAGGATGTGCGGAAGGTCGTTTCCGGTGGCGTCTCTTGAAAACTAATCCAGCCGGAATTGGAGCTGAACGCATAACCGGACAAATTACCGGTGGTTACATTAACTGCCACGCCGTAATTGCTATCATCGCATTCATTATTACAAAATCCTCCTACGCCATGATTAACGCAATCTTGATTTACTAAGCATGAGTATTGGCGGTCATTTTTACAAGTATTTTTATTATTCTCACAATTAAAACTAATCCAGCCAATTCCGTTATCTGGAATGCTATCGCCATTAGTGTCACTACCATTCCACGCCCAGCCGGAAATATTGTCATCGGCAGACGCACTTGCTCGCTCCGTCGGCGTCTGATCGGCGACAAAAATAAAAGAGGCGGCGATGACTGCCAATAAACAAAAAGATAATATTAGACCGAATTTTTTTAGAAAAGACATAAAATTAATTTTTAATTCTCAATTTTTAATTTTTTAACCCTTCTTTTGTCATTCCCGCGAAAGCGGGAATCTCTAATTTATCTTAACATTGTTTTATCGTATCTTAGATCCCCGCCTTCGCGGGGATGACAGCAAAAAAATATTTTGCGAGAATAACATCTGCTGAAAATTTTAAAATATTATTCCTAAATACCATTCCAATATTTTACTCCCCCATAATAATACAACGACTGTGGCCGCGCTCAAAAAAGTGCCGAATGGAACCTGCGACGACCATTGTTTTTTGCGCGCGACGAGCAAACCGACGCCGATAATCGCGCCGCTGACATAAGCTAAAAATAAAGCGGTTAAAATCTGCGGCCAACCGAGCATTAACCCCATCAACGCGCCGAGCCGGATATCGCCGCCGCCTACCCAGCGCCCGCGGGAAATTAAATATTGCGCCAAAAAAAATCCCCCGCCCATTATCGCCGCTAATAATAAATTTTGCCAACCGGCGCCTAAAAATAAATTGAAACCCAGGGCGATAACCATCGCCGGTAAAGTAATTTTGTCTAAAATCAGTTGCCAGCGCAGGTCGTAGATAAAAACAATAATCAAAACTGAAATAAAAATTAAATCTCGCGCAAATAATATAATATTGGAAACTGGAAACTGGAAACTGGAAACTAATTGGTCATTGGTAATCGGAAGTTGGTAATTTATATATATCAAAACAAACAAAACTGCCGTTACCAATTCTACAGCTGGATACTGCCAAGATATTTTTTTCTTGCAATGCCGGCATTTTCCTTTTAACAATATAAAACTTAATAGCGGAATATTGTCGTACCAAGCGATTTGTTTTTTACACCGCGGGCAAAAAGAGCGGCCTAAAATTGTTTTTTGCTCATGCAGGCGATAAATAAAACAATTTAAAAAACTGCCGAAACATAAACCAACAATAAAAATAAAAAATAAATACATAAATCCAAATTATTCCAA
>Ga0172379_10011577_pt1 | contig 10476 bp, 7 predicted proteins | sample GrowelOW334metaG_FD_119756 | JGI IMG/M metagenome (GOLD analysis project Ga0172379, IMG submission 119756) | Groundwater microbial communities from an aquifer near a municipal landfill in Southern Ontario, Canada - Groundwater well OW334 metaG | ecosystem: Environmental > Aquatic > Deep...
CGACCTCAAGTCAACCCTTGACCTCCAAGCGGGGGTGGGGGTGCCAACCTTTACCCGAGCGACCGTTGCTACCGTTACCGACTTTGAAGGACTGATTAAGAATGTCAAAAGCGGGGAAGCACGGTTTGAAGGGGCACGGCGGGTGGAGAATTTGGTGACATTTAGTGAGGATTTTAGTAATGCAATATGGACGGAATATGTAGCCGGTTCAAAAGCATCTACTTCAGACGTTGACCCGTTGGGTGGAAATAAAGCGTTAAAAGTAAACAATGCAGTGGGGACTGGGGCAGGAATCAAGCAAGTAACTACAACAAACCTTAATGGCACGTATACTATTTCGTTTTGGGGAAAGGACGATGGAACAAATCACAATTTCACTTTTCAAGTTAATGAGGGGATTGTCCAACAAAGTACGATAGTAACTACCTCCACGTGGAAACGGTATTCTGTAACTTTTACATCTACTGCCGGAACGGCAATGAATATTGGTTTTAGAAGGGCTGCTGCTTCCGGATATTTTTATGTAGCATTTCCTCAAATCGAAGACGTCACCGGACAAGCCAATCAAAACCCGTCCGAATATGTCTCGACCGGTGTCAAAACTTCAGCTCCCTATCACGGGGCGAATGTTGACGGGGTGAAGTACTTTACGACGTACAATGGGAACACCACAGCGAGCAATGTGGTAACGGAAGCGACGGGGGCGAACATTCCCGACGCGACCCTGCACGGCTATGTGGCTGAGGGGGCGAGGACGAATTTGGCTTTGCAGAGTGAGGCGTTTGATAATGCGAGTTGGACTAAAACGGACGTAACCACCGGAACGGCAACAACAACTTCTCCAAGAGGGGACAACACGGGTAGTTTGTCAACGGAAGGTTCGGCTGGTACGGCAAATATAATTCAGAGCAGTACGATTACTGCCGGTGCGACCTCTACCGTGTCAATTTTCGTTAAACGTGGTAATTTTGATTGGATTCGGTTGAGAGCCTTGGCAGGATCTGTTAATGGAGCGCAAGCATGGTTTAACATCAATACCGGAGCACTTGGTACCACCCAAAATCTGGGTACGGGCTCATTTGTCGCGTACTCAATTACTCCGGCATCAAATGGGTTTTATCGGTTGACTTTGACTGCTGTTGGGAACGATGCGAGTACGTTATTTTATTTGCAACTAATGTCTGCGCCATCTGACGGAAGTACGGGAAGAGTAGCTAACGGAACATATTATTTATGGGGTGCCCAACTCGAAGCGGGTTCTTTCGCTTCCTCCTACATCCCCACCACCACCGCGAGTGTGACACGGAATGCGGATGTGTTGACGTATCCGACGGCGGGGAATGTGGATGGGACGAAAGGGACGGCTTATGCGGAGGTAGTCGCCACTAACTCAAATCATATCAACTTAACAGTTATTGATTTGGGGACAAATAGACCAGCTTTATACGGAATGAACACAGGAACAAATTTATCTATTTACGATGGTACGTCTGAAAGTAATATCTTGGCGTGGACAAAAGGGATTTCTATTCAAAAAATGTCCTCTAATTGGACAGGCAACATTAAAAAAACATCATTAAACGGTACATTATCCACAAATGGTTCGTTTGACGGTAATATGGATATTGGTGCCACTTTGCTTTTAGGGGGAAGAGGTGGAAGTGTTAATGTAGATACACCATTGTACGGTACCATCCGCAACGTGAAGATATGGAAGAAAGCTCTTTCGGATGGGCAGTTGACGGATTTGACGAGTGCGGATGCCGATGTTTCGGCGGGGGCGGTGCAAAAAACTATCGTGAATGATTCGCAAAACAGCAAAATGACGAATGGACTGGTTGGATTTTGGAGCTTCAACGGTCCTGATATGAACGGTAATTCTGCTCTTGATCGAAGTGGCAACGGAAACAATGGCACTCTCGTTGGCGGAGTAACCAAAACCATCGGCAAAGTAGTATCGGCACTTTCTTTTGACGGAACGAGCGGATATGTGGATGTTCCTAACTCAAGCAGTATTGGGATTACTGGTGATATGACCATTTCAGCTTGGGTTAAGGTAACTGATTTTTCAAACCACAATGGCATAATTGGGAAAACGAATAATAATCAATACGCGAATCCTTATGATTTTTACTTTGCTCAAACAACAGGTGTTCCAAGATTTTATCGTGGAAACGGAAATAGCGGTGTAACAAATTTTTCACTTGGAACAAATCCGCCAGCACTTAATCAGTGGCAATTTATAGCAGTAACTATGTCAGGAACAAATGTTACGCACTATCTTAATGGTGAAACAAATGGAACAGGAACTATAAACACAACAACCACGAATGGAAGTAATTCTCTGTATATTGGTTCCCGTGGCGATTTAGTGACCAAAATGAAGGGTGCTATCGACGAAGTCCGCATCTACAACCGCGCCCTTTCCGCTACGGAGGTTTTAAGCCTTTACAATCTGGGACGATAGCGTGAACGTGTAAATCATTATTAAAACAGTAAACGAAAACCACTATGGATATCAACAAATCGGCGGATGATTTCATGAAAAAAATACTATGGCTATGGCTTCCGTTTTACGCATTGGCTCTGCTGTTGCGTGAACGCGCGCACAAACAAAAAAATAAATAAATGTTGAAAAAAATTCCGTATTTTTCAAGAGCTTCCTTTTTGTATGCGTTTCTTTTCGTATGGATGGCGGTTATTTTTTATTTTTCTTCCATTGCCGGAAGTGGCGCCGTGTCTGAAATGCCGACCGTACTTTTGTTTGAACGCAAAGGTGCGCATATTGTTGAGTATAGTATACTCACGTTTCTTTTCTTAAGAATTTTCAGCACATATCTTCCGAAAAACAAAGTAAGAACAGCGTGGATTTCGGCATTCTGCGCCCTGATATACGCTGTGTCGGATGAAGTGCATCAGCTGTTTGTGTTCGGCAGAACGGGCAAGGTGACGGATGTGTTGATTGACAGTATTGGCATCGGTTTGATGATCGGTCTATTCTTGTATGCCAAGCATCAAAGCTATCGTGGCATTGATGATATTGTTCATACGCGCTATAATAAAGGAAAGAGAAAAAGTCGGAAAAAAGAAATAAAAATTAAATAATATGAAACACATCATTATGGCATCACGCATCTGGATTGTCGGGGGGCTTGTTTCGGTTCTTTTGTTGGCGGGTGCGTTTTTGCTGGGGATGAAGGCGAGTATCTCTTCGCAGGGCACTTTTCAAGCCGGTTGGGATGCTGCTAAGATGCGTCTTCAGGAAACGGGCTATGGCGGAGGAACGCCGACGGATGCCGAAATGAAAAGTGTGTCCGGAATTGTCGAGACTATTTCAGGTAAAACATTTACGGTCAAGACGACGCCTTCCGACCCGTTGTCCAATGTCGCTCTCGACACTCGTATCATCGATATGTCCCGCGCCAAAGTGGTCAAGTTGGTTTCAAAAGATCAGGATGTGTATCAGCAAGAGCTCGACATTTTTAATCAAAAATCGAAAGAACAATTTCAATCGAATTCGAATCGTAACACGCAAGATGTTTCGATGATTTTTCCGGATGCGTACACTCATGAGCCGGCTGTGCTTACCGATATTCATGAAGGCGATTTGGTTACCTTTATTGCATCGACGGATATTCGAAATCAAAAACAATTTATCGCGGAAGAAGCGGATGTGATGTTTTTTCCGACAATGGAGTTTCCGGCTCCGGCAAAACAGTGATGCCATTGCCAATTGACTCATCTTTTTTCAAAAACTTATAATTTTTATCATCAGAAGCAGTATGCGTAACATATCTTTTCCCCAATCTTTGAAGTATTGGCTGGGTATCGTCGTTTTCGGCATCGTATCTGGTTTGGGTGTTCAATTCGCTCACGCGTGGGTCAATCCGGCATCCGGTCCTCCGAACGGCAATGTCGCCGGTCCGTTGACAACCGGCAATGTCACGCAAACGAAAGCCGGTGGCAACATCATTCTCGGTGGCGGTGGCGGATTGACTGCCGGAGGAGACATTATCACAGGAACCAAAATGAAAACTCCTCAGCTGTGTCTTGGAACTGATTGTCGCGGTGTGTGGCCGACTGGAGGAACCGCGTCTGCAGTGGGCGATAATCTCGGCAATCACACTGCGACACTGGATTTGAATATGAGCGGAAAAAATGTCAAGAATGCCCTCGGAATATTTGCCACCGGTTTCATCGGAACGAGTGTGTTTTTAAGCGGTGTACTCACAGGGCATGATGCAAACTTTAACGGGCATATCGCCGTGAATAATCTCACTGTGGGTCCACCTAATACTTCCAATAGAACTCAGCTTGCCACTTTTAACGGTACGCTGGGCGCCAATGCGATAAATACGTATCAAATCAACGTATATGGCACGGGTTATGCCACGGGCGGTTTTCAGACCGGTTCCGATGCTCGCTTCAAAAAGGACGTGACCAATCTGAATAACGCTTTGGAAACGACACTCGCTCTTCAAGGCGTAAATTATACCTTCAAAACGAACGAGTTTCCAGCAAGACACTTTGATGACAGCAAGCAAATCGGTTTTGTTGCTCAGGATGTCGAAAAAATAGTTCCCGAACTCGTCAAGACCGACAGCGAAGGATACAAATCGATTGATTACGGAAAAATGACGCCGATACTTGTGGAAGCGATCAAAACACAACAAGCGGAAATCGAGCAGTTGAAAAATCGCCTCTCCGCACTGGAAGAAACAAAATAAACATTCGCTTGTGAAGAAAAAATTGACAGACTGTGCAGAGGTTATATAATGAAGACAGTTCTTGGGCAAGGGGTGACTTGTCAGAGCAATAAGGCTCTCGTGCGAGAACACAAAACAGAAAATGTGCGAGAGCACAGCATCGTTTCTGTGGTAGCTTCGGACACAGCCGAGATATGCGAAGACTTTTCGTATGTTTCGGGAAAACGTTTCGGCATACCGTACACATGCCCGGCAATCGAAGACGCAAACGTTGGACGCAACGTGGGTGAGAAACAGACTTTTTGAAATGTATTGTTATGGTTCGCGTTGCGCGAACACGTCGATCGTTTCATTCAGTCTGTTTTTTTGCGCTCGTTTCGTGTTACAATCAAAACAGTATTCTGTCTTTGCGATCCGCCAGTCGGCAGAGAAGCAATCCCGAACAATAAAGAACGGGACTGTCACGGGCTAAAGTCTTCGCAGAGACATAAGAAAAAGTATGAAAAAAATCATTTTTTATTTCTGTATCGTTTTCTCTGCGATGTCGGCATCGTTGTTCGGTATTGTCGGAGCATTCGGAGCGATGCCTTTGAGTAGGGAGGATATCGCCTCACTCACGAAACCGTCCGTGGTGCGCATCGGTCAGCATGTGACCGGAACAGTGAGTATTCCCGCATTTACTATTGATCTGAAAAATCAAACCGTATCGGTTGATGCGACCCGTCCGTCGAAAACAGTTTCTATTGACGAGACTCTTTCCGGAACGGGTTTTGCGGTATCATCGGACGGATATATCGTAACCAATGCTCATGTTGTATCGCTTGTAACGACGAAAATAGACGTCATAACCAATGCCATTTTGCCGTTTTTGTATGAAAACGCGCTCGGCTTGAATGACGAAGAAACGAAAGCTCTTTTTCAAAATGAGGATTCGATGTTTTCGTTCACCAAGAAGGTATTCGAATATGTTTCGGATCACAGCACTTTCACCGTCAACCAAAAACTTGTCGTATTCGATCCGTCTTCCAAGAAAGAAAAATTCAATGAATTACTTGAGGAGGGATTTCCGGCACAAATCGTGAGTGCGAATGATCATTTTTACGATGATGATAAGGATGTGGCACTTATCAAAATCGACAGGGAATCGCTCCCGACATTGGCACTGGGAAGTTCTGAAGATTTGAATGTTGGCAGACAGGTTTCCATTTTTGGTTTTCCGGCAACGGCGGAATTCAATCAACGCAATCCGATCGAGTCAACTTTCACCCAAGGCGTGATCAGCGCGTTGAAAGATTCTGAACACAAAGATTTCAAAGTGTTTCAAACGGATGCCAAGGTGTCGGAAGGATCAAGCGGGGGATCGTTATTGAATGATACGGGCGATGTGGTGGGTATCATTACGTTCCAAACCAATCAATTTCAAAAAAATTCCGGGGATACTTTCGCTTTTGCCATACCGGTCGAGTTGGTGAAAACAATGATTGCCGAGAGCGGTGTTGAACTTCATACATCCGCCTACCATGAATATTTCACGCAAGGGCTTCATGATGTTTCCGCTAAGCATTGTTTGGACGCCTTGCAGTGGTTTGAGCGCGCTAAAGAAAGCGGTAAGGGGTTTGATGTGAGTCGCTATGTGAATCCGTATGAAACGCGCTGTCAGGCATTGATACAGTCGGGACAATCTATCGATACGTTTCGAAGCAAAATAGAAAATGTTGTGGAACAGAGCACTGTCTCTATGCGGTTTGCTATCGGTATTGCGGGTATGCTTGCGCTTTCGATCGGTTTCCTTATCTGGTGGCTGATTCGCGAGGTTAATAAAGAGGAGCGGGAAATACGCGAATTGAAACAACGCTTGCATGAAGAAGAAAAAAGGGAATATAAAAATCATCAACTCCTTGAAAAATTGTCAGGAAAAAAGTAAGTGTCGGTATGTACGCGCAGAGCGTTGAGAATGGTGATGACATCGATGACTTCTTGAAGTAAAGCGCCCAATACAGGTGAAATATATCCGAGTGAGGCGAATATCATCAGTGTGATACTGAGTCCTATGCCGATAAAGATACCTTGTTGAGCAACCGTGAGTACTTTTTTTCCGATATGAAACGCTTCAACGACACGTTCGAGCGTATTAACCGTGATAACCACATCGCCCGCGTCCGTTGCGGCGGACGATCCCCGTGTTCCGATCGCAATACCCATATCGGCGGTGATAAGCGCCGGTGCGTCATTAACTCCGTCGCCAACCATAATGACCGGCGAAAAATCCCGCTTGAGTTTTTGGATTTCCGTTATTTTGTCTTCGGGCAGACATTCGGAACGATATTTGGTAATGCCGGCGAGTTTCGCGATATGCACGGCTACTTTTTCTTTGTCTCCGGTGAGCATCATAATTTTTTCGATACCGGACGCTCGCAACGACTGAAAGAGTGATTTGATTTCAGGACGCATAATATCGGAGAAATGGATGTCGCCGACAATGGATTGCTGTGTGGCGAGATAGGTTATCATAATACCGAGATCTTTGGATGTTTCGTGTTTGAGTATGAGTTCGTCCGAAAGAACGATACCTTTGGATTCAAGAAAAGAGATGTTGCCGAAAAAATAGGTCGTTCCGTCGATGGTTCCTTGCACGCCCTTGCCAATACTTTCTTCGAAGTCTGTCGGAAGAGCAAGTGTCAGATGTGATTTTTTGGCATAATCGGTAAGCGATTGAGCGATGATGTGTCCGGAGAATTGTTCGATGGAAGCGGCGATGCGTGCGATATCTTTCGTTGCCATGCCGTGCGCGTCAATGAATTGCACTTGCGGGGTTCCGAGCGTGAGCGTGCCCGTTTTATCGAACACGAAAGAGCGAGCGTTGCCGAGGTGTTCAAGTGCGCCACCGTTTTTGATTATAATGCCTCGTTTGGCGGCACGGCTGATACCGGATGCAAAAGCGATGGGTGTTGCGAGAATAAGCGGGCAGGGAGTCGCCACGACCAATACCGCAAGCACTCGCAGAGAATCTCCCGAAAGAAACCACGCCAAGAGCGCGAATCCGAAAGTAATAAGCGTGAAACGGGCACTGTACGCATCAGCCATACGCACGAAAGGCGCTTCATTGGATTGCGCTTCTTTGACGAGTCTGATGATGTGTTCGTATTGGCTGTTTTGACTCGTGGCGGTGGCACATATTTCGATGACGCCGGATTGATTGATGCTTCCACTCATAACGCTCATCCGTTTTTGTTTCTCCAGAGGCAGTGATTCTCCCGTGAGCGCCGATTCGTCCACGGTCGTTTTTCCTTCCGTGATAACACCGTCAACAGGAATGATTTCTCCCGGGCGGACAATGATCGTATCGCCGATAGCGATGCTTTCGATGGGAACATCGGTCAGTATCGAACCTTCTTTTTTACGAGCGCTTGTCGGTGCTTTGGCAATGAGTTCGGTGATTTCTTTGCGGGCGCGCGCGAAAGCAAAATATTCGAGCGTTTCTCCCGTGGAAAGCATTAAGAGAATAACGATACCCGCGAGGTATTGATGAAGAAAAAGTGCTGCCACGATGGCGGTTATGGCGATGATATCGATACCGAGGCGTCGTCTCGCAAAGGAAGCGATGATCTGATAGGAAAGAGGAAGACTGCCGAAAATGAGCGTAAAAAAAAGAATGCCATAGGACGCATTTTCCCGCTGATAATCAAAAAAGATGAGAGAGACAAGAAGACTTGCGAGAAGCGTGGATGCGAAGAGTGTTTGCAGTCGAAACATTTTTGTATTTTCCATATCTTCAGTATACTCCGAAAAAGGCGGAAGAGGTAGGGAATTGACATTGTTCCGTATCGGGTGAACAAAAAAAGTTGTCAATTTTCAATCGTGTGATATACTGAAAGAAAGTATTAATACGTTTTAAAATAAAAAGAATATGCAAAGTCTCGTTGTGCGATTATCACGATGGTTTTCGGTAATCGTTTTGTGTGTTGTTTCTTTCGGAGTTGTTTCTTTCGCGAAAGCCAATGAAGCTCCTTCTGTACCATCCAATAATCCAACTCCGTCGCAAACGTTCACGGTCGCCACGGTCAATGTTGGGGATATTTCACTCATCAAACAAAATGAAAGCGATCTGACGATTGGCTTTAGTATTTCCAATCGTGAGGGCGTTCAACCCAGCATCATCTATGCCGTCAATCTTTTGCAGAAAGACGCTTCGGGAAAACAAATCATCATTGATCAGAAAGTCTATACGAACGATATCGTAAGTCTTGGAGCCAATGACTCCGTAAAGAAAGAAATTGTCTACACGGCACCGGGATACCTCAAGGGATCGTATACCGTAGAAGTGGAAGCGCGCAATCCGGATGCTCTTATTCTTGGTATGGTGCAAATTCCCAATGCTGTTACTCTCGATGGAACGGATCAATATATTTCAATCGATCAATCAAAGTGCTTTTTGACGGTGGACAAGGAAGAGGGGAATAAAAAATATACATTGGCGCAAGGTGTGGATATCGCACCGACCGAAACACTTTCCGCGCATTGTACGGTGACCAACACTTTTCAAACGAATAAGACGGTGACGCCGGTTTTTGAAACACGTTATCGCTCCACATTCGGAAAGAGTATCAATACATCCGAACAGACGCTCGTAACGTTTGCATCGAACAAGAAAACCGATTTCGTTGTTGTTTTGCCAACAGCGTCGATCGATCCGCAAGCATACGATGTCGTGTTGACTTTTGTCGATGAAAACAAAGCCCCTATTTCCAATAGTGTGGATTTTCATTACGTGCTTCGGGGAGCGAGTGCCACCATTCAAAACATAACACTTGACAAGGATGCATATTTGAAGGGCGATACCGCGCAAGTAACCTTCGTATGGAGCGGTTCGGCGGACGGATTTCTCGGATCGAGAATTGAAAAAACAGATAATCAGAAAGACATCTCCGCTCTTTTTACCATTACTGATGATCAAAAAAACATCTGCGTGAATCAATCGTCGTACCCGCTTGATGTGAACAAACAAGCGAATGTGGAACATATTTCTCTTCCCATCGCTTCCGATTGTCAGAACCCTCGCGTGAGTGCCATCATTACGGATGCGGACGGAAAAGTTTTGGCGGACAATGCGTATGACATCCAATCCAAATCGACACTTCAAGAAAAAGTGAAGACAGCGCCGACTCCGTTTAAATCAAGAAACAGTACAATCGGACTCATTGTGTATATCTTGGCCTTTCTTTTGATACTGATACTGGGTATCTATCTGATACGAAAAAACAAACGTTCGGGTATGATGATGTTCTTTGGATTGGTCGTCGGCTTGGGTATATTGACAAGCGGAGGCGGTGCCAAGGCGGATACTTTTTTTGAAATATTCTATCTTCCGGAAGGTCATGAATATGCTGGCGTAGATCATTATGTCGTTGCTACTTTTACAGCAAACCTAGATAAAAGTATTTATACTCCTTCTGAAACTATCGTGGCTTCAGGGAGATATGTCTCCACGTTGTGTGCAAACGGAGTTATATTAGCTGATGTAGCCGAATATTCTCCGATTATCACACTGGACGCAACGATTAATGGTCAGACAAAGTCCGTCTTAGATAAATCAGAAAATTTTACCGCACAAAACGTTTCTGGAGTATATAATGCTCAATTTATCGGTCATGATGCGGGAGTTCAAATATATCAACCGGAGCGTCTTAAAATGGGCGGTACAGCCTCCATTCCGTATATCGTGTTTAATTTGGTGCAAAACGGCGTATGCGGTTCGGCGAATGGAAAGATA
>Ga0172379_10011578_pt1 | contig 10476 bp, 12 predicted proteins | sample GrowelOW334metaG_FD_119756 | JGI IMG/M metagenome (GOLD analysis project Ga0172379, IMG submission 119756) | Groundwater microbial communities from an aquifer near a municipal landfill in Southern Ontario, Canada - Groundwater well OW334 metaG | ecosystem: Environmental > Aquatic > Deep...
CCCGCTGATTTCAAAACGGGTACAGAGTTCCTGCCGGGAATACAGACGTTCTCCCAGCGGGAAATGTCCGTTTTTAATTTCCCCGGCAATCTCTTCGGCAATCTTCAAATATAAGCTTTTCATACGAGTTGTTCCCTTGATATGTACAAGTATACAACTATTTTGCGTCTTGTCAATACCCGGATGGAATTAATTTATAAAAATCCCGCCTCCGGAGTAATGGCGCAGTCTTTTCCTTGCGGGAATTTATTTGAATGAAAAACCATAGTTGTTTGGAATTGGTTCCGGCAGGGGATATTTTAATTCGAGAGGCGTAAATGCAATCCGGAAGGATTAAGGGATGAACCAGTCATCAGCGTCCGACTGGTGTGGAGCCAGTTTTATCAATAAGAAACTTTTGCCGATTAAGTAGGGCGGCTCTTTAGACCGCCACATTGCCGGGCTTCCTTCGACAAGCTCAGGACAGGGAGGCCCAACATGCTTTCAAGGCAAGTTTCAAAGAGTTGTCAGAAGATAACGGCAGAGATATTTCAGGATTTGAGACTGATCGCTGGTGACTGGTGGCTTCTGTTTTTAAGAATAAGGTTTTCTTATGCAGATAAAGGTTGAACATAAAGACGGTGACAGGCTTCTTTTCAATGCGGATTTCGCAAAAATCCTTGAAGCCAACGGCATAAACTCCTTTGAAGATCTTTGGAACATGCCGGGTGAAGCTGTCAAAAATGTACTCAGGGAGCGTGGCACTGAGAGGGTGTTTCTCAAATCGCCGGAAGGTTCGGCTCCGGCAGAGGCATACATAAAGCGCTACAGGCCTGAACCTTTCATGAGCCGCCTGAAAAACGTCCTTTCATTGAGACCCGTCCGTTTTCCCGGCGCCATGAACGAGTGGGAGGCTGTTATTGCGTTTCACCGGAGGAATCTGCCGACCATGCAGCCTCTCGCCTGCGGCGCAGCGGGCGGCGATTCCTGTATCCTCACACTGGGCATAACGGATTATGTCAGGGCTTCCGAGCTTTTTGCGAAATTCGCAAAGGGGGAAAGGGAGCGCAGGAGGAAACTCATAAGGAGAATAGCCGAACTTGCGGCGGGAATGCATCTGGCGAAAATGGCGCATCAGGATTTTTATCTCGTCCACATTTTTGTCAAGGAAAAAGAGGATGACAGCGTTTTCCTGATAGATCTTCAGAGGGTTATTTTCGAGGAATCCTTTTCAGAACGCTGGCGCGTCAAGGATCTCGCCCAGCTTCTTTTTTCGGCCGATAAGCTTGTCGGCAGAACCGATATCCTTTATTTCTGGAGGATTTACACCGATATGGCCGGCGGAGAGCTGTATCGGGACGGTTCGCTGGTGAATAAGATTTCCAGGAAGGCGGCAAGGATCAGAAGACATGTGAGCTGATCTGAAAAAACGATGCCTGCCTTGCCAGTATGGGAAAATGTATACTCCGCACGGGTGGAAATTCAGCTTTTTGTTGCGAATATTTTGAGGATTGGTTTGCATTCGGAGAGGCTTTCGATGCCAGGGTATCGGAAGCCCCCGATGAATGCGAATCCAAACTCGAAAGATCGCAACCGCACAGCGGCGAGCATTTTGTGTCCGTATTTTTCCGATCCCCCTTCGGACGATATTCATATCGCCCGTCAGTCGGATCGAAAAAATCCAATCCGCAGTCTGGCTCGCAAAAAAGCTAAATTTTCATCCGTGCGGAGTATATCTCAGTTGCCAATATGTTTCCGGTTAGCTGAAGGGAGGTATCAAATGAGTCAGCTTGTTTGCCGCGGCTGCGGCTCTGTCGTAGACACAATGGGCATTGAGCCTTTCACCCCCTGCACCTGTTCCGGCTGCGGGACAGAACTGAACATTCCACTTGAAATGGATTATCTGACGCTTGAGAGACCGCTTTACGAAAAAAGCATGTTCAAGGTGTACGAGGGCTTTGACAAGGAGCAGAACATGAGTTCGACGATTTTCATCCTCTGCAAGGACAATCCCGAATTCAAGCGGTTCCATGAAATTGCCATGGAGGAAGCCGCCTGCCTCGCCACGCTTCGACATCCGAACATATGCCCGGTAATGAATTTCGGTGAAATTGACGGGAACTTTTTTGTGACAGAACCCCGGATGGACGGATATGCCCTTTCCGATTACTCGCCGGAAACCCAGGGGCTTCTGGACGTTGGCAAGGTGGTTGACGTACTTCAGGCCGTGGCGTTCGGGCTCGCGGTCGCCCATCACAAGGAATTTGTCCACCATGATTTATGCCCCGAAAACATTCATATTGACGCGAGGGGGAGTGTAAGGGCTAAAAACTTTTTCATATCCCGTTTCACATACGAGTATCTTCAGAACAAGGAGGATATCGCATCTTCGGTTTCCCCTTATTTCATAAGTCCGGAAAAAGCGGAGAGCCGTGTGGAGGACAAGCGCGGCGACGTTTTCAGCTTCGGAGTTCTTTTCTATTACATGCTCACGGGGAAATATCCGTTTTCAGGAAAGAGCGAAATGGAGACGGTTTATTCCAGAATCAAAAGGAGGAAGCCGCCCCAGGTATTCAGCGCTGAAAAGCCCATGATTCTCACGTCCGGGACTGTTGATTATATCGCCCCTGCGGCTCCTGCAAGCTTCAGGAAGGATGTCCCCGTGGAAATAAGCGCCGCTGTTTTGGACATGCTTTCGTACCATCCGGTGCAGAGACCCAAATTCACCGAAATCCTCAATACGATAAATCTTTACAGGGCCAAGGAAGACAGGGAAAAGGTGTTCCACTCGGCGCAGATGGAGATGGTAAGGGAGACCGTAACCACAAGGACCAAGGCGATTCCGATCATGAAAAACCTCTCCGGCGAAATCGACTTGAAGAAGGAAAGAAGGAATTTATTCAGTATTTAGCGGGCCCTTAGAGGTTTCCCGGAATGACATTTTCCTAAATCCGGGCGGCAACTGTTTTAGCCGTTTCCTGTGCGTTCGCGATCCTCTGCTTCTGCAGTTCCTTTCCCATGTCCATCGGTTCCGCTTTAACGAAGACCATGTCGGTAATCCCGACAAATCCGAAAACGAAACGCAGGTATGGCTCCTGGAAATCCGCCTTTCCTGCATCTGCGGAAAGATATTCGCCGCCACGGCTTGAAATCACCACCATCTTCTTGTTTTTCACCATGCCTTCCACCCCGTTGGAGGTGTAGCGGAAAAGGTATTTCGGCTGGATTATGATGTCAATGTAGTGTTTCAAGGTGTATGGAATGCCGAAATTCCACATGGGCGTGCTGATGAGATATGCGTCGGACGTCATGAAACGTTCAATATGGGAAATGATATCCTGCCACGATTCTTTCATATCGCCGTAGAGATCCTTTCCTTCGAGCAGAACATACTTGCCGTCAACTCTCTTCACCGTCAGGGATGGAAGTTTTTCCTTTGTGAGGTCAAGCTCATCAACCGTCCAGTCCGCGTGCTTTTCCCTGAACGTGTCCAGGAAGACATTTGATACGCAGAGGGTGCGTGACTCTTCCCCACGCGGGGTGGCGATGATATGCAGGAGCTTTTTCATTGCAGTCTCCTTTCTGTTAGAACATCACAACACGTTATGAACGGTAATCTACATGAGGTACTGGCAAATTGCCAATTATTATGCGGAGCCTGTAATCCGCCATTTATGAAATTGGCGCTGTCTGCCGACAGACGGATACAATTTCAATCAGCCAGATATGGGCCGAGTGCGGCTTCCATCGCCATCAGTGAATACGCGGTGACAAGTTCGGGAATGCTCTCCATCCAGCGTCCGTGTTTGTCGTTGTACCATTCGCCTTTGCCTTTCTGGAGTTCAAGAAGTTTTTTAATCATGTCGGCACGCCACTGGTATTTTTTACCGTCCGGGGTGACAATGATCTCATCTCCGAGAACTGCATGCGCTTTTGCGAATGTGATGAGATAGTAGTAATGACCTTCCGCCCCCATTCCCGGGTTCTGGTCGAGGGTGTAGTTTTTGCCCGCCCATTCAACTGCGGCTTTGACTCTCGGATCGTCCTTTTTAAGCTTCGCATAGATCATGCTTTTGAGTCCCGCGTAGGTCATGCTCCCATAAGAACGCAGGCCTTTCTGTTCGAATTTCTCGTCGGCCTTGCTTTCATCCGGCTTATATACAAAACCTCCGTAGTTCGGATCATTCTTGTCTTTTACAACCCAGACCTGGTCATTGGATTCGGGAACATGCTGCAGGCGGTTGAGGAACATTACGGCGTTTCCCCATGCGAGGTCGGCTTTTTTCGCGTCTTCGGGACTTTTCGCCTTGGGCTCCTTGTCGAGGTATTCCGTCAGATAAAGCGCCTCAAGAGCCCACTGTGTGTTCGAAAGGTCAGGAGTCCCGGCCCCGGCTTTTCCATAACCTATTCCGCCGTACGACGGATTGTCTTTTTTTGTCGGATTGTCCTTGTTGTCCTCGTCCAGCTGTGAATCAATCAGGAATTTTCTTGCATTACGGAGGATATGTTCGTCCTCCGGCCTGTTGATCACCGCCAGTGTGGCAAGGCAAATCGCGGTTGTGTAGTTCGGATACTCCTTTTCAACGTCGGCCATCCAGATCGAACCGTCCCTCTGTACGAACTTCAACATGAACTGTCTTCCTTTTTCAACGGAGTCCTGTCTGATTTGCGGGTTGAGTTTGGAATGGCTGTTAAGGAGGGACATGGTTATAAGGCCTGTTATTGCCGGATGATGAAGCCATGAACCGTCTTCCATCTGGTGGTCGGTCAGGTAGTTGACAGCTCTCTGAATTGAAGCCGTGGCCTCGCGGAGAAGGGATTCGTCAATTTTAGGAAGTGTGTTTGTCACCGGTTTCTCATCAGCGCCAAGGCTTGAAAAAGAGAGAATCAAAGCAAGTGAAACGGCAAAAGTCAGGGCAGAATTTCTTAACTTGTTCATAATGCAAACCTCATTTCGTTAGTCTCATAATAGTTGAATTTTGTGTTATAAGTCCAGAAACCGGACGTATCTCTCCACAATATAGTGTCAGAAGAAAACTTTGATGCTTTTACACACTGATATTCTGACACTTTTGTTCCGGCTATGCCGGTTTGGGTCAATAACAATTTATGACTGCGATGACTTCGAGCGGTTCGGTGCCGACGGATTTTATGGAGTGTCCGGCTCCGTTGCCGGTGAGGATTGTGTCGCCCGGACGGAGTTTTTCAATTTTCCCGTCGTCCTCGGCCTCGGCAATTCCCCTGACGATTATGTAAACCTCTTCCTCGTTGTCATGGTTGTGGAAGCCGATGCTGTCACCGGGTGCAAGCGTAAGTTTCGCGCAAAGTCTGGTTTTGGCTTTCAATTCGACACCGGGTTCCCAGAGATGCTCGATCTTCACTTTTCCGTTCCCGCCGCGCATTTTTTCGCGAAACTCGCATTTAAATTCCCCAGATCTTCTTATCATTTATCACCCTTTCATAAAATATTTTAAACTCAAAGGAACCGGTATTTAAAACTACACAGGCAAGATGCCTGTGCCACATTATTTTTTCCTGCGGAAAAAAGAGACTATGTCCATTATTCTCTGCGCCGGGTAGCGGAGTTCAATCGCCTTCACCGGACACGCTTCGATGCAACACATGCAAAGTATGCATTTGCCTGAATCAACCGAATACCTTCCTGATGAAAACTCAACCGCCTTCTGGCTGCACACCTTGAAACATTTTCCGCATTTGACGCATGTGTCCTGTTTTATCCTGGGTCTGCACCTGAGGAGCATTGTGAGGATCTTGAAGGCAGGTTCGGGAAAGCGGTGCAGGGTGTCGGAGATGGATCTTTTCGCCTTCATGTTTTTCATTTTCTCCCAGCCGTCGCCATTCTTTTCAATCAGTTCCGGGCTGGCTGTTCCAAACCCCAGCGATTCGGCTTTCACAAGGATTGGAATCTCCCGGGCCGTGTAACCGTAGACGGCACACGCGCAGGAGTCAACCGCAACCGCGTCCGCTCCCGCGAAAATGAGCCCTGACTTGAAAGGGAATCCGGCTGCGGGGCCGTCTCCCGCCATTGATTCGACTGCGTCCATGATCACGAAGTCCGGTCTGACGATCCCGTAGACAGACGCAAGGAAATCCGCCATTTTCCTGGGGGAGGGGCATTTCCCGTGAAATCCGCTTTTCGCCTCTCCGACCACAAGTCCGTAGGAGTTTTTCACTGCACCGGTCATCTTTGTGAGAAGATGTGTTTTGAGTTTCGGAAGGGAAATGAAGACATCGAAGGAGCCGAGTTCCTTCAGTACCGGCACATTGCCGTAGCCGGGAACTTCCTTCCTGACAAAATCCCCGACCGGGATGAGTTCCACCTTTTCCTCGTCCGCAATTTTCCTCATACCTGTTTTCTCCCAGAGCTCATCCCAGGGATAATTCCCGGCGGGACTGTCGGCGACAGTTATTTTATCAACGCCTTTCCTGCGAAGTTCGCGGATTACGGCGCGCACCAGTTCGGGATGGGTCGTGACACATTGCTCCGGTGTCCGTGCGCTCAGGAGATTAGGTTTCAACAGGACGTTCGCCCCGGGTTTTAATTTCGCCGGCCATCCGCCCGCAAGTTCTACGGCAAGCCTTATTTTCGCTTCCAGAAGAGGAAGACCGTATGATTCGCAAATAACTGCTGAAACTGTTGTATTCATAATGATTTGGTGGCACAGACATTCCTGTCTGTGATCTTTTTCCTGTTTAAAATCTAAAATACGGTCACAGACAGGAATGTCTGTGCTACTCTGGAATCCCGCTTGAGATTCCAATTAAAAACTATATAATATTAACCTGTTTTTGATTTTAAGAAATATAATATAAGCATGAAAGGTTGTTTTATGCCTGAAAAATTTGATATCTGTGTGATTGGAGCCGGCCCCGGCGGCTATGTTTCAGCGATTCGTGCAGCCCACAACGGTGCGAAAGTCGCAATTGTCGAAAAAGAACATATGGGCGGAACCTGTCTTAACTGGGGTTGCATCCCCACCAAAACCCTGATTGCCTCAACCGAAGTTCTGAGCAAGGCGAAGAAGGCTTCCGATTTCGGAATTAGAATTAAAGGAGAGATCGTTCCCGACTGGCCGGCGATGCTAGGCAGGAAAGATTCCGTTGTCGAAAAACTCCGTGGCGGGATTGTAGGACTTCTGAAGAACGCCGGAGTCGCGGTTTTCACCGGAGACGCCTCTTTCATTGACAGAAAAAGCATTGCCGTTGAGGCAAATGACGGCAAAAGGGAAAAGGTGTCTGCGGAGAAATTCATCATCGCAAGCGGTTCCGAACCTGCAATGCCCGGATTCATACCGAAGTCAAAACGCATAATCACATCCACGGAGCTTCTTTCAATAAAGGAAATTCCCGGCTCCCTGCTTGTACTCGGCGGCGGTGTGATCGGCTGCGAGTTCGCATGTCTTTTCGCCGAACTCGGAACCAGGGTGACAGTTGTCGAGATGATGCCGAACATTCTCCCTCTCCAGGACAAGGAGCTTTCCAGGGTTCTGGCAAGGGAGATGAAAGCGCATGGAATCGAAATTTTCACAGGCGCGCCTCTCGAAAAGATCGCGGCGGATGCCAAGTCCGTCAGCGGAACCGTGGGCGACGAGAAGCTTTCCGCGGACTACATGCTTGTGTCAATCGGGAGGGTTCCGGTCAGCAAGCCACTGAATCTCAAGGCGGCCGGAGTCGTTGCGAACGAAAAGGGCTGGATTCCTGTGGATTCCAAATGCAGGACAAGCGTACCGAATATTTACGCGATAGGCGACGTTACAGGGCGTGTGCAGCTTGCGCATTTCGCAAGCGCGATGGGTTTCTGTGCGGCCGACAACGCCTGCGGAATCCGCAATGAAATCAGCGACGATCTCGTGCCCGGCTGTATTTTCACCTGCCCTGAAATCGGGACTGTCGGACTGAGCGAAGAGCAGTGCAAGGAAAAGAACATTCAGTATAATGTGGGGAAATTCCCGTTTGCGGCGCTTGGAAAGGCTATGGCGATAAATGAGACTTCCGGGTTCTGCAAGATAATTTCATCTGTTGAAACAGATCAGGTGCTTGGCGTACATATTGTCGGGCCGCATGCAACGGATTTGATTTCCGAGGCGGTTACCGCAATGAGTCTTGAAGTCACTGCAAAAGCGCTTGGAAAGGCGATTCATGCCCATCCGACCCTTGGCGAGGCCATGATGGAGGCGGCACATGCTGTTCACGGGGAATCAGTCCATATGGCGGCGCCAAGGAGGCATAAGTGAACCGTGGTTTTTCAACGGTATTCCGGCAAATTGATTGTTTGACAATCCACATGAGGCGGATTATTAAACAATCCATAAACAAAGGAGGTAACACGTGAAGCCCAAATCGAAGAAACGGTTGAAGAAAATATTGCTTGTTTCCTGCGTTTTCATCATGGCCTTGATCACGTTGTTGTATTTATTCCTCGGATATATTGTCAGGAGCGCCGTGGAAACTGTTGTACCCGGAATAACCGGAACTCCGGTAAAAATGGAAAGTTTCAGTTTTTCCATATTCACAGGCAGGGCGAAAATGAAAAATTTTGTGATTGCGAATCCGAAGGGTTTCAACACGGAATACGCTTTCAGGCTCGGGAGCATAGTTGTTGACATCAACATGGACACTTTATTGTCAAGGAAACTTGTGATTGACGAGATAAGGATTGAGGAAACGCAAATCATTTACGAAGTCGGTCTTGGTACAAGCAATCTTGGTGAAATTAAAAGTAACATAGATAAGTTTGTCAAGGGGGACAAGCCGAAGGAAGAGAAGGCGGAAGCTCCGAAAAAAGCCGGCGAGGGGAAGAAAGTCCAGATAAATAACTTCTATTTCAACGGTGCAGGTGTTTCACTCAGCGCAGTTCTTCTTCAGGGCGGAAAAACAACAATGCCCATCCCGGACATACATCTTAAAGACATAGGTAAAGAGGAGAAGGGCGCTTCAATCGGGGAAGTCGCCGATGAAATCTTTACGTCCATCTACTCTTCCATCGGCAAAGTGGCCGGATCGGGCGCAGAGGCGATAAAAGGGATCGGGAATGAAACCTGGAATAAAGTCAAGGGGATTTTCAAGTGATATCCGGACATCCGGTATCCAATGATGAAGGACACGGATATTGGAAATTCCTTAACTTGACGGGAATGTGTCCGGACGGGGCATGTTAATATTTTGAATTCACTTTAATCTGATGTATTTTAAACTGGAAAATGACAAGAGGGAAAATTTCATGTCGCGTCTTGCAATTACCAGAGTCCTGATGATTCCAGTTGCAGTTTTAATGATTGCGGGTTGTGTTTTCACAAAAGAAAGATTCACACCTGTCAGATATTATGATATAGGCAACCCAGAGGCGGTGAAATCGCCGATATGCCTGAAAGTCGGCTCCTTCGCCGTAACAGGTCCCTATAGGCAGGAGATGATTTACAGGACGGAGAAAAACGAGCTGTTAAGGGATCAGTACAACAAATGGGCCCTTACTCCCGACATACTCCTGAGACGCTATCTTAAGATGTCTTACCCCGGGGAAACTTCAAGGGAATCCGGGGTTGCAATTACCGGGAACATCCTCGCTTTCGAGGCCGACATTCTGAAAAAAGAGGTTCTTTTCACTGTGGAGTACAGGATAACGGCTCAGGCGAATCCAAATGCTGCGGCCCTGGAGAAAACCTCAGCATTCAGGGCGAAGCTTGATGATACGTCCCCTGAAGCTTTTGCCCGGGCCATGTCGCACGCAGTTTCTGATTTCACCGAAAGCCTGTCTTCTGATTTCAAAAAAATATCTAACAAGTAAAATAACTGGAGCTTAAAATGAAACTGAAGAAGATTCTTTCTGAAAAAGTTAAAAATCATGGAGTCTGCTCGTTAAGGGCGACGGCGACCATTAAAGAGGCGGCTGAGAAGCTGGCCGAGAACAATGTAGGCTGTCTTCTGGTGACCGATCCTGGAAATCCGGAAAGATACGTCGGGATCATAGCCCAGACGGACATAATAAAAAAATGTGCGGCCGATGACAATTTCCGTGAACTTAAAGTTCAGGAAATCATGGTTAAAGACATGATAGTGGCAACCGGAGAAGATGAGGTTGAATATATCGTGAAGGTAATGAACAGGCATAAGATCCATCACATTCCGGTGATAGAAAAAGGAAAGATCTGCGGGATTATTTCCATAACCGACATAATCGGATCGCTGCACGAGGAAGATGAAATCAAGATTCACTACCTCAGCGACTACATGGGCGGAACTTACGGAAGCAACGTGTTCTAAGGCGAGCTGTGGTTATTTTAACGACTTACCCCTTCCTGAAAACGAGGAAATGAAACTCCGGAAAATAGAAACGCTGATTGCCGAAAGACGGATACGCAGAAGAGTCGCCGAGCTTGGCAGGGAAATATCCGCTTATTACGGGGAAAAACATCTTACAGTCATTTTTGTTTCCAGCGGGGCGGTTGTTTTTGCGGCGGATCTGATCAGGAATATAAA
>Ga0172379_10011579_pt1 | contig 10475 bp, 9 predicted proteins | sample GrowelOW334metaG_FD_119756 | JGI IMG/M metagenome (GOLD analysis project Ga0172379, IMG submission 119756) | Groundwater microbial communities from an aquifer near a municipal landfill in Southern Ontario, Canada - Groundwater well OW334 metaG | ecosystem: Environmental > Aquatic > Deep...
AATGCCACCACCGAGTCGCTTGATACCGAGCTAAAAAAAGCCACCGAGATCATGCAAAAACACGCCGAAGCTCTTTACAAGGCCGCGGCAGATGGTCAAAAAGGTGAAGCGCCCAAAACGGAAGAAAAATCTGAAGACACCGGTGACAAAACCAAAGCCGAAGAAGGCGAAGTAGTAAATTAATGACCACCACAAGAGACTATTACGATATTCTTGGCGTCAAAAAAACTGCCACTGCCGCAGAGCTAAAATCTGCCTACCGCAAGCTGGCTCTCCAGTGGCATCCGGACAAAAATAAATCCAAAGAGGCCGAAGAAAAATTCAAAGAAATCAATCAAGCCTACGAGGTTCTGTCCGATGCCACCAAACGAGCCAAATACGACCAATTCGGTCATGCCGCCTTTGGCGGTGGTGCCGGATACAATCCTTTTGGCCAGCAAGCCTCGGGCAATCCCTTTGGTGGTTTTTACTCCGCCGGTGGCAATATCAATCTTGAAGACCTTTTTGGTGGCGGTGGAGGGTTTTCCGACCCCTTTGATATTTTCTCAAGTTTCTTTGGTGGCAGCTCTTACGGCGGTCAGCGTCGTCAAGCCAAACCTCACTACACTCTCAAAGTTTCTTTTATGGACGCCGTCAAAGGAACCAGCAAAACCATCGTTCATCAGGGAAAGCAACACGAAGTCAACGTCCCCGCCGGCACAGACAACGGTACTCGTATCAGATACAACGATTTTGATGTTAGTTTTGATGTGGGAACAGACAAAAATTTCAAACGCGAAGGCTACGATGTCATCGTCAATCACGAAATACCCTTTACTCTAGCCATCTTGGGCGGTGATACGCAAGTTCCTACCCTCGAAGGAGATCTCAAAGTAAAAGTCCGCCCAGGTACCCAACCCGAAACCGTTCTTCGCCTCACCGGCAAAGGTGTCAAACACCTCCAATCCAACAAACACGGCGACTTTTATATCCGTTTTGTGATAAAACTCCCCACTCGTCTCTCCGCCAAGCAAAAAGACCTTCTCAACAAATTCGAAGAGGTTTAGCCTTTTTCTCTTGGTATAATCTATAGGTTTTCTATCGTTCCTTAAATATTTTGTCAAAACCCCAAAACTTTCTTCAGGAGGATGAGTGGATCAACCCCCAACCCCTTGGTGTTCGGTTTTTTTTACCACCCCCGATATTCCCAGACCCGATAACACTCTCGGAATCGAGGGAAACTTAATTACGCTCTTTAACGAGGCAAAAACATCCATTGATGTCGCGGTGTTTGAATTTAATCTCGAAAACGTCGCCCAAGCGCTCATCTGCGCCCATAATCGCGGAGTCACCGTCCGAGTGGTGTACGATAGCCAATTTGCGGGCGAAGGCCAACAAATAGCCGAGATCATCGCGACCGGAATCCCCGCAGTCGGTGACAATCGGTCGGCTTTTATGCACAACAAATTCTTTATCATCGACCGTAAGATTGTCTGGACCGGCTCATTTAATATCACCAAGAACGCCTCGGAAAGAAACAACGAAAACGCCACAATAATCTACGATGCGTTTCTTGCAAAAAACTACTCCTTGGAGTTTGAAGAGATGTTTGCCGGCAGATTTGGTAGATCGTCTCCGGTAAACACCGTCGACTCTCTCACAGTTCAAGGAGTCCGGGTTGAGAACTACTTTGCCCCGGAAAAAGAGGTCATGATTCACATTAGTAAACTGGTAAAGCAAGCCACTCGGTACGTCCATTTTCTGGCTTTTTCCTTCACGAGTCGTGGTCTGTCTACGGCACTCAAAGAGGGCATGCGGCGGGGGGTAGAAGTTGCCGGGGTTTTTGAATCTCGAGGTACGGATCATCCCTCGTCAGAGTACAGAAGTTTGCGCGAGGCCGGTGCCGAGGTACTAAGAGACAAAAATCCGGGCACCATGCACCACAAGGTCATCGTTATCGACGGCCAGGTTGTGATCTTTGGCTCGTATAATTTCAGCGACAACGCCGAAAAGACCAATGACGAGAACATTCTCATCATCTTCAATCCAGCCATAGCCGCACGATACGAGGCCGAATTCCAACGGATTCGTGACCTAGCCAGAAGTCAATGGCGAAAGAAAAAAACCACCAAGCGGAGCTAACCCTCCGCTTTTTTGTGCTATAATTAGCCGAGTTAGTAGATTTTATGGCGGGCCTGAGGTTCGCCGTTTTGTTAATAATCTAAAATAATATAAAAATGGATAATCAAACCCTGACCGCTCGCACCGAGTTTGCCGCCGCCATCAACCAAATCTGCTCCGAGCGGGGTATCCCGGTACAGATCGTTCTCGATGCCATAAATGCCGCTCTTGTCACCTCTTTCAAAAAAGATTTTCCCGAACAAGCCCTAAAACTTGAAGAAGAAGAGGGAAAAGTGATCACTGCCGAAGTCGATCAAGACAATGGTGCTTTTCGTGTGTTCGTCGGTGAAGAAGGTGCCACCAAAAAAGAACGCAAAGAAATTACCCCTCCCGGGTTCGGTCGTATTGCCGCTCAAGCCGCCAAACAAGTAATTATGCAAACCATCCGTGAAGCGGAACGCGACGCCGTTTTGGCCGACTACGCCACACATATCGGCGAAGTCATGACCGGTATGGTTCAGCGAATGGAAGGCAGAAACGTAATCATCGATCTCGGCCGTGGTCTCGGCGTTATGCCTCCGGAAGAACAAGTCAAAAACGAATTCTATCGTCTCAACTCTCGCATCTCCGTCTATCTCAAAGAAATTGTTGAGGGTCTCAAAGGCCGCCAAATTATCGTTTCCCGCACCGACCCCAAGCTTCTCGAAGGTCTTTTTGCTCGTGAAGTTCCCGAGGTCAGCGCCGGTTCGGTGGTAATAAGAGGTATTGCTCGTGAGGCCGGTAGTCGTTCCAAGGTGGCCGTTGAATCCACTCAGCCCGGAGTAGATCCTGTCGGTTCTTGCGTTGGTCAAAAAGGTGTTCGGGTTCAGGCCGTCATAAACGAGTTAAACAACGAAAAAATCGATATTATCCAGTACTCGGATGATAAAGAAAAATTTATCAAATCGGCCCTCTCTCCTGCCGAAGGTCTCAATATAAAATTTGACTCCGACACGGGCGAAACCACGGTTACAGTACCCTCAGACCAGCTCTCTCTCGCTATTGGCCGTGGAGGTCAAAACGTAAAGCTGGCTGCCAAACTCAGCAATACCAAGCTGAGAATAGTCGCCGAACAAGCCGCTCCGGAAACCGCCATTGTAGCCACAGGTGAAGAAGAATTCGAAATTGATCAGCTCGGTCTTGATACCAAAACCCGCAATCTTTTGGTAGAGGCCAATCTCACCCAGATCGAAGATCTATCCGGTCAGCTAGAGGGCGTCAAAGGCATAGGCCCCAAAACCCTTGAAAAGATCAAATCCCAACTAGCCGCTTTCAAAGCTCCTTGAGGTAATAAAAATTAACTCTATAAAATATGGCTTCTTCGCGCAGTACACGGCCGCCGGTCGTGACCATTCTTGGACATGTAGATCATGGCAAAACCTCACTCCTTGATCGTATTCGTCATGCCAGCGTTGCCGCCGGAGAAATTGGTGGTATCACCCAGGCAATTGGAGCGTATCAAATCGAACATCAAGGTAGAAAAATCACCTTCATCGACACTCCCGGCCACGCCGCCTTCTCTGCCATGAGAGCCCGCGGTGGCCACGCCGCCGATGTGGCTATTCTCATCGTGGCCGCCGACGACTCCGTCATGCCCCAAACCAGAGAGAGTATCGAACACATCAAACAAGCCGGCATTCCCTTTGTTGTCGCCTTAAACAAGATCGATCTCCCCGATGCCAACCCGGAAAAAATCAAGGCCGATCTGGCCGGTTCCGGCGTCTACGTGGAAGGCTTCGGCGGCAATGTTCCTCTGGTGCAAATATCAGCCAAAACCGGGCAAGGTATAGATGATTTACTGGAAGTGGTTTTGCTTCTTTCGGATATGGAAGAACTTGTTGACAACTCGGACGTCAAGCCGGCCACGGCCTTAGTCATTGAATCATCCCTTCATTCCCAAAAAGGCCCCTTGGCCACTCTTCTGGTCAAGCAAGGTACCTATCACAAAAACGATAGTCTTTTTGATGGTTCGGAAAATTATGGCAAGATCCGTTCCATGGTAGACTTCGCCGGAGTTTCCCTCGATCAGGCTACTCCCTCAACTCCGATACAGATAATTGGTTTCAGTCAGGTTCCCAGTGTCGGAGATATTATTACTTCATCGCCATTAAAAGAGGAAATCTCTGACACTTCCAAAGCCCAGTCGGATGTGGTCAGCGTAGACAAACCCAATATCGTTCTCAAGGCCGATGTCGGTGGTTCTTTGGAGGCTATCATGGCCTCGATCAAAGACGAAGTCAACATTCTTCATTCCTCGGTAGGTTTTGTTTCCGAAACCGATGTCCAAAACGCTCTTTCGGGAAAAGCCGAAATTATTGGCTTCAATACCAAGATCCCCTCATCTGTTGCCAAGTTGGCCGAAGTTGAACACGTCAAATTTTCCAATTTTCGTATCATTTACCAACTCTTTGATTATTTAAAGGAATTAAAAGAGAAGAAAGACGAATCCAGAGAAATTCTTCCGGTAGAAACCGGTCAGGCCAAGGTTCTCAAAGTATTCAATTTTGGCGGAACTATCGTTTATGGTTGTATTGCCACTTCGGGAAAAATCCGCAAAGGTGATCTGGTCGGCAAATCCGTAGTCACCTCACTCAAGGCCGGCAAAGAAGATCTTGAAGATGTCAAAAAAGATCAGGAATTCGGTGTGGTTTTAAGTCCTCTCGTGGACTTCAAACCCGGTGATATAATCATTTTCCAAAGCCTGGAATCTAAAATATGAACGACCAAAACCAATATGCCACTGCCCAAAAACTCCTGAGTGAATCTCAAAAAATCTTGGTTTTACTCCCACCCGAGCCCTCCGAAGACCAGGCAATTGCGGCGCTTGCTCTTCATCAATCTCTGGAAAACTCCAAAAAACAATCTCAAATCGGTTGCAGTACTTCGGTAAGTGTTAATCAGCAAATAGTAGGTGCAGAGAAAATCTCCGATACGGTCGGCAGTCGCAATCTGATTATCTCTTTTGATTATCACGAGGATTATCTTGATAAAGTTGACTACGATGTCCGCGACGATGGCAAGTTTTATCTTGTAGTCAAACCCAAAGACAACGCTCCTATCCCCGATGTTTCCTGTGCCAAGTTTTCTTACTCCGGCGCCCAAGCCGATCTGGTCGTAGTTTTTGGTATCAACTCATTGGAAGAGTTGGGCAAAATCTACTCAGAGGAAAAAACTTTTCTTGACGAAGCCAAGGTGCTCAGCCTTAATACCAACCCCAGACCCTCCTCATTTACCGAACTCCAGCTCCATGCTCCCATAGCCTCATACTCCGAAATGATTTCTGTTTTGCTGGAAAAGTCCGGTCTAGCTCCGGACGCAGTAGCCGCCGGCAACCTTATTTTTGGCCTCTACGAAGCTACCCAAAACCTGACGAGCAAGCTCACTGCCGACACCTTTGCCTGCCTCTCTTTCCTGATGCGTTCAGGCGGCCAGTTACCCGGCTCTAGTCGTCTGCCCAGGTTTACCCAAGCCCCCTTCTTTGAGCCCTCTCCGTCACCCTTACTGCCTCCGCAGGCCGATGCTCTCCCGGTACCCTCGGACTGGAAAAAACCCAAGATCTTCCGAGTCGGTGAGACACCTTCTCTAGGCTAATTATTTCAAGCTCCCACAGGCTTATTGCCCTCCTCAATATTATCTGTTACAATACAGCCTTGAATATGGCACTCAAATCAGACACCAAACTAACCATCATCAAAAAGTTCGCCGCCAGTGACAAAGACACCGGCTCTCCTCGCGTCCAAATCGCCCTTCTCACCTCACAGATCGAGGAGCTCACCAATCATCTTAAAGTTCACAAAAAAGACAACCACTCACGTCGTGGTCTTTTGAAGATCATTTCCAAGAGACGCCGCCTTCTCAACTATCTTGGAAAATCCAATTCATCCGATTATCTTGAAGTTACCAAAACATTAAACATTAACAGTCAGTTGCGCGACTCGGCCAAGTAAGCTTGAGGAGTAAATAGAGTATATCCGCCCTGGATTTTGGAGCGGGGTATTTTCTGTTTTCTTCTCAAGACCCACGAGGGCGCAAAATCGAAAGGAAAAGGCATGACCTATCCCACCACCACCATTGACCTCAATGGTAAACACATTATTATAGAATCGGGCCATTTTGGCGCCCAAAGTTCCGGTTGCGTTACCGTCCGCTGTGGAGACACGGTCGTTTTGGCCGCTGTTACCGCCGGCAAACCTCGCGAAGGTATCGATTATTTTCCTCTCTCCATTGAGTACCAGGAAAAACTCTATGCCGGAGGCGTAATTAGTTCCAGTCGCTTTATCAAGCGTGAAGGCAGACCTTCGGAAAACGAGATCCTCACCGGTCGTCTCATCGACAGATCTCTTCGTCCTCTTTTTGACCAATCGTCAAGAAACGATGTCCAGATAATGGTCTCTCCTCTCTCCATCGACGCCGTCGACGAGCCGGAAATTCTCGCCGTTATCGCCGCCTCGGCCGCTGTTTCTGTTTCCCAATATCCTTGGCTCGGTCCAATTGGAGCCGTTCGTCTTGGTCTCACTCCGGAAGGCGATTTTATCGTCAATCCTACAGCCGAACAAAAAACACTATCACCACTTGATCTGGTTGTTGCCGGTCCCAAGGGTGGCATTGTCATGGTCGAGTCCGGATCAAAAGAAGTTTCCGAAGAAAAAATGATCGCTGGCCTCAAATTTGCTCAAGACTTTGTTGATCAAATTGCAACAGCCATTTCTGATTTCTCCAAGGCCAACGGCAAACAAAAAATCACTCTGACTCCTAAAGAAATCCCCGCAGAGCTGTCCGACATTGTTAAAAAAGAATTGGGAGATCTCAAAGAGATTCTTAAAAACGAAGCCGTCAAAACCGGCACTCAGCTTTCTGAGCTTACCGCCGCCATCGCCTTGGCTCATCCGGAATTCAATCCCAATGACATAAACTCCATCGCCGACAACATGCTTCGTGATCTGGCTCGCCGCCAGATTCTCGACACTTCTATTCGTCCCGATGGTCGCAAAGTCGAAGAAATTCGTTCCATCGATATCGAGGTTGGTCTTCTTCCTCGAACTCATGGATCGGCTTTCTTCCAAAGAGGTCTCACTCACGTCCTCTCTACAGTTACTCTCGCTTCTCCGGCCAGAGAACAACTTATTGATGGCATGAAAGGCGAGTCCACCAAGCGCTACATGCATCACTACAACATGCCCGGCTACGCCTCAGGTGAGGTAGGTCGCCCCGGTACAGGCAGAAGAGAAGTGGGTCATGGCGCCCTGGCCGAAAAAGCCCTGGTTCCGGTACTTCCGAATCAAGAGGAATTCCCCTACGCCATCCGTGTTGTCTCCGAAGTAATGAGCTCAAATGGTTCTACCTCACAAGGCTCGGTTTGTGGCTCTACCCTAGCGCTCATGGACGCCGGTGTTCCGATCAAAAAACCCGTTGCCGGTGTGGCCATGGGTCTTATCACCGAGAAAGACAAATACATTACTCTTACCGATATTTGCGGACTCGAAGATCACCTGGGTGACATGGACTTCAAAGTTGCGGGCACAGCCGACGGTATCACTGCTTTGCAGATGGATGTCAAGGTTACCGGAATCAAGGCCGAAGTTTTGGCCGAAGCCATTGAGCAAGCCAAGCGCGGTCGTCTGTTTATTCTCGACAAAATGGTTAATATCATTGCCTCGCCTCGACCAAATCTGTCTCAATACGCTCCCAAGATCGTCTACACCAAAGTTCCCGAAACTCGGATTGGTGATGTTATCGGTTCAGGCGGCAAGATTATTCGCCAAATTCAGGCTGATTTTGAAGTCGAAGTCAACATCGACGATGACGGTTCTGTCACCGTTGCCGGTATTGATCAAACCAAGGTCGACGCGGCCCGCGCCTATATAGACAGCCTCGTAGCCGAAGCCGAAATCGGTGCCACCTACCAAGGCACAGTCGCTCGTATAGAAGCCTTTGGTACTTTTGTTAATATTCTTCCTGGAAAAGACGGCTTGGTTCACATTTCGCAAATCCAGCCGGAAACATTTAAGTCTCTCAAAGTAGGCGATAAGCTAGAAGTTCGTGTCAGAGACGTAGATGATCTGGGCAGAGTCAATCTCACTACCCTCAAAGAAGGTGAGCGTCCGGTGCCTCCCCAGCCTCGCAGGGAGGGTGATCAGGGTGGCGAACGTCGCTTTCAAGGAGGTGGAAGTAGACCTCCCTTCAAACGCTTCCGCGACAACCGCTAAATTAAATTAGTTTGGAACGAAAACAAGTGCCGGGTCTCCCCCGGCATTTGTTTGTATAATGAATCAATGGACGATCCTGCCAAATCATCGGTTACGGCCGCATCCCGCGATCTCGAGATTCTCAATCAAAAACTGAATTCTGTTGAGCTTCCTCCGGAATTGAAAGAAGATGTCGCAAATCAAATCGCTCGTCTCGAGCGTATGTTTGCTCAAGGTTTTTATTCCGAAGAATTCGAAAAAACCAGTCACTATATCGACTGGCTCATCAAAATCCCCTGGACAAAGAGAGTCGAAAGACCAATTGATCTTACCTCCATCAAAGCCGCCATGGATAAATCGCATTACGGTATGGACTACGTCAAAGAACGCATTCTCGAATACATGTCCGTTCTTAAATTACGATCAGGCAAAAATCTCGGAGTCGCCCGAGCCCCTATCATCTGCCTGGTCGGCTTGGTCGGTACCGGAAAAACCACTTTTGCCTACGCCCTCTCCGAGGCCCTCGGCCGTCCCATTGCTCGTATTCCTTTTGGAGGTCTAGGCTCGGCCCGTGATCTTCGCGGCCAATCTCGTCTCCACATCGAAGCCGAGCCGGGATTTGTAGTTCGTTCGCTCTGTGATGCCGGTGTCAAAAACCCTATCATTCTTCTCGATGAGATCGACCGTGTCACCGAAGAAGCCCGCATGGATATCATGGGTGTTTTGGTCGAGCTTCTCGATCCCAGTCAGAATAGTCATTTTCTAGATCATTTTATTAATTTCCCCGTCGATCTTTCCGAGGTCATGTTTATCGCCACAGCCAACAACACCGGCAATCTAGCCACAGCCGTGCTCGATCGTCTCGAGCCGATTATGATGCCCTCGTACACCGACGATGAAAAAACCCGCATTGCCCAAGACTTTCTTTTCCCCAAGTCTCTCGCCGAAGCCGGTATGGATCAGTCTGTCATCACGATTGACCCGGCCCTCTGGCCTCAAATTATCCGCCCCTTAGGCTACGACGCCGGTATCCGTACTCTTAGCCGCACCATCGATGGTATTGTTCGTAAGGTTGCCCTTCTGATTGTCACCGGCCAGGCACAAACTGCCCACCTTACCCCGGACAACATCAAGACCTTCCTCCCCAAGTGGTAAAGTCGCGATAAGGAAAAAATTTGTTACAATCATATTTATGAATGGTATTGAAAAACTCAGAAAATTTTCACAAAAAGAACCTCACCTCTATGGGGCGATCTTTTCTTTAGCGATTATTGTAATGTATACCTTTTTCATGGTAGGTGACATGGCTATCAAGGGAAAAACGGATTTGAATCCATTGTATGTAGTGCCGTTATTGTTTTTTGGTGCCTATTCTATATACAAACACCTGACTAAATAGCCGGTTTTGTGTTATTTGTGCTATAATAACAACTGAATTTAACTTATATACGTTTGGCTTAGACCTCCCAAATCCCCATTATAGATTTACCAAAAAAAGTACGGATTTCCGGTTTGTGTGTAAAATGTAGATGAGTAATGCCTATTTCTGATATGTGAAATAGGTCTGGCCTATGAGCCAATCACTAATTAAACAAAACATTGTAATGGATACAAACAAAAAACCCAATATATCAACTGTGCCAAAAACAGATAGACCTGTCTTGGCCTACAAACCAACTTCGGAAAAAGTTACCTCACACGGACCAACTCTGAAAATTATTCCCCTTGGAGGTGTCGGTTCGGCCACCAAGAATATGTATGTCTATGAATACGGCAACGATCAGCTCGTGGTCGACTGTGGCATGGGCTTTCCCGAAGATAGCGCTCTTGGAGTTGACTCGGTTATCCCCGATATCAGCTATCTGGAAAAACCAGGCAAGAATCTCCACGGTATCGTCCTTACTCATCCTCACATGGATCACATCGGTGGTCTGCCTTACATATTGCCTCGGCTAAACAAAGTCGAAGTTTTTGGAGGCAAGCTGGCCATCGCCATGGCCGAGACCAAAGTTCGTGAATTTGGCATCACCAATCGCATGACCCCGGTAGAAGGATCGCTCACTCTTGGACCGTTCCAGATTCAGTTTATTCACTCCACTCACTCGGTACCCAACGCCTATCATCTCTACATCAAAACTCCCGCCGGTACCG
>Ga0172379_10011580_pt1 | contig 10474 bp, 9 predicted proteins | sample GrowelOW334metaG_FD_119756 | JGI IMG/M metagenome (GOLD analysis project Ga0172379, IMG submission 119756) | Groundwater microbial communities from an aquifer near a municipal landfill in Southern Ontario, Canada - Groundwater well OW334 metaG | ecosystem: Environmental > Aquatic > Deep...
CAACTCGGATACGCCGCTACCTGTCGTGCGGGCGCTGCCGAGCGTCGTAACGCGGTAGTCGTTCGGTGAATTCATGGATGCAAACTCCGTTCGGGGGGAACTAGGATTAGGACTGTAGTCTAGCTTACAAAGTTGCAGGCGGAACGGCGGATTTCAAGCCCGGCTCGTGTAACCGCCGTATCGCGGCCGGTACACTGGCGTAGTACCAGAGCCGTCCTTCCTGTTTTAGATAGCCGGCATCACGTAAAACCCGTAGAACTGGGCTTTGCGCGCTGCAAATCGCGACAAAAATGCCGGCCTGATTCAATTTATCGATCACGCCCTCCAGAGCGACGAGGCCGGTGACATCGATAGACGGCACCGCGACGAGATCGAGAATGACTGCGCGGACGCGGTCATCATCGATTTTTAGCGCTTCGGTCGCTTGCGCGGCAGCGGCAAAGAACAGCGGGCCGTTGATCGTGTAGTAACGCGCGTAGGCGGGCAGGCCGAGTGGCGCCCGAAGTTGGCCAGCCCCCACCTGGGTAACGTGGGAGACCTGCGCCATTCGGTGCATAAACAGCAACGCTGCGAGCACGACCCCAATCGCGATTGCGATCGTGGCGCTGATGAAAACGGTTATGACCAAGCTGAGCAGCAGAAGAAGCACGTCGGACCGCGGGGCGATTCGGAAAATACGCAGGAATTTTTCACGACCGCTGATGTTCCAGGCGAGCACCAATAGCAAAGCGGCGAGACCGGACATCGGCAACCACGCCAGCAGCGGCGCCAGCAGCAACGCCGCCAGCAGCACAACTAAGGCATGAATCGCTGCCGCCAGTGGCGTGCGGGCACCCGCGCGAATATTGGCGACGGTGCCGGCCTGCGCGCCAGCAGCGGGAATCCCAGCGAACAGCGGCGCGATCAGATTTCCGAGTCCTTGCCCAACCAATTCGGCGTCGGCGTTATGCATGCTACCGGTATTGCGATCCGCCGCCGCTGCGCAGCGCAACGACTGCAGGGCCCCGAGCAGGGCGATTGCGCAAGCCGGGCCGAGTAGGTCGCGCAGCAGCGTGACTGACACCGGCGGGCTAAGGCCATTTGCGCCGAAACGGTGCCAAGGCCATTCAATTCGCGGCAGCGCGATGCCAGCATGTAAACCGCCGTCGAATAAATCGCCGTAGCGGTCTGCGAGCGTGGTAACGGGCCACTGCGGCCAAAAATGCCGGAGCATAAATGCTAAAAAGCCGGTGAAAATCGTGCCGACGAGAAATGCTGGAACTGGCGTTTTAAGTTTGGGCCATAAGCTGACCAGAGCGAGGGTCGCTACCCCGACGGCCAATTCTTGCGCGTGTAGGGACGGTAAGGCGTTCGCTAATGCCTGCATACGAGCAAGGAAATGTTCCGGGAGCGCCGAGACTCGGATACCGAGAAAATCTTGTAATTGCAGGCCGGCGATGACAAGCGCAATTCCGGCATTGAAACCCGCCATTACCGGATACGGTACATAGGCGATCAGCCGCCCCATTCCGCTGTAGCCGAGGGCGACCAACATTACGCCGGCCATCATCGTCGCGATCAGTAAGCCGGCGAGGCCGTGTGCCGCGGCGATGGGATGCAGAATCACCGCGAACGCCGCGGTAGGGCCGGTGATGGTGTAGCGCGACCCGCCCGCGAGCGGTGCGATCAGGCCAGCAATCGCCGCCGCATACAAGCCATGCTGTGGTGCAACACCCGTCGCGATCGCCAGTACCAGCACCACGGGCAACGCAGTGACGCCGACTGATACGCCAGCGCGCAAGTCTTTTAGAAAGTCTTGGTGCCGATACCCGTCACGCAACGCACAACGTAGCGCGGGGGCCCAATCTGGCCAACGGTGTCGGATTCGGGTAAATGACATGCAGCGCTGGCCTCGCTCAGTGGACAATTCGCTTGTGGCGCACGCGCCGCCGTTAGATGATCAGGACGGCGGTTGAGCATGATGAAAACATGGAAGTCCGATTGGAATGTCGACAGTAGCGCACAAAACTCTAACGAAAGAGGGGAGATCCAACATGCAGATCATGGAAATCACCGACGATACTGGATTCGTTGAATTCGGCGAATGGTTACTTCGTGCTGAAAGCGTGCATCGTCAGCTTCGACCGCAGCTGATGGCGGACTACAGCGAACAGATGAATCGCGTCTTTGCTGGCGGCGGGCGGATGATCATTGCTGCGGAAAACGAAACCGTACTCGGACTCGCTGTATGGCGAATTTTGGAAAAGACATTTTCAAGATCTGAAATCTATATCGATGATCTCGTCACCGACGTGCAGTACCGTTCCAACGGGGTCGGTCGGGCGCTGATCAATTGGTGCGAAAACCGAGGCCGGGAGCTTGACTGCACGCAACTGACATTAGATTCGGGTACGCCCCGGCATCAGGCGCATAAATTCTATTTTCGGGAAGGGTTTGTCGTGACCTCGTTTCATTTCGGCAAGTCCCTATAAATTCTAGTTGCGAAGCTTCTCGAAAAACACACCTAAACACGCGCAAGTAGGTGGGTAAATTCCTTACGCTTGCTTATGGGCATGTATTCTGAAGTTATCAGTATTTCCGCGGCACAAAAACGGTGCCCTGAGCGTAGGTCTACGCGATGTCAGGCGCCGCAAAGGCAGTCAGCCGCCATGTCAGAAAAGCCCGCTGCGACGTGCGTAAGCTGCCGCAGACGGCTGCCACGTGGCACGCGGCGTGACGCCGAGCCGCGATGCGGAATAGACTCGCGCATCGAAATGAGGCTTGAAGGCGCGGTATGAAGATGTTTGATTTCGTGATTGTCGGCGGCGGCTCCGCAGGCTGCGTTTTGGCCAATCGCCTTTCCGCGAGCGGCAAATGGCAAGTCTGCTTACTTGAGGCAGGGCCCGCAGACACCAATCCGTTTATTCACGTGCCGGCTGGCATCGTGCCTGTGATACGGAGCAAGGTGCTGAACTGGAACTTCTGGACTACGCCGCAGAAAAACTGCGCGAACCGGCCGATGCACTGGCCGCGCGGGCGCACGCTCGGCGGCAGTTCGTCGATCAACGCGATGTGCTACGTCCGTGGCCATGCGCAGGATTACGATCACTGGGCCAGTCTTGGTAACGAGGGCTGGTCGTATAAAGATGTGCTGCCGTATTTCCGCCGGATGGAAAATTTCGAGGCCATCGATAAAGTCCAGGACGGCAGCCAGTATCACGGCGTCGATGGCCCGCTCAATGTTGCGGAGCCGCGTTACGTCAATCCGCTGATGTATGCGTTTATCGAGGCCGGGCAACAAGCAGGCTATCCCTACCGCGAAGATTTTAATGGGGCGGAACAAGAAGGCGTCGGCCTGTATCACACGATGCAAAAAGGCGGGCAGCGGTGTAGCAACGCCCGGGCGTATCTCGATCCGGTGCGTAGCCGCCCCAATCTCACCATCATCACCCATGCACACGCCACCCGCGTGGTCTTCGACGGCAAGCGTGCCGTCGGCGTTCGATACATGCACAACGGCCGCTACACTGATGTTCGTGCGCGTCACGAAGTCATTCTTAGTGCTGGCGCGGTGAGCTCGCCGCATCTTCTGCTGCTATCTGGCGTTGGCCCGCACAAGGAACTGAGCCGCCACGGCATTGCCCAAGTGCAGGAGTTGCCCGGCGTCGGCGAGAATCTGCAGGATCATCTCGATATTCACGTCACGTATCGGGAAAAAACCCATCATTCGGTGAATTTTCAGCCGCGTGCGCTGTTGAGAATGGCATTTAGCGCGCTGAAGTATATTTTTCGGCGTCGCGGCGAACTAACCAGCAACTTCGCCCAGGCCGGTGGATTTATTTGCAGCGATGCCGAGCAGCCGATTCCGGACCTGCAATGGCATATGGTGCCGTTCGTGAATTCCAACCACGGCCAAACATTGCGACCGCTGTTCAAATACCGTGGGTTTACGTTGCTGACATGCTTTCTGCGGCCGGAAAGCCGCGGCCGCGTGACGCTAAACAGCGCAGATCCGTTTAGCCCACCGGCGATCGATGCAAATTATTTAGCGACCGAGCGCGACCTCGCGGTGTTGGCGGCCGGCGTGCGCGAAGCGCGCCGAGTGTTGAATCAGCCAGCGTTAGCGCCGCATCGGCTCGCTGAGTTGGAGCCGGGCCCGGCGGTACAGAGCGACGATGAAATTCGCGATTATGTTCGCCGCCGCGCCGAAACCATTTACCATCCTGTGGGTACCTGCCGCATGGGCCGCGATACGATGGCCGTGGTTGATCCGCGATTGCGCGTGCGTGGGGTAACGAGCTTGCGTGTGGTGGATGCGTCGGTCATGCCAACGTTAATCGGCGGGAATACCAATGCGCCGACGACGATGATTGCCGAGCGGGCCGCTGAATTGATTTTGCAGGATGCAACGATCCGACATGGAATCACGGCGTTACGTGACTCCGTTTATTCGGCTGAACTCGCCGAAAAATAACAATTAAGGTACGCGATGTTGCGATTTATGCCCGCCTGGTTCACCGGCACGGTGATGGCGTTACTGCTGTTGCTCAACACCATATTCTGGGTAACGCCGCTGTATTTTTTTGCAGTCGTAAAGCTGCTGCCGATTGCTGGCTTGCGCCTTTTTTGTTCGCGGATTATTGCCGCCTGCGGCCAAAACTGGGCTTCGGTCAATACCTGGTTTGGCGACCAATTATTGCCAACGCGCTGGCAGATTCGCGGCGTCGAAAAACTCGATCCACGCGGCCAATATCTGGTGTGCTGCAACCACCAAACCTGGAACGATATTTACGTTGTGATGAAGGCATTCGACCGCCGCGCGCCGTTCTTCAAGTTCTTTCTGAAACAGGAACTGATCTGGGTGCCGCTGCTCGGTCTTGCCTGGTGGGGCTTGGACTACCCATTCATGAAGCGTTACAGCGCGGCGTATTTGGCGCGCCATCCGGAAGCGCGTGGCAACGATCTGATCACCACCCGTAAAGCCTGCGAACGCTATCGCAATCTGCCGGTGACGATCCTGAATTTCCTCGAAGGCACGCGGTTTTCGAAAGCCAAGCAGGCCAAACAGAAATCGCCGTACCGACACCTGCTGCGGCCGCGCGCTGGCGGTTTCGCGCTGGCGATTTCGGCGATGGGCGAAAAAATCAATTTGCTGCTCGATGTCACGGTTGTATACCCCGAAGGCGCGCGCGGATTTTGGGGGCTGCTCTCGGGCCAAGTACAGAATGTGATTGTCGAAGTACGGCAGGTGACGATCCCGCACGAAATGTATGTCGGCAGTTACGAACAAGATCCGCAATTCCGCAAGCGTTTCCAGGCCTGGATCGCCGAGATCTGGCAGGTTAAAGACCAACGTATTGCCGAATTGCTGGCTGAGTCTGGCGTACAACCGTGAAAGCCGGGCTTGGCCTCGTACTGGTTTTAGTGCTGGCACTGTCTGCATGCACGCAATCGGTTGCCGACGGTAGCCGGGTTGACGATCAGTTGCCGCTCTTATTTCCCGAAGGGCCGCGACCAGAAGCGCATGATTACGTCGTCGACGGTCGCAAAATCCACTACCTGCTGATGCCAGGCGGCCCCGCCCGCATTATTTTCTTGCACGGCACGCCGGGCAATTGGCAGGGATGGAGCGAGTTTCTCGCTGATCCGCGGCTACGCGAACTGGCGACGATGATCGCCGTCGATCGCCCTGGCTTCGGCAATTCCGGCCGCGGCCACATGGTGCCGCAGCTTGATGATCAGGTGCGGCTGTTAGCGCCTCTGCTGGAAATCGAAGGCGGCGGCCAAGACCACAGCGCGGTATTGGTCGGGCACTCGCTTGGCGGCCCCATTGCCGCGCGCATGGCGATGGAACATTCGGCGCAAGTGCGTGCGGCGCTGTTGATCGCGCCATCGATCGACCCGGCAACGGAGCGCCCGCGCTGGTTTAATCAGCTCGCGGATACCTGGCTTGCGCGAGCATTCGCTGGCACCTGGATACAACATCAATTCGCTGATGATGATCTCTACAACGCCAACGCCGAAATCATGCCGCTTGCGCGAAATTTGAAGGCGATGGAACCGGATTGGTCGCGGGTGACGATGCCCGTTACCGTGCTGCAGGGCATGAAAGACACTTTGGTCAATCCAGCGACGGCCGACTACGCCGAGCGTGTACTGCCGAAAGGCAACGCCAGCGTTCTACGTTTGCCGAACGAGGACCACTTCGTACTGTGGCGCGAGCCGCGGCTGGTGGTCGAAGCGATTGTTGATTTGCTGAACCGCAGCGCGAATGCGGCTAATGGGGCGGCAGGCGTCAGCGGCTCGTAAAGTCGTACGCGGCACGTTCCAAATCGTTTAAAAGCAAAGGAAACTCGGCGCGCAGCTGCGGCACATGCGTGCGCCAGCTACGCGCCGCATCGTGTAGCAACTGCGGCTGCTTGAGGCGGCTGGCGATGCGGCTGATGGTACGGTCGATGCCCGATTCATTGCGATACGAACACAGCAGGCGTTCGAAGCGGATCTTGCACGGCGGTGTTGCGCCCGCGAGCCGCCAAGCTTCGGGATCGGCGACCGCCACGGCGCAGCGCCGGGCAAAGTCGCTCAAAGTATCGGAGCGCGGCCAGTCCAATGCCATGCAGTGGTCGTAAAGCACGTCTAAAACGATGCCGGCATAGCGCCGCGTTTCCGGCGGAAAGCGCTCGCGCGCCACGCGGGAGAGTGGGTGGCTATCGGTTAGTACGTCGATGCGCCGGTGCAGCCGTATCGACTGCTCCAGCGGCGACGGAAAGCGCTGCTCGAGCCGGCCGCGCACGATGTCGCCAAGCACCGCGCCAGAAAGCGGCAGATTCGCCGCCTCGCTTAAGTGCAAATGGGCGAGGTAATTCACCGGCCTCGGGCATCGTGGCCGGCGCGGCGTCGGCTGGTGGCAATCAGCTGCAATACCATTCGTGACGGCCCAAATGCGTGCCTTCGAGCACCGCATGATCGCCCGGCTTCAGCGCCGCGACCCCTTTCGGCGTGCCGGTGTAGATGATGTCGCCCGGCATCAGTGCCCAGGTTTGGCTGAGGATGTGGATTTGCCGCGCAACGCTGTACAGCATCTCACGCGTATGGCCGTGTTGGCGCAGTTCGCCGTTGACGTGCAGCGTGAAGTCCAAAGATTGCAGATCTTGCTCCAGAAAGGGTTGCCAATCGCCGAGTGGCGCCGCGCCGTCGAACGATTTCGCCAGTTCCCACGGTGCGCCTTTTTTCTTCAGCTCGCTTTGCAGATCGCGCAGCGTTAGGTCCAGACCCAGCGTTACCGCGGCGACGCATTCCAAGGCGTTTTCAACCGGGATGTCGGCGCCGCCGCCAGTCAGCATCACCACCAGTTCGGCCTCATGATGCGTATCACCGCGGCCGCGTGGCAGCGGAATCGGCTCCCCGGCCGGCACGATGCACGAGGCTGGTTTCATGAAGATGAGGCAGGAGGAATCCGGCGCGTTGCCGAGTTCGGTGATGTGTTCGGCGTAATTGCGACCGATGCAGAAAATGCGCTTGACGTTCATGGCGGAGCTGTTGGAAATGGACGGGTGCTGTAGAGAGTATGCCTGCCGAAGGCGGCCGATACTCAGTGTGTGACGATTTCATTGACCAGCGCTGGCGTCGGCTGCATTTCGCCACATTTTCAGTGTGCCTCAGTGGCATAGGCTTTGCGGTCAGTTCCTAACTTCCCCTTTACGCCCTGCAGGGTTTGCGGAACACTGCACCCCTTCCCAATTTAATGAGCCCCCGATGATCGCTTCGCGTGCCCTGGTGCTGCCGTTAGTCGCGGCTATTACGTTTGCTGTCGGCGTTTCCTCGGCTCAGGCTGAGCCCGCCCAACCTGATACCTCGGCAACGTTGGCGCGCATTCGCGATGCCGCGCTGAAAGATGATTGGGCGTTCCAGCGTTTGGCTGATCTCACCGACAAAATCGGCCCACGCCTGTCCGGCTCGCCGCAGGCTGAAGCGGCCGTCGCACAGGTTGCTGCGGCGCTGAATGTCGCCGGCCTGAAAGTCACGCTGCAGCCGGTGAAAGTCCCGCATTGGGTGCGCGGCGAAGAGCGCGGTGAACTGGTCGAATACGCCGGGCGGCCGGCCGGCATCACACAAAAAGTGCAGCTCACCGCGCTCGGCGGTTCCGCGGCAACCCCGGCAAAAGGCCTGACACTGCCGGTGCTGGTCGTTCACAGCTTTGCCGAGTTGGATGCACGTGCGGCGGAAGCCAAAGGCAAAATCGTATTGATCAGCGTGCCGTTCAATCAGCTGCTAGCCGATAACGGCCGTTCCGGCGAAGCCTACGGCCAAGCGGGCGAACCGCGCTTCCGTGGCCCGGCAGCCTTGGCCAAAGTCGGTGCGGCGGCGGCGCTGGTGCGCTCGGTCGGCGGCGCGGATTTCCGCATCCCGCATACCGGCGCCACGGTTTGGGACGAAAACGGCAGCAAGATTCCGGCAGCGGCGGTGACGGCGGAAGATGCGTTGCTGATCGAGCGGCTGAATGCACAGGGTCCGGTGACGATGAAGCTGACACTGACGCCGCAAACCTTGCCCGACGCTGACAGCCACAACGTGCTCGGCGATCTCGTCGGCAGCGAAAAGCCGGATGAAGTCGTTATTGTTTCCGGCCATCTCGATTCCTGGGATCTGGCGACCGGCGCGATTGATGACGGCGCGGGTGTTGCTTCGGCGATGGGAGCGGTGCGGCTACTGAAGTCGCTCGGGTTGCAGCCGCGCCGGACGATACGTGCCGTGGCGTGGATGAACGAGGAAAACGGTACCCGTGGCGGTAAGGCTTATTTCGAAGCCAATAAAAATACGCTCAGCAATCAATTTGCTGCGATCGAAAGCGACAGTGGTGCCGGCCGGCCGCTCGGCCTGCTCGCGCACATCACGAAAGATTCGATGCCGCTGGTTGCGCCGCTACAGAAGGTGCTCGGGCCGATCGGCGCAACCGCCTTCGAGCTGCGCGATAACCCGATCGGCGCGGACATCTCGCCGTTGCAGCGCGCGGGCGTGCCGGGCTTCGAGCCGCTTTTGGATACGCGCAGCTACTTCAACTATCACCACACGCCGGCCGACACGCTCGACAAAGTCGACCCGGAAAATATTCGCCGGCAGGTGGCTTTGCTCGCATCCTTGGCCTATCTGCTAGCCGATTTGCCGGAGCCGTTGCCACGTCTCCCGGTCAACGCCAAGGACGATGACTAAGCGTCAAGCATCGGCTGCGCTGCGGCGGCTTTTGAGCCTCGTAGCGTGCGCGCTGGCATTGGCCGCGTGTATGCCGGCGGCGGTGAAGCCGGCTGTGGATGTGCGGCAGTTGCAGGATCAAGTCGCAGCAACTGAGCGGGCGTTCGCGCAAGCGATGGCCGAGCGTAACTTCGCCGCGTTCAGCGCGTTTGTCGCCGATGAAGCGGTGTTCTTTTCCGGCAAGAAACAGTTGCACGGCAAGGCCGAAGTCACCGCCGCTTGGCACCGTTTTTTTGCAACGCCTGCGGCACCGTTTTCGTGGCAGCCGGAAACCGTTGAAGTGCTCGCGTCCGGAACCTTGGCTTTGAGCACCGGGCCGGTTCGGGATGATCAAGGCCGCTTGGTCGCCACGTTTACGTCGATCTGGCGACAGCAAGCGCCCGGTGTTTGGCGCATCGTTTTTGATAAAGGCAACGATGTTTGCGTGCCCACGCCATGAGCTGACGGTCTAGCGCCGGCCGCGGCTATTGCCCGCGGTGCCAGCGCTGTAGGGTTTCGAGATCGGCGTAGCCTGCGCCTCCGGTATCGCCACGCAGGCAGCTGAATGGCGCGTTGGGCTCGCCGAGATCGGACAATACAACCGCAGCGGCATCGAAATTCTGGCTCGCAGTGTAGTCGTTCACGGTGACGACAGTGCGCAGCGCAGCGCCGTGCGCCGCGCGCAGGCCGTTTTCGGAATCTTCGAACGCCAAGCATTGCGCCGCTGGCAACTGCATTTGCGCGAGCACCCAGTGATAAATATCGGGCGCCGGTTTTTTCGCCGGGACGATGTCGCCCGCGCCAATACATTCAAACCATGCGCTACTGCCGGCGCCAAGTGAATTTTCAAGTAGCGTCGTGACATTTTCCGGCGTCGTCGTCGTTGCGATTGCCAGGCGTAAGCCAGCCGTTCGCGCCGCTTGCAAGAGGCGCGCAACGCCCGGCCGCAGTGGCAATCCGCCTTCGGCGCCGAGCATGTTGTAGTGCACGGTCTTGGCGCGATGCAACCCGGCGATAAAGGCATCGAGATCGGTGCGCGCGAGTTGCGCCGGATGAGCCTGTGCCAAAAAGTGGTGGATGCGCTCTTTGCCGCCGGTAACGGCCAGCAATTCGCCGTATAGCGCGACATCCCAATGCCAATCCAATCCGGCTTCGCTAAATGCGCGATTAAATGCGACCCGATGGCCATCGCGCTCAGTATCGGCGAGGGTGCCGTCAACATCGAAGATTAAGGCAGTCAGCGGCGAGTTAGTCATTGTTTCTGGGG
>Ga0172379_10011581_pt1 | contig 10474 bp, 11 predicted proteins | sample GrowelOW334metaG_FD_119756 | JGI IMG/M metagenome (GOLD analysis project Ga0172379, IMG submission 119756) | Groundwater microbial communities from an aquifer near a municipal landfill in Southern Ontario, Canada - Groundwater well OW334 metaG | ecosystem: Environmental > Aquatic > Deep...
AATTACTAATACTTAATTAACCTGCATCAACTATTGTTTCAGCCTTCTTGGCTTCTTTTAGCAATCTCTTTTTGATATCCTGAAAAACAGCGAAGTAGATTAAAAACATGGGTATAGCGGTAACTACAAATCCGTAAAAATAGTTTTCAATACCCGAACCTTTCTGCACCAACACTGAACAAACAATTCCCACAACAGTGCTTACGATGAAGATAATGCATACCGCTTTTGCCCAATATAAACCAGAGTTAAATGCTTCCATAAAATCCTCAAATTATATTATAAATGAACCATTAATTCTTTGCCTAATAAAATCTACTAAATCATTAAACACGGACAATGTCAATAGTTATTGAAAAAATACCCCTTTTATGATAGCATTGATTATAGTTAAATTTATCTAATTTTAGCAAAAAATATCAATGAACCTGATTAATGGCCGGTTGCTGGCCGATAAAATTAAAGATACGGTGGCTAAAGAGGTTTTTGACCTATGCGCCAATCCTGCCAATAAAGAGTTGCTCGCGCGCCGGCCGAGTTTGGCGTTGCTTTTAGTCGGCGAACGGCCCGACTCCCAGCTTTATGTCAACCTTAAGGACAAGGCGGCCAAAGAAGTGGGCATTGATACCAACCTTTATAAATTTGACGACGGCGTAGCCGAAGCGGAAATTTTGGACACCATAAAATTTTTGAACGCCGACGAGACCATCGACGGCATCTTAATCCAACTGCCCCTGCCGGAACACTTGGACACGGACAAGATTATTGAAACCATCAACCCAGAAAAGGATGTAGACGGCTTTCATCCCGACAACATTAAAAAACTTGAAACTTGCCTACCTGCTGACGCGGGACGCGGCCAGGGTAACTTGAAACTTGAAACTTGCGCCGTCATCTCCCCTGTTTTTCAATCGGTACTGGCTTGTTTAGTAGAAGCTAAATTTGATTTAACTGATAAAAATGTTGCTATCGTGGCTAAGCCCGGAATCTTTATTGATAGTCTGGATAAATTATTGGAACATCTCGGCGCTCAAGTCGCTTTAGTTGAACCCAGCGAAGTCGGTGCTAAAACCGCCACGGCTGATTTGCTGATTACGGCTATCGGCTCCCCCTCCGCTAAAGCTACGGGGGACAAAGCAAGCACCACTGAAGCTGACCTAATTATTACTGCAGTAGGACAGGCTGACCTTATTACTGGCGAAGATATTAAAGATGGCGCTGTTTTAATTGATATCGGCATTTGCAAAGATGAAACCGGCAAAACCTGCGGTGACGTGGATGCCACGAGTGTCCAAGACAAAGCCGGCTGGCTGACGCCCGTCCCCGGCGGCATCGGTCCCATGACTATCGCCTTTGCTCTCAAAAATACTTTGGAATTCTTTAAGAAAAATTTGAAAAAATAAAAAATCGATTTAGGATTTAAGATTTAGGAATATACCTCACCCTATCCCTCTCCTTCGAAAGGAGAGGGAACAATTCGATTATGTTCTTCCTCCTTGCGAAGAGGGAAAATGGAAGATGGTCATTCGTAAATCGTAAATCATAAATCGTAAATCGCTCTTAATGAATAACTTTTCCTACAAAAAAGATGAATTGACCAAGCTAATGAAAATCCACTATGGGTTTTCTTCGTTTCGGCGCGGTCAAGAAGAAGCGCTGGATAATATTCTGGCCGGCCACTCCACTCTGGTTATTATGCCGACCGGCGGCGGCAAGTCGCTTTGTTATCAGCTCCCCGCTTTAGTCCTGCCCGGCCTTACCGTGGTAGTCTCGCCTTTGATTGCCCTCATGAAGGACCAGGTTGACCAGCTTAATGCCATCGGCATTAACGCCACTTTTATCAATAGCAGTTTAAGTGACCAGGAAACCGGCGCGCGCTTGGAAGCCTTGAAGCGTGGTGAATATAAGCTGGTTTATGTGGCGCCGGAAAGATTTTATAACCACAATTTTACCGCGAGCTTAGCCGAGCTGACGGTCAGCTTGCTGGCGGTGGACGAAGCGCACTGTATCAGCCAATGGGGCCATGATTTTCGCCCCAGTTATGCCAAGCTCGGCGCTATTGCCGAACTGCTAAGAAATCCGACTATTGTAGCTCTGACCGCCACGGCCACGCCGGAGGTGCGCCAAGATATTATCAAACAATTGAATATCGTTGAGCCCAAAATTATCATTACCGGCTTTGGCCGGGACAATTTGCAATTCGGAGTTATTCCGGCCTCGGAAAGCCACAAAGCCCAGGTTATTTTAGACACCGTCCAGAGCCTGCCCGAACCAACGGGTATTGTGTATACCGGCACGCGCGCTAAAGCCGAATCCATTCTCCAGCTGTTAATTGACAACGGCTTGGACGCGGTCGGTTATCACGCCGGTATGGACGCCATCTCGCGCGAACAAGTACAAAATGATTTTATGTCCGGACGCGTACCGATTATCGTGGCCACTAACGCCTTCGGCATGGGCGTGGACAAAAAAAATATCCGCTTTGTCATCCACGACCAGATGCCCGGCACGATTGAAGCTTACTATCAAGAAGCCGGACGCGCCGGACGCGATGGCGCTATCAGCCTTTGTTTGATTATGTACCACCCGCGCGACCGCTACTTACGAGAATTTTTTATCAAGGGCGACAATCCCGACCCCAAACTTATCTTGGAAATTTACGAAATACTCAAAGACCAGCCGGTTACAACCGAAGCCGGCAGTGTTTTAATAACTTACGCCGATATTAAAAATAATTTAAGTTCCGATGTGCCGGACATGGCCGTAGGCACCGCTATTAAAATTTTAGAAGGAGCCGGCTATGTCAGCCGTTCGCGCGAACGCTTGGGCAACGCCCGCTTAAACCTCAACACCGCGCCCGACGAAGCTCTCAAATCTTTTGACGCCAAAAAACAAGCGACCCTTTGGGCTAATTTAATCAAAACTTACGGCGACCAGCTGGAAGCGGGCTGGGAAATAAATTTGGAAGACCTGGCCAATATGCTCGGCGCCAAAAAGTCTTCTCTGCAAAGGCTGATTAAAAAATTAACCGAAGCCGGTCTGCTGGACTATACCCCGCCCTTCAAAGGCACGGAAATTTTCATTAAACAGCGCGTCCCAAGCGAAGAAGTCAATTTGAATTTTACCGCCTTAAACGACAAACTGCAGGCCGCTTACGCCAAATTGGACAAAATGGAAGATTACATCTATCATCAGGGTTGCCGCCAGCAATTTATCCTCAAGTATTTTGGTGAAGACGCCCCTCGTTGCGGCAAGTGCGATTTATGCCTTAACGGCCGAGGCCTCGCGCCTAAAGTTAAAACCGGCCTCAAGCCGGCTAAAACCTATTTAAACTATTACGATAAGGCCTATGAAAAAAAGAAGTCGGAGGAAGACGAAATAATTGTCGTGGAAGCGCCTTTCGCCACCAAGCTGACCCAATTTACTACGCAAGATTTTTGGCAGCAAGGCTTGAGCATTGCCGAGATTGCCGCCAAGCGAGAGCTAACCGAACAGACAATCGTTAATCATTTATGCTGGCTGTTGGAAAAAAAAGTGCCGCTGGATATAATTAAATTGGTACCCAAAGATAAACAGGCTAAGATCATCAAAGCCGTGGACAAAATCGGCGCCGACAAATTAAAACCCCTCAAAGAAGAATTAGGCGATGAATTTACTTATGATGAAATAAAATTGGCTATTGCCAAACACCATGGACAAAAAAACACAAAATGATTTATTGAAACTGGTGCGCGATAATTATCGCACGATTGCCGGCGATTTTGATATTACCAGGCGCAAAGGCTTGTGGCCGGAAATTGCCAACCTGGCCAACGCCATTGATTGCTCGCTGGTCAAAAAAAGCGTGCTGGATGCCGGCTGCGGCCAGGGCCGTTTATATGAATGTTTCCGCGATAAAAATATTGACTACTTGGGCGTGGATAGCTGCGCCGAACTGACAGATTTGGCCAAAGCCCATTACGGCGAACGGTTTGCGGTCGGGGAAATTCTGACTTTAAGCCAGTTGCCGCAATTTGATTTTGATTATGTCTTTTGCGTCGGCGTCTTGCACCACCTGCCCGGCCAAAGATTACAGCTGGAGGCCTTAAATCAGCTCAAAAGCAAAACCAAGCCGGACGGACAAATTATTATCAGCGTCTGGAATATCTGGGCCATGCCCAAACTGCGCCCGGAGCTGTTTAAATACGCCCTGTTGAAACTTTTGGGCAAGCATCAGATGGACTGGGGCGATATTATTTTCTACTGGCATTACTCCGGCGGCCAGACAGCCAGCCGGCGCTACTACCACGCTTTTACCAAGCGCGGCCTGAAACGGCTGGCCAAGCAAGCCGACCTATTGATTGATAAACTTTACAAAGACAAATTCAACTACTATCTGATATTAAAAAAACCTTAGCTTAAGCCGCTAAGGTTTTATTTTGCAAGTCTCTTAAGGCCTGCTCCAATGTCTGCCTGATTTCTTTTCTGGTTTGCCCATTTTTTGGTTTATCCAAAACACCGTTAAACACAATAGGCTTGCCAATGACTACCAGTCCCTTGACCCTTGGTTTGATTATTATCTTCAGTTTAAAATTTGGCCTGAAACTCAATTTAAATTTGGGATTGAATTTTAACTCAAATTTTGGTTTAAACTTTAATTTGATAATAAAAGGAAATAATGGCCAGAAGAAATCAAAACCGACGTCTTTGGGCATAATTCGCTGCACATTATCCAAAAAAACTGGAATTACCACCGGTTTGTGGTCATAAATTATCTCCGCTATTCCCGATTTACATTCCCCAATCTGTCCATCATCAACTCTTGTTCCCGTCAAAAACATCAAAACGGTATCTCCGAGCGCTAATTTTTGGCCGACTTCAGCGAGTTGCTTCAGCATTTTTTTTGTGCCCAATTTCCCCAAAGGACGAGCTATCGGAATATTTTTTAAACGGCTAAAAAGCCAATAAAAAAACTTATTGCCAAAAAAATTACTCTCTTCCGGGGTATTCCATGGAATTCGCCAATACTTCAAAAAGATATCTCTCGGACGGCAAATAATACTGCCGAGATAGAAAGAATCTATCAGATTCCTGTGAGTGGACACGAGAACAACTTTTCTCCTATTGGGTATGTTCTCTTTCCCGATAATTGTCACATCGTTGACCACTCGGGAAATCCAAAAACCGTACATCCAGCCCACGCTAAGAGCTAAGCGGGTCGTGACCGTCATTTCGATTTTAGTAGCCGTTTCTTTGGCTACTTTTTTAATTTGCTTAAAAAACATAGCCAAACTCCTGAATTGTGAAGAACTATTTATTTGCTAATATTTCATCATATCCGTTAAATTTTGTCAATCAAAAAAACGCCCCAAATGGGACGTTTTTTATGGTTATTTTATTGCTGGGCCTCTTCCTTTGGCTCTTCCGCAACTTCAGCAGGGACTGGGTCGGCCTGCGACTCCTCCTTCGCCGAGGCTTCGGAGGACAGGTCGGCCGGGGTCTCTTTGGCTTCCGCCGGTTTGGCAGCAGCCTCCTTACTTTTCTTTAAAGCATCCTTAGCCTTTTTACCCAAAGCGGACACATTGACCTTTTTGCCCTCAACAATTTTTTTCTCTACGAATAAATTATTGATGGTGTCGGTCATTTGCGCGCCACTGGCAATCCAGTGCTTAACGCGGTCAGCCTTAACTTGCAAATCCTTGGTATGCGGATCCCAGGATCCCAAATTTTCCAAAATCTTGCCATAAGGGTCGCGTCCCACTTCGGACACAATCAGGCGGTAAATCGGGTGCTTCTTTTTGCCAATGCGAGATAATTTAATCTTTAACATAGTTTCTTAAATAAAAAACGCGTTTTACTAATAAAACGAGAGCGATTTGACGATAGCCATATATTAGAATATATATTTATTTTTGTCAATAATGTCAATAATAGCGGGAATTTCGCCTCGCTTCCGCTTCCGCTCCAGCTTCGTTGTCCAGGGGTAGCGCCCAAAGCTGCGCTCGCTCGCTTTGGTCGGCGCTCGTCTAAATTTTTTGCCAACCGAATTTTGGCAAAAAATTTGTCTCGCTGCTACCCGTTCGATTCCCGCTTCTACTAGCAAACGAATAATAAAACAAGCCCTTTCTTGGGCTTGTTTTATTATTCGTGAGCGGGTAGCGGGAATCGAACCCGCATCTTCAGCTTGGAAGGCTAACATAATAAACCATTATACGATACCCGCAAACCAAAGGCAGGTGCACAAACCACCTGCCTACCGGCAGGCAGGTTGCGCTATACCCGCTGGTATAAGCTATATAATATATGAAAAAATAGCTAACGTCAGCTATGAATTAATAATATAGCAGGATTTCTTTAAAAAATCAAGGCACAAAAAAATCGCCCGAAATAGCGAAAATTGACGTTTTATTACTATTTAGAAACGATAATCATGGCTTTTTGAACCCCTGTAATCGGCTCATGGTCGCCGGTGGGATAGTCTATGACCGCCCCTATCAAAATCTCGCTTTTGTAGCGATAACCCTCGCCCCTTTTGGTTCCAGGGTCATTGGTAATAAATTCATCGGTGGACGGATGATAACCGCGTATCACCAGCATATGGTGTTCCGGACCCGGCGCCGTAAAATAAGGATTATATAATTTTTGGCCATTAGCCGGCACCAGCACGATATTGCCGGCTCGCAATTCGGCTACGATATTTTGAGTGTTGACCTCCTTGGAAACTCTGTATTGGTTATAAGAAAAATAATCGCGAATCAAACGGTCGGCCGTATCCTGGGCGTTGGTATCCCGGAAACTGCCGTAGCTTTGCAACTGCCATTCGGCCATATCCAAAATGGCTGCCGTGGCTTCGGTGCGGGTAATTGATTCTCCCTTAACCCACTTGATAGCCATCAGCACGGAAGCCTCTTCACAGCCGTCCTGAAAACGCAGGTCTTCCCATTGCCCGTCCGGCGCTTGCGAAGTAAAGGGCACCTTTAATAAAACAGTAGTCTGGTCTGCCCCCACCGGCCCGCCGATAACCGCCGTGTCCGTGTTGGGCACGGTGGTGATTGTTTCAAGGCTCTCTTTAATTTTTTCTTTGATGGCCGGAAAATCAACCAGATTGATATCGTAGTTATTCAGGCTTTCCGCCCAGGCAATGAAAGTGCCAAAAAAAACAATGAGACAACCCATTATGATATAAAACTTTTTTCCCGGTTTATTTTTCCTCCTCATATGTATATTATCTCATTATAAAACAAAAAGGTAAATTTACAAAATAGTCGCAATGACTCCGGCGCCTAAAATTTCTTCGCCGGCGCAAATCACCGCCAATTGTCCGGGGGTAATCGCCCGTTCCGGCTTGGCAAAAATCACTTTAATTTTATCGTTCTCTACTTTAGTTAAATGAGCCTGCGTTGGTTCGTGATGATAGCGAATTATCACTTCGTAATCCGCCGGTAAATTTATTGGCTTATCAACCCAGCTTAAATTATCAATCAAGCACTCTTGTCGCCACAGCAATGGTTCATGCGGGTCGGCGCTCACCACTAGTTCATTGCTGTCCATTTTCTTGTCCACGACATAATAGGGCCCGCCGACCAGATTGCCGATTTCTTTGCGCTGGCCCAGCGTATAAAAAACCACGCCTTCATGTTCGCCCAAAACTTTGCCGGCTACATCAACAATTTTTCCTGTTTTCGGCTTTAAGCGTTCCTTTAAAAAATCCCTGATATCCACTTGCCCCACAAAACAAAGGCCTTGCGAATCTTTTTTGCCGGCATTCAGCAATATGTTCTGGCGGGCAATGGCGCGCACCTCGGTTTTAGCCAAAGCGCCCAAGGGAAATAAGGCGCGCGACAATTCCACTTGTCCCAGCAAACATAAAAAATAACTTTGGTCCTTGCTCTTGTCCGTGCCTTTTAACAAATGAAAAGTGCCGTCGGCCTCGGTGATACGGGCGTAATGGCCGGTGGCGATATAATCGGCGCCCAATTTCAAGGCGCGCTCCAAAAATAATTTAAACTTGATTTCCCGGTTGCACATAACGTCCGGATTGGGCGTCCGGCCGGCTTCATACTCGGCGTAAAAATATTCTAAAACTTTATCCCGATATTCTTTTTCAAAATTCCAAACGTAAAACGGAATGCCCAGCTGGGTCGCCACGGCCCGGGCATCGGCCACGTCGCGCTCCAGATTGCAGCAGCCGGCAAAATCCGCGGACCAATTTTGCATAAACACCCCCACCACTTCATAGCCGGCTTCTACCAATAACAAAGCAGCCACCGAGGAATCCACCCCGCCGGACATTCCGACAAATACTCTCTTATTTATTTCATTCTTAGCCATATTCATAATTTAAAAAAATACCATGAAGTATTAAATAAATCAAGACAAAAATTAAACCTGGATACCGGCATTCGCCGGTATGACATTACTCAAAAACAAAGACTGACCCCGCAAGGAGTCAGTCTGTTATTTAAAAATTTAGAATATTAACTTCCAACTTTTAAATGCCGATTACCAGCTTTTCTTCTGGTAACCGCCTCCGCCGAAACCGCCGCGGTCACCGCCGCGATCTCGATTGCCGCCGAAACCGCCGCGATCAGCGCGGGGTTCTTGAGGGCGAGCTTCGCTTACCTTGACGCGTCTGCCATCCAGCTCTTGATCGTTAAACATATCAATCGCTTTTTGAGCTTCCTCTTCCGTGGACATTTCCACGAAACCGAAACCCTTGGAGCGTCCGGACATCTTGTCCATGATGACGCTGGCAGATTCAACGGCGCCGGCCTGTTCAAAGGCTTCTTTTAAACCGGCATCGGTGGTGCTGTAAGACAAACCGCCTACATACAATTTTTTTGCCATACTAATTTGTGTTTAAACAAAATAAATAAAGTAAGTCGACCTAAATTATTTACTTAAGCCTTAAGGGCCAAAAAATAAACTTACACCTAAACTATGTGCCTTTTAGGGTAATTTGTCAATATTATGTGCATTTTTGGGTTTTTTACTATATAATTATAATAATATATGAAAATAAAATATCTACTAATTATCTTGGTCTTGGTTGCTCTCGCAATTTATCTAAATCGCGCTTATGCTCATATTTATAGCGCCATCAATCAGGCCGGCTTGATAACGCCAGATACAATCGGGACTTATGTGGTTGGCAATAGCAACTCCCCCGCCAAGCTGACTTACGTGGCCTTGGGTGATAGCTTAACGGCCGGAGTTGGCGTTAGCCAATATGAACAAGCCTACCCATATTTATTGGCCCAAAAAATAGCTAACAACCAAGCCAAGGTCACCCTCAAAAACTTGGGCGTGTCCGGTTTTAAAACCGAGAATTTAATAAACAGTTCTCTGGAATCGACTATCGCCGCCAAGCCCGACATTATCACCCTGCTAATCGGCATTAACGATCTCCACGGCAATGTGGCCAAAAAAGATTTTCAAAAAAATTACCAACAAATTTTACAAGAGCTGGCCGCGAAAACCACGGCTAAAATCTACGTTATCGGTTTGCCTCAAATCGGCTCCAATCAACTGCTGTGGCCTCCTTATAATTATTACTTCCGCCGGCAGACTAAAAACTTTAATGAAATCATCCAGCAACTAACCTCTCAGTATAAATTAACCTATGTTGATTTGGAAACACCAACCACCAGCTTGCTTAAAAATGACGGGTTGTATTATTCAACTGATCTCTTCCATCCCGGAATCACGGGCCATGAACTCTGGGCGCAAATAATTTATGATGATTTCAATAAATAACCCTATCCAGGCTACTTGGATTTTTACTGCTATTTTAATAGCGGGTCTGCTCGTTTCGGCGCGTTTCAAAAAAACCAAAAATCTCTTTCCCCCGGCGCTAACCCAAGAATTAAAAGGCTTGGCTATTTTGGCTATAGTTTTTTCGCACCTGGGTTATTTTTTAACTATTGACCACCGCTTCTTATTCCCCTTGTCTATTTTAGCCGGCGTGGGGGTTAATTTATTTTTATTTTTGTCCGGCTTTGGCTTAACCGCCAGCGCTTTAACCAAGCGATTCTCGGTTGGGCAATTTTATAAACGTAATTTATTAAAATTATTTACTCCTTTTTGGTTAAGCCTGATTTTATTTTTGTCTTTAGATTTTTTTATTTTAAAAATCAGCTACTCTTGGACCTTTATTTGGCACTCCTTGATTGGCCTCTTCCCCACCGCCGATTTATACCACGACTTAAATTCACCCCTCTGGTATTTCACCTTGATTTTGCTGTATTATCTGCTGTTTCCTTTGCTTTTTTCCAAAAAATATCCTTGGCTGACGGCTATAATTTTTTGCCTGGTCGGATCCGGGCTGATTGATTACAATCCCCTGTGGCTAAGCAATGTTAAAAATTTATATGGGGTCCATTTCCTCGCTTTTCCTTTGGGGATTTTAATTTCCTGGTTATTTACCAATAAAACATCAGCTAAATTAATAACCAATCTCCATCAACTAAAAATGAAAAGGTGGCTGAAAATCGCC
>Ga0172379_10011582_pt1 | contig 10473 bp, 12 predicted proteins | sample GrowelOW334metaG_FD_119756 | JGI IMG/M metagenome (GOLD analysis project Ga0172379, IMG submission 119756) | Groundwater microbial communities from an aquifer near a municipal landfill in Southern Ontario, Canada - Groundwater well OW334 metaG | ecosystem: Environmental > Aquatic > Deep...
CATTTACCATAGCTCATTAATATGCTATCTTTTTATATGTTAGGAGCCGTGTCAGAGTGGTCTAACGTGCCTCTTTGCTAAAGAGGTGTACTTTTAAAAGAGTACCGATGGTTCGAATCCATCCGGCTCCGCTACGGTAATAAATAAGGAGAGATGGGTGAGTGGCTGAAACCAGCGGTTTACTAAACCGCCGTGCCCTAACCGGCACCGAGGGTTCGAATCCCTCTCTCTCCGCCAGTAGTTTTGAAAATGAGCGTCAAAATTCCCTTATTTTGCGCTACGTTTCAAAATCGAAAAGTGATAAAATGAGTGAACCCCAGAGGGATTCGAACTTATATGAAAGGTATAGAAAATTACTCATCAGAGTGGCCAAAGAAATACCAACTTGAAGCTGAAAAGATCAGGGCTATTTTAGGTGATGAGATAAATGACATTCAGCATATTGGCAGCACTTCTATTCCGGGTGTGATTAGCAAACCTCTTATCGATATCGGTGTTCTTGTCGATTCAATAGATGATATTGATTCGTTTGTGGAAAAACTTGAGTCACTAGGATATTCGTATAAACCAGATATGTCTTCTGTTGAACGCATTTTCCTTCGAAAAGGTAATCCTGTTGAATACCACTTATCTATCGCATGTCCGAAACATACGTTTTGGAATCGCCAAATGAGCTTCAGAGATTATCTAAGAAATCATCCGGAACTCATTGAAGAATATAACCAACTGAAATCAAAAAATATCGAAACAACTCCGGATGAAGATTTTTCCGATCTTTCAAGAAGCAAGATCTATAACCAAGGGAAAGGCGAATTTGTTGAGAAGGTCTTGAAACTGGTAGATATCCAACGAGCCACCTTAATCGCGTCAACCGGTGCATCTACTCGTCTTGCAGGTTCAGAGCTTTCTAACGAAGAGGTCGAGCAGATCAGTAAATCTTCTGGGCAAAAGTAGGAATATCGAACAAGTTAGGATCTTCTTTGTAGATTCTCCTTAAATCACGTACGATTTTATCAACGTTCCTGAAATCAAGTCGCTTCAGTTCTAATTTCGGGACATCGCCACCGCAGTGAACGAAGTGAACAAGGGGAGAAGCAAGTGCCTAATGGCACTTGCGTGAGGGATTCGAAGAGGGCGAGTGTATCGCAACGAGTCCGAAGGACGAAGTGAGATACGAGACCTGTACCGTCCCTGTAAGGGAAGAGATTCCCTCTCTCTCCGCAGTGGACGAAGCGAACAGGCAGTCCGATGTGAACGCGTCGGGCGTTTGTTATTAATATCTGGGGCCTTTGGATACAACCCGCATTTAGTGTAAGATACGCTTTGAATAAGAACTTTTGTAAATAAATATACACGTACACAGGAGGCAGTCATGCCTAAAGATCTCGAGTATGTCGCAAGAGAGTTTATCGATCTTGCATTCAAGTACAACTGGCAAGTGGTTCGGAAATTATCATGCGGTGAATTGGCGATACTTTTCAACCTAGTCATTGCGGGCGGCTTTATGTCGAGCAGAATAACACTGAGTGAAAAGTTAGCCCTTCGTTGTGGAGAGTGTGAAATTGAATGGGTGAACAGCCTTTGTCCGTGCAAATTACTCACCGCAGAAAACAATAATGATCAATCTGCAACGGGGTGGCTTGATAGCATGCTTAGGTATGTAGTTGATCTTGCTCATGGTCGTGCAGTATTAGATCCAGAGCCCCGCCAATTACTCATAGGAAAGGTTGTCTTAGAAATACAGCGTAGCGTTCCCCTTGTGCCGATACTTCTAACTTCCGACGGGGACAAGATGGGTGAGACTCCGCGTAAAGCAAATTGGCAGCAAAAGTATGCGTATCTTGTGGATCACGTGCGCGATACTGATCGTGTTAGTAACGGTGGCGTTCATGTATGTTGCGGAGGAAGTATACATATCATCGAAACCGTACCGGGCAAAAAGAAAAAACTCCACTGCGCATGGTGTGGTCTAGACGAACGGATACCTGTGTACATAACGACGTTTGAGGAGTTACGAAACCATTTTGAGTCCGGCTAAGTGATGACTAGTTACCGTATGGAATATAAAGAGTGGGGAGAATCTATCCCCACTCTTTTTGTGTATGACTTGTCAGTATGTAAAACGAAAGTACATAAGATGCGTGTGTGTAGTATTATGCAGATAGAACGTAGTACATTAAAAAATTCGTCCACCAAAAAATAGGAGAAATGAAATGAATCGACAAGTAATAACCGTTATTCTTGCGGGCGGTGCGGGAACGCGTTTAGATCCGCTTACACGAGATCGTGCAAAGCCGGCGGTACCATTTTGTGGTATTTATCGTATCATTGATTTTTCACTGGCGAATTGCTTCAATAGTTTTTTTCGAAGAATACTGGTGCTCGCTCAGTATGCACCCGCGTCGCTCGTGCACCATGTTGAGAGAGAGTGGCTACCACTTTTTCGTGGTCCCGGTGATTCATTGATACCAGTATCACCTACCCATCGATCACTGGGGGAAAAAGAGTTTAGTAGTACAGCGAATGCAGTGTTCCAAAACTGGGATAGGATCGCAAGTAAAAAGTATCACGCGAAAGACATACTTATACTCAGCGGAGATCATGTGTACACGATGGCGTATGGGTCGTTCTTGGAATGGCATAGAGCGCAACAGAGTGCCTTTACCATGTGTGTAACCACAGTCCCGATCGAAGTTGCAGCCAATGAGTTGGGCGTGTTACGCGTCAATGAACAAAACGAGGTAGTTGAGATGGTCGAAAAACCATCACTTGAAAACGTGCCATGCATACCAGGTCAACCGGATGTATGTTTGGTCAGTATGGGGATCTATGCGGGCAACATCGAACAGTTGGGAAAGATCCTTGCTGCTGATGCTCTCGATACTACTTCGTCGCATGATTTCGGTAAAGACATCATTCGTAAGATTATTGACGCAAAGCTTCCGATCTATGCATATCCATATACCTTGAATGAGATGAGTGGACCATGGTGGGATGTTGGACGGATCAGATCATACTACGAGGTGAGTACGAGCATGCTTGAGCGCGTGCCACGGATCGATCTCGGTAACCCAGATTGGCCCATTGGCGCCTGTATGCCAAGTGCACGTATATTTGGTAGTAGTTTCGATCATGTCAGCATTGCGCCTGGAGTGTGTGTGGATGATGTATCATCGATCTCATGGAGCAGTGTCGGGTATGGCGTACAGGTGCGTAAGGGAGCGGTGCTCCACGGCTGTCATATTTTTGGCGGCACAGAGGATGGTATTACGGAGATCGGAGAATATGCGAATCTGAATCGTGTCATTTGTGATAAAGATGTGCATATCCCACCTTACACAGTGATAGGGTTCGATCGTGATAAAGATGCACATTGGTTTCGCATTGAGCCCTTGGATAATGGTGAGTGGGTTACCGTTATCCCAAAAGGATATGATTTTTGCAAGCGATTATGAAGCGGGAAAGCCGCCGACACTATGTTCGGCGGCTGCTTTTTATGTCGCCACTGAGATTGACATCATGTCGTATATCGTGGTATTATCCGCTTAGGAGCTGTACGTTACAAGGACAAAATATAAATTAGAGAGAGGGGAATAGAATGGATAGATTGATATCGGAAGAACGCGTGTTAGCGCTCATTCTTGCTGGGGGTCGTGGGTCACGACTCGGGCCACTTACGGATGATTGTTCAAAACCAGCATTGCCGTTTGGCAAACTCAATGTGATAAGTTTTGTTATTTCGAATTGCGTCAATAGCAAAATTATTGACCATGCATATGTGCTCACACAGTACAAGCAACAGGGGATCATTGAAATCCTTGCAAAACTTGACCCGGAAAGTCCGCTGTGGGGTAAGTTTATTCGACCGTTACCGGCCCAACAAATGCGGGGTACCGATTGGTATTTGGGAAGTGGAGATGCATGTCATCAAAATCGTGAACTTATTGCAAATGATCCTGCCGAGTTTGTGCTCGTTGCAGCAGCAGATCACGTCTATAAGTGTGATTATCGAGGAATGCTTGCGGCCCTTATTGGTGCCGAGGCAGATGTGATAGTCTCGGGAATGTTTATGGATGTGCATGAGGCTGCAGGGAAGTTCGGCGTCATGGTGGTTGATTTTGAAACAAATCGCATTCGTGCGTTTAAAGAGAAACCGGCGCATCCAAAACCCGTCAGGGACAACAAATGTGTCGCATCACAAGGTTTCTACATCTTTAGAAAAGAAATATTACTTGCAGCACTTGATGCCGATCACCGAGACAACAGTTCGGACCATGATTTTGGTAAGGATATTTTGCCAGAGATGTTAAAAACAAATAAAGTAATTTTCTATGATCATGCGACAAATGTGATCAAAAATGAAAAAGGAAGTTACTGGAGGGATGTCGGAGACGTTGATGCGTATCATGCAGCAATGATGGACCTCGTAGCGATAGATCCTATTCTGAGCGTGTATAACAAAGCATGGCCCATTATACCGATTTGGGATTACGAACCTATGTACAAGGCAAATGAATTAGGTCATTCTAATAATGCTGATTACCAATTCATGGCCGCCGGTGGTTCAGTTACCACTAAGGCACGTTGTGTGTACATGGTCGTGTTGGGGCGAGCGGTATATCTTGAGGAAAATTGTGCAGTAGTCGACTCAATACTGTTTGACAATGTCTCTGTTGGTAGGGATGCAAGCCTCAATCGCACTATCGTAAAAAAAGGTATCGTAATACCACCAGGGTGTGTTATAGGTCAATCAATTGAAGATGATGATGATCGACAGATATTCATTTCAGAAGGTGGAATCCGTGTCGTACACGACGAATCTCGTTTGTAATTATAGGATTCCTTAGGAGGAGAAAAAGTCGCCGGACCCCAAGGTTCGGCGGCTATTCTTATAGCTATCACTCAGTACTTAGTACTTGTTACTCAGTACTCGCGCGTAGCGCGTCTGACCCGCCCACAGATGTGTTTCCGCCGGACGTGGGGTTGTACCCCCGTCCGCATATTTGAGGCTTACCGTGTGGTAATCGTGAAAACAGTACGGACGGGGTTGCAAACCCCGTCTGGCGACAGGAAGATCTTTAGGGGGAGAAAAGGCCGTCGGACCTCAGGTTCGACGGCGTTTCTTATACCCGCTGTGGATAGAAGTCGTACATGTTTGCTCGTACTCAGTACTCGCCTTGCTTGACATTTCCCCCACATAGTATATAGTTAATCCACTACCTTACTCTCTTTGGCTGGTTTAGAGCCACTGTATGGATGACATACGTTTGTCACACATACCCCCAACGAGACGCTGACGACACTTTTTATCGTAACAGTCAGGGGTATGCGGGCTTAGGCTCGAAATAACAACATATGTACCAACGTACACAAACCGCTCAAAGCGGTCGTGGGTCCCGTGATGGGCGCCCATCAAACAATAGATTTACCAGCAGTCCTTCCCGAGGTGGACAGGGTAGTCGTTTTGGTGCGCCTCGTTCGGGTGCACCAAGTAGAGGCGCTCCTCGTTCGGGAGGGTCACGTTTCGGTGCACCGCAACAGCGCAAACAGCGCGGTGGTGGTGAATACATCGACCCGTCACGTTTTATCAATACAGCCACTCCGATGCAGGATGAGCAGGCATTCGTGCCCGTTCACACATTCTCGGATTTTGCGATCTCACCTGAACTCAAACAAGCCATCAAAGCGCGCGGGTATGATACCCCAACGCCTATCCAGGACGGTGCGATATCGCACATCCTTGAAGGTAAAGACTTGATCGGTATCGCCAACACCGGTACCGGCAAGACGGGCGCCTTCCTGGTCCCGCTTATCGACAAGGTCCGCAAGGGTAAGCGTGAGCAGGTCCTTATCATCGTGCCGACGCGCGAGCTTGCGATCCAGATCGAAGATGAGCTTCGTCTCCTTACCAAGGGTCTCAGGATCTTTTCGGTCTGCTGCGTTGGTGGGGTGAATATCCAACCACAGATCCGTGCACTTCGCTCAAAGAATGAGTTTGTGATCGGCACACCAGGTCGTCTTAAGGACCTTGTTGACCGTCGAGTACTGCACCTCGGTGACTATTCGACGATCGTTCTCGATGAGGCTGACCGTATGCTCGACATGGGATTTATCGACGACATGCGTTTTGTTATGGAGCGGATGCCGACTCCTCGTCAGACCCTCTTCTTTTCCGCAACTCTCTCGCCGGTCATCGAACGTTTGGTTGGCCAATTCCTCACGAACCCCGTGCGGATCATGGTCAAGAAGCAAGATACCGCAAAGAACATCCATCAGGATGTGGTGCGTATCTCGCCGGGTGCCGATAAGGTTGATGTGCTTCACGCACTCCTTGGCGGTGCCGATTTCGGCAAGGTGCTGGTCTTCGGACGCACCAAACATGGCGTCGAGAAGCTCGCGATGATCCTCGATAAGCGTGGCGTACGCACCGAATCGATCCATGGCAACAAGAGTCATGGCCAGCGCCAGCGCGCTCTTCAGAACTTCAAGCAGAGCAGGGTGCAGGTCTTGGTTGCGACCGATGTGGCCGCACGCGGACTCGATATTCCGGCTGTGACGCATGTCATCAACTTTGACCTGCCCAACACCTACGACGACTACGTGCACCGCATAGGCCGCACCGGTCGCGGAGACCTCAGCGGCAAAGCGCTCACTTTCGTGGAGACGCGATAAACAGGTAGTATTGTCCTTATTCTGTCGCCGGATGGGGTTTGTAACCCCGTCCGTACTGTTTTCACGATTACCACACGGTAAGCCTCAAATATGCGGACGGGGGTACAACCCCACGTCCGGCGGAGACGTTTTAAACCCACCACCTACTGACGACCGTTAGTAGGTGGTGGGTTTTTTGTAATGACGGGAGACATTGACAAAACGAATATGGTATGTATAATTGCGTGCAGGACAAGTACAGATGTTCGATAACAAAATTTTCAACTACCGGGAGAAATACCGTGAAAAAAATTCTAGTACTATGTGCGTGCTTGCTGGCACTGACAGTAAGTTGTAAGAAAGTTCAAGCGATTGAGCTGCCGAAAGGCCTGCAAGAGCAACAACTGAGCGAATGGGATGTGACGAGCAAGTCCATCCCAGGTACAACCTTGCGACTGGTGTTTGTTAAAGCACCAACAAGACACAAGGTCGAGTCTAAAGACCCGTCTGGTCAAGCGGTTGTCACCGGCACGGTCGTTGATCCCGACATCTTTGATCTACAACTGTGGACGAAGCAGGTAGATCAAGAAAGCTTTGCGAAAGGCATTGCCCCAGGAGCAGCGTATCTTTCCGCTATCTGTGTAGGTAATTTGCGGGAAGCCGTATGCCGTACGGGAGATGATGCACTACGCATCCCCCTTGACTCTGGTGATACCGTCATGATCCCGGTCGCGACTGTGGAGACTGCACAACTTGATGACGTAATACGCCAACTTACTCATACGGGCTCAGTTCACAAAGCGCAGCATACTCGCACGTACATCGTGCAAAAAAAGGTTGCAAAAGTGACTACAAAAAAACAAGTGGCAAAAAAACCGATCGATGATGTATTCACCATACGGCTTGACCTTGGGAAAAAGGTCAGAAAAGAATAAGTGATGGCTCGTGCACGCCGTTGACAGGGAATGTCGACGGCGATAGTTGTATGTTTGGCCAGCAGATACATCAATACCCAGCACAATGTCTGGGTATCTTGCCACTTTGGCGGTATCTAATTATTATTATTCTTGTAGTCCGCCTCTAGGGCTGAGCTTTTTGTTACGATTTCGTTTCTGTCGCTGGTGTTAACACTGACAAAATGTCATTTGCATCACCCTTATTCATTACTGCAATTGGGACGCGTAGTGTTTCAGTAGCGTGTAGATTTTTCCAGTCATGTGTTTTTCGCACCTTATGAACGGCGTCGTGCTTGTCTGTGTTGATATTAAGGACAAGCGTTAGAAACCGATCGCGCTGATTTTTGTGAGCAACTTGCTTGAAGATCGAAGTGTCTATAGATTTGCCAACTTGGATAAAGTAGTCCCAAGCTGTGGCGTTAGGCGGCACTTTTGTTATTGCATATACAAGCACTTTACCATTAGGTATGTCGTATGCATTGAAGTTTGCAGATATTCGCGGTAGATCTTTTAGCAGCTCGCTACCTGTCAGTATCTTATCGATCTCAGCAGGGAAGGCGACTGCAGTAGCTGCGGGGGCCTCCACTGGGGGTTGAGTTGCCGTTGGTTCTGGCTCAGCCGAGACAGTTGTGATGGTTGTTTTGATAACCGACTTTTGCTCCACTTTTGGACTACCTGTCGGTTTATTTATGGCGTTTTCGATATTGGTAAGCTGCTTTTGGAAGTCGCCGTTACGCACTGCTGCTGCCGCAACCAGTATATCCAGTCTTTCATTTATTTCTGCCACTTGTGTCCGCGTGTCTGTTAGTTGAGTGGTCAGCGAGGCCACTTTTTGCTGCAAACCGTACACATACGCGCATGCAACATAGAGTGAGATACCTATCACTATACTAAGTAGTATTCTTCCTAGGGTGTTCATAACCCCTCCTTTTTTTAAAATAACATCATTATTTTCCCGATCTCCTACACTGAGTATAGTTCACACGGGTGCCAATCTGCATCTTAGCACGGTTACAGTATTTGTCAAATACAAAAAGGGCACATAATAATGTGCCCTTTAAAGTGTACTTCCCCTAGCCAGAGAAAGCCTTATTGCCCAAGATTAATTGCTGGGAGGATGTCACCCTGTGGAGCCCCTTTGATGTGGCCTCCGGATTGGAGACCTATCTGGTTTTGTAGCTCTACATTGGTGTTATTCCATGCACCGGCATTTGCGTTACCACCTTGTATATTGAAGATGGTGCTGGGCTTTTGATTTTTATTCAGCTCAAGTGCAGTAGCATTTGTGCTAGCAGAAATCCTTTCTGCCGCCGATGCGGTAGCTTTAGCTGCTACTTTCATGCCATTGGCAATCAATCCAGCTCCGCCAATATTACCTGCTGCACCTATGGCCGCCGGTGCAACAACGCCAAGAGTGAGTGATGTTGCACTAGGTACGCCACTAAAGCCTGCTACTGTATATGCTGGTTTTTCACCCCTTCTTTCCGGGGCGGTATACACCAGACTCGTAGAGTCTGCAGACCCCACTTCAAAGCTCCCCACGCCACTTTTAACGTTAGCGTGGCACAGTTTGCCGGGTGGACAGTCAGGCATCACGTCCATCTTGACTTGTGCCGAGCTGCCGCATCCGATCAGTGTAATGCTTATCAACCACAATATCGGCCGTAAGATTTTGTTTACGCTTTTCATTTTCTTGTCCTTATTTCAGTTGGTTGTAGAACATATCCGCACCCGGCATTTGGGTGACCGATGGTTATAGCATTGGTTGTTATGACAATTGGTGACGATAGTCCCCAACCGCCAACAACGGTACTTCCCGATGCAAGTGCAGATGATGCAGCACTTACCCCTGTATTACTTACAATAGAGGCAGAGGAACCACTCACATGTACCTGCGTTGAACTTCCAGCGTTTGCGGCCGCTAACGCATTTGAAGATGCGCCTGTTACACCCGCGAAAGGTATGCCACTTGGCATTAGCATCGTAGAGTTTTCATGAGTGTAGATAGTCGGTCCTTGCCAGCATACATAGACTCGCTCCCATAATTCTTCCGCGATAGGCGGAGGAAGAGGAGGTAAGCTTCTGAATACGTAGCTTGGATTTCCACAAATGTAGCTAAAACATGTTGTCCCTGAACTTTTCAGACACGCCACACGTTCACCAGGCTTGCTGAACCGACGCACATAGCCGATCTTTCCGCTGGGGTAGATTCCCGACGTAATCATCATGCACCGTGTAGTGCGACAATCCAACTCATCGTATTCACCGTCGTTCAACATCCGCTCTATATCAGGCTGAGGTTTATGAGATTGTTCATCAACCGGCAGTCCAGCCAGACGGGCAAGTTCGTTAGTGAAGTCTACCCACCTTTGTGGATTATTCTTCAATACCGAAAATGTTTCTTCTGCAGAACGACCGTAGTCATACGTCGGTGTGAACGGCTTGAGCCGTGACGACGCGTGTGCTTGTGCAGTGAGCACGAGCAATAAGAGAACCCATTTGATTAGGCTCATAGTCCACCTCCTTACTATTGGTGAGTTGAAAAAATATATTAAGTTGTAGGGTTCATTTACATGTACCTATTCCGAACAATAGCACGATAATTTAAATAACGCAATATATTGACACATATCATATACCATGATACATTCACCTATGGCATCGGGGTAACCCGAAAAAAGGACTTTACAGGGACGCCCTGGAATATCCACTATATCGTCGGGTTTGCGCCCGGTGCTATATAATTCTTTTAATTTTTTGGAGAACGAAAGTGAAAAAAATCCTAACAATGATATCATTGCTGGTCGGCATGTTGGCAGTAACCGGAGCACAGGCATGTGGAATTACACCTTGCCAAAACACCGGC
>Ga0172379_10011583_pt1 | contig 10473 bp, 7 predicted proteins | sample GrowelOW334metaG_FD_119756 | JGI IMG/M metagenome (GOLD analysis project Ga0172379, IMG submission 119756) | Groundwater microbial communities from an aquifer near a municipal landfill in Southern Ontario, Canada - Groundwater well OW334 metaG | ecosystem: Environmental > Aquatic > Deep...
TAAGCACCAGACGATGATGGTGGCTGAGTACAATACGCATATCCTTGGGTTTTTGGTCGAAGGCGTAGACCGGATTATTCGGGTTGACTGGGATAAGGTGCGTGCAGCCGAGGGCATGCTGTCTGATAAAGGCGCCTTGATCACCGCAATCACAGAGTTGCCTGATGGATCACTGGTTTCCTTGCTCGATGTCGAACAGATTCTGGCCAACGCCTTTGGTGAGGCGATTGTGGGCAATGTTGAGCCTATTGATGCGGGACATGATTTGTGCGTTTTCTTTGCTGACGATTCGATGGTCGCACGCCGCAAGATCGCCGAAGTGCTCGATAAGATGGGGGTCAAGCATATTCAGGCTAATAGCGGTCGTGAAGCGTGGGAAAGGCTTAAAACCATGGCTGATGCGGCTCACAGTACGGGGACTCCGCTGCGCGATCAGATGCAGGTGATCCTCACTGATGCAGAAATGCCTGAAATGGATGGCTATGTCTTAACCCAGAATATTAAATCTGATCACCGATTCGACGGCATTCCGGTCGTGATGCACTCATCCTTGTCATCGGATGCTAATCGCGCAATGGGAAAACGGGTGGGGGTTGATTATTATGTGTCTAAATTTGATTCAATGGTTTTGTCTTCAACGCTCAGGCCGTTGTTGACTTAGGTCGAGGATCGTGGATTGAGCTAAAAGCAGGTCAGAGATATTTTCTCGATCATTGCACCTCAATCTTGCATCCTTAATCCTGTATTTAGGAGGTTTTCATGGGAATTGAAAGTACGCGGTTTTTGGTGGTAGACGATTTTTCTACGATGCGCCGCATCGTCAGAAATTTGCTCAAAGAGTTGGGCTTCGTCAATGTTCAGGAGGCTGAAGACGGTGTTGAGGCATTAAAGAAATTACGCGCTGAGACCTACGATTTTGTGGTGTCTGACTGGAATATGCCCAATATGACGGGGATTGAGTTGTTGCGTGAGATTCGTGCGGATGCCAAACTCAAACATTTGCCGGTCTTGATGGTTACGGCGGAAGCCAAGCGCGAAAATATTATCGAAGCGGCTCAGGCGGGGGCGTCCGGTTATGTAGTTAAGCCGTTTACGGCTGCCACGCTGGATGAAAAGTTGAAAAAAATATTTCAAAATATGAATAAGTGAGAGCTGATATGGCCACCCAAAATGCAGTCGATGAATGTGACGATTTAGAATCGCTGTTTGACAGCATCGTTGCAGCAAATGCGCTTGAAGAGCCGTTCGTTCCAGTTACTTCTGAAAAGGGAGTGGTCGCTTCGGGTAATGTGCTCAATCAGTTAGGGCAGATGACGCGGACATTGCACGATACCCTGCGCGAGCTAGGGTTAAACAAGGAAATTGAAAAAGCGACTTCTTCAATTCCTGATGCGCGAGATCGCTTAAATTATGTTGCTACGTTGACGCAGCAGGCTGCCGAGCGCGTATTGAACGCAACGGAAGCTGCGCAACCACTGGTGCAGAATATGGAGCTGGAGGCGCATCGGTTAGGCGGGCAGTGGCAGATGTTGTTTAATAAGCAATTGAATGTTGATCAATTCAAAGCCCTGGTAATGGAAACTCAGGCATTTTTAGAAAACGTGCCTAAGCAGACTAAGTTAACTAACGCCTATCTGATGGAAATCATGATGGCGCAGGACTTTCAAGATTTGACCGGTCAGGTGATCAAAAAAATTATTGAGCTCACGCAGAGTATGGAGCAGCAACTGCTGGCGTTGCTGCTGGAGAATGCACCGGCAGCGGTTAAGGCCGAATATGATGCAGGCTTATTGAATGGTCCGGTCATCAATCCGCATTTGCGTACTAACGTTGTTACCAGTCAAGATCAAGTGGATGATTTATTAGAGAGTTTGGGCTTTTAATTAATTCTGGTAAGTAGAACGGCACGTCGTGCCTCAGTAGTCAGTGGCGCATCGATGCCGCACCGGAAAGTAGCTAACTATTTTCCTGCTCACCACTCACCACTCCCCATAGGAGAAGTAACATGAACGATTTTGCAGGCATGGAAGAACTGTTGAGCGATTTTTTGCTTGAAGCGGGCGAAATGCTCTCCGATGTAGATAGCAAACTGATGGAGCTGGAAAAGCGACCTAACGACAGCAATCTGCTCAACGAGGTTTTTAGGGGATTTCACACCATTAAGGGCGGGGCGGGTTTTCTTAACGCCACCGAACTTGTGACGTTGTGTCACCTGACCGAAAATTTGTTCGACAAGCTGCGAAATCGCGAATTGACCCTGAGCGCAGAACTGATGGATGTTATTTTCGCTGCGACCGCGGAAGTCAAAAAAATGTTCGGTGCCCTACAACAGAGTCAGCAGCCGCAGGGAGCGCCCGGGCATATTCTTGAAAATCTCAAGGCTGCACTTGAAGGACGCTCTGTCATGGCCGAAGTCAATGCACCGCCGGTTGCAACGGCACCTTCATCGGATATGTTTGCACCGGCTCAGCCTGCGTCCAATGTAGACTGGAACGCGCTCTACACGGCCTTGACGGGAACTGATATTGTTGCGACGGTGGGTGTGACGCGCGATGAGGTAAAAATTGCTGAGGCGATTTCGGAAGAGGAATCGACCCGCAAGGCGTTTGGCCGTCGTACCAATGATGTGCCGGGTGCAACGGTGGGCCGCCGCGATGGTGATGTGATGGTAAAGGAGGCGAAGGAAACCACCATACGCGTTGATACTGAGCGTCTCGATCAGGTGTTGAATTTGTCAGGTGAAATCGGCCTGACTAAGAACCGTTTGAATCACCTGCGATCGGATATTTTGCAGGGACGCCATGATGTCGATACGCTGCGTGAATTGGATCAGTCGGTTACGCAACTGGATATGCTGGTGGTCAATTTGCAAAACGCAGTAATGAAAACGCGTATGCAGCCTATCGGGCGTTTATTCAAAAAATATCCGCGTCTGGCGCGTGATTTGGCTCGTTCGCTGGGCAAGGATGTCGAACTGGTACTGACCGGTGAGGACACCGAAATGGACAAGACGATGATCGAAGATTTGAACGATCCGCTGGTCCATCTGGTGCGCAATGCGGTAGATCACGGGGTGGAAACCATCGAAGGCCGTATTGCCGCCGGCAAGCCGGAATTAAGTCAGGTCGAACTGAGTGCGCGTCATGAGGGCGATCATATTTTGATCACGATTGCGGATGATGGTCGTGGTATGCGTCCAGAAGTCATCCGCAACAAGGCGATCGAAAAGGGACTGCTGACCAACGAGGTGGCCAATACGCTAGATGAAAATCAATGTCTGGAACTGATCTTCCTGCCAGGATTTTCGACCAAGGATGAGATTTCCAGCGTATCCGGGCGCGGTGTCGGTATGGATGTGGTGAAAACTAACATTCAGAAGCTTAACGGTTCGATCAATATCGATTCGATACCCGGCAAGGGGAGCGTATTCACCATTTCATTACCGTTGACACTGGCTATCCTGCCGGTGTTGATACTGCGTCTGGGTGATCAGTCATTTGCTGTGCCGTTGTCTATGGTGCGCGAGATTTTGTCGGTGACACCGGGTCAATTGCAAAAAATTTCAGGACGCGCCACCATGGTCGTGCGTGGCGAAGTGTTGCCGGTGTTGCCGCTGGCGCAGTTGATTGGCTGGGATGCGTCGGACCGCGAACCGGAAGTCGGTGTGTTGATGCAGTTTGGCAGTAGCAGCTTCATTTTATCTGCTGACGGGTTCGCGGGTCACGATGATGTGGTGATCAAGTCGCTTGATACCTTCCGTCCCAAAGGGGTCGCCGGTGTGACGATGTCCAGCGAAGGTGATATCGTGCTGATTTTAGATATCAAAGAGTTGCTCAGTGATGTGCGCGGAAATTAAATGTAGTAAATAGTAAGTCTTCAGTGGTGAGCCTGTTGTAAGTGCTCACCCGCTATTTGACTTTCACTGGGGGTTTGTGAGATGCCGGTTGTTATTGTCATTGTCGTTATTGCTGCGCTATTACATTCAGCGACAGTTTTTTTTATGTCAGGGAATTGGACATTGCTGCTGCACGGTGTGATTACGCTGGCGGCGCTAGTATCGCTGTTTATTTTTCAGCGTCGCGACAGCGTTCAGCAAGTTGTCTGCACCGAATCAGTCTCGATTGGCAATATGGCTGTCGATGGACTGCTGTTAAATACCCACGCACAGTTCTCAGCACAATTTAACGGCGCGAATCAAGATCTGTATCAGGTGCAAAATTTGATCGGAGATGCGATCGAAAAGTTGATGTCGAGCTTTTCGGGTATGCATCAATTGATCGAGGAACAGCGGGAAATTGGCCGTGCGGTGACGGCAGGAACTGATAGTAGTCGGGATTCGGCGATGGCTGATCAGTTGAATGAGACGGCGGAAACATTGAAAATGCTGGTGGGCAGTATCATCAGCAACAGCAAGGCCGGTGTAGAGCTGATTGAAAAAATGGAGGCTGTGGGCGAGCAGATCAAGGGGATACTCGACGTGCTGGGTGAAATCGATGCGATTTCAAAGCAGACGAACTTGTTATCTTTGAATGCGGCGATTGAGGCGGCCCGTGCGGGTGAATCCGGACGCGGTTTTGCGGTGGTGGCGGATGAAGTGCGCAAGTTGTCGGATCGTGCGGCACATTTTAGCAATCAGATCCGCGGCAATATTAAAAATGTACATCAAGCAGTTGAAGAAACTGAAGTGTATATCAGCCGTATGGCTTCTCTCGATATGGGTTTTGCGCTTGAATCGAAAAATAAACTGGATAACAGTCTCACGTATGTGCAGCAGTTGAACCATAAAATGTCCGAGGTGATTATCAAGCAGAACGAAATTTCCGGTCGGGTTGATACCGTGGTAGGTTCAGCGGTAACCTCGCTTCAGTTTCAGGATATTGCCGGTCAGCTGCTGGGCCATTCTCGACTTCGGCTGGATACGATGCAGGAAGTCTGGCAGCAGATAGAAGAAATGGCCAAACGTGAGCAGTCCGGTGTGCGGGTGACCCCAGACGAGCTTGAACAGGCCACTCAAAGAATTTCAGAATTGTTTGCTAAGGCGGGGCAAGTAAGCTCACGCAATCCGGTACGTCAGGATAAAATGGTAAGCGATGAAATTGAATTATTTTAATTCGCTGTCCGTTGTATAGCGCCCCCTCGTAATAACCGCATCAGAAGTTGTTTGCGCAGTAAATTTAATTTTTTGGAGAGGTAACATGGCAAAAACGGTTCTTAGTGTCGACGATTCTGGCTCCATTCGTCAGATGGTTTCATTTACCTTGAAAAGTGCCGGGTATACCGTCATCGAAGCGGTCGACGGTCAGGATGGCTTGGATAAGGCAAAACAGAAAACGGTAGATTTAGTATTGACCGATCAGAATATGCCGCGCATGGATGGATTGACTTTGATCAAATCGTTGCGCGCCATGCCGAGTTATCGCAGTGTGCCCATTTTGATGCTAACCACTGAATCGGGCGATGCAATGAAGGCGCAGGGTAAAGCGGCGGGCGCGACGGGCTGGATCGTCAAACCATTTGATCCGCAGAAGTTGCTGGAAGTGGTCAAAAAAGTTATCGGCTAATTTCTGAAAGCACTCCGTGAGCATTGATATTACTCAGTTTTATCAGGTATTTTTCGAGGAAGCCGCAGAACATCTGGCTACCATGGAGTCGTTGCTGCTAGGTCTGGACGTATCGGATCCGAGTCTGGATGAGTTGAATGCCATTTTTCGTTCCGCACATTCGATTAAGGGGGGTAGCGGAACCTTTGGCTTCGATGACATGACGCAGGTCACCCACATTCTGGAAAATTTGCTTGATCGCCTGCGCAAACAGGAAATGAAGCTGACTGACGAAATGGTCAATGTATTTCTAGATGCGGGTGATGTCATACATATGCAGCTGGATGCCCATCGCGGGGACGGCGTTGTCGATCAAAGCCGTGTCACCGCGGTTTGCGAAAAGCTGGCAAACCTGACAGCGGATATGCCGCATGCCGCACAAACGGTGAGTCCGGTTGAAGACAGTTCCGATTCAGGATTTTTCGATGACGTCCCGCCGCCCACCCCGTTAGCAAGCCAAGACGACTCCTATGGTTTCTTTACCGATGAGCCAGTGGCGGAAGCGGGCTATGGCTTTTTTGATGAAGAGCCGGTGAACCCCGCAGTGGATGCCGGGTACGGTTTTTTTGATGAAGAGGCCGTACTGTCGGGTGCTGCTGAATTAGCCATGGCAGATGTCGCTGTCGCACAGGAGGCTGCGCAGGGTTACGGTATGTTTGTGGACGAGCCAACGCAGTTCCCGTCTACGCCTCAACAGTCCCAGCAGGAAGCGCAGCAGGGCTATGGCTTCTTCAAGAAAATTCTGCCGGTTGTTGACTCTAAACCGGCGGTACCCGCTGAATCCGTTGTTGTCCGCAAAGCCAGTGATAAGGCCGCTGCCAGCGCGTCTGGTGATACCTCCATTCGCGTCAATGTCGAGAAGGTGGATCAGCTGATTAACTTAGTGGGCGAATTGGTGATTACTCAGGCCATGCTGGCTGAATCTGCCGCTGGTATTGATGGTGCGCTATCTGAAAAACTGCAAGCCGGTTTGCACCAGTTGGAGCGCAATACTCGTGATTTACAGGAAGTGATCATGTCGGTGCGCATGCTGCCGATTTCTTTTGTGTTCAGTCGTTTTCCTCGCGTGGTACGCGATCTGGCCGCAAAATTGGGCAAGCAGGTTGAGTTGAAGACGCTGGGTGAAGGAACTGAGCTTGATAAAGGCTTGATCGAAAAAATTGCCGATCCGCTCACGCATCTGGTGCGTAACAGTCTGGATCACGGTATCGAGTCGCCTGACGTTCGTACCAGTAAGGGCAAGCCTGCTAAAGGCACCATCACGCTAAAAGCGTCGCATCAGGGCGGCAATATTGTGATCGATGTCTCAGATGATGGTGGGGGGTTAAACCGCAGCAAGATACTTTCCAAGGCGCGCGAACGCGGCATGGCGCTGCGTGATGACATGACGGACTCGGAAGTGTGGATGTTGATTTTCGAAGCGGGATTTTCGACCGCAGATGTAGTGAGCGATGTATCGGGCCGCGGTGTTGGCATGGATGTAGTCAAGCGCAATATTGCCGCAATGGGCGGTCGGGTCGATATCGATTCGGTCGAGGGTATGGGTTCGCGTATCTCGATACGCCTGCCATTGACGCTGGCGATACTCGACGGCTTGTCAGTGGCTGTGGGAGAGCAGACTTATATTATTCCTCTAGCCTATATTATCGAGTCGCTACAAATGGCGGATAGCGATTTACGGACGGTCAGTGGCGGTGGACATCTGGTTCACGTGCGCGGCGAATACTTGCCGGTCGTAGCGTTACACGAGCTGTTTAAATTGCCGCGCAATGACACCATTGATTCGCGCATTGTTGTCATCGTCGAATCGGACGGTAAAAAGGTCGCGTTACTGGTGGATGAATTGATCGGTCAGCATCAGGTGGTGATCAAGAGTCTGGAGTCTAATTTCCGTAAATTGCCCGGCATTTCCGGTGCGACGATTATGGGCGACGGTAAAGTTGCCTTGATTCTCGATGTGTCGGTGATCTGCCTTGCGCCGTCCAGGCAAAATAAGCTAGAGGGCTAAGGTCTGTATTACATTACCAAGTCAGGCTGTCATCTGGCTTGAAATCAGTAAAGGGTGAGGTGAGTATGGCAAATGATAATGTAGCATCCGGTATGTCCAATAATGAATTCCTGACTTTTATTCTGGGTCAGGAGGAATACGGTATCGATATACTCAAGGTGCAGGAGATACGCGGTTACGATGCGGTGACCGGCATCGCCAATATGCCTGAATTTATCAAGGGGGTGATCAACTTGCGCGGCATTATTGTGCCGATTGTTGATTTGCGTATCAAATTCGGCTTGCCGGATGTGACTTATGATGCTTTTACCGTGGTCATCATTCTGAATCTTGGCACGCGTGTGGTAGGGATTGTCGTTGATAGCGTCTCTGATGTACTGACGCTCAAAGCCGATCAAATCCGGGCTGTGCCTGAACTGTCAGCCAAGCTCGATACCCGTTATATCTTGGGATTGGGTACGGTTGATGAGCGTATGCTGATTCTGGTTGATATCGAGCAGTTGATGTTGGGTCAGGAAATGGCGCTGGTTGATGAAGTGCTGGCATAAGTTGATTTTTTATAAATATAAAAACTAAAAATAGCGCAAAGAGGAGAAAAAATGCGTATCAATACCCCGGTTACCAACAACGAGAAGCAGATGATGGAAGGCTCGATGATCGTCACTAAGACGGATCTGAAGGGCATCATCACCTATGCCAATAAGGATTTTGTCGAGATCAGCGGTTTTGCAGAATCGGAATTGCTCGGTCAATCTCACAACCTCGTACGCCACCCGGACATGCCGGTTGAGGCCTTTGCCGATTTGTGGAAGACGGTTAAAAGCGGTACGAGCTGGAACGGAATCGTCAAAAATCGCTGCAAGAACGGCGACTATTACTGGGTCGATGCGAATGTGACGCCGATACGTGAAAATGGTCAGGTGACGGGGTATGTTTCGGTACGCCGTAAACCCGCTCAGGAACAAATTAACGACGCCGTCAAAACCTATGCGTTGTTAAAAGCCGGAAAAAATCCTAACGCCGGAATTAATGGATTGCTACAAGGACTCAGGCATATCAGCGTTAAGCAGCAGATCATTATGACAATCGCAGTGGTCGCGGTGTTGTTGGGTGGTATCTCCGGGTTAGGCTACTACGAGCTGAAAATGGAGAACGAGAAGTTCGACTATGTGGTCAATCACAAAGTTAAATCCGCGACGCAAATTTCACGCATAGATGCGCTGATGAGCGAGAACATGCGTCAGTTGCAACTAGCCGGGATGCACGATCCACGTCTGCCGGAGAGCAAGCTGCACGACCATCCGATTACTAAACATCTGGATGCTATTGCAGTTCATTCGGACGAAATCAATGCGATCTGGAAAGACTACAACTCAACGCCGCACAGCACAAAGGGGACCGAGCTGGCTGAGGCTTTTAGCAAAGAGCAGGGGGCCTTCGTCAGTGAAGGGATCAAGCCTGAAATCGCCTTGCTCATGGAGGGTAAGTATGCAGATGCCAATGTCATGATGGTTAAAACGCTCGGTCCTCTGTTTACAATTGCCAACGGCCGTGCGACTGAAATCATCAATCATCAGAATGTCTCAATGGAAAAGGATGTCGTTAAGTCGAAGGAAGAGTTTCGCATAACCTCCAATTTTATGTCGTTTGTGTTCATCATTGGAATGACGCTGGTCGTGATCTTCGGCATTATGTTGTTCCGCAACGTGGTGCCGCGCATCCGTCGGGTGGCCGAACAGATCGAACGTGCCGCACACGGCGAATCGAATCAGCATGTCGATAGTCACCCGCGGCGCGATGAAATCAATGCAGTGTTTTTGGCCTATCGCGCGCTGGCCACCCGCATGGGCTTTGATGTGGCAGAAGCTAAACGCATTGCCGATGAAAATCTACGCATTAAGATTGCGCTGGACAACGTCAGCACAGGTTGCATGATCGCCGACAACGACAGAAACATCATTTATGTTAACAAGGCCGTGGTTAAAATGCTGAATGATGCGGAAGCGGATATCCGCAAACAGTTGCCGGGTTTTAGCGTCGCCAGTCTGGTCGGTACCAATATCGATACTTTCCATAAAAATCCGGCCCATCAGGCGGGCATGCTGGCGCGTTTGCAGGCTTCATATACTACGCCAGTGCTGATAGCGGGTCACTCACTGGTTGTGACCGCTAATCCTGTGATCACTGAAACAGGGGAGCGTCTGGGCGTGGTGGCCGAGTGGATCGATCGCACCATCGAAGTGGCGGTCGAAAATGAAATTGAAAATATCATTGAAGCTGCAAATCAGGGCGACTTTACGCAGCGCATCATACTGGATGGCAAGGAGGGATTTTTCCTGCAAGTTGGACAGAGCATCAACGGCTTGATGCAAACCAGTTCAGTGGGGCTCGATGAAGTGGTGCGCATATTGAATGCGTTGTCGCGGGGCGATTTGACGGAATCAATTACTAATGAGTACTACGGTACGTTTGGTCAGCTCAAAGACGATTCTAATGCAACGGTTTCCCAGTTGACGCAACTGATTAGTCGCGTGATTGAATCGGCAGATACCATTAGAACGGCGTCCAAAGAAATTGCCAGTGGCAACACGGATTTGTCGCAGCGTACCGAAGAGCAGGCATCCAGTCTTGAAGAGACAGCCGCCAGCATGGAAGAGTTGACCTCGACCGTTAAACAAAATGCTGAAAATGCTAAGCAGGCAAATCAGCTGGCGCTGTCAGCTTCGGACATTGCCGTTAAGGGTGGGCGTGTGGTTGGGCAGGTTGTGGGTACCATGTCCTCGATCAGCGAGAGCTCGAAGAAGATCGTCGATATTATCAGTGTAATCGATGGTATCGCGTTCCAGACCAATATTCTCGCGCTCA
>Ga0172379_10011585_pt1 | contig 10471 bp, 9 predicted proteins | sample GrowelOW334metaG_FD_119756 | JGI IMG/M metagenome (GOLD analysis project Ga0172379, IMG submission 119756) | Groundwater microbial communities from an aquifer near a municipal landfill in Southern Ontario, Canada - Groundwater well OW334 metaG | ecosystem: Environmental > Aquatic > Deep...
GACGCTTGCGGCACGGCCGGCCGGAGGCCGGCGCTACGTAGCGCCCGCGTCTCGCGGGCCGTATCGCCGGCGTCCGCGCCGGCCCGGCTTCGGGGGCAGTGTCAAGCTGCGCCCCCGTCGGATTGGCTGGCGAAGGAAAACTTTGACACGACCGGACTGTTGACTAGCCTCTGGCGCGAACTTCAACCAATCACACCATGAGATTTGGCATCAACTCGTTCCTCTACACCTCCCCGTTCACCACCGACAGCGTGAAGCTGTTCCCCAAGTTCGTGAAGTGGGGCTTCGACACCGTCGAGATTCCGGTCGAAGCGCCGGAGCACATTGACCCGGCAAAGGTGAAGGCCGCCGCCGACAAGGCCGGCATCGCCATCGGTTCCATCTGCGCGTGCATGGGTCCGGGCCGCGACTTCCGGGGCACGCCCGAGGAGCAGGCCACCGGCATGGCCTACTGCAAGGCCCTCGTGGACCAGGCCGCCATCATGGGCTGCCCCCGCCTCATCGGCCCCATCTACTCCGTGGTCGGCAAGGCCGACGCCGTCGAGCCCGCGCAGCAGAAGGTCGAGTTCGCGCTCGTCGTGAAGAACCTCAAGGTGCTGGCCGCCTACGCCGCCGCCAAGGGCGTCACCCTCTGCATCGAGCCGCTGAACCGTTTCGAGACCGACTTCCTCAACACCACGGACAAGGGGCTCAAGCTCATCAAGGCCGTCGGCGCGAAGAACGTCGTCCTGCATCTCGACACGTTCCACATGAACATCGAGGAGAAGAAGCAGGCCGCCGCCATCCTCAAGGCCGGCCGGCACCTCGGCCACTTCCACGCCTGCGGCAGCGACCGCGGCACGCCCGGCGGTGATCACATTGACTGGAAGCCCATCGTGGCCGCGCTCAAGAAGATCGGCTACAAGGGCGACGTGGTCATCGAGAGCTTCACCACCGACGTGAAGGTCATCGCCCGCGCCGCCGCCATCTGGCGCAAGATCGAGCCGCAGCGCGATGACATCGCCGTGAAGGGCCTCGCAAATCTCAAGCGGTTCTTCGGGAAGAAGTAACCCGCCCGATTCTCATCCGAAGGCCGCCGGAGTTTTCCGGCGGCCTTCGCTTTTTGGGCGGCTTCCAGCGTTGAACCCGAACTCCGAAGCAAAGGACGCGGAGGAAACGGTGACGGTGCGAGCGCGGCGTTGACGCCGCGGAAAGCCCCGGGAGCAAAAGTGCGCTCGAACCACCGCTGGCTGGCGCACGTTTCTGCGGCCTGAAAGCCGCGCTCCTCGCCGGCGGTTGCCGTCCACTTCGGAGTTCAGGGTTGAATCCTTTGGGACGGGATCATGTTTCCTGGCGAAAGGGCGAAGTTGTTGCGTCGCGGGCGGCAAGTTCGCAAGCTCGGCGCGGTTTGACATGAGCAGTCCGGTCTCACTCGAAGTTTTGTCCACGCACACGCCCGCGCTGTTTGCCGCGGCAGTGCGTCGCGCGGCGGAGTTGCTGCGGGCGGGCGAGGTCGTGGCGCTGCCGACGGAGACTGTCTATGGGCTGGCGGCCAATGCGCTTGACCCGCGTGCGGTCGCGAAGATTTTCGAGCTGAAGGGTCGTCCCGCACACAACCCCGTCATCGTCCATGTGGACGGACTGGAAATGGCGCACGCCTGCGTGCGTGCATGGCCGGAAACGGCGGAGAGCCTTGCCGGCGCATTCTGGCCGGGCCCGCTGACCCTGGTGCTGCCGCGCGCGGGTGCGATCCCCGATCTGGTCACGGCGGGAGGCGACACGGTGGGCGTGCGCTGGCCGCAGCATCCGTTCATGCGCGAGGTCATCCGCGCGTGCGGTTTCCCCCTGGCCGCCCCGAGCGCGAATCTTTCCAACCAGCTTTCGCCCACGAATGCCGAGCACGTCCGGAAGCAGCTCGGCGGCCGGTTGCGGCTCATCGTGGATGGCGGACACTCGAACGTGGGCATCGAGTCCACGGTGGTGGATCTGACGGTGAACCCACCGCGCATCCTGCGGCCGGGGATGATCCACGCGGAGTCGCTGGCTGCGGCGCTTGGAAACGCGGAATGCGGAGCGCAAAATGCGGAAGACGCGGGGCCGGACGTGCTGCGCAGTCCCGGACAGTTGCCGAAGCATTACTCGCCGCAGGCGAAGCTGGTCGTCGCGCAATGGCGGGACGACGGCGGCTTTCGCTCGGCAATTTCCCGGCTGACCGCCGCGCCAGACCGCACTTGTGTCATCGTTCATTCCCACCTTCCCCCGGCGGATGGTTTCCTGCGGATCGCTCTGGTGCCGCATGACGCGGAGGCCTATGCGCGGGCGATCTACGCGGAGCTGCATCACTGCGACGAGCTGGGCGCGGCGTGCATCGTGGTGGAATCCCCGCCGGACACCCCGGAGTGGCAGGGCATCGCAGACCGGCTGCGGCGGGCGGCGGCCTGACCGCCCCGGCGAACCTTGTTTGACGAAGTCCCCGTGATTCCGCAATGTGCCCGCCACATGCGAATTCGACTTCTTTCCGGCCTGGCCGCGCTTTCGCTGATCGTGACCGCCCGCGCACAGGCCGCCGCCCCCGCGCCGCGCGTCGTCACGCTGGCGGAGTGCATCGCGATGGCACTCGACAAGAACCTCGACATCCAGCTCCGCCGGCTCCAGCCGAGCATCGATCTCTACAACGTGGACTCGGCACGCGGCTACTACGATCTCACGGTCAACGTCAACGCCACCCACCGTTTCAACTCGTCGCCCGGCTCGCCCGACCCGAACAGCGCGCTCTTTGGCAGAAGCAGCGACAGCTTCACCGAAAGCTACGGCCCCAGCCTCACCCAGCAGTTTGGAACCGGAGGCCGGGCCACGCTCAACGGCGACATGGTTCGCCGCAGCGGCTCTTCCTACACCAGCTACAACTACTCGACCGACGCGGGCATCAGCCTCACCCAGCCCCTGCTGAAGAACTCGTGGATTGATGCGACGCGCCAGACGATCCAGGTGAACAGGCGCACGCTGAAGATCGACGAGCTGGCCTTGCGCACGCAGGTGATGACCACCGTGACCAGCGTGCAGCAGGCGTATTACGAGCTGATCTTCGCACGTGACAACGTGCGGGTGCAGGAAGCCTCGCTGGGACTCGCCGAGAAACTCCTCGCGGACAACAAACGCCGCGTCGAGGTCGGCGCGCTGGCCCCGCTGGACGAGAAACAGTCGGAATCCCAGGTCGCCGCCCGGCGCTCCGACCTGCTCTCCGCGCGGCGCGATCTCGACCTGCAAGTGAACGCGTTGAAGGCACTGTTGGGAGATGATTTCGGTTCCTGGGCGACGCTGCCCCTGGAGCCAGCGGACAGGTTGGTGGCCGTTCCCCAGTCGTTGAACGTGCAGGACAGCTGGCGACACGGCATGTCCCTGCGTCCGGACCTCCAGTCTTCAAAGGAATCCATCGAGAAACAGAACATCGTGCTCCGCTACAATTACAACCAGCTCTTCCCGTCGCTGGACCTCACGCTCACCTACGGGCACAACGGCCTCGGCCAGACGCTGCCCGGGGGCCTCAACGGCATCCAGCGGGGCGACAACCAGTTTTACTCCTACGGCCTCGTGCTGAGTTTCCCGTTGAGCAACACGACGGCGAAGAACAACTACAAGGCCGGCAAGGTGACGAAGGAGATGCTGCTGCTCCAGTTCAAGCAGCTTGAGCAGAGCGTCATCGTGGAAATCGACAACTCGGTGAAACAGGCGCAGGCGGCCTACGACAAGATCGATGCCACCCGGCAGGCCCGCCTCTACGCCGAGGCCGCCCTCGATGCCGAGCAGAAGAAGCTCGAGAACGGCAAGAGCACGAGCTTCTTCGTGCTTCAGCTCCAACGCGACCTCACCGCCGCCCGCTCCGCTGAAATCCGTGCCCTCGCGGACTACAACAAGGCGCTCTCCACCTTGTCCAAGAGCGAGGGAACCACTTTGGAGAAGGCGAACATCGGGCTGGAGTTCAAGTAGGCGGGACGACGCCCTCCCAAGGCCTCCCCGGGGATTGAGTGCCTTGCCTGGATTTGAAAAGGCCTCACAGGAAGTCAGGCGAGAGCAGCGTCAAGCTGCCGCTCTCCTCTCACCCTGCCAGTTGCGAAAAGCGTTCCGCCCCGGCTGACCATTGCCCGGCATCGCGCGGTTCAAACCGGACGGTCTCAAACGATGCGCCCACGACTTCGCGTCCGGCCGCCAGCGAAGGCAGGTGCCCCAGAGCGATGGCTTGCACGAGGATGTTGCCGATGACCGTGGCCTCGGCCGGACCGGCGATGACGGGGATGCCGCAGGCGTTCGCGGCGAACTGGTTCAGCAACTCGTTTTTACTGCCGCCGCCGACGATGTGGAGCCGTTCCACCCTGGCACCCGCCAGCTCCTCGGCCTGTCTGAGCGTGCGGCGGTATTCGAGCGCGAGACTCTCAAGCGCGCAGCGGATGAACTGGCCCGGGGTTTCCGGCACGGGCTGGCCGGTCTCGCGACACGCGGCGGCGATGCGCTCCGGCATCGCGTCCGGAGCGAGGAACCGGGGGTCCGCGGGGTTGATGAGCGAGCGGAACGGCGCGGACTCCGCGGCGAGTCGGGTGAGCGTGGCGTAATCGAAATCCCCGCCCGCGCGCTCCCATTCGCGCCGGCATTCCTGCACGAGCCAGAGGCCGACGATGTTCTTGAGCAGCCGCACCGAGTTGCCGAAGCCGATCTCGTTCGTGAAGTTCAGTTCGCGGCAGCGGTCGGTGAGAACGGGATTGCTGAGTTCCAAACCGATCAGCGACCAGGTGCCCGAACTCAGGTAGGCCCAGTTCGCGATGCCGGTGTCCGGCTGCTGCTTTCCGACGGGCACGCCGGCCACCGCCGCGCCCGTGTCATGGGTGCAGGTGGCGATCACTTCCACGTCCGCGCTCAAGCCCGTCTCGGCGGCGACCTGCGGTTTCAAATGCCCGAGCCTTGTGCCCGGTTCGACGAGCGGCGGGAATTTCTCCGGCTTGAGGCCGAGCGCGTCCAGCAGCGTCCGGGACCAGGTGCGTGTGCGCGGGTTGTAGAGCTGGGTGGTGCTGGCCATCGAGACCTCCGCGCGGGCGACGCCGCTGAGGAAGCAGTTGAAGGCATCGCCGATGGGGACGATTTGCGCCGCACGGGCGAGCCGCTCCGGTGACTCGGCGGCGAGGTGGTAAAGCTGGTTGATGGGCATGAACTGGATGCCCGTCTCGGCGAAGACCGTTTTCCACGGCACCTTCCCGAACAGCGTCTTCACGCCGCGTTCCGTGCGCGGATCACGATAGTGAAAGACCGGCGGGATGACTTCGCCATGCGCGTCGAGCAGCACGCAGTCGAGGCCCCACGAATCGACGCTGACGCTTGCGACCAGGAGATTGCGCCGCGCTACCTGACACAAGCCCTCCCTGATGCCGGCCCAAAGCGCCGGCACGTTCCAGTGCCACGCGCTGCCATTGCGGATCGGCGTGTTCGCAAACCGGTGGATCTCCTCCAGCGTGAGCCGCCCGCCCGCCAGCGATCCGAGCATCACGCGCCCGCTCTCCGCGCCGAGGTCAATGCCGATGTAGTGCGTGGCCATGCAGGGACGAGTTTCAGCGCGGCGCGGCCCGCATCGCAAGCCAAACGCGTGGGACCATTCCGCAGGAACTGCTCCGCGCCTTGATGAGCGCGGGAAGGTTCGCGTTCAACCGGCGCCCCTTGGCGGAGTCAGTTTCCCGAGGTGGTCACTGACAGCACCTCGCCCGATTCGCTCTCGGCGACGACTTCAAACGGGCGGCAGCAAACCTCGCATTCGTTGATGAAGCGCTGCGAGGCGATGCCGGTGTCCAGAACCAGCTCCATGCTCTGCCCGCAGAACGGGCAGCTCACCGTTGCGGTGTCTTTCATGGTGTGAAGCTGCTGCATGTGCGCGCTTCCGGCAAGTTGCGGTCGCAACTTTTCGCTGCGAGTGCCATGGCACCGGCCGGAGCCTTCGATTACGGGGAAGACTGCGGCAGATAGTCCGGCAGCGGCTTGAGCACGCCGAACTTGATGAGCACGACAATGAGGAGGGTGTAGGCCAGCGAAATGCCGATGTCGGTGACGAGCTGCCGGCGGGTGTAGGGCCTGGGCTGACCGGACACGGCCTGCTGGGCGCCCTTCTGCATCAGGACGAGTCCGAGGACGTTGGTCAGCCAGTAGCCGACGACGAAGCTTGCGCCGAACACCTCCGGCCAGAACCAGCTGACGCCCCACGCGAACGCCAGTGCCAGCGGAACATTCACGAACAGATCGTTCCACCACGACAGCGGCGAGAGCATGAAGCCGATGAAGGCCAGCATGCCGCCGGAGAGTTTGCGTCTGAGGCTCAAGGGAGGGAGCGGGATTAGGATCAGGATTACGAGCAGGAGGAGCTTCGTGCTCCTGATCCTGATCTTGATCCTGCTCCATCTGTTTACTCAGTCCAACACCCGCATCTGCACCGCATCCACGATCTGCGCGCCGCTGGACATGGCACTGATGATGACGACGGTGTGGCCGCGATGGAGGATGCCGTCCTCCTTCATGCGGGCGAGCGCGACATCAATGTTCTTCTCCGGGTTATTGTAGTCGAAGGGGAACACCACCGGCGTGACGCCCCAGTTCAGCGCGAGCGAGTCGGCGAGCGGCCAGGTCTCGCACACGGCATAGATGGGCGAGAAGCGCGGGCGCAGCCAGGAGGTCCAGCGGGCCATGTTGCCGCGCCGCGTGAAGACAATGATGGCCTCGGCGCGAAGCTGGTCGGCCATGACGACGGCACTCTTGACGAGCTTCTGGCGCGGGCTGGTCAGCTCGGCGCGCTCGTGATAGCCGGCGTTGCCGCTGCGCTCGATGCGGCGGGCGATTCGGTCGAAGACTTCGATGCATTTCACCGGATATTTGCCCACGGTGGTTTCACCGGAAAGCATGATGGCGTCGGTCTGCTCAAAGACGGCGTTGGCCACGTCGGTGATCTCCGCGCGCGTGGGCATGGGGTTTTCGATCATGCTTTCGAGCATGTGCGTGGCGACGATGACAGGCTTGCCGACGCGCAGGCAGATCTTGACGACCTTGCGCTGGATGATGGGCAACTCCTCGTAGGGCACCTCGATGCCGAGGTCGCCGCGCGCCACCATGATGCCGTCCGCCTCGGTGATGATCTCGTCAATGTTCTTCACGGCCGACTGGTCCTCGATCTTGGCGATGAGCTGCGGACGGTGCTTGGAACCCTGCGTGAGCGCGCGCAGTTGCATGATGTCCTTCGCCTCACGCACGAAGGAGAGGGCGATGTAGTCCACGCCGAGTTCGAGGCCGAGCGCCACGTCGGCGATGTCCTTCGCCGTGAGCGCGGGGAGGCTGACCTTGACGCCGGGGAGGTTGATGTGGCGGCGGCTGCCGAGCTTGCCGGGCGTGAGCACCTCGCACTCGACCTTGTTGTGGTGCTTGGCCAGCACCTTCATGTGGATGGCACCGTTGTCGAACAGCACCACGTCACCGACGCTGATGTCGCTGACGAAGTGCTCGTAGTTCACGTCCACGGAATGCTCCTCCTCGCTCTTCTCGCCGCGCACGGTGAGCATGAACTTCTGGCCGGGCTGAAGGTCGAGCGGCACGGGAAGGTCGCCGGTGCGGATGGCCGGCCCCTGGGTGTCCATGAGGATGCCGATGGAGCGCTTGCGGGCCTCGGCGGCGGCGCGGAGGTGCTTCACGGTGGCGCGCACCCACTCGTGCGGCGCATGCGACATGTTGAGCCGGGCGATGTTCATGCCGGCGTCCATGAGCTGGCCGAGAATTTCCGGGGAACTTGTGGCAGGGCCAAGCGTGGCGATGATTTTGGTGCGGCGCATAGGCGGTGTGGGATATGTCAGGAAAACACGGCTGGCGGCGGCCAGCCCAACAGGGGCGACAGTAGTTTCCGCCCCCCGGATTGAAAGGGGGAAGTGCGTCGCCGCGGCCAAAAAAACCCTTTGCGGGCCCCCATCCGTTCGCTACGTTCGCGCCGCGACTTGTCCGGTGGTGTAATGGTAGCACAAGGCTCTTTGGAGGCCTTTGTCATGGTTCGAATCCATGCCGGACAGCCAGTCTCTCCGGGAGGTTTTCAGGCGCTGGAGACACCTCACCGGCTCATCCCGCAGACCACAGCCGCCCCTTTGCGACGCCGCACGCAGCGCGACAGGCATGTTGTGTCCATCACGGTGCCAGCCCGCCGGCCTGCTGCGCACGCCAGTCCTTCAGCCACGGCCAGCCGTAGCGATAGGCCAGATAGCACAGGACGATGCCCAGCACGAAGGCGGCGATGACCATCGCGGCGCGGCGGCGGGCATGGGTGCGATCCGGCTGCTCCCAATACCACGCGATCCAGATGGTCAGCTCGTAGAGGAACTGGAGCGGGACAAACATCGCCACCTGGGTCAGCACCTCGGGCGTGGTCAGCAGCGCGCCGAGGATCAGGTTGATCAGGATCATGTAGCGTCGGAAGCCGGCGAGCTTCGCGTAGTCCAGCAGGCCGATCTTCACCAGCGCCAGGAGGATGACGGGCATCTCGAAGCCCGCGCCCATGCCGAGCATGAACTTGATGCAGAAGCCGAAGTATTCGCTCGCCTTCCAGAAGGGCATCTCCACGCCCATCCACTGCGAGTATTGGTCCGCCGCCCTCAGCGCCAGCGGCAGAATGAGGAAGTAGCACAGGCACACCCCGGCGGCGAAGAGCATCGCCGCCGGCAGCATCGCCTTGAGGAAATACTTGCGTTCCTTCGCCTTCAACGCGGGCAGGAGGAAGGTGACGAGGAAGTAGGTGACGAGCGGAGCCGCCAGGAGCAGCCCGCCGAAGAAGGCGATGTGCAGCGAGTTGACGAACGGCTCGGCGGGGTTTTGGTAGATGAGCGGCTTGGCCTTGTCCGACGGGACCTCCTCGCCCGTGGAGCGCACGCGCACGGTCAGAATTTGGTTCGTGCCGATCTGCATGGGCACCAGCTCCAGCTCCACGAACCGGTTCGTGGCGATGGGCCAGGCGGGCAGGTTGTTGGTCGCGAGCTTGAAGTTGAGCACTTCCTTGGGGCCCAGCATCACCGAGATGTGCTGCCGAGAATCCGGGTAAAGGTGCGCCGCCCGCTCCAACGGCCACTTGAGCAGCGCGACGACCGCGTTCGCCGCAAACAGGCAGATGGTCATGCCCACGAGCGTGGCGATCGTTATCTTGATGATGACCCAGCGGAGATCCTCGAGGTGTTCGAGAAAGGGCTTCACCGGCCCGCCTTCGCCCGGCTTGTCGTCGAACAGGGGGTCAATCGTGTCGTCACCGCCGCCCCCGGCATCGGTGGTGGTCAGCGCCGAACTGACGCCGCCGTGGGCATCCCCCTCGCCCTGGCTGTGATGGTTGTAATTCTCGTCGTATTGGTATTCGTGGTGGTAGGGGTCCTCGCCCGGCCCGTGGTGATGGTCGTGATAGGCGGGGTCGTCCTGATGGACGTCCTGGGGATGATATTCCGAGCGCGGTTCCTCGTGCGAGGGATCGGCCGGGATCGCCGTGGGATCGGTCATCGCCACCGTTCCCTCGGGAGCCGACGGAGCAACGACGGGCGCAATGGCCTCCGCCGGTTTCACTTCTGAGATCGGAGCCGTGGCCGGAGGTGAACTGGCCGGAACAGGATGAGCGGCGGAAGAACCCGGAGTGACAGCAGGGGATGGCTCAGGAGCGCCCGAACCGGGCTTCACCGAATCCTGCTCTGGGGAAGAAGGACGCGCCTCGTCGGGATGGGCCATGGCTCAAACCCGGGGAACGCGTCAGGCCTTCGGCGCGGGAGCTGATTGAGCCGGGGCCGTGGGCGCGGGTTGCGCTGCGGCGGGCGGCGGGGAGGGGCGGCGGGGCGGCTCCTCATGCATGGCGCGCTCCAGCTCGTTCTGGACATCACCGGACGCCTTCTTGAATTCCTTGATGCCCTGGCCCAGGCCCTTCATGAAAGTCGGGATCTTGTTCGCGCCAAAGAGCACCAAGGCGACGACCGCGATGAGGATCAACTCACCGCCGCTCAAACCCAACATTGCGAAACATGCGTTCATAGAAAGCCTTTTGTTGTTCGGAAACTAGCCCTCGACAACGGGCAAGTAAAGAGACAATCCCGCCCGACGGGTTATTCAGCCGGTGGCGTGGACCGCCCGTGCCTGTTCAGTTCCTGGGCTTGAGGAGCACCAGCTCGCCCCGGCGGTTCTTGGCCCACGCGGCCTCGGTGTGGCCGAGTTCCGCCGGCTTGTCCTCGCCGTAGCTGAGGGTGCGCAGGCGGTCGGGAGAGATGCCGCCCTTGACCAGATGGGTGCGGACGGCCTGTGCGCGGCGTTCGCCCAGCGAGCGGTTGTATTCCTCCGTGCCGCGCTCGTCGCAATGGCCTTCGATGAGGAGCATGTTCTGGGGCGAGGCCTTCAGCGCGGCGATGACGGGCTTGAGCTTGCCCACCTCGCTGGCCTTCACGATGGCCCGGTCATACTCGAAGTGAAC
>Ga0172379_10011586_pt1 | contig 10471 bp, 8 predicted proteins | sample GrowelOW334metaG_FD_119756 | JGI IMG/M metagenome (GOLD analysis project Ga0172379, IMG submission 119756) | Groundwater microbial communities from an aquifer near a municipal landfill in Southern Ontario, Canada - Groundwater well OW334 metaG | ecosystem: Environmental > Aquatic > Deep...
ATAGCGCAGGCGGTCGTCCTGGTATGTCGGATTTTCGCCGCCGATAATGAGTGACGCCAGGGCCCCGGCCGTGAAGTCATAATTGTTTCTAAGGGCACCGGCTTCCTCGAGACGGCAGTTTTTGATCGCCGTGTTCAGCTTGTCCCGGAGCATACCCAACTGATTTTCGAGGAGCAGCCGGTCACTCTCGAAACAGACCGTCCGCTCGCGGAGAAATTGTGATTCTACTGCCAGATCCCGGACCGTCTGGACCCAATAACGCACCAGCGACTTGTCGCTCTGAATGGCGGCGATGACGGTATCGGAATCGCAATTGGTTCCGCCCAGTCCCCCGGCCATGCCGATGCCGGCATTGGATCTGTCGATCACTTTCTGGACCCAGGGGGAAAGCGCTGACTGGGCCGAGACCGTGGCCGGAAGAATCAGGCAGCAAACCAGAACCAGGCAAATGGATAATGGATAATGGATAATGGATAGCGGAACTTGTTCATTGTCAATTATCCATTGTTCATTTTTTCTGATGGCCGGTCGATCGAAAAATATTTTCACGGTGCGGAACTGGAAGAGGAAGAAAACGGACCGGTCCAGGGACAAGCCGCCTGGGTCAGTTTCGCATTATCAAGCTCCTTAAACAGACTGGTCACCTGATCGACAAAAGCGCCGAGTGACCCGAAGATCTTGCGCTCGACGACGTCCATCTGGTTCTGCGCCGCCCGTTCGCCGATTATCGCGCCGACCGAAATCACGGTGTTTTGCGCCGCGGCAACATCCTTCGATTCCTGAGCCATCGCGGCAGCAGTAAAGACCTGCTGGATATCCGGCGAAGCGGCTCGCTGGCTGTTCCGGTAAACGCAGAAACCGGCGAGCGGATGCGGGGCATTCCCGTTCTGGACGCAAAACATCCGTTCGAAATCCTGAACCAGAAGCGGCCCGATGTATGGCGGGAACGAATAAGATGCGACCTGCGGCACTTCCATATAAATTCCGAGATGCGGGTCCGTCCGGAGACAGGCGAGATACGGCGAAGTGGCTTCATTTAGAAGCGACGGGTTGCGGTTGGGCACCAGTGTGTGACTGTTCATCGACTGGATCAGACAATGACTGATGTAACAGGCGTGCGAAGATATATCGTCCTGGTACAGGATTTTATTATCCGGGGTGCAGATATCCGTCAGGTCCGCCGGTTGAAGACTTGAATTGATGTTTCCCGGATTATTCGGATCCTGAAGCGGCGTCCCGTCATCCTTAAACAGTTTAATCAGATCGGTACAGGCCTTCGGCCCGCTGTCGGTCGTAGTGATGGCGCCGCTGCCCTCGGTTTTCGTCAGAATTATCGCATTCGGAGTGGTGGCCGGGCCGGTGGACGAACCGCTCCCGGCTTGCGGCGGCGGCGGATAGCAGAGGTAACCGAACCGTCCCATGGTCCGGCTGCAAAGCGGCGAACGGATCGCCGGATCCGCAGGCGGAGAGGAGCCATTGTAGGAAAACGGATAGGCCAGCGTACTGCCGCTCGGGACGAGTTTCGGATACTGGTCCGCCTCCTCAATCTTTATCCGGGCAAAGCGGGTGGGATAAACCCAAAGTATTCCAAGATCATCGCTCCGGGCCCAAAGCCCGACGTTGGCGGTCTGCAAACCCGGCACCACGAACTCGCCACCGGCTTTTGGATCACCGGTTATATGCAATTTGTCGGCAATGGCTTTAAGCGCGTCACCGACCGGATCCTGCACTCCCGAAAAATCCGGATCGGCCTCGCGCTGGTCACGGAAATAGCCGTGATGAAACCGGAGCATGGCCTTACCCAAATCCTCGGAGCTTAAACCCGAGAGCACGCTGTCCAGAGTCTGGACTTCACTATTGGCCGAACCGTCCCAGGGAATCATACCCGCACCGGTGCCGGTCCAGACCCGGTTAAGCAGCGATGAAATCAGCCCGAGTTCGTAGGGCCGCTGCGGTTCGTTGGCCACCGCCAGCTCCGCTCCGTCGGCGATAGCGAGTAAATCCGCCCCCAGCTGGTCGGCATCCTGTTCCACGGCGACAATCGACAGAATGTCGCTTTGCAGGCCAAGGCATGACTGTCCGGGACCCTGCCCGCCGGTGATGAACTCGATCCCTCTGCCGCTCATATCCACCTTGTCCTTGCACAGATCTCCGATCTTGTCTTCGAGAGCGTATTTGATGTCGTCCGGCGCCAGCTGGATCCCGGTACCCTGCCAGTTTTTCATCACGTCCACGACGAACTGCTTGACCTGTTCGGACGGATAAGCATGCCGGTCGGTGTTGGTCGTCTCGTCGTAAATTGTTTTATAAATCGATGTGCTCTGGCCCAGCCCGGCAGCCGGAGACAGAAGCGTGATCAGCCCGATGGCGACAATAAGACGTTTCATAAAATTTCAGGGCTCGGGCTTGCGGTCATGAATCGAAGTAAGTGCATCCCAGATTTTCGGCAGACAGCTTGATGTGTCGGCGAGCAGACTCATCTCGGTCCGAAGGTCCAGCGCCGCCCGATGGAAACAGATCAGATCATGGGCGGCTGAATAATTCATCTCGAAGGAACGCAGAACATTAAGCGTCCGTTCCAAAGCCACCCGGGCACGATGGCGTTCCGAATCGATCTTCGACATGTACGCGCCGGGCCGGACCGCCAAATCACTTATCGCCGTATCCGGACAATCGACTCCCGGCGAGCACCCGCTGCTGACATCGTTGTTGGTCATGACGGCATTCACCGAAGATTGCTGGAGCCGGACCAGCTTGCAATCGTATTCCCGGAGATATTCGCCCAGGATTGAGGAAAATGACTCGAAAATTACCGGCCGAGAAAGGTAATTCTGGCTGGAGGAGCTGCCGGCCGATCTGTCCGGATATTTCCAGCCGGGAAGCTGGCTTGCCAGTGCCTCCAGTTTGGGCATGCCCGGATTTTGACCCGGACATTTCCATTTCTGCGGATCCCGCAGGTATTTCTGCCGTTCCAAAACAACTTCCGAAACCTTCCCGTGGTACTTCTCCATGACCTTGGCCAGATTGCCCATGCCCTCAAACATGGTTCCCACATCGCTGCAGGTCCTCAGACTATCCTCGGAACTGGATGAGCTGCCCGCTCCCGGCGGACCACCGATTAAACTCCCCCGCAGGTTCACCCGGTTCACCAGTACAACTACCGCCAGGGTCACGCCAAACAAAACCAAAATCTTGTGACGGGCAAGCATTTTTTTTGCCGCCGTGAAGAAGCCGGATATGGCGCCCGGATTGGTCATTCAATCGGAACGATAGAGGAAGAAGAGGAAGATTCCAGTGCGGAGGTATCGGGGAAATCGCATTGCCCGATGAAACAGGGGATCTGATGGAGCCTCCCCAAAAGACCGATCATGTCCCGCAGCGGATAAAGAACGTATTTGGGCAGGTCCTGCTGAAGCCGGTCGATCATGCCGGCCAGCTGAAGCATCGACCGGTAGCCGCTGTCGTAAGCAACGGCCAGCTGCAATACCCGGCGCTCCAGCGTCAGCGAATCTTCAGCCAGCTGATTGCAGTATGTTGCCAATTGCACGGTATCAGCGGTCATGCCGGCACCACCGGTCGGCCCTGACGACGAATTGCCGGCCAGATAACATTCGTCATAGCGGGTTAAATCCTGCGCAGCGCAACCAAGCGGCCGGACAGTGATGTTCCCGCCCTGTTGCCCGAAAGATCCGGCCATATCCGCACAGACTGCCAGGCTCCGGCAGCGCAGCACGCGGTAGCTTTCGACCAGCGGGGCAACCAGCTCGGAAGTAAGCCGGCCCTTAGTCTCGAAAATCCCTTTGCGCTCGGCTAGCGCATAACCGCCGGTGAAAATCGTGTATTTCCCGTCACGATCTTTCCGGCTGCCAAAAACATACGACCGGAATTCGTCATGCACCTGACTCAGCTCATTCACCAACCGGTCACGGCAGGTCTGGATTGACGGTGCGGGTACCGATGCGGCCTGCCCCCTGGACACCGGGGTGACCGGCAGTAACACAGCAGCCGCGACGATGAAACAGAATAAACGGCGCATCAGTTCTGGCGGTAGAAGAGGTCGACCTGGGTCGGTATCAGAGTCCGCTGGAATACCCGGCGCAGGATCTCAACCGGCGCATCGAGGTACGGGTTTTTGGTTTCATCGGGAGGATCAGTGGTACAGAATTCGCAGGTTTTTCGGCGCATATCGTCGGCCAGCGTATTGAAGGCATCGGACGTCATGTTGATGAACCACTGCCAGTTGGCTGAAGTAGTTTTTTCCGGCGACAGCGCCAGGCATACGACGTCTTCGTGGCAATTGAGACTCGCCGGGTTTGAGAATTCGGAATTCAGTCTCGCTGCTCTGCCGGCCGCATCCTCCAGACGCTGCGGCAGCCAGCGGGCGAACAACCGGGACAGGCGCTCCTTCAGATCGTTTTCCACGTGAATGATTTTGTCCGGGTTGCCGAGTGCTTCGTCCGGTGGAATCGTGATGCTCGGCGGGAAACGGCAATAAGCTCCGCGCATGCTGGTGCGGTCGTTCCATGGGCCGTTGTCCTCGTCCGGCGGAATCCCGGCCATGGCCTGATCTTCCTGATCCTGCTGATCTTCGACGCTGGTACCGTCGATGATTTTCCGGAAATCGCGCAAAATCCGCATGGCGTCGGCCAAATCTTCGGGCAGAGACGGCGTAAATGACGGCGGCGGATCCGGCAGGATAACCAGCGGCACCGGGAAGCTGTCGAAAACGGTTTGGTCCGGATAGGTCGGCAGATCGGGGAACAGGCTGGGGTCGGGCGGCGGCTTGGCCGTCGGCGGAAGCGGCAAATTAAGTTTGACCTGAACCGGGACCAAAACCGGGACCAAAAGTCCGCCGGTAGAAAATCCCATTTTAGAAAAATCGAACACCTGATCCTCCGGCGAACTGAAACCCAGACTGGTCAAGCTTTCCGGCTGGTAATCCGGATTGCGTCCGTCACCGGGTTGCTGGGTGCCCCACCAGTTGTCCAAAAGCGAATAAATCGCAACCGTGTAACGCTGGTTAGAGCACCATTGCAACTGGCACTCGTCGGTCTGAAGCATGGCCCGCTGGATCTGCTGCCAGATCCACTGAAGCTTTTTGCGGTCATCGGTTCTCTTGTTGGCGGTTTTTATCGCCGCCGAGTTCAGCTGGTAAAACTGGGAGATAAAATTCTGGATTTTCTGCTGACCGTCAAAGAGTTTCTGCAGATATTTGGCCAGCGCGCCGCGCATCAGCCGCTCTTTTTTGGCGGCATCCAGGTACTGCTGAAGCTTGGCGATGAACGGATCGGCCTGGCCGGAAAGCGTTGCCCTGTTTTCCAGTACGGCAGCCCGGTCTTCCTGCATTTTCCATTGTTGCCATTCAAAAATCCGGGTGTTGATCTCCTCTTCGGAAGCCAGCGGAACCAGCACCGGGATCCGGACTTCCCGGAGCGGCGTCATGAAATTCCGCGTTAAAGAAGTCAAAAGCAGCCCGAGGTCCTCCGGCCCGGCCCGGAGCGTGACTTCTACCAGGCCGCTCGACTTGGAAATGACGTTCCGGACATATTGAAACACCGGATTTTTTTCGTCGAGCCCGACAAAAAGCCGGACTGGCATCACCAGTTTGGTCGTCGGGTCGGCGATCATCTTCAGAAGTTCTTTTTGCTGGTCTTCCCAAAAACTGCTCAGTTTCCTGAGTGACGTGTCGTCAAACATGTCGGTGCGGGCGCGGGTCGACATCGTCGCCTTCTGTTTCGCCGGGAGGATGGCGCCGAGCACGCCGGTGGGATCCTCCGGATAGGCGAAAACATTCTGGAGGTCCTTGAGTTTTTTGATGTCAATCATCGAAAGATTGGTTTTTGTGTCGGCCACCCAGGGATCCAGAACCAGCCGCAGATCGCGATCCGATTCCGCGACCACAGCCGGGTCGGGGGTATAGCCTTCTTTCTGCTTGTGTCCGTTTCCTTCGACCCATTCCGGCGTATCGGGGTTTCCTTCGTCGGTGTTCGACTCGCCGGTACTTAAATTATTCGATTCGGAGATCACGAACTCGCATTGTTCGTCATTCCGGCTGGTAACTATGTTTTTCGGATCCTGTTCCTCGATGGCGTAAGTGCCTGAGTTTGTTCTCCCGTAATACTCATAGCACTCCGCCCGGACTTTCCATTCTTTTATTTCGACGTGCCAGCTTTCTATGCCGAACAATTCTTTGACCGATATCCCGGGATTCATAAATCCGCCGGAATAGTGCCGGTAAAAAGAGCTTTCATCGGCACTAGTGGACGCCGGTGAGTCATTTATGATGACGGGGTTGCCGTCAGCATCGGTGACGACGCTGCCGGAGGCATCGGTTTGCTGATGGCAGGTGCCCGGCGTTTGGCTGAATGAAGGGAGAAAAAGAGTACGACACCCCTGGCCATTGCATTCGTCGGTGCGATCAAAGCAATATCCTTTACCGGTCGGGCAATCCGAATTGCCGATCGACGGATGCGGTGCGTCCGTCGAGAGCATTTTGAGCCATTCGTAGAGCTTCTTGCACCAGGCCGGCGTGGCTTTGTCATAGCGTATGCACCAGCGATTCGGATTGATATCGATGTTTCCGTCTCCATCGACGACGTCCACACTCATCCCGCTGTTAGGATCGTTTTCATCATCGATATGCAATCTGACGTCTTTCCCCGCCGCCGCCAGATCGCCGTCATGAATCGTTGTTTGATAGATATCGCAAGCCGACATATAGCCCCAAGCCGTGTCGGGGTATTCGAAATCGCTGCGGACGCCGAGACCGTTTTTGGCATCCTCGAGTATTTTGGTATCGACATTCCGGCGGCCGGGAACATCCGCGCTGATATCGGCGATCGGGACGTCACCGGACGTTACGTCCGGACCGGAAACCGTAGCATGGGTATCCCGCGCAAATCCGCCGCAGTCCACCGTCTCGATGTTGTCTCTGGTTTCATCCGCTCCGAACCGGGCATCTTTATAAGACTTAGGATCGTTCATTTTTGGCACAAACGGCTCGGCTCTGGCCCCCTGGATACTCACGAGGAGAAACGCGGCCAGAAACGATAACGGGATGCGGCTTCGCATAGATTCGTCCCCGGAAAATCTCCGGATGAGAATGATCCTCTGGAGTTTACTTTAGACCGGCACTTTCTGCCTACGCGTTGTTAGCGGCCAATTGTTATAAAAAAACAAAAATAATAATCTTCAATTCCTTTCATTTGCCTTCCCTGGATTGGGGTGTACGATCGTTCACGTTATAACTTTCTGTCCGCTTCTCCGGCGCCAATACAAGCGGATAGTCGGCTCGATGCGTCACTGATAACAAGCGACGTATCATACGGCCTCCTTTAATTCCATTCCCCCACAGAGATGTTCTCACTCAACCGTATCGAACTCATCGGCTATCAAACACAACCCGTAACTATCCGCCAGACACCGACCGGTACCAGTGTCACGGATCTTAATCTTGTCGTACCGTACACTTTCCAAAATGGAAAAGGCGAGCGGCTTACCGGCCGCAGTTTCCATACCGTTACCCTTTGGGGCAGTATGGCCGACATCGCCGGTCAATATGTAAAACCGGGCGCGCAGGTCTTCGTTTCAGGCCGTCTCCAGACCGATTCCTGGGAAGACCAGGAGTCCGCCGAGAAACGGTCGAAGACCAAGGTCGTGGCCCTGGACATGATTCTTCTGGATCCCAAAGACGGCCAGAAGAATCCGCCGGATCAGGCCGGCCTTTTGCTGCAATGCTTGAACCGGGCGGAAGTCATCGGCAACGCCACACGCGATCCTGAAATGCGCACCACCACCGGCGGCCAGAACGTACTGACGCTCGGCATCGCCACCAATGAACGCTGGCGCGACAAGGCCTCGCAGGAAATAAAAGAGCGGGCCGAGTTCCATTCGGTAGTCATCTGGGGCGACCTGGCCAAAGCCGTACAAAACGCGGTCAAAAAAGGCCAGCGCGTCTATGTTTCCGGCCGGGTACAAACCCGATCCTGGGAAACTCAGGCTGGCCAGAAGCGCCAGACGACTGAGATAATCGCCGATCACTTCTCGCTGCTCGGCACGAAGAACGCCGATATCTCCGCTTCGATCCAGACCGATGCCGGTGCCGTGCCGTCATCTGCCTCTGAGGCGGTACCGGTTGCTGCCGGCTCCATTCCGGAAATCAAATACGAATCCGAGATCAAGCCGGAGGATCTGCCGTTCTAGTCAAAGTAAAAAATTTGAATTTTTCCCCCGCCGATCAGTGGCGGGGGTTTTTATAAATTTTTCTCAATAGCTTCAATGTCGATTTTCTGGTGATCGCCTTTCAGTAATTTTTTGTAATCGGCCAGCTCTCTTTTTGGAATAACTGGAATCTTAAGCCCATCAATCACGTGTGCTTCGTAATTTTTTAAATCGGAGAAATGATTGGACCAGATTCCAGTTCTAGCATCACAAATTTTTGTTCCTTCTGCCCCACAAACATCTATGTCTTGTCCCTCATATTTCAGCATCATAAGTTCCAAATCCCACCTCTCGTCATGAAAATGCGCCGGTCCCCAGACAATAAAAGGCTCGACCAAAGTCGCAATTGCTTTCAATTTTTTTTCGGGGACGTCGATATCAATGTCATTGACCTCCCGTGGAGAGCCATAAACTTTAGCCGCCAGACCACCGCTTAAACGATACGGAATTTTTTCGTTGTCCAAAATTTCCGTAAGCCAATGTAGCGCGTGCGTGACCCGTTTTGGTAGATTCATCATCAGTATCTTACCTTTCCATCCGATTCTACAAACCGCATCTCGACACCTTTCAACTGCGGCACCGAGCTTCGGACCTTATCGACGATTGCGACCGCATCGGAAAAAGTGCCTTTCCCGTCAAAATTAACCAAAAAGTTGGCATGTTTTTCCGAAATCTGGACACCGCCGGATTTGAGTCCGCGCAAGCCCGCCGCGTCGATAAGTTTCCAGGCCGGTGTGCCGTCGGGCAAACCCTTGAAACACGAACCGGCCGTGCGACCGAAGAGTTGTGCTTCCTTGCGGTGTTGCAGAAGCTTCTTTATTTCCGCTTCGATTTCTGCAGACGGGCGGCGCGGCGGCGAGAAAACCGCTTCCCAAATAAGAACACCTGGCATCTTTTTGAAAACGCTGTCGCGATAACCGAAACCACCTTCGGCACGTTTAAACGTCTTCCATGAGCCACCGTCAAAGACTTCGACCTCGATCAAAAAGGAATCGGTCCAAATGCCTTTTGGTCCTTGTCCGGCATTTCCGAAAACCGCACCGCCGACCGTTCCGGGTATGCCGGTAAGAGCGGAAAAATCCAGACCCAGCGCGGAACACTCCGTAACGAGTGAAGCCAGATATTTCCCGGCTCCCACAGTTACCTTGCCGTCATCGGTTTTCATCGAACCGGCTTTGATCTGAACGACGACTGCCTGAATCATCCCGTCGGCAAAAATCGAGTTTGACCCGCCGCCGAGTACGATCAGCGGCAATTTCTTTTCCGTCTTCAGACGCCAGGCAGCTTCTAAGTCAGCTTTCGATTCAAGCTCGACGAAATACCGCGCCGTTCCGCCGATGCGCATGGTGGTTTTCGGGCCGAGCGGGACATTCTCGAGAATTTTTAAAGACACGGTATTATATTGCCAGAAAAATTGCTTTTTACGGAGTAGATCAAAAATTTGTCTGTTATCCCGCAGCGTCGATGCCTTTGCAAAAGTAATAAACAAAAGGCGCGCGAAGCGATGGGTCTCGTGGGCCCCATCGCTGGAGCGCACCATGAAGGGAAAGAGAGCCCACGAGAGAAAACCGTCAAGGTTTTCTTTCGTGCCTACCTCATTATCAGGTCTGTAATCTTCTCCATCGACTCATAAAGCCGCTGTTTGCTCTGGGTCCGTTGCATCCGGAGAATAAAGACCACCACGGCAGCGATGACCAGGAAAATGCCGAGAACTATGAGCAGATCTTTGTCCTGCGGCCGGACATCGAACATGGCCAAAACCACGATGGTCAGAACCGTGAGAAAAATCCCGGACAAGATCCCCATGCCAAAGGTTACGAGTATCAGCTTGCTCCGGTCTTCCTGCCGGTCATCCGGAGCTGAGGCCAGTGCGGTCAAAAGTTCGCTGCCGACGATGATCGGATCGTCCTGGCATTTTTTGAACAAGGTCTGCACCTTGCGCTGCAGGATCAGACTTACAAAAGTACGGAAGGGGACGGACGTCTTCCCTTCGATCACGGCCTTGCCGCCGTCGCTCTTGATGTCTACTTCGACGTCACTCATGGCACCCAGTGTACCAGATAAGCAGTTAAACAACCCTTTTCAGACGGGCAAGGGTTTCCTTCCGGCCAAGCAGCGCCACCACCTCATAGGCTCCCGGGCTGTACTCACGGCCGGTAAGCGCGGCCCTAAGCGGCCAGAGAAGCTGACCCCTTTTAAGTTTTTCTTTGGCCAAAACTTTCTCGACCGATTTTTTCAGGTTTTCCAGATC
>Ga0172379_10011587_pt1 | contig 10471 bp, 12 predicted proteins | sample GrowelOW334metaG_FD_119756 | JGI IMG/M metagenome (GOLD analysis project Ga0172379, IMG submission 119756) | Groundwater microbial communities from an aquifer near a municipal landfill in Southern Ontario, Canada - Groundwater well OW334 metaG | ecosystem: Environmental > Aquatic > Deep...
ATAAAGTCATAAAGTTGGAGCTTTAATAGCTTGTTTTGTAAACTTTATGACTAAATTTGACAAAGCCTGATCTTTTTGCTTAAATATCAAACAGGGTGAAGTGTGCGCCGACATTTATGATAAACGCTGTTGGTCTCCGGTGTTTATCGAGTTTAAAGCGGTTGCCAGACCTCTTTAAACAATAAATGTTTTTTTAACCCCGTTCTTCCGTTGATGTTTTTGTTCATTGTTCATCAATGAGAAAGTAAAAGGCAAAGCGATTTCCAGATCGTTTTGTGTAGCTAAACAACAAGAGCTGAAGGAGGGGATCAAAAGGTCCGTAGTATCTGTTCTTTCTAGGAGGTGGCGTGTAAAAAACTAATTCTAACATAACTCGATAGTTACTCAATTAGTTGATGCAGCCAATGAAGGCCGTCTATTGAAAGCGGTCTTTCTCGATGTAAAATCAGTCGTTTCTCACCGCAAAATAGCGATTGATTGTCGTGTTTGTTTTTTCTGCGAGCGTGGCGGATTTCTCGCCCGTTATCTGTCGCGCTCGCAGACTTGTACTTTAAAATTATTTTCATTATTTTATTTCCTTATCGAAATAAGAATCATTTGATGTTCCACGTGTTAAACTAGGAGATACCCAATGCAATTCAGTAAAAAGAAAAAAGATTCAAAAAATCACAACGGTGATTTATTAAAAAGAATAATGATGGATAAAAAATCATCATCGCCAAAGTTATCACCTGTCAATTTATTGCGCAGTGTGCGATCGAATCGATGATATCATAAGTAGTTTTCGAGGGCTGTTTCGCAAGAACAGTCCTCTTATTTTTGCCGTTTTTAGTTGACGAACAGCATAATTATCGCTAAGATAAATAGGTTGTCTGCTCTTTAAAACCACTCATTAATACTGCTCAAATAAGAGCTTCAAGTTAGCACAGTCAATTTTTAAAAGGAGTTAACCGTGTCACCAGAAGCATTAGTGGAAGTAAAGCCGTTGGACGTTGTAGTACCAGCTCATTATTTATCTTATGATGAAGCTGTTGATTTGGCTGAAAAAATAAAAACCGCAGCTTGGGATCATTTTGGCATTAATCTTGGTTTCTTCGGAATTGAAAATACCGACAAAGGAGCTGAAATTGTGTTTTTTAATCAGCCAAAGGAGGTTGCCGTTGATTTTACTTCTATTTTGAAGAAAATCAGATGTTTGGGTTTCTATCCGCAACCAGAATTAAGAAGTGTTAACAAAGTTTCGTTAAGCGCTTAATAAAGAGCGCTCAGTATTAACCACTGCTCATGGAGGGGTGAGCAGTGGTTGTGGTAAGAAGGTTAGTCCGGTGAAAATTAAAATTCACCGGATTTTTATTTGACATAAAATCTATTTTTTGATTCAATAAAAATGTCATTGCCCCTTATGTTTTTATCTATTGCTGCTTTTTTAAAAGTAATGACGTTGTCTGCGGGCGCGATCACAGCAAAGATCGCTTCAACTTATTTTTTTGAAAGAGAGGAAATAATGGCTAGACAAAGAGGCGGGGAGAGACCTTTGTATCAATTTTCCCTTGGTCCAGGAGATGGAAATAAAAACTCCACCAAGAAAAAAGGCAAAGGCGGAAGAGATCAAAAGATAAAAAGGATTGTCGCTGCTCAGAATAGAAAAAATGAGTGGCGCTCTAAGAAGGAAAGAAGGGAGTTGTGCTTGCTTTCTTCAAGTACTCGTTAAAATTTTGGAGCGTGGCGGGTTGTCCATATAGGTAACCCGTCACGCTCAAACCGAAAACCATTAGGAATTCGGTTTTTTCTTTATTAAAATTAATTTGACAAAAACACCTATTTTTGCTTAAATAACAAATGTCATCGCCCTTTGATATATTATTCATTATTTACTGCTTAAATCGTGCGGTGACTACAATTTTGCGAACATACAAGTTCGCGCTTTAATAGTTAAACGGAGGTGCCATGAAGGCACAAAAAAAGGTACAGCAATACCAAGAATATTTAACGTCCGGCAAAGCTATTATCGCCGGAGAAGATGCATCGGCAGAGCAGATTCATGCTTTTGCTAAGCATACTTTGGCGTTTATGGGGGCTATTCGTAGAGGAGTTAGCCTCGACTCCAGGGTTCATGATTTTATTCAATATAAGTTGTCATACCCATTCGATCGGAAACGTCTGCAGGGGATTTCGGATTGTTCCTTGAAGAAACATCCGGAATGTGTAATGACGCTTACCGTCGCCTGGCTTGAAGCGAGAGAGAAAGAAAAGGAGATTCTCTCGCAAGACAGGATTCCAAATAGAGCGAATTCTGAGTCACTACGATTGGCCGTGAATCAGTAGTATTGTGATCATGTAAATAATGAGTAATGATTTTAGGGCGGGGGAATAAAATGCCCCCGCCCACCCACTTTAAGCCGGGAACAGAAAAATGTTCTCGGTTTTTTTTGTGGATAAATGTTTTTGACAAAGCGCTTATTTGTTGATTAACTAAAAGTGTCGCTGTTCTTTAAATGCTCGCCTTATAGCAATTTTTCTGTCAAAAAGAATAGCGACCTGTAAATCGGGTGATCAAAGATCACAAAAACTTTTAAGGAGGTTTTATGAGTTGTAAAAATCTTCACTTTAACTGGTGTTTTTCCCCGACAGAGGTAAAAACGCTGAGGTCAAATTGCGGTGGCTGTAAACCGAAAGCGCGTTATCGGCGCCGCGGCCGTGACAGCTTAAAAAGTGTCACTATTATGGTGAGTGAGGAGTTAGAAGTATAATATCCGAGGGGGCAATTTCGCCCCCTCTATAAAAAACTAAAAACCATTACTATAAAGTAACGGTTTTTTTCTTTGACTGTTTTTTATTATCTTTGATAAAAATAAATAGTCGGACGTTTTGGCGCTTTATCGATAATGGTAGGTTGCCAACCGTGTAGTTCAAAAACAAAAGAAATAACTTTGCTCCCAGGACGCAATTCCTTTTCGAGTTTTATTTTTAAATCCGGCATTACTTTTGGTGTTAGAAAAAAATAAACAACATCAGCGTCGCTTAAATTTTTTGACCAAAAGTCTTCAAATCTGATTTTAGCGTTTGGCGTTGAAGCTAATTTTATTTTTGCCCAGAGATAGGGAAGTAGAGATACTTCCAGGCCTTCCGCAATAGCTTCAATCTTTGCTGCCGCCGCAACAATCCGTCCATCACCACAACCTAGATCATAAAGTTTTTGCCCAGGTTTTAAATCAGCCAATTTAAAGATTCTGTGCAAATCCGCATCCCAAGTTGGCACATAAGGCGCCGCCTTCCAAGCTCCATAAGCATACGTTACCGCCGAAACGATAATTAGGATAATAAAAAGTATCAAGAAATAGAACATTTGTTTTGGTTGGATTAAGATTTATTCTTTACTTCGTCATCTTAACAGGATTTTACCAGAAAAGAAAACTCGCCAAGATTTTTATGTCTTGGCGAGAGGTTTTGACCGAAGGATTAAGCCTTTGGTCTTGTTTTTTGAATTGTTTGGACGAGTTTTTTGACGCTGAAAAATAATATTGGCCAGGCAATAGCGCCTATAATTACCCCGCATAAATCATTTTCAGCAATTAAGGAAAATCCTCGAAGAATTATCGCTATGACGATTATGACCGCGGCTATAATCGTAGCTTCTTCAAAATTATATACTGAATTGAAGGAGGGCGGTTTTCTGGTTTTTTCTCTGATTTCCATACACAGAATTGTGAGATCAACGTGATTACCGTTGTTTTTTTCCGCATTGGCGCCTTTGTTGTTTTGGTTTTCCAATTTTGGATTTTTCATCGGGTAACTCCCTTTTTAAAGTGCGTTCACCGCCGTGTTTTTGCGGTTTGTTTAGTTTGGTAATTAATTTATAGCATTATTTTATCTGATGGTCAATTTTTTAATCTTGCTTGAATCCTTAGGGAGAAGGGGTGTCCTGGTAGGGGCAATTCATGAATTGCCCCTACCAGGCGTTCCGCCATTCTAAAACCCTCCACCCCGGCACGACCCCTGCGGGGAGCTAATACAAATTAAAAATAAAAAAACCTGAACATTATATATTCAGGCTGGCTGTATTAGTCGAAGCTTATATAAAAAATTTAATGGCTGGCTGTGCCATTCGTAGCTCGCGAAAACTGCGAGGCTATATAACGCACGTTGCCCTTCTTCGCATGAAGCTACGAAGGGCATTCTTCGCTCTTGCGAGCGAAGAATGGCGGAGAGGGAGGGATTTGAACCCTCGAGGGCTTTTACACCCTACTCGCTTTCCAAGCGAGCGCACTAGACCACTATGCGACCTCTCCAAGTGATAACCGGTCAATATTATAACTTTTTTTGGGTTTTAGCAAGGCCAACTACGCGCTATTTTACGCTTTTGTGTTATTTAGGGCGGGATGATATAATTGCAAATAGACAAGAGGTGTAAATAAATAATAATCAAGCGGTGTTTATTGATGTTTTAATAAAATAAGCTATGCAAACTAAACATAAAATTATTTTTGGCGATTCGCGGTTAATGGATGATCTTGACAATAAGAGCGTCCAGTTAATAATAACTTCGCCGCCATATTGGCAATTAAAGGATTACGGATCAGACCAGCAAATCGGTTTTAATGATAGTTACGAGAAATACATAAATCATCTTAATCTTGTTTGGGATGAATGCCACCGTGTTTTAGAAGATGGTTGCAGGCTTTGTATAAATATCGGCGATCAATTTGCCAGATCTGTTTATTATGGTCGATATAAAATAATTCCTATAAGAACGGAGATTATCAAATTTTGTGAATCAATCGGATTTGATTATATGGGAGCCGTAATTTGGCAAAAAGCGACAACAATGAATACTACTGGCGGAGCCACAATAATGGGTAGTTTTCCATATCCAAGAAATGGAATAATTAAGTTGGATTATGAATTTATATTGATTTTTAAGAAACAAGGCGTATCACCAAAAATTGATAGCGCTATTAAAGAAAAATCTAAATTGACCAAAGAAGAATGGAATCAATATTTTCAGGGCCATTGGAATTTTTCCGGAGCTAAACAGGACGGTCATATTGCTATGTTCCCCGAAGAATTACCAAAAAGACTTATCAAAATGTTTTCTTTTGTGGGCGATGTCGTCTTGGATCCTTTTCTTGGTAGCGGCACTACATCGTTAGCAGCAAAAAATCTTAACAGGAATTCTATCGGTTATGAAATTAATAAAGATTTTTTACCATTAATAGAGAATAAATTAGGAACGAAAGATTCTTTTAATTTCGAGAATTCCCAATTCGATTTTTCTGATTCTAAATCAAAACACATTGATTTTGATGAGAGAATAAATAAAGCGCGTTATATATTCAAAGATCCTCATAAATTAGATAAAAAAATTGATCCTAAAAAAATGCAGTTTGGTTCAAAAATCGACAATAAGGAATCGGTTAAAGATGCGTTATTTTCTATTAAAGAAATAATTAGTCCGGAAATTATTAAGCTTAATAACGACGTGATTATCAGATTGATAGGTATTAAGCAAGATCCTAAAATTAATGGCAAGGCAGTTGATTATCTATTGAATAAAACCAAGGGGCAAAAGGTATTTATAAAATTCGATTCCCAAAAATACGACGCTAAAAACAATCTATTGGTTTATTTGTATTTACAAAATAAAACATTTATTAATGCTCATTTGATAAAAAGAGGTTTGGTGGCAGTTGATAGCAGTTACGAATATAAATGTAAAAATAAATTTATAAAATTATTAGCTCAATAAAGATATGGCTTATACCGGCGGAGAGCTAAATAAATTGAATGGCGACTATGGGATTTCGGCGCCAGGCAAGTCTGTACCGGTAATGAAATTAATTAAGAATCACCAACCAAAAAGTAAAGATGAACTTTATCAGTTAATTGAATGGCATTATAAAAATAACTGTTTTTGTAACATAAAAAGTCAAGGAACGGTTAAGGATTTTGGGAAAAACTTGTATGAAGCACAAATAAAAGAATGGCAAAAATATAAGCACACCCTACAAGAGTGTATTCAGTGGGAGTATGATTTATTTATTACGCAATCATTAAAAGGGGCGTTGATTGAAAACAGAGCAAAGGAAATTTTGCAAAATAAATTACAAAATTTAATAGTTATTGAAGCAGATGGTTTTGTCGATGAAGAGTTAAGGATTGATTTAATTGTTTGTAAGCATGACTTGGAGATGTGCGGGATCCAAATAAAACCTGAAACATATAAATTTATGCGTCAGGGCGTAATTACATATAATAAAATCGCTAATACAAAATGGGGTAAACCAGTTTTTTATTTATTTTACAATGAGAAAGAAGAATTTATAAATATGGACGAAGTCGTTGGAAATATAATTAAGACAATAGTGGCAGATTAAAAAACGCGCAACTTGTAAGATTAAATAAATTATAAAAATTTAAATTTAATAAAAATAGTATGCCTAAAGAATGGATATTAAATAATGTAATGAATCGTTTTCAGCTAAATTTTAAAAGAAATGTAGGCCCAACTTCCGAATCGATCAGAAAGTGTTCCCCGAAAACACTGGATGAGTGGAGAGAATATTATTTTACAAATGTTAAGTCAAAAGACGTCATTGTGGATTTGGGCAAAAAATTATATATAAAAATTACAGAAGTGATTCAGTCTGAAGTGGCTGAGGTTACGGAGCAGGATTGCATTGATTATATGATTCAACTTGTTATTGATAGAACATTTGATGGTTACACGACGGAAATACAAACCATTTATGGGCAATTGCAAGAAATCTTAGGAGTAAAAATTGATGCAGCCCCTGACGAATGGGATAGGGGGTATAACGTTGATTTTTTTATTAAAGTTAAAGAAAAGTATATTGGTTTGCAGGTAAAACCAGTTAATGAAGGTATGCAATTATCTGAAATTTTTAAAGAACATAAATTGCAAATAGAAACTCACGAAATATTTACCACTAAATATGGTGGCAAAGTATTTTATATATTTTCAATTAAACACGATAAGAAAAAAGAGATTGCAAATGTAGAAGTAATTGATGAAATACAGCAAGAAATTTTAAGGTTATCCAAATAAACGATTTTCGTAATATATATGGATGTCATTTCTCATGCTTTGTGGGGTGGGGTGATTGCGGGGCGCAAAAATAAAAAGAATTTTTGGTGGGCGTTTGTGATTGGGTTTTTGCCGGACGCTTTGTCATTCGGAATTTTTACAGCCATGATAGTTTTAGGACTTGCTTCCGGCCCTGATTGGCAAGTTGGTCCGCCACCGGTCGGATCAATTCCGCAATATGTTTATCATCTTTACGGTTTTACACATAGCCTATTTATTTTTGCCGTAATCTTTGGTTTAGTCTGGCTAATTAGAAAAAAACCGTTTATACCTTTATTTGCCTGGCTGACGCATATTTTAATAGATATTCCTACGCACTCTCTGGATTTTTTCCCGACCCCGATTTTTTGGCCATTTTTAAATAATGTCAGATTCTCCGGAATTTCTTGGTCACAACCAATAATTTTTATTCCAGATGTGATTTTATTAATCATCGCCTATCTTTTATTTTTTATTTTTAAAAGGAGAAAAAAAGCGCGCGAATAGGCTGGGTTTGTTGTTTGTTGTTGGTGATTGGTGATTTGTAATTACAAATCACAAGTCACAAATCACAAGTCACAAATTTACAAATCACTAAAAACCAATCACAATTTACGATACACGCTACACGATTCGCGATTCATAACTGCTGGACAAAATATCCAATTCGTGATATTATTGCCTTTCTTAACAAAAAAGCTGCTTTTATAAGCGCTTCAGGACTCGAACTCTGCTTGTGTCATATAGGTTGAAACCATTTTGTGACGAACGTGGATTTTAAGTCACTTAATTGAAATACGGTCTTTTTTAAAGGCCGTTGTTTCCAAACAAATATGACGCAAGAAAACAATGAGCCGTCGTTTAAAAACTACGGTATTCGCCCAAGTCTACTTGCCGTGTTAGACGGCTTGTATACTACCCCGACGCCTATTCAGCATCGGGTTATTCCGATTGCTATTGAAGGCAAAGATGTAGTCGGTATCGCGCAAACAGGTACTGGTAAAACCTTGGCTTTTGCTGTGCCAATGATTCAGCAAATTTTTAATAACCATGGTCAAGGAATTGTTTTGGTTCCGACCAGAGAACTCGCCATTCAGGCTGAGGAAATGTTATTGAAAGTCGGTCGCAGTTTTGGTTTAAAAGTCGCTTTGATTATTGGCGGTGCTTTTATGCAGCCGCAAGTTAAAGCTTTACGCGACAAACCAGATATTGTAGTTGCTACTCCAGGACGATTGATGGATATTATGCAACAAGGTATTTTTTCTTTAAAAGATATTACGATTATTGTTTTGGACGAAGCAGATCGAATGCTTGATATCGGTTTTATGCCGCAGATCAAAGAAATTTTAGCTGGCGCTCCGAAAGACAGACAGACAATGCTTTTTTCCGCTACTATGCCAGTTGCTATTTCTGAGATTGCTAAACAATTTATGAAGCAACCGCTCAGAATTGAAGTTGCTCCGGCTGGGACTGCTGCTGAAAAAGTTGAACAGATTGTTTATTTTGTTGCCAAAGATCAAAAAGCCCCGTTGGTTGAAAAAATGTTAACCGATCACGAAGGAATAGTTTTGATTTTTACTCGTACCAAATTTGGTGCCAAAAAATTAACACGGTCTATTCAACAAATGGGTCACACAGCTGTGGAAATTCATTCAGATAGATCCCTGGCTCAGCGTCGTGAAGCTTTGGCTGGATTTAAATCCGGAAAATATCGCGTTTTAGTAGCGACTGATATTGCTGCTCGTGGTATTGATGTAAAAAATATTACTTTGGTGATTAATTATGATGTGCCAGATAATCTTGATGATTATGTCCATCGCATCGGCAGAACTGGTCGCGCTGGCGAAGAAGGCAAAGCAGTCACTTTTGCTACGCCTGATCAAAAATCTGATATTCGTGATATTGAACGTTTGGTGCGTAAGCAAATTCCAATCAGTCCATTACCAGCTTTGCCGCCACACAGAGCTCCTGTCGGTTCGACTACGTTCGAGCCAAGCCGTTCCAGAGGCAAACAACACATCAAAAAACCATTTACTCAAGCGCCAAAACCAGAAGTTCCTTGGGCTTTTAATCGTAGAAAACCAGGCAAAGCTTTTAAGGGCAACTATGCCAGGGCTGGACGTGGTAGATAAAACGGTTTAATTTTTGAATTAATGAATGCGAAAGCCAAACATTGGTTTAAAAGATATTTTCCAGCTAATCTGTTTTGCAGTTTAGTGACATTAGTCGTGGCTCAAACCACGTTTTATTTCAGTAATGATCGTGTTTTGACGGCGTTTTTGTCATCGATTATTGGTACTGTTTTTTATTATGGCTTTATTTTGACGCGCGATATAATTGCGACTGTTAAGCTTGGTAAGATTCAAGCGCAAAAATACTCTTACAAAAGTTTTATAAAAAACGTGCGCAATTTAGTACTCGAATTCGGTTTAGCCGAAGTTCTGGATACTTTTTTAATTGCGCCGCTTTTTATGTTTTGGTTTCCGGTATTATTTAATAATTTAACTATCGGTATAATAGTCGGTAGATACTTGGCTGATTTTATTTTTTATATCCCAACGATTATCTCTTACGAGCTACGAAAAAAATATTTAGCAGATTAAAGTTGCCAAAAATGCCTGCTCGCTATATGATAAGCTTGAAATAAACGTTTTATGCCTAACAATTCAACCGAAGAAATCAAGCAAAAAATCGATCTGGCCGATTTAATTTCGGAATATATAAAATTAACGCCGGCCGGCACAAATTTAAAAGGTTTGTGTCCTTTTCATAATGAAAAAACGCCGTCTTTTATGGTGAACGGCGAAAAGCAGATTTGGCATTGTTTTGGTTGCGGAATTGGCGGGGATCATTTTAGTTTTATTCAGAAAATGGAAGGTATTGAGTTTCCTGAGGCTCTGAGAATTTTAGCAACCAGAGCTGGTGTAAAACTGGAAAATTATCGTCCGGAAGAAAATGATCAGCGTTCCAGACTTTTGGATTTATGCGGTTTAGCAGCTAAGTATTGGCACGAATTATTATTAAATGATAATGAGGCAATAATTGCCAGAGACTATTTAAAAAAACGTAACACAACTTCTGCAACTGCCGCTGATTTTTTACTCGGCTATGCCAAAGATTCTTGGAATGACTTACTTCTTTATGTGGAAAATAAAGGTTACAGTTTACGAGAAATTATGGCGGCTGGCCTTGCCCTCACCGGACAGAATGGAAAAATTCATGATCGTTTTCGGGCGCGCTTGATGTTTCCGATTCGTGATGTTCATAATAACGTTGTCGGTTTCACCTCACGTAAATTAAAAGAAGATGATCCTGGCGGAAAATATGTGAATTCGCCACAAACTGACATTTATAACAAATCGAGAATTTTATATAATTTAAATTTGG
>Ga0172379_10011588_pt1 | contig 10470 bp, 6 predicted proteins | sample GrowelOW334metaG_FD_119756 | JGI IMG/M metagenome (GOLD analysis project Ga0172379, IMG submission 119756) | Groundwater microbial communities from an aquifer near a municipal landfill in Southern Ontario, Canada - Groundwater well OW334 metaG | ecosystem: Environmental > Aquatic > Deep...
CCGGCCTTGTCCAGCAGCATGTTGAAGTCGCCGGTGATGAAACCGGTGAAGTTCGCGCCCAGGGCCTTGGCCATGATCACGCACTGCTGATAGCGCACCTTGCCCGAAACCGCCGGACCGCCACGCATCGACTTCAGGTGAACCACGACCACCGAGAACTTCTCGCCGGTTGCGGTGTCTTCCAGGTTGAGCTGGAAGGCCGGACGCAGATCGGGAACGCCCTGGACGTTGGCGACGGCATCGTGGGAGATCGGGTCACCGATCACCTTCAGACGCTTGTGCACGACGAAGCCGACGGCCTGGTTACGCGTGTTGGCGACCGAGCAGAAACCGGTGTAATCCGGCATGCTGTTGGCCACCTCATCGACGAAGTCGGGACCGACTTCGCTCAGGGCGACGACGTGGGCGCGGCTGAAGATCTCCTTGTAGGACGCGCTGAAGAAGCGAGCCTTGGAGCGGTCGCCGAATTCGGCGTTCAGTTCACCGAAGAGCAGCTGACCGGACATGCCCGCGATGGGCATGCTGCCGATCATCGACTGCACGACGGAGAGAACGACGTTCGGGTTGGGCAGCTGCTTGCCACCGCCACCGCTGCCGCCGCGCGAACCGCCCTTGTTCTTGTTCTTGTTCTTGACGCGACCGCCGCCGAAAAGCGCCTTCAGGTCGTTGCTCTTCGGGTCGAAACCCTTGAAGCCGAGCACCTGGATGGCGGGCAGATCGAGCTGCTGGAAGTCGTCGGGGTCGGGATACTGAACGCGATTGGCTTCGACTTCAGCGTTGTGGAGAGCGGTCTTCTTGATCAGCTGTTCGCGTTCGAAATCGGTGAGCAGCATGTTGCTGGGGATACCGTCGACATTGACCAGCTTCTTGGAAGCGTTGGCACCCTTGTTGGTACCGGTGATGTTTTTCTTAGCCATGATGAGACTCCTTATGTGAGACTTGCGTCTCGTTAATGTTGGTTTCGATTGCAGAATCGAAAGGTGACGAAATCAGGTCCAGCACTGCTGTTCAGCTGAACCCCTGAGGGAAAGTGACAACAAAACGTCGCAGCGAGCGGGTTCTGCAGTTACTTCTCTCTTGGTAGAAATGTCATGACGGCCCTGCCCAGCAAGAGAAATCAAACTTTGACCACATCCCAAACCACGACACACACCATCCCGCGAGCGAGAAAGAGTGAGTAGGTAGTTAGTAGGTAAGGGTCTTTGTTTGAGGTATCTAAAGTTGGTTAAGGGAAGGAATCATGAGATCTCACCTTAATCAAGAGGGCTTAGCTACCTCAAGACCTAAGCTGTGTTTATTGGGAGAGTTAATATGAGATCGGCCAATTAAGGGCAGTTCCAAAGTGGCACGCTTAGCACAGCCAAACGATATAGGCCTAGCGCGCCTGCGCCATTGGCTACACTGCTTATTTCCAGAGATATTTTTGCTACTTTGCAGCTGATAAATCGGCTGCAAAGCGCCAGATTAAGCCCAGCACATCTGCCTTAGGCATCTTTTCCAAGAGCATTCAACCTAAATTTGCTTAAGGGTAAGGGCATTTGCTACGTATTAGATGTCGGCGTTGGTTCTAGCCCATTAGTATTTAGTTACACCACTTTGTCCTGTTGAGCTCGTCTCAAAATTCTTCTTCAAAAAGTGGTTTTGTCCTGTTATTACCAGCCCGCCAAACAATTGAATATTACTTGCTGGAAAGATGGTGCTTGCGCCTTTTCCGTTTTGAACCGTCTAGGCACTTTGCCACCACCAGCGATATCTTTATATAGGTCATTTATAGTCAAAAAAAAGAGAACCCAGGGGTCCTCTTTTTTTGTTAGTCTAACTTTGTTCGGATGGCAGCTTTAAGCTTCAGCGCTGACAGCATCAAGAGTAGCTCGAGCACCCTTCTCATGTAGAGAAGCAAGAAGTTCGGTCAACTCTTTGACGAAACGCTCATTCTGACCAAGGTCACCAAAGATATCGGTCATCGCCAACATAGCTTTGAGATCTTTAGTCTTGGCCACAGCAACCAATTTATCGCCCATAGGGTCTTGAATCGGAATTTCGTTTCCTTGCTCATCTTTAGCTTCTAAGAAACGAATCCAGCTAGCCACGCAAAGTGTGAGTTTGCGAATTGGCCCCTTACGCTCAAGCTGCTCGACAATTGATGGGAAAATGAATTTTGGTAGTTTGGCAGAACCATCCATACAAATTCTCAAGGCCTGATCTTTAATAGACTCATTGGCAAATCTTTCCATCAAACTTTGTTTGTACTCGGTCAAATTAACTCCAGGCACATTGTCGATTAATGGAGTTACTTCGTTATCCATTAAAGCTTTCAGGTAAGGAGTGAATTCTGGTGCTTGGGCGATCTCATAAATATAGCGATAGCCACATAGGTAGCCGAGGTAGCCCATTGCTGAGTGAGTGGCATTGAGCAATCTGATTTTCATTTTTTCGTATGGCGCAACATCTTTAGTGAATTGCACACCAACTTTTTCAAGAGCCGGGCGACCGTTGATGAACGAATCTTCTACAACCCACTGTTTGAAAGGTTCAGCTACAACCGGGAAAGCATCTTCTAAATTGTAGGTAGTGCGCACAAAATCACGTTCGGCGTCAGTGGTGGCTGGAGTAATGCGATCAACCATGCAATTGGGGAAGCTGACATTCTCTTTAATCCAACCCACCAGGTCGGGATTTTTTACCTGACAGAAAGCCAATAGCGTACGTTCTGCCACATGACCATTGCCTTGCAAATTATCACAAGAAAGTATTGTCACCTTACCAGCATTTTTCTGACGTCGCAGTTCTAAACCTTCTGCCAAATATCCAAAAATAGTCTGTGGATTTTTAGGATTTTTGAGGTCGTTTTGAATGCCTTTGTTATCTAGGTCTAGTTCACCAGAACCTTGGTGGAAGCAGTATCCACCTTCAGTTGCGGTAAGCGTAATAATTTTGATTGTCGGATCGGCAATGCGTTGAAAAACGGCTTCGGCATTTTCGTATCCGAACAGATAGGTTTTTAATGAGCCAATAATGCGAGCTGTGCTCTTGTTACCAATACGCTCAACTAAGGTGTAGAGGCAATCTTGTGCTTGCAGCGCTTTGTTCATGGCGGCATCCTGCGGCATAATGCCCACGCCACAAATAGCCCAATCAAGCTCTCCGTGCGATTGAAGGAGGTCGTCTAGATAGAGCGCTTGGTGTGATCGATGAAATCCGCCGACACCGATGTGCAAGATGCCCTCTTTGATCTTGGCGCGATCATAGGTTGGACCCTGTACGTTCTTCGGTAAGTCCTTGAGAATAGCGCTAGAAACCGGTGTGGCGGTAGTGTTCGTCATTTTATTGTCACTCTTGAAGAAATTGCTGCCAAGTGCGGCCAGGCCATATAACTGGCAAGCCGAAGAATGAGATTGTACCGCCTTAGTCTGGCGAAAAACAAAAACATCATTTGAGTGCAAATATTCCGTGGCAATTGACTCGCTAGCGCAGCTGTTATCTATGCTCGCTTAATTGTAAACGAGCCAAGATTTCCTTTAGAAACACATGTTCTTCAGGATCAGTGATAAGCAGTTCGCAGCACTAGCACAGTGACTAAGAACCGCTTGCAGAGCAACAATCGTGACCTAATAAAGCGATACTAGTGCCACTTTTTTACTAAGGCATACAGTATTAATAAACAGGCGCTCACGCAGCGCCACTAGATGTCAAGCGTCGCATTTAATGCCACTTTGCCTGATATCACTTTCTCGCAATTCATCGAAAACAGCCAATACTGGGCATCTCGGCGCTACAACGGTCAAGCAGTCTAGAACAGCAGGTTTCCAATGGGGTACTCACTTCTATTGCCTTGAGATACTCCTCGAACGTACATTCAGGTATCTATTTCTTTCTCTATTCAAGAACCCAAAAAGCAACCTAAAAACAAACCAGGCTTATAACTCCACTTTCACCACCACCCGCCAACGCGCGATGTAGAGCACCTAGGTCTCAACCTCGCCCAACCGTCGTAAAAGACACCTGAAGAAAAATCGTAATGACCCGCACTGAACTCAGATCAGCGCGTGTTGTTGCACGTCAATTTTCACCACTAACCAACCGAGAGTTCCTTGAACTTCAGCTCTGAGGCTGCAGCTCAAGTCACGTCCATCGTCCACGCACGAAGAAATTCAAGTAGTGCCCACGGCAGAGACAGAGCTAATTCGCATGCATACGCAGCGGATTGCCCTGACTCACAACTTCATCTGAAAAGGGCTTACGCCCAACGTTTAACCAGACCTTACGGTCACAAACCAGACAGGAAAAAACATGACAAATTCGCAAGTTCAATCGACTCTCGCTACGCCCTCTTTCGGGTTTAGCAATCTGCCCGCCCACGTCAAGCCGGCCGGCTACAAGTTCAACTCCAACGACAAGAGCAGCATCGTGCACATCGGACCCGGTGGGTTCTTCATGGCGCACTTCGCGGCTTACGTTCACGACTACATGGCGAAGACCGGCGACCTCAACTGGGGCATCACCGTCGCTTCCCTGCGTTCGCCCGGCACCATCACTGGTCTGCGCAAGCAGGAGAACCTGTACGTCCTCATCGAACGCGAAGGCACCGAGCGCAAGGCTTCGGTTCTCGCGCCCATCGTCGACACCATCTTCGCGCCAGACTCGCCGTCCGTGCTGGTCGATGCCATCGCCAACGACTCCACCAAGATCGTTTCGATGACCATCACCAACAAGGGCTACTACCTGGCCGATTCCGCTGCGGTGCTCGACTACTCGCACCACGACATCATCGCCGACCTCGAGCTCGAAGTGGCTGCCACCGAAGGTGAGGGCAAGAAAACGCCCAAAACCGTCTACTGGTATCTGCTCAACGGCTTGCTCAAGCGCTTCGCCGATGGCGGTGTGCGTGAGCCTTTGACGGTGCTGTCGCTCGACAACGTGCCCGAGAACAGCAAGTCGCTGAAGAAGGGCCTGCTGCAGTTCATCGAGGCCAGTGGCCAGTCGGAGTTCTCCACCAACGGCGTGCGCGAAAAGCTGCTGCTCGAAGTGGAAGAAAACGTCGACTTCCTCACGACCCTGGTGGACCGCATCACCCCCGAGGTGACGGCTGCTTTCCGCAAGGACGCTGCCGAGCTGGTTCAGTTCAACAGCGACGTGGTGATCGGCACGGAAGTGTTCCGTCAGCTCGTCGTCGAGAAGGGCCGTTTCGAATTGCCGGACTGGGAACAGGTCGGTGTCGAGATGGTCGATGACTGCAGTTCGTGGTGGGAGCTCAAGTTCCTTGGTCTGAACGCAGCTCACCAGGTGCCGGCCATCGTTGGTCAGCGTCTCGGTGACACCTACGTTCACGAGGCCATGGCCGACGAGGGCATCGCCGCTCTGACCGAGATGTTCCACAACGATCTCGGTGTCATCCTCGGCGCGGAACGCATGGCGAAATACGGGGCGAAGATTCGCACCCGCTTCGCCGACAGCGCTCCGATGGACACGCTGCGCCGCGTTGGTGCACGTGGCACGAGCAAGGCGTCCGAACGGATTCTGTTTGCTGTCGAACGGGCTCTCAAGCTCACCGACGGCAAGATGGTCCTCAAGGCGCCGACGTTCGTGGCGGCCTGCTGGCTGCTCAACCTCGGCAACACTGACGAGTTCGGTCACACCTTCCAGCAGGATGACGTTGAGCTGCCCAAGCTCAGCGAAGTCTACCAGGCGGTGCTCAACCTGACCCGCTCGGTGGAACCGCAAGCGCACGAACTGGCCCACATCCTCCGGAAGACCGGGGAATCGGTGCGGGACAACCGCTTCGTGCAGATGGCTGGTGTGGATGCGTTCGTCCAGGAACTTCTCTGGGCGCTCACGAACATCACCAAACTCGGCACTGCCTCTGCCATCGGCGCGCTGCTGGCTCGTGAAAACGAGTCGGCATCGGCCACTGCTCAGCTGCTTCGCGAAAGCGAAGCGGCAGCAGTTGTTTCTAAGTAACACATCATCAAACCTGATAAAAAGGAGCTTATAACTATGGCTAAGAAAATCACCCACGTGTTGTTCGACTACGACAACACCCTCGGCATGACCGAGCTGCCCGCATTTACTGCCTGCTGCACCGTCGTCAACAAGCTCCTTGCGAGCAAGGGCGTCGAAGCACAGTTCACCGTCGAATCGCTGATGACGCGCTTCGTCGGCTACAGCTTCCGCCGCATGGCGACGGAACTGGCGACCGAACACAAGTTCACCTTCGGCGATGGCGAGCTCGACATGCTCGTTGCCGACGAAGTGGATGCCGTGGTCGCTCGTCTGGCTGTCGACATCCAGGCCACTCCCGGCGCCAACGCGCTGGTGGCAAGCCTGGTTGGCCGTTTCGACCTCTCGGTCGTTTCGTCCAGCGCTCTCCGTCGCGTCAAGGCCTGCCTCAAGGGCGCCGGCCAAGACTCGTTCTTCGGTGAGCAGGTCTTCAGCGCTGCCTGCTACAACAGCAGCAAGCCCGACCCCAAGGTCTACATCGAAGCGATGAAGACGCTCGGCATCACTGCCGACGACTGCGTCGCCATCGAAGACTCGAAGACGGGTACCCTCGCTGCCGTCGGTGCTGGCATCACCACCCTCGGCTACACCGGCGCCTACCCCGAGCACGAGCGCGAAGAGCTGACCAAGGTTCTCTTGGCGGCTGGTTGCGTTGCGGTGTTCGGCGACTGGAGCGAGTTCGAAGCGGCACTCGCCGCTCTCTGACTGGATGGTGGAGTTGCGTCGCGACAATACCAAACAGCGGACCATGGCAGTCCGGAGACACACATGCCAAACCCGACCACGAGCGAGTGGCTGCCAACCGGTGATTGCAAAATCACTCTGGCAGCCACTCTCACTCTGGTATGTCTTTTTAAAATCAGTCACAAACCACGAAAACGAAAGGATTACCAGCTATGGCCAAGAACAAGACCCACGTCGTGCGTCAGCCGAAGGGAAACTCCAACCTCAAGGTTGGCGTCATCACCGTCGAGCAGCAGCGCACCATGCAACGCGCCGCCAGCCGCCAAGCCCAAATCGATTCCGGTGTCAAAGTCGGAAGCGGTGCGGGTGTGCACGGTGGCAACAAGGAACAGACCCGTCGTCGCGACCGTCGCGAAGGCAAGAAGGCTGTTCGCCAGGAAGTCTAAACCCCCAGGAAAAATGTCGAAGAGCCCCCCAGCTCCTCGGCATTTTTCTTTTTTGTTTATTACTGTGCTGTATAGTTAAACAGGATTGCAAAAGGAAAATATCGAGAGTCGCAGGGCGTCGGCTCTGTGTTTTGTTAATCCCCCAAGGGCGCAGTTCGCACCTTGCATAACGGTTCGCCGAGAGTGACACCCGGTTCAGTCACCAAATATTCATCAGAGGCTATCTTAAAATCAAAGCGCTGACCCGTTGTGAGCATACCTCGACGCAATATCCTGACATTGCCAATAGTGCGCAAAATCTTGGCAGACTTGTCATAAATGACGCTATCCGCTCTCAGTTCTGAGTCTTGATCATCAATTAAGACGAGCGCTCCGCCACTGGCTTCAGCTCTGTCAACACCATCAACGATTTTACCAGCACAAACTTCCCAACTTCGGCAAGAAGGAGACTGCTGTGATGGCCAAAGCATGAATGAATTCCAGGGGTCAATTTCCTTTTTCCGCAAAGCTTTATACTCAGTCAACCTCTTTTTCGTTTTCGCCAGAGTTTCAGGGTCGAACACGCGCAGCAGTCGTAATGAACCGTTCGACAAAGTACTGGCAGAATCACCAGCGGCAAATACTTGATCGAAAATTATTTTGCCCGCTTTCAGCAGCCCCCGGCCTTCAACTAGGCTACCATCAGGGAAACCATTGCCCGCAAAGAAGTAACTATTAGTTCGTAAGTGCAGATAATTGTCGCTAGGACAGTTTTCCTTACTGTTTTGATAGTCATCTTTGGTGATAAAAATGTGATAGCACTCGTCGCCTGGCATTGGGCAGCAGCGATGATTTGACTTCTTAAGATAACCGCTAAAAGCAACAACCTTACCATCAAATTTTTCTGGATTTGCCAAAATAGAGTAGCTGTTAGGTCGCAAAACATCTTGCCTCTCAAAGGTGGAAGCATCATAAAAATCTCGCGGTTGATGGCGCCCCAAGTCACGCACCACGCTGAGATTATCGTATGCAAACTGCAGACGACAACTCTTACGCATATTGCTGCATTTTTCTTCAGCAAACCATTTCTCACGATTCATAGTTTTTGCAAAAGCAGCGTTCTGGTCAAAAGCAAAACTCATAAGGCTCAAAGTGGCTAGAGACAATGCAAACATCAAGAGCTTAGAAACAACCATGGGGTGCCTCTTTGCAAAGCCTGATGACAAGATGAAATAGCTGCGCCGACTTTATCATTTCGAAGTCCGAAAAATAACCCATAAAATAAGACAGATACTAATAAACGAGATTGAGAGTATACATGGCTCGCGGTTAAGGTAAGTAGCACTTTTTCTCTATCTGACATCAAATAACGGCTATAACTACTACTTCCATTCCTTCCCCCAACCGCACACCACTGCAAGCCTTATTCTCAACAGCGACCTAGTCGCTCCGATCAACACTATTTTCGAGAGTACAGCAATGTCTGAAACTCACAACCTAACCAATCAATCTAGCCCATTGATTGACTACAACATGTACAGCAGCGACAGCGTTCTCACCGACCTGATGAACCGCTACGGCGCTTCTTGGGCCACAGAACAACTCGCTGCATTCGGCCAATTTGCTGGCAGCGCCCGCGCCATTGAACTGGCTGTCCAAGCCAACACCAACGAACCGGTCCTCCACACCCACAGCCGTTTCGGCGAACGCATAGACGCAGTTGAATTTCATCCGGCCTACCACGAGCTGATGAAAACATCCATTGCTCATGGCATCCACAGCCTTCCTTGGTCAAGCACTAATGACGGTCGCCATGTCATGCGCGCCGCTCTTCTCTACATGTCTTTCCAGAACGAAGCTGGCCACTGCTGCCCGATTTCGATGACTTACGCCGCTGTTCCCACTCTGCGCAAGCAACCGGAATTGGCCGCAATCTGGGAGCCGATGATCCGCTCGACCGAGTACGATAGCGGCTTCAAGCCTGCATCACAGAAGTCTGGTATCACTATCGGCATGGGCATGACCGAAAAACAAGGCGGTTCCGACATCCGTGCCAACAGCACTCAAGCCCGCCCCATTGGCCAGTCTGGCGGAGGCAAAACCTATCTGCTTACCGGCCACAAATGGTTCTGCTCAGCACCAATGTCAGACGCGTTTCTCATCCTGGCGCAAACCGGCAAGGGTGTGAGCTGCTTCCTGGTTCCGCGCTGGAAACCCGATGGCCGCAAGAACACTTTGCGCATCCAGCGCTTGAAAGACAAACTCGGCAATCGCTCGAACGCCTCTAGCGAACTGGAATTTACCGACGCCTTCGGCTGGCTTGTTGGTGAAGAAGGTCGCGGTGTTCCGACTTTGATCGAGATGGTCAATCACACGCGCCTCGATTGCATGATTGGCGCTTCTGCTCTGATGCGTCAAGCAGTTCTGCAAGCGATGCACCATGCTAACCAGCGCTCTGCCTTCGGCAAGCTGCTGGTTGATCAGCCGCTCATGGCCAATGTTCTGGCCGATCTGGCTTTGGAATCAGAAGCAGCAACGCGCATGACCATGCGTGTCGCGCGCGCTTACGACCAAGCCGATAAATCAGCCCACGAAGCTGCTTTCCGCCGCATTGCCAGCGCCATTTCCAAATATTGGATTTGCAAGCGCGCACCAATGCAGGTGGCAGAAGCACTTGAATGTTTTGGCGGCAACGGCTACGTAGAAGAAGGCCCCATGCCGCGTCTCTTTCGCGAGAGCCCTTTGCTCGGCATCTGGGAAGGTTCTGGCAATGTCATTTGCCTTGACGTTCTACGAGCGGTCAGCAAAGAGCCCGAAAGTCTCGACGCCTTCATTCTCGAAGTCGAGCGTGGTCGCGGCTTCAGCAAACAGTTCGATGGCTTCATCAACGGTCTTAAGCGAGACATCGCGGCACTGAAAAAGAGTGCGACGAGCAAAAATGCTGCAGTCACAAATGCTCGTGAGCAAGGCGCTCGCGTTCTTGTGGAGAAGCTAGCTCTGGCACTGCAAGCCAGCTTGATGGTAGAGCAGGCCCCCAAAGAAGTGGCTGATGCTTTCATCGCATCGCGCATATTGCACCGCGGTGGTTTTGCTTTCGGCACACTGCCCAAGTCGTTGAAAACAAAGAACTTGGTCGAGCGCGCCTATTTAAGCGCCACGAAATAAAGCTCAAGTTTTAAAAGAGAGAGGAGGAGCAATTCCTCTTCTCTCTTCTTTTTTCGATGGATACTTCACTTTTTTCTCCTGGTCTATTCATGCATATAGTTGTCGAGAAGTGAAAGTGGATGCGACGGGCTTGCCAAGCCAATATTTTACCTTTTAGGCTCAGGTTTTTAGAGGGCAAAGTAATGTCGTCGACGCTTAG
>Ga0172379_10011589_pt1 | contig 10470 bp, 8 predicted proteins | sample GrowelOW334metaG_FD_119756 | JGI IMG/M metagenome (GOLD analysis project Ga0172379, IMG submission 119756) | Groundwater microbial communities from an aquifer near a municipal landfill in Southern Ontario, Canada - Groundwater well OW334 metaG | ecosystem: Environmental > Aquatic > Deep...
AGTGGCTAAGACTTCGCGCCATGGCAATTCTTTGTTTTTCACCATGCCAGTTCTAATACCAGACAACCCTTTTTGTTCACGATAGAGTTCTAGTTCTTCACTACCTGCGGTGCCTGGTTGATATCCAGGAAACTCGTAAAAACTCTTATTAGCTAGAAGCACTTCACCAGTAGCATCAGTTAAAAGGGCACCCATCTGGCGATTGCGGGCAAGCTTGCTCAAAACTTTAGGCACAGATGGAAAGTCAATGGCACCACCATCGGTGAACAGTGCTCGCGTGGCTCGCTCAAGACCAGATGGTGAGTGCGTCGCTCTCCGCACTTCTTCGATGGCGGTTTTAAGAAGTACCACCTGGCTATCAAGGCGTAAAACATGGCCTGTCACTTGCTCGCCAGAAAGATTCCAATTATCAGACATGAAGACATCCCCAGAGACTGCAATAGAGTTATGCACTCATTCATATACCCCATCTAAGTGGTATCAACGCAGCCCCTAAGCCATGCGGCCGCAAAGACTTGCCAGGCAATGATTTTCAGCATCCAAGATAGTACTTCAACCAGCCAGTTGACCAATCATTCCATCAGTAAAGATGCGCTTGGCATCAAGTATTATCAGCAGGTCGATAGTCAAAGCGACAGTAAATTGGCTTAGCCTCTCTGAAAGGCCAGTAAAGCCTTGAGATAACTCGCTATTATCGAGTTGCCGCACGCCCAATACTTCGTCTACGCAAACAGCTAATCTTAGAGCACCAAAGCGCAAAATCAGCCCGTCAGAAGCGCTGGTGCTAGAACTTGGTTCACTTGAATTTTTTAAATCAAACAAAACAGACAGATCAATTACTGTAACAATCTGCCCTCTCACATTGGTGATACCGCGCACTAGAGCAGAGGTCTGAGGCACAGGGCTGATATCTTTTATAGTAATCGCTTCATCTACAAATTTAGTCTCAAAAGCCAGACGTCGGCCGCAGGCTTTAAACTCTACCAGCTCGAAAAGAATCTGACGGTCCTGTTCCATTACTAGCGGTCGAGCAAGCAGTCTCGCTCTACTGCGAAGAATCTGCTTAGCCAAGCTGTTGTCGACCAGGTTTTCTTTATCATCTGTCATAAGGCACCATTGACTAATTGTTCGACAATATTCAGTAATTCTTGGACAGATGTGCCATCAGTGCACTCAACTAGTGACTGTGGTGCTAGCTTGGCTAAATCAGCGCGTACCGTTTGCAAATAGCCGTTGGCGGTATGTTTGTCACCTTCATGCAAAGCTAATGAGGCAAGCATAAAACTTGCTGCAATAAAATCTGATTTTTGCGCAATCGCCTGATTGAGAAGTTCTTTTGCATCAGAAGTACGGCCAGATTCACTCAATACCACAGCGTAGAGATAAAGATAATCGTAGCGATTGTCTAATTTTACTAGAATGTCTGCCTGGCTGGAGGCATCATCGAAACGTCCGAGATTGCTGAGAGTGCGAACTAACAACTCTAAAAACTGCTTTTGAAGTTTACTATCTCGCTTGCGCTTTTCATGACCATACTGATTAATCTGCTTTAGTCCCTTGGTCAGAATTCTTTCACTAGCAGCATATTCACCCTGCTGCAAAAGCTTTCGCCCATAGTCAAGCTCATTTTGTAGACTAGGCACCACATTAAGATCAGTCGATGCGCTCTTAGTTGCCTCGCGCCGAAATAAATAAACATCATTATGAAGTCGCGGTCGCAAATAATCGGCAAACACCTTTTCACCAGCGCTCGGCACTTCAGTAGCTGCCAATAAAAGCCAGCCTCCCGGCCTGAGCAAGCGGCTCAACCGTTGAAGCACTGGCTTGATTAAGGGTTTGTCAAAATAAATCAATACATTGCGGCAGAGAATCAAATCGAACGGTTCAGTGCCAAGCTGCTTCTCATAAATCAGATAATCATCAGCCAAATTAAGATAGACAAATTGCACCATGTCTTTCAATTTGGGCTTAATGGCAAAATTACCGCTTTCCACTTCGCTAAAAAAACGAGACTTGAGCTGATCTAAGGGCTCGCTCATTACACCCCTAAAAGCCCACGAACCATAAATTCCCAGCCTTGCTTTAGCTAAATACTCTTGATTTATATCGCTGCCGATAATATCTATTTGCCAATCATCAAGATCGGCAATTAGCCGCGTTAAAAGCATGACCAATGAATATGCTTCTTCCCCAGTGCAACACCCCGCACTTAATATGCGCAGTCTTTTGCCAGCAACTCTTTTTTCTTCAATTAAGTCTGGGAGCACGGCCTCAAGCTCAGCGAACGCTTTAGCCTCGCGAAAAAAATATGTCTCAGCCACAGTAAGGTGGCGTACTAGAGCCTGAATCTCTTCGTCAGCTAGGCTCGACTGAAAAAGTTTAAGTGCGAACTGCTGAGCATCGCTATAGTTGAGATCTCGGGCGACGAGAACTAAGGCCTTCTCTAAATCGCCGAAGCGCTCAGGGGCACAGTGAATACCAATAGACGCGCTGATTACTGTGTTTAGCCGGCTCATCAGCTCTTGGTCAAATAGGCTCACTACGGCACCGTAAGTAACGTGATTATTCTATTGTATAGAGCCTGTCTGAGCGTTAAAATGCCAATGAGTTTAAGAAAGTGGTGAGCAAATGATTGGCGAATGGGAAGCACCGGTGCAACGGCTTGCGCAGCAACTGGAAGATTTGAAGCTTACCCTCAAGAGTATTGATCTAAGCAAGAACCAACTGCGCCCAGAGTTAGAGCGCATGACCATCGAACTGACAGGCCTGCTCGGGGCAAAAAACTCTAAAGTTGAACCACTTCTTGAGTTCCCCCGAATTCTTAAATCAATTCTTTCGAACAAGCAGGTTGGGGCCATGGTTTTTGGCCCTGATGGTGAGAAATTGCTTTACAACGAAAGAGCCCAATTCCTGTTGTCAGGTCTTGGTGACATAACCGATCCACAAAACCGCGATTATGGATTTTTCAAAGGCGATGGCGCCACCCATTTTCAGGGCAAAGAACTGCCCTGGGTGGAAGCTTTGAGTGGTAATACCAAAAAGCTAGAAGACACCGAAATGATCGTCAAACGGCCGGGCAAAGAAGACCAGCCACTTTGGCTAAGAGTGACGGTATCAACTTTAGCTGGTGCTGAAAGCGGCGAAATTGGTGGTGCCATAGCTTTTCTTGCCGACATCACTGAGCACGTGGCTGTTGTCAATGAGTTGTCAGCAATTTGTGGTGAGCTTGAGCAGAAGCTCAACAATTTCACTCTGGCTAGTAAAGAGCTTGAAATGCTGAGCAGAAAACTTAGCCAGGTAAGAAGTCAGGATATGGAGTTAGCCAACCAGGCGAGCAAGGATAACCCAAATACCAGCCCTAGAAAATTGGCAAGTAAAGGCAGAGTGTTGGTGGCAGATGATGTGGCTGTCAACCAAAAGCTTTTGAAATTGCAGCTGGAGCGTATGGGTTTTGAAGTTGACCTAGCGAAGAGTGGAGTTGAGGCTGTGGCAGCTGCTAAATCGACCCATTTCGACTTAATTTTAATGGATTGCGATATGCCTGAATTAGACGGCTACGAAGCAACTAAGCAAATTCGTGCTCTCGAACAAGGTAACGCCAACGTACCGATTATTGCAGTAACAGCCTACGACAGAGAAGGCGATCGGGAAAAATGCATGGCCAGTGGCATGAACGATTTCATCACCAAAGGTTCTCCCGAAAACCTATTGCGTCAATCAATTGCAAAATGGATCAATGCTCCTTCCAATTTTGATCCTTCCAGCGTTGATGACGATAGTGAGGCTGTTAATCGAGCTCGAGTTGTGCTTTTCGATGAAGACAAAGGTGAGAACCGGTCTTTAACTGTTGACATAAATGACTTAGAAGACACCTATGGTGGCAGCGAAACAGAATCGATCTTAAGGCTCTTCTTAGGTGTTTCTAGTACTTTTGTAGAGTGTTTAGAATTAGCTGTTGAGTCTAAAGATGCTGAAGCAGTCAGTCACTTTGCCTACTCTCTAAAAGGGCCGTGCGCCTCCCTTAATCTCACTCATCTAGCCGCCTTAGCCACACAGCTTTCGCAGTTTGGGGTCAACGGTAAGTGGAGTGCATCGGAAGAAACCTATCAACAACTCAAATCTGCTTATGCACCAGTGCACCAACAGGTCTCTGAAATTCTGGCACAATTACCTGCCACTAATGGCTCCACATCTAATGTCGAGGGCGGTAATTGACCGACGACTCTGACGACTTTGCTAAACGCTTAAGTGAAGCTTTTAAAGAAGAAGCCAGTGAGTTGCTGTCTGACATTCGCAGATTGCTCAGTCAGTTAGAAAACAATCAAACAAGTGAAGCGACCTTTAACGAGCAGCTTCACAATATCGATCTAGTGCTTGCTCGATTGCACAGCCTTAAGGGCTCTGCTAGGGCTGTTACTGAATTGCAGACGGTAACTATTTGTCAGTGGCTAGAGACAGCTTTAGCAAACGCCAAAGCCAGAGAGAAACGCATTGACAGAGTCTTAGCTCACGCATTGAGCTTTAGTATCGAACTTTTAGACGAGTTGCTTGGCCTCAGTCAATCAGACCAGCAAGGCAAGAACCGTATCAAAGCTGAAATTGGAAAACTACTCGAAGTAGAGGGTATCGAGGACAGCACGACTCAAGAAGCAGCACAAAAAGCAGGCCAAAAAGCAGCACAAAAAGCAGCACAAGGTGCAGAATTAAATCTCAAGCTACCGACAGAACAATTTGCAGCAGAACCACAAGCAAACACTGCAGTAGCGCCGCCGTTACCGACAAAAATAGACAACCTCACTTCGGTAAGAGTACCAATTGAAAAGCTAGACAGGCTGCTCTCCGAATCTGAAGAACTTCTGACAATCAAGACTAAGGCTGCAGAATACATTCAAGATCTTTCACAGCTCAAAACCCTAGTAGCAGATTTGGGCAAAGAAATGAACGATCTGCTGGAAATTCAGCCAGAAGCAATTAAGTTTGGTGAGCAAATTAAAGCGCTGCAGCACAAGGTTAATAGTATGACCAAGGTTGCCTCACGCGATGAGAGCAGTACTTCTCTTTTAATAAACCGCTATCTTGAAACAGCCAAAACCCTAGTGATGTTGCCAGTTTCAACATGTTTTGAAGGCTTTCCTCGCCTAATTCGCGAGCTCAGCCGAGAGTTAGATAAAGATGTTGAACTGACCATCTACGGTGAACAATTAGAAGTTGATAGACGTGTGCTAGAGCGGCTCAAAGATCCGCTGGTGCACATTCTCCGCAACGCCATGGACCATGGGTTTGAATCAACTGCTGAACGAACAAAGCAGAACAAAAGCAAGCCTAAGCTCATTGTCAGTGCCCGCCAACTCAATGGTGAAACTATCGAAATCACAATTGAAGATAATGGCCGCGGCATTGATGATCAAGCAGTAAGAGCCACTGCCGTCAAAAAATTGTTAATTGGCGCTGATGAAGCCAGCAACCTAACCCTAGATGAAGTGTATGCTCTAATTTTCAGATCAGATTTTTCTACGCGCGAGACAATTAGCGAACTCTCAGGCCGCGGTCTAGGTTTAGCCATCGTCAAAGAAAAAATTGAAGAGCTAAATGGTCGCATTGAACTGACTAGTAAACCTGGCAAAGGGAGCACATTTCGCATCATCGTACCGACTACCCTGGCCACTTTCATGGGTATCTTGGTAGAAGCTGCGGGTCAAAGATTTGTCGTACCGTTATCAGGTATGAACCGAGCCATACGAGTTCATCCGCTCGCCCTCGAAATAGTTGATGAACGAGAAACTTTCATGGTGGATGGCCAGGTATTGCCTGTAGCCGCTCTTGCTAAAGCTCTTAACCTACCCTTATACAAAGCGCCAACCTCATCCGCACAAAACCGAACCACTTTCAAATATCTAGAAATGCTAGTGATAAGCCATCGCGATAAAAAAGTGGGTGTAATTGTCGACCAGATTTTGACCGAACAAGAGTTTCTAGTGAAAAAACTAGGTTTTCCTCTCGGCCAAATCAATAATTTTGCTGGTGCCACCACTCTATCGGACAGTAAGGTCGCTCTGGTATTAAACATCGCCGATCTAGTTGAAACTATCGTCAAAACCAGATTTATGCAAGATCAAAAGCCCATGTTTGGCTTGGCCGCAATGTTAGATCGCGAAGACACAGAAACGCAAATGCAAACGATTCTTCGCGAGCAACGCCCTGCAACCACGCCATCAATATTAGTTGTCGAAGATTCTTTGACCTCACGAATATTTATGCGCAGTATTCTTGAAGCCGCTGGCTACAAAGTAACTCTTAGAGTTAACGGCAAAGAAGCCCTACACACACTGAGCGAAACGGCTGGCTTCGACCTAATAATATCTGACATCGAGATGCCGATTCTAGACGGCTTAGCACTGGTTAAAGCCATTAGAAACAACAAGCAAACTAAACATTTACCAGTAGTTTTAGTGACTTCACTGAGTAGCGAGAAAGACAAGAGAGAGGGTCTAGAAGCGGGCGCCAATGCCTACTTTGTCAAAGGAGATCTCAATCAAGAAAATCTTCTTTCAGTGATCAAAGAGCTTCTATGACCCGCCGAATTAAAGTATTAGTCGTTGAAGACTCACTAACCGCACAAAAGATTTTGGTAAAAATATTGAGTGCAGACAGCCAAATTGAAGTAGTGGGCGTGGCCTCAAGCGGTGAAGAAGCGCTAGAACAGCTGAAACATATTTCTCCCGACCTAATTACGATGGACATTCATATGCCCGGCATGGATGGCCTTGAGGTCACTCGCAAAATAATGGAAAGCACTCCTATACCGATTATTGTTGTCAGCGCTAGTTGTCTTGTTGAAGATGTCGAAAGGGCATTTCAATTAATCGAAGCAGGGGCACTAACTGCAATCGCCAAGCCCGTTGCCATTGGTAGTGGTGATTTTGAAGCAACTGCCTGGCGTTTAGTGCAAACAGTGAAAGATATGGCGGCAGTAAAAGTAATTAAGCGTTTGCCTAAAACAGCCCCCAAAGCTAAGGCCGAGCCAGCGATAGAAGTAATTGAGCTAAAGCCAGTCTCGATTGTCGCTATAGGTGCCTCCACCGGCGGTCCACAGGCTATTGAAACAATCTTGAAAAATCTGCCAAGTAATTTTCCAGCGTCAATACTTGTAGTACAACATATTGCACCAGGCTTCTTAAGCGGTATGGTTGAATGGCTAAACAATGTGCTGCCATTGCCAGTTAAGGTAGCTCAAGACGGCGAAAAACTACAGATTGGCACGGTATATCTTAGCCCTGAAGGAAAACACCTCGGTGTTGACAAGCACTGCATCGTGCTCTCTAGTGATGAGCCCATTGATGGCCACAGGCCAGCGGTTTCTCACTTATTTAAATCACTTGTGCAAAATAGTGGCGACTGTCTTGCTCTACTCTTAACCGGCATGGGTAAAGACGGTGCCACAGAACTTTTAGAGTTAAAAGAAACTGGTGCCATTACAATCGCTCAAGACAAGCAAAGTTCAGTTGTACATGGTATGCCCGGGGCTGCCATCGCTCTTGGTGCCCACTGCCATATTTTAAATTTGCAGAGTATAGCAGCAGCCCTGGCCCTTCTGTGTGAGAAATGAGGTCTGATTAAATGGAACCAACAACAACCATAATCACTAGTGAGCAAACTCTTCTCTTGGTAGAAGATACTTTGACCCAATCTATGTATATGAGCCATGCTCTCACTCAAGCGGGTTTTAAGGTCGTACTGGCACGCTCCGGCGAAAAAGCTCTTGCAGCCTTAGAAGAATTGCCGTTGCCTCAAGCCATACTGACTGACATCAATATGCCTGGAATTAGTGGCTTTGAACTCGTCAAAAAAGTGAAGGAAAACCAAGCGACTAAGGCCATAACCGCAGTACTTTTGATTACTGCGGCCCAATTGAACGATACCGCAGAAATACTCAATAGTGGAGCCGACGGTATAGTCTTCAAGTCGACAATAGCCAAGAAATTTGTTGATCAAGTAAAACTGGCTCTGCAGCAAGACCAATCGCCTTCGCTAAAGATAGGGGAACATTGCCACAATACCAATGCCACTCTCGCACAGAGCAACCATCTTTTTCTAAGTGCCTATCAGCAGATTTTAGATCTGCAATCCCAATAGATTTGTATTAAAATTGCCAAGCAAGGTTGAGAAGTTACTACTCACGAGAAATCAATGCCCAACGATAGCCTCGAATCACAATTATCTAGCCAACTTCTGGTTTCATCTCTCTGCTTTGGTGCCATAACTCTCTTTATCGGTTGGCAGTGGTGGTCTTCAGAGCAGGCCATTGCAGTTTTACAAAGCACTGCTGCTAGCAGCGATCACAAAGAAACTATTGAAGCAGTCCAAGCTCTTAAGCACTCGAATATGTTTCTAGGCATAGCATATCTCTTAGCCTTAGCTGTTGCCTCGGTCACTACTGCACAAGTTAAGCGCTTTATGGAACGAAGCGTGGTTCAGCCACTAAAAGCTTTGACTGACGCAGCACAAAAGATTGGGCAAGGCGATCTGAAATACGAGATACCTAAGTCTGCGCAAAACGACGAACTTGGTGCCCTATCAGACACTTTTGAAAAAATGGTTTCAAGTCTTCGTTCTGACACTCAGCATATTGCAGAAGCAGTGCAAGTCTTAGCAAGTTCTGTCAAACAAATTGTTGTCTCAACAAGCGAATCTTCAATTAGCTCGACCAATACTGCCGCCACCGTCACACAAACTACTGTATCGGCAGAAGAAGTAAGACAAACAACTCTTGTGGCCACGCAGAAAGGTCGCTATGTGGCTGACTTAGCGCAACAAGCAGCGCAGATTTCGATGGCAGGAAAAGCAGCTGCTGACGACACTGTTGAGCAAATGAACGAAATCAGAGAACAGATGAAATCTATTGCGCAAAATATGGCGGGCTTAACCGAAAAGGGCCAAGCGATTGCTGAAATTACTGCCTCAGTTGATGAACTCTCGCAACAGTCTAACTTGCTGGCTGTTAACGCTTCGATAGAAGCCGCGAGAGCTGGAGAACTAGGCAAAGGCTTTGCCGTTGTAGCCCAAGAAGTCAAAGCCCTCTCAAACCAGTCGAAGCAGGCAACGGCTGAGGTACGAAAGATCCTCAACGACATTCAGCAAGCAGCTCAACATGCGGCAGTATCAATTGAGCAAGGCACCCGCACTGTAGAGTCTGCAGTGAAGCAATCAACAGAGGCTGGTCGCTCCATCGAATCACTGGCCAACAGTGTCAGCGAGGCTGCTAGCGCTGCTGTACAAATTGCAGCAGCATCGCAAGAACAATTGACCGGAATAGATCAAGTAGTTACGGCTATGCAAGGCATTCAAGATGCCACCAAACAGCATGTGGCCTCAAGCAAACAGATTGAGCAAGCAGCCTTCAGTCTAACGGCAATTCAAGACGTTCTAGAAGGTCTCGTCGCCAAGTACAAGAAGTAGACTACTTCGCGAAGTAAGAGTTAAGCCTTACGCTCTAGCCACTGGCGACCAGTTTCGGTTAGATAATCACGCATTTCTTTGATTACGATCATGCCATCGGCCAAATTGATAACGTTGACCTGAGTTTTGGCGTACAACAGAGACTCAGCAATAATCATTTGTTCGGCACTATATTCAAGAACATCGGCGACACGGTCGACCATCATAGCCAATTTCTGATCACCATCGAGGGCCACTATCATCATGTCAGTTACTGCCACAGGCTTATTCGGCAAACCAAAGCGGGCCCGAGCGTTAACCACAGGAATCAATTCACCATGTACATTGACAAAACCTAGAAATTCGGTGGCAAGATCGGCCTCGCATGAGGTAATTTCCACAGCCGGATAAACCCGCTCTACACTGGTAAGCGGAATGGCGTAACGATTATCGTCAAGAAAGAAAAGTAATAGTGAGACTGATTTGGCCATTCAACTAAAGCCCTAGGCGATTAGAGAGTTGGGAGCGATAGAGCCGTTCTCGATCATACTGGCGCAATCGGCCTTTAAAATCATCATAATGGGGGTAAGCGTGCGTCACCACACTTAGTGGCAAACGCGAATCTTTAACAATGTAAGGTGTGAGGCCTAATTCTAGAATCAGTGCATCAAGATACTGCATAAAACTATTGCCAGCAGCGCAACGAGGGAAGTTCAAAGTAAAGCAGACTCCTTCACCTTCAAAGCGGAGCAGACTTTGGCTTCCTCTAAAGGCTTTAGCAGAAGCAAGTGTGACAGCCAATTCGTTTTTATCAAGCCAATTCTCAATTGACTTGACAAAGAGAGAAAACTGTTCCGCAGGCACAATCAACTCACTTTCATGAAAGCCAGCTCGACCGAACATCTTATAGTAAAGTTCACGCTTCTTGCGATCGGAGAACAGGCAATCTTTCACTGCACTTAAGGCTGGCTCGGTATTAAAGCGATTGCAGCCGCCATAAAGCACATTAACAAGGCGGTTGAAAGGAAGACTATA
>Ga0172379_10011590_pt1 | contig 10468 bp, 14 predicted proteins | sample GrowelOW334metaG_FD_119756 | JGI IMG/M metagenome (GOLD analysis project Ga0172379, IMG submission 119756) | Groundwater microbial communities from an aquifer near a municipal landfill in Southern Ontario, Canada - Groundwater well OW334 metaG | ecosystem: Environmental > Aquatic > Deep...
AGGTGTTGGTCAGCTGGCATAAGTACGAATCGGAAATTATGAAGAAGGTCTGGGAAGAGGGGCAGAAATCCAATCAGTATCTCGATTACATGCGCCAACAGGAAGACAAGGCGGCGGCCATCAGAGGCGATCCCGCAAACATCCAGACAGGTTTGACAGCCCCGACCCCGTCTACACTTTCGCTGAAGCTTTACGAGGATATTGAATCCGACTCGCAAAAAGAGATGAATGAAGCCGGAAAGACAACCGAACTTGATGCTGAGACCGAAAAAAAACTCCGTATGAAAAAAATGTCAATCGACCTGCTTATAGCGGCAACTGACGATAACGAGGCGAAACGCCGCGCATTGATAGCGCGGCTTGATAATGCGGTGACGAGGCTTGGTGTAGCTAAAACCGACGCGGAAGTTAAAAAAATTAATGCAGAGATAAACGCAATACACACGTCCATGACGGCATTGAGCGGCGAGATTGCGGACCAGGAAAGAACAGCATCACTTGTGCAGAGCAAATCCGAAGCGGAGGAAATACGCAATGAACTCATAAAGGAAGCTGCGCTCAACAAGAAAAATCAGGAGCAGATTACGAAAAACAACGATTACCTGAAGAGCGAAAAAATCAAACATGCCGCAAATCCGGATGACAAAAACAACATTTACTGGAGGCCTGATTTTGGGAAGGTTATAAAAAGTATGGCCGAGAATGATAAAAACGGGAATTACGGCAAGATATCCTCTGATGCGAAGAATGCTATTTCAGCCCCTGAAAAAGGGAAAGAAGTTCCGCTTGTATATGTCAGCGAATATCACAACGTAAAGACAGATGCCGACGTGCAGGGGCTACGGGACATGGTTGAACCTGAAATGAAAGTCATTGACGACAGGAAAAAATAATTATGGACTTTGAAATAATGAGGCTTACGGTTTTTCTACCGGTGGGGGCTATCCTGCTCATAATCGGGGGGATCAGCATTCCAGTGGAATGCCATGACGATATGCCGTCAATATTCAAGCGTTTGATTTTCATGATGATGGTTGTTGTCGCAATCTCTCAGTTTTCAGTGGTGATGAACGCAATACATGAGACCATGAAGACATATATAGACATGGCGCGGCCGGACTGGTTGAACGGGGAAAATATAAATAACAACAAAGGCATGAAGGTTCCCGCAGAGGGGAACTGGTCAACAATGCCCCTGTTTTACCTTAAGGAAACATTGCTTTCATTTTTAAGCGGCATATTGGGCTGTCTGGGAAACTGCATAACAATGCTCCCGAACATGGTCCGGAGCCTCTCGCTAATGATGATAGACATGTTCATTGCAATTTCCTTCTGCATATCCCCACTCATGTTGAGTATGCTCACGATAAAAAAGACAGAATCTGCCGGATGGAGTTTTCTCCTGGGGAGCATAGGGCTTGCAATGTCGACGATCGTGTTCCCGATTATCGATTTGATATTTGCTCAGTTCTGGGGGCGAATACTGGTTGCGGCTCTCGCCTCTGTCGCCCCCGCGGGAATCTCCGGAGGCTTCGGCCTTGCGGAATACCTTTCAAAAATAATATCAATGGTGGCCACGCGGTCAATAGGCGGCTGGGCCTCCATTGTGATTGTTGGGATACTGGCAATGTTTATCATCCTTTTCGGGCTGTTTGCAGTAATCGGCTATTTCATAGCCCCTTTTGCGTTTGCAAAGATCCTGACCGGCGGCGGTGTTGTCTCCAGTGTCTCCGGAGCGTTCTCCTTTATGACCGGACAGGCACAACAGGCGACAAAAATGGGTATTGAGGGGATGGAGGCGGGAGCCAGAGGCACAGACAATGTGAAAAAAACGAATATAAGCTCCGCCGTAGGTGCCATGTCGGCCTTGTCCCTTATGGATTACGCATCGAACAAAGGCGTGTCAATGACAATGCCCGAGGCGAAAAATACGCTTGCGGAATTTGGTGGGGATGAAAAAAGCGCAAAGAGGAAAATCAGTTACAGCCCCAACGATATTAGGCCAATGTCCCAAAAAGGATAAACCCTTTCATCCTCTTCCCCTGATGAAAATAATTAAACATTTATATATTTATTGCTTGTAATATTTTAAATAATATATATTTTGTTAAATATATAAATATAATAAAGAGCAAAACACACATGAAAAATCCAGCCTTAAAAGTATTCAGCGACAATAAGACGGCCGCAAAATTCTGGTTCCTCCTTTTCATAATCCTGATAATCGGGAATCTTGTCCAGGCCGCCTATCTTGTGACTGTAATGCAAAGGCGCGAGCAAATCGTGGTGATAGGCGATGACAAGACAGTCCATATCGCAGTTGCCAAAAACTATTCCGAGGCGGAAGAGGAAAAAAAGTGGAGCGCAAGCATGGCGGCAAGGGCGATATTCGACCGCAATCCTGCCGGATTTGACAATCCTGATCTGTTGAAACAGGTCTTCCTTAAACCCGCAATGGCTGAGATCGAGGATATATTTAAAAAAGACAAAAATCTTTTTGAAACAAAAAAACTGCATCAGAAATGCGAGATTGCAGAATACGGTTTTCTCGACATGGGGAACGGTGTCATCATGGCAAACCTCAGGGTTGTCCTGCATATAATCGGGTCTTTCGGGACAAAGGAAATAAGGCACACAAAAGAAGTGGAGGCGATATTCCAGCTATGCAAAAATCCGGATATCGGAAATAATGGCCGTCTGCTTTACGCTGTCAATCACATAGAAATTAAGGAGTCAAAATCAAAATGAAAACGTTCTTTACGATCTGTTTAACGGTCACAATGATGTCAAGTTTGTTTGCCGTCCAGAGAATCAGGCAAATCGAAATAGATGAAACCGTCGTCCGGACGGTGAAGCTGTTCCCGCAGTATGTGACTACCATAATGTTCCCAAGCAAAAACGGGATAGAGTCCATCCAGGGCGCAAATGTGACAAAAAACATTTCAGCCCCTGCCGGGTTCTACATAGAATACTCCTCCGGCAGCAACGTGGTGTCCGTCCGGCCAATGGACAAGGCCGCAAAAGGCTCCCTGAACATCGTTTATAAAAAAAGGATCATCGTCATCCAGCTTGAAACCACAAATGTTCCGGATGAGGGTGAAGTGTCCATTTCCTTTGTCGAACCTAAAAATGAAGTGGGAAAGAAAAAGCCGCAGACAACACCGTCAGTCCTGGTAAACCTCCTCGATATGGCAAAAGGTTTCGAACTTTACAAGAAATATCATCCTGAGGCGTTGGCAAATGTTACGTCCGCGAAGCTTGAACAGGTGTCTGTTTTTTCCGGCTTTGATGTCGTTGTGTCGGACGCATTCAGGTTCGAAAAGCAGGATACGGTTATCCTCCGGATGTATCTCAAGAACAAGACTAACGATCCGATTGAAATTGACAGGGAATCCTTCGCCGTAAGAGTTGGGTCAACGCTGATCCATGCATCAATCACAGATGCCGTAGAAGTGCTCCCGTCCGGAGTGACGACAATAGCCTATGCCGGTTTTACCGGAACCCCTTCCGGAGCAAGGAACAACCTTGCTCCGGAAAATGAATGGAAAATACTTGTCTCCACCGGGAGCGGCCTAAAAAACAAAATAGAACTTGACAAGCTGAAAATCCTCAACAATTCCCTGAGCGGAAATCTTGCCGAAGAGGATTTAAAGGCGATTGAAGGCCAAATCGAGGTGATACGTTGAAATCACATGTAATAGTTCTTGCTCTTTTGCTCGTGTCTCTCCCCTGTATAAGCCCTGCAGGTGAAAAAGAGACTGAGGCGGAAAAAGGATATTATGTGGAAATTATAACACTTAAAATAGAAAACATCCGGAAACTCAGGGAAAAAGATGAAATTATCGAGTCGTTGAAAAAAGAGATTGCCGAAAAAGAGATCATGCTTGAAGAGTCATGCAAAAATATCGATGCATTGACAAAAAAAATAAAAAAGATGTTGGCAGACAACAACAGCCTTCCACCCGTAAAAGATGAATTTATGTTTTTAAAGGAGATTTTCTATCCGTCCGGTAAGGATGTAAAACTGCATGTGCGGGAACTTGTTTGCGGTTATTACAAAATAAGAGGTCTAAAATGATAAACGTCCGTGATGTTATTGTATTTATGAAACAGCCCGGCGTGAAATCTGTACTTTGGATATTCGCCATATGTATTTTCGGATTGATTTTTGCGTATTATTATAATAATTTCTGTAAACCAGCGCCAAAGAAAGGCGCTATGAGGAGCGACGAGATTTTTGCGGACAATAGCAGAAAAACAGGTATTGCATATGACATGATTAACAAGGACTCTGAAACTGCAGCACCTGTGCCTCCCGCAGTCCCTGCTCCGACAACTCCTGTTAAAAAAGATGCCGCGCCTGTTACACGTCCTCAGAAAACAGTTGTTGAAGCCCCCCCGATAATAAACATTTTTTCCCGTCCACCGCAGAAAGACGAATATGAACTCGGGGATCGTTTCGCCCCTTATGGCCGACTTATGGAATGCCAACTCGTGATTACAGTTGATTCCGCAATGGCCGAAACACCTGTTGTCGGCCTTGTAACCCATAACCTCTGGCATGCGGGCAAGCTTATAATACCGGCCGGGGCTGAGGTTCACGGCCGCGCTGTTGCAAAACCTATCCGGGACAGGGTAATGACAGATAAAAACTGGGTCGTTGTCTGGAGGTCTAAAGACGACGACAACGGAAAAGAATTGAGAATTTCCGGATATGCCCTTACAAAAGAGGCCATGCTCACAGACAACAGCTGGCACATGCATGACGGTTCAGCCGGTATCCGGGGTGAAGTTATAAAATCATCACAAATGACGGAAATAATGGCCTATGCCGCTGAATTTATGGCAACATTCACAGACAACCTGACTCAGCAGTCCGTTACAATCACTGACTGGGGGCAGACGACAACCACGTCTGGAACAACAAAGGATGCCATTAACCAAGGGATTGCGGCCGCAACAAGGAAATACGCAGACAAGCTAATGGATCAGATAAAAACAGAAGGTTATTTTGTACGTTGCGCCGGAGGTACACCGTTCTATTTATATATTACCGATGTGGTAAATATGAGCGAAGCGGATCTCGCTGGAACAAAATTATCAACCATCAAAAAATAAAAGGAGCTGTAATGAAAAAACATGCGTTTTTAATGGCTATGGGAGTTGTCGGGTTAATAATGGCAGGGTGTACATCAGTCAAGACCGCAGATGCGGTTGGGGCAGAAAAAATATCCGTTTCGAAAGAACGGTTTGCGCCGTCTGGAAGAATTCTTGAATGTCAATTATTGTTCCCAATAGAATCAACATCTCCGAATATGCCGATTATAGGGCTTGTAACGAAAAATTTATGGCATGCAGGAAATCTTATAATCCCCGCCGGAGTTGAAATACATGGACGAACTTCATCAAAACATATTGGAGAAAGGATATTAACAGAAAACACATGGACAATTGTATGGAGAACAAAGAGCGTTGATAACGGGAAGGAACTGAAAATAAACGGATATGCCTTGTCAAAAGAGCCCATGAAGTCAACGGAAAGCTGGGATATGAAAGACGGGGAGCCTGGTATCCGGGGCGAACTGATTATATCATCGCAAAAAGCAGAAATAGTATCAGATATTTCAGGATATGCTGATAATGCGGAGAAAGAATCCAAAAATCCAGAAAGCATAAGCTTGTTGCGAAAATATGCAAATAAACTTATTGAAGATTTTTCTTATGCGCATTGTTCCGGTGGGACAGAATTTTACCTTTATGTCACAGATAAAATCAACATATCTAAAGCGGAATTAGCAGGAAAATAATAAAATCGGGAGTGTCATATGAAATTACTTTGTGGCTCTTAGTTTTATCTTTATATAACCGACGCTGTGAATATGAGCGAAGCGTATCTTGCAGGAACAAAACTTTTAAATATTAAAAAATAAAAAGGAGTTCAGTTATGGAAAACCATAAAATTTTATTCGTGGCCGCCGCCCTCTCTCTGTCCGTGTCTGGTTGTTCGTCTGCCCCCACACCCTGTCCTGTTCCACAGGAGCGGATTATCAATATTCCCCTTGAAGTTCCCGGAGCGGAGCTACAGGAAAGCGATGTCCGGAGGCTTCGGAAACCTGAGAACGTAAAAGCGTATTATACCGGTCGGTATATCGATCCGAATAATCCCGATGTCATGTATGAAAGCAACACCCTGTACCGCGTGGAGAGTAAAAACGACTGGGTAAAAACCCCCCGGAAAGTTGAAGATGTGCCTTCTGGGGTGGCAATGAAAATTGGCACAGACAAAGCCATTCAAGCCCTTATAACGGAATTCAAACAGGACATGAAAATCCTGCAGATGACCTTACAAAAACTCACCAGCCTTGAAGGGGAATTAAAGTCGGCCAGAAGTGAACTTATCAACTCGCAGAAGCAAATGAAGAGCTTTGAGGGCCAGATTGTGCAGACACAGGCGAAAAACGAGGAAATCCTAAAGAAATATGAATCCCTCGATACAAAGATAGCGGCAATTGAAAACAAACAGCTTTTTTCCGTCCCTTCAAACGAGCCGCCAAAACCCGAAAACAAAGAATCGAAACCCTCTGCAATGGATAAAATATTTAAACAGTAGGTCGTTTTAAAATGATAATCCCGTCCACAGGTGATATTGACAGGATAAAAAAGACGGAGGCGTTTTTATTTTCAAAAATACTCGGCCAGTCTCCGGCGTTGAAGACAATTTCCCAAGTAATTGCAAGGTGTGAACTCGGATTTGTAACAAAAGGGGAGCCCAAAAGCTCTTTTCTGGTTTTCGGCCCTACAGGAGTGGGGAAGACGGAGACATGTCTCTGTCTGGCAGAGTACCTTTACAGCGACAGGAACAGCCTTATTCGTTTTGACATGTCTGAGTTTATGAAATTCGAATCCACAGATATTTTCCTTGAAAGAATGCAGATATACACCTCTTCTAGGGAATCCACCGGCGGCATAATCCTTTTCGATGAAATTGAAAAAGCCCATCCAAAGGTATTGGACTTCTTCCTGCAGATACTTTCAGCCGGTCGTCTGACGTATGCAGATCACAGGACAGCCAGGCTTGACAACTTCTATCTTTTTTTCACCTCAAATCTCGGAACGGAACTTATTTCCAGAATCCGGAGCGAAAAATTTCCGTTCTCCGCAATGGAAAAATCGGTTATCCGCCGCGCTGAACAGGTTATCAGACCGGAAATATTCGGGCGCGTGAAATATAAGATTGTCTATAACCGCCTGACTTATGACATCCAGAGGAAACTTGCTGAGATGTACATTGCAAGAGAAATGTTGCAGTGGAAAATAGAGGCTTACGGGCAGGGGGTGCTTGAATTGGTCATACGCAAGGGCATTCATGTTAAATACGGTGCGCGACCGCTCAAAAACACCATCGAGGAAGAAATCCGCAACGCCCTGGCCGCGGCCATGATGGCCGGGAAGGGGACATCCCGCAGAAAACTCACCGTCAACAATAATTGCCTTGCCATTGATTGAACAGATTGAATGTTATCATTAAACCTTCCCTGGACAGCTGTGGACACAGTATAATGTTAACATATGCATTTCAGATCGCGCCGCGGGTGTCGCTAATATGATAACATAATGCAATCATGAATCCTTGACACCCGCAATTAAAATGATAACATTATTCTTGTCGAGGAAAGATGCCGGAAGCTCTCGATGTCAATAAATGATAACTAATCGTCCTGCAGGTGGATCCTTCAGGGGAAATAAATGTTAACATAAGGAAAAAGCACCATGAAAACCAACAAGGCGGTTAAAAAGTCGAGAAAAACGACGTGCAACGTTCTCATCAGGAGCTATCCCGGCGAGATTGCGGACCAGGTCAAGGCTATGACTGGGGAAAAGACGCTCTCAAAAGCCTTGGTATCAGTTTCGCGGATGTACATAGATCTTAAGCAAGAGCATGAGAAGATGGTTTCTGAATATTTGGCATTGCAGGGAAAGTGTCTTGATATGGATTCAAAGATTGGAACATTCATTGAATCTTTTGACGCTTTGAGGACTTTTTCGGGAGAAGGGAAATAAGAGAAAAAAAGGGGGGGATATGGACGGGGTTCGAAAAATCGAAATGAAGGCCGTTTCCGTGAGGGGGATTTTAAGAAAGGGGCGGTTTGCCTGGTGTTGGGCGGATTAAGAGGCTTCACGCATTTAAGGCTGAAAGGGCAGGGAGTGTAATTATGACTTTTGTATCGCTACTCTCAATAATTCTTTCTTGTCCTCGGCTTTCATCTTCCTATATGAATCTATCAAAATGGATTCATCTATATTGAGTCCGAGCGATCTTGAGATAGCACTTTGTTTTGATAAACCATATTCAGCTCCTAAAAATGGCTTAAGCTTAATCCAAGAATCACTTCGTATGTGGCTTGATTTTGGCATGAGATATTTACATATGCTGGATCGAGGAATACCAGAACATCTACTTAGCTCACTTTGAGAGCCAAGTTGTTTTATCGCCGCTTCAACGGCTGCTCTGATTTGTTCTGTAATTTTCATAAATATACCTTTTCTTATCCTCGACAGTACCGAGTTATCAGTTTCACGCCATGGCTTCTATGAGAATATCAGACGGAATATTTAATTCCTTGTAGAGGTTCTTTGCAATCTTCGGAGATATTTTTCTCTTGTGATTAAATATCTCGGAAATCCGGCTCCGCGCTCCGAAACAAGGTTCAATGTCTTTCCGTGTAAGCCCTGCCTGTTCCATCCTGAACAGTATTGCCTCAACCGGATCTGGAGGAGTCGTGGGATAATGAACATCCTCGTAATGCTTTATCAATACAGTAAGAAGCTCATACCTATCGTCTTTATTGCTGCCCTTCTTGACGTTGGAAAGCATAAGGTTCTCAATTTCCTTAAGTGCCTCGTGATATTCATTCTCGCTCTTAATCAGTTTCAACGCTTTCATAATGATACCCTTAAAATGTTATCTTGTTATATTCCTCATGGGTCACGGCGTATTTTACCAGGAATACTCCCTTGTCATAATCAGTTATCACGCAAAACCTGTAACGGTTCCCCTTGATGTCAAAGACTGCCTTTATTTTACTTATTATGCTCGTCTTAGGATACATAACCTTGACATCGTTCGGATTTTTCCAGCGTGCATGCTCGACTTCAAATATCCATACATCCGTTTGCTTCCTTGCATCCGCATGTCGCTTCTTGAACTTCTCAAGTATTTCCTTGCCAAGTAAAACCATATTCCCCCTTCTTGCTATATAATATGTTACCAAAACGGGAATATTCAAGTGTCTGACTCTAAATATCCGGATTTTCTTTAAATGAAGGTTGTGTTTAACGGGAAGAATCAAGCAGCCTGACGGCTTTTCTTTCGACTTTTAGGGGGGTTCCCCTCACAGCCTCACCCCCTGGCCCTAAAAACGCCATAAAACACTTCCTGTTAAATGAAATTTAGTTGAAAAGTATATTATAAAAATATTATAAAAAAAGCCAAAAGTATCGCGCCGATAATTAAATCAATCCCTCTTTTAGACTCCTTCTTCCTTATAAAACTAATACCTTGAAAGCAAAGATATCCACACATTGCTAATGTAACGGATATAATCCCAAAATATAAGTAAGTACCTAGAGAAATACGAAATGGATATATAAGATCCATTAATATGCATGCAATAAGCCATGATATGACATAGAACATGAATTCTTTTAGAACGCTTGAATCTTTCATTTATAATAATCGCCTGTAGAAGCCTGGTGAACCGTCCGGACACCATTTAAGCACCATCCAGCTCGTGCCACAAATATCTTCAGAAGGTTGAGGAAGGTAACATCTTTTTTTTTCACCCCGTGTAATTGTTTTAGCTCTCTAATCCTACAAAGACGCCGATACTTATTTGCTGATATATATAACTCAACCGGCCAACCAGAAAGGAATGCCGCAACTACAATTCCAGCCGCAATACCCATAAAATAGTTCGCTATAAATATCGTGGCAAACAAAAACATACAGGTCATAACACCATCTCCTACCCGCAAAGTCCACATAGGGGAACGATATCTTAATCTTGCTCGCCTTAACTCCTTAATGCTGATTCTGTGGCAAAAATTCATATATTTTTCAGGACTTGAGGCTCGAATGATTCTATCCTTGGTGGAATTTATCAATCCCAACGCAGATATAATTATAAAAGCAGCCCAGAATATAGAAAGTAATATTCCACCGTAGAGCAATTGGATGCTGTTTATATTGTCTCCTGAAATGTAAGTTGCTATAACTGCAACGGCGAATAGGAGTGAATGCATCAGGGTTAAATACTTGCAGAACCTCAACGTATCTTTCTCCTCCCGTGTCAGCTTCATGTATGTTAAATTCTTAATCATAAATTTCTCCTTATTAAAATATATGTCATTTCTGAGATCTTTTTTCCTCTACATCTTTCAGTCCTAAAAAATAACCTTTTTTATAGTC
>Ga0172379_10011591_pt1 | contig 10467 bp, 9 predicted proteins | sample GrowelOW334metaG_FD_119756 | JGI IMG/M metagenome (GOLD analysis project Ga0172379, IMG submission 119756) | Groundwater microbial communities from an aquifer near a municipal landfill in Southern Ontario, Canada - Groundwater well OW334 metaG | ecosystem: Environmental > Aquatic > Deep...
ACCCACCCGGTGCCGGACAATACGGGGTATATCACTGAAGGCCAGTATTATCTCAAGAACGGACGCATCGAGCCCTTCGGATCGCTTTCGCGCCTAAAACAGCAGGTCAACGGCAAAACCAGAGCGGACCACCGTTCGCTTATGGACGGTATGATCAAGCTTTACGCCGCGTACAAAGATACCCTTGAAAAGAAAGCGATGGGTTTCATGATGTCCGACTGGGACGTAAAGCTTCTCAAATACGGAGAAAAATTCGAGAAAGAGATGATGGACCTCTCGGTCAACATCCCGCTCGAACGCGCTTTGGATCTCGGCTGGGAAATTCTGGCCGCGTGTTTCTCGCCTGAAGAAACGGGATTGCGGACTGAACTGATCGATAAGTTCTGGCCTAAGACGGCGTAAGCCGGGGACGGACATGGCGAAGATAAAGCTGACCAAGAACGAGCTCAAGAAGCAGAAAGACGAACTGAAAATGTATCGTCGGTATTTGCCGACCTTGGTGCTTAAAAAGCAGCAGCTCCAAATGGAGATTCGCGGAACGGAGGCTCGTATTCGCGAGCTTCGCGCCGAGAAGGAACGTGTGGATGAATCCTTCAAGTCCTGGATTGCCGTTTTCGGTGAAACCGGTGTCTTCGTGAAGGGTTTGTTGCGCGTTACCGAACTGCGAACCGTCTCCGGAAATATTGCCGGCGTAGAGATTCCCGTTTTCAAAGGGGCCGATTTCGAAGTCGCGGAGTACGACCTCCTAAAGACTCCGCTCTGGTTGGACAGCGCGGTTGAAAACGTCCAAAAAACTTTGCTTTTAGACCTTGAGGCTTCCATTCTGGAAGAACAGCGTCGACGTCTTGAGCGGGAACTTCGAACAACAACCCAGCGCGTCAATCTCTTCGAAAAGGTTAAGATTCCCGAAGCACGGGCAAACATCAAGAAGATTCGCGTCTATCTGGGGGATCAACAGACCGCCGCAGTTGTGCGGGGTAAGATTGCCAAGCGCGGTATGGAGAGGGTCGCTGAATGATCGTACCGATGAAGAAAGTCCACTTGGTGGTCCTCGACGAAGAACGGGAAAGTGCTCTCAAGGAACTTAGGAAACTGGGGACTTTGCACGTTGTCGCTAAACCAGCTATCGGACCGTCTTTGGATGTTTTGACTGAAAAGCTGAACCGCTCGGAAAATGCTTTTGCTTTGGTACGAGACTTAAAGGTTGAACCAAAGCAGGGCTCATCAACCGCCGCTACAACTCTTGTAGAGCGAATATTGACTCTTTCCGAGGAGCGAAAAAACCTCGAAGAGGTCTTGAGTCGTTCCACTCGTGAACTTGAACGGCTTTTGCCGTGGGGCGTACTTGACCCTGCCGCGTTAAAGTCACTTGCCGAAGCGGGGATCGATTTCGTACCTTTTGAGTTTACCGAAAAAGTGTATGCCGCATTGCCGGAAAACGTTCGGGTGATGGTTCTTTCACGCGGCAATAAGACTATTAGATGCGTCATATTCAGGGAATCAGGTGTATTGCCGGCCGGAATTCCCGCTGAGGCTGTTCCCCTCACGCTTCCCGATGCTTCAACCTCAGAGTTGACTATTCGTCGTACTCAGGCTACTGAACGTCTCCAGGCTCTTGTTGCTGAATTCACTGGCCTCGCATCAGAAAAAGAAGTGATTACGGCACATATAGCCCGTTTGCACGCTGAAATCGAATTTGATTCCACGCGATTGGGAATGGAGTGTTTGTTGACTGAGGAAGAGGGACGTTCGCTCGTTCTTCTCGAAGGCTTCGTGCCTGCGAGTGAACTGAACTCCGTTGTTAGCGCGGCAAAGAAACACGGGTGGGCGATAATCGCCGACGATCCCGCCGCAGATGAACAAGTTCCGACGCTGGTGAAGAATTCGCCGATCGTCGCGATGGTTCAGCCGATCTTCGATTTTCTGGGAACCGTACCGAATTATCGTGAATATGATGTTTCCGCTTGGTTCCTGCTTTTCTTTTGCTTCTTTTTCGCGATGATTTTCGGGGATGCTGTATACGGAATCATTTTATTGGTAGTCGGTTTAGTCGGAGCTTTTCTTGCCAAGCGCGCCGGTAAGCCAGTACCGGCGGTCTTTCGTTTATTGATAACTTTATCGGTCTTCACCATTTTTTGGGGTGTCTTTACTCTGACGTATTTGGGTATCAAACCTGACTTGCTGCCGGATTTTCTTAAGTTAATCGATATCGACTGGATCTCAAACGCCAATCCGGATTCGGGTGAGCATATTAAAATTCTTTGCTTCATCATCGGAACGGTTCAGTTGTCTATCGCACATATAAAAAATATTAAGCGGGATTTCGCGACACTTAAATGGTTAGGCCAATTCGGACAGCTTCTGATGATGGTCGGTATGATGAACGTGGTATTTAACTTGGTTATCAGTTCTACAAGGTATCCGATCCCGACTTACGCATTTTACCTATTGATAATCGGCTTCGCTTTGAGTTTCACTTTCTCTAATTATGAAGGAAACATTATCAAAAGTATTTTGGCGAGCTTGGTGAATTTTGTTTCAGTATTTCTCGGTATCGTAAACGTGTTTGCGGATATCGTTTCCTATATTCGTCTCTGGGCGGTAGGGTTGGCGGGACTCGCGATCAGCGAGACCGTAAATAACATGCTCGGCCCGATGCTCGGGAAGATGTCGCTGTTCGTCTTCGGCATATTTTTCTTGGCGTTCGCACACGGTTTTAATATTATCCTTGGTTTTCTTTCTGTAATCGTACATGGAGTGCGGTTGAATATGCTTGAGTTTTCAGGCCACCTCGGTATGGAGTGGTCCGGATTCGAATATCGTCCGTTCAAGGAGCGGATCGTAAATAACGACGCTACGTCGAAGGAGCAACTATGAATATCGGTATGATAGGCGCCGCATCTGTTTTAGGTCTTTCCGCAATCGGTTCATCGATCGGAGCCGGTATTGCCGGACAGGCCGCAATCGCCGCTTGGAAACGGAACTACCTCAGAAATCAACCGGCAAGCTTTCTCTTGTTCGTGTTCGCCGGTGCACCGCTGACGCAGACAATCTATGGGTTCATCCTCATGAGCCGCATGGCAGCTTCCACGGTCGATCCTTTTTTCTTGCTAGGAGCCGGTATCGCAGGCGGTGCCGCAATGGGCATGTCTGCTGTCGCTCAGGGGAAAGCCTCGGCAGCGAGCTGCGATGCGTTCGGTGAGACCGGTAAAGGCTTCGGTCAATATATAACAATCGTCGGTTTGTGCGAAACCGTCGCTCTGTTCGTTATGGCCTTCACCTTCGGCGCTATTTGATATATCTTCTCCTATATGGGAGAACAAATAACCGTTCCCCGCGCGGTGAAAATCGGCGGATTCGACCATGTTGAATCCGTCATCATCGGCGGGGAATATCCGGTTTCTGTACAGACGATGTGGAAGGACCGCTTAACTCGGTCTGATGTTGAAGGATCCGCCGGAGGCGCGACACTCGCGCGAATTGAAAAATTAAAAGTCCTCGGTTGTTCCCTTCTTCGTTTTGCTGTTCCTGATTTGGCTGCCGCTGATATTTTGGGGCTTCTCGCTACTCGTACGTCAATGCCCATAGTCGCGGATATTCATTTTGACCATGAGATTGCCCTTCGTTGTCTTGATTATCCTATTGCTAAAATTAGAATCAATCCCGGCAACATTGGTTCCCGCGCGAAAGTGGAGGCTGTCGTCAGGAAAGCGATCGAAAAAGGCGTACCGCTACGGATTGGTGTCAACGCGGGTAGTTTACCTCTGGATTTGGCTAAACAGGTTGATTCAGGCGTAAAGACTCGAGCTGAAGCCCTCGTAGAAGCGGCGGAACGTGAAGTGTCAGTATTTGACGACTTGGCTTTTTCCAATGTGCTCGTGTCCATGAAGGCTTCATCCATTACCGACACACTGCGCGCAAACGAGCTTTTTGCTTCACGTCATACCATCCCCTTGCATTTGGGAGTTACGGAAGCCGGACCGCTTATTCCCGGGATAGTACGGAACGCGGTAGCTTTGCACACTCTTTTGGCAAAAGGTATTGGGTCAACGATTCGTGTTTCGCTCTCCGATACGATGGAGTGTGAAGTTCTGGCGGGACGTGAGATACTCGGAGCCGTAGCTGACACTGCGGGGAAAGGCAATAAAGGCCGTGGCGTCGTAATCGTTTCGTGTCCGCGTTGCGGTCGGAACGGTTTTGATACTCACGCGTTTTCCGAAAAATGGCGGGATGAATTGTATTCTTTGAAAAAGGATGCGGTTGTCGCCATTATGGGTTGCGCGGTCAACGGTCCCGGCGAAGCACGACATGCCGATCTTGGGATTACTGGGGCGGGTGACAAGGTGCTGATTTTCCGACAAGGACATATTGTTCGAACCGTAGACCCCTCAGACGCGGATACAGCTTTCCACGAGGAGCTTGCAAAGTTGTGAGTCGTATAACGACCGCTATCAGTGTCCTGTTATTCTCAGTCTTTTTCCCGACGCTTCTCGCAGCAGCCGAACCGTATTGGATGGTTCTTGAAAAAGGGAAGAGGCTTTTTCGTGACGGTTTGTACGGAGACGCACTCCTTCAATTTGAAGATGCTTCACAGAATCGTAAAGAGTTGTTTGAACAATCCGAACGCGCTCTTATCGAGGTGTTATCCCAGTCCGATGTTCGTTCCTTAGGGGACGATCTTTCGGCGGTTGAAAAACATATCGATACGCATAATCTCCACGCCGCACGCTCTGCGTTGGATGTTCTTTATAAGACAGTTGAAGTGATTTCGCTATCGAATTCGGTGTCAAAGGCCCTTTCCACACTAAAAAGGTTGAAAGGGTATCCGGAAGCGGAATACTGGAAGGGAGAGGTCTTTCGCGTTGAAGGTGAAAGCTCAATTGCGCTTTCACAATACGAAAAAGCCTTAACAGGACAAGCTTTGCTGGAAATACCGGCCGAAGCAATATCGATCCGGTATAAAATAGCCCTGTTACGCGCTTCTCGTCGTGAATATCTTGAAATGGAAAAACAGTTAATTGCGATAATTGCCACGGATGCGCTTTGGTCCGCTCAAAAACAAGATTTCGCCCGGAACGCAATGGTACATACTTTAATCAATGACGGGGTAGATCGTTTTCTGACTTTATATCGTCATTCTTCACCTGCGACGTACAAAGCCCACCAAGAGTTGGGACTCTATTATTACCGAACGGGTCGTCACGACAGGGCGTTATCTCAGTTTGTTTTTGCTTTTTTAGATGGATCGACGACAATTATCGAAGAATTGAGGGCGGCAGACCAAGATTTTTCGTTTTCAACTTTCATTTCAATTCTTGATGCCTCTCTCGGTAGTCGAAATAACGCCGGAAAATACATACAAAGTGCGGAATATTATAAGACAGTATACTATTTAGCTGCCTCGTTATTCGCTAACGGACACCGAAAGACTGCCTCCGAAATCTGGCGGATTTTAGCCGCTCGAGCGGAAGCTGGTGAATGGAAAGGACTCGCTTCCAAACAAATCATCGCGCCGTTTATCGAACCTTCTACTGACACTCCCTGAACGGAGGGGTAAATGTTTTTTGCTTGAATAAAAGTTAAGACGGGTATATGTATTACGTATGAGAATTTATACATTGGGAGGAAAAATGAAGAAAGCGTTACTCGCATCTTTTTTAATGCTCTTTGCCATTGTCTTTTCTGGAACGGTTTCCGCCAAAGAACAAGGTCCGCTTGGGTTAACCGGATTCGGTGTGTATGGTAGTTTTGGAACGACCATGGGCGGCGGAGTCGGTCTCTCACTGAAATGGGGCAGTTTCCCAGTTATCGGCTTAAAATATAATTTTGCGGGCAATCAATTTAATGTTTCGGCCGATTACTATGTAATTGATGCTGAGGGTCTGGCCAGAAATTTGAGCTATTTCCTCGGTGGCGGTGTCTATGCCGGAATCAACGGGAATGACTCATCCAATCCTTTCGCGTTTGGTTTGCGTATCCCTGTAGGCCTTCAGTTTTGGCCAGTGAAAAAACTGGAACTGTTCTTGTCGCCAATTCTTTCTATTCCCTTGCTTCCTACTCCGTCCGTTGATTTCGGTGTCGAGTTTGGAGCGAGAATCCGTTTTTAAAAAGATAGCACGTATTCCATTGGAGGAACTGACCTGCCGTGTGTCGAACCTTGAATAGTTCGATCATTCGGCAGGTTTTTTTTGCAATGATCAGCCTTGAGCGCTTTCGCGCCGGCGTGATATTATTGAAAGAAGGATGGAGCAATGAATAAGGTCGTATTGAAGGCTCAGGATTTAGACGGATTCCTTTCGGAGTCGGATAAAGAACATATTGCCCAAATGGACAGTATCTACAGACAAGCAATGCTCTCATTCAGTATTATTACAAACGCTCGTTCTACGGATGAACGAAAGCGCGAAGAAAAAAATTTGATTGAACTCTACAATGCTATGGGCAAACTTATGCAGGAAATCTGCAAAAACGAACCCCGCATCCATGTGTACTCCTTTCTAACTCCGCAAGAAAGTCATCCCGAGGCGTCACGCCTTATTTCGAAATTGCGTGATGTTCGGACTGGCCCTCAGGAGTTTGTTTATTATATTCAACGGGCATTTGAAATGCTGTTCAAGCTTGCGTATGCGGGAACCGGCGCGGCGAGCAAGAACTATTTGATCGTAAAGACCCCAGTTACCGTTCCGGTCCAGAATTTTGCCGTGCATAAAATTCCTAACATCGATTCCATGATCGAAGATACAGTTATGTGCGTTATGTTGCGGGGCGCACTGCTGCCTTCGATGATTATGTCCAAAGAAATCCAAGAATACTCCTCCCGTGATTATGTGACGCCATTCGCCTTGTTTAAAATCAAGCGAGATGATTCAAAACATGAAAATGATATGGAATATGTCCTTGATCTTGAAAAGTCTTATTTCAGGCTGGAGGATTTGGAAGGTAAAGATCTGGTGTTCGCTGACCCTATGAACGCGACGGGGGGAAGTTTCGTAACCGTCGTGAAATATATTTTAGACCAAGGCGTTAAGCCCAGATCGGTAAGTCTGTTCAACGTTATTTCAGCTTTGAAGGGTGCGATGCGCGTGGTGCGCGCGATTGATAACTGCAAAGTATACACTCTTTGGATGGACCCAGTATTAAATGAAGCCGCTTATATCCTGCCTGGTTTGGGTGACGCGGGCGATCGAATCAATGGGAAAGACGGCGATGATCATCCTCGGAACATCATGCGTTTAATTGCCGATTATGGTTCAAATATCGCGAGTCTGTATCGTTCACAGCTTGAAAAAATCGAGGATACCGTACTCGGTGGCTGAAAAGATGCATTTCATCAACGCAGTACCTTGTATTTTATTTTGCTGCCTTCTCTTTTCGTGCGGTACGATCGGAGGAACGGTTGTGCGCGCGGAAGAATATTTTTCAATAGCCAGCGCTTATTTTGATTTAGGCAAATACACTGAAGCCGAAAGATGGTTCAACCTGGCTAGGTTACATGAAAAAACGAGATTCGCGTCTGAATACAATTTGGCTCGTATCGCGTTCCAGAAAAACGAGAGCGAAGACGCTGCGCGCCGCTTTGAAAACCTTTTAACTCATGATCCGTCAAATGCCATGGTTCTTCGGGCCGCGGCGTATTCGTGGATGAAGGCTGAGAAATGGGACAAGGCGCTTGGATTATTCGAGCGTATCGCCGACATGTTGCCTGAAACTGAAGATGCGCGTTACAATTTCGCGTTGGCGCTTTCTTCAGCGGGTAGGCTCGAAGAAGCCGTGGAGAAAATAAAGCCTTACGTCGCAAGGCGGCCGGACGATAGGGAATCCTTGTTGCTCTTGGCAAGGACGGAAAGAAAATTAGGCAAGCCCGAAGCGGCGGACCGATATGTTGCAGCCCTTAAGTTGAAAGAGGACCTTTCCGTTCAGCTTGAACTGGCTGAAGTATTCGAAAGCCTTCAATTGTACGCCCGTGCGCTTGAAACCTTCCGTGCGCTTGTAGAGGCACCCGCCGAGATTCCAAAAGTTGGGAAGCCGTTCTTACGTTTCAGAGCCGCTCGCGTGATGTTTCTTGCCGGTGAAGATGTTTCCAAATCTTTCGCGGAACTCAAATTGGCTGTCTCGGCTGGTTTTAATGATGTTGCCCTCATCCGTGCGTTGGCCGAGGATGAAAAACTTTCAGAATCAACAAAAGCGCAGCTTCTTGAAATCGCTGGAGAAATTGCGGCCAAAACAAAGACTGATGACGGCGAGCCCAAAAAGCCGGAATCTGAGGCGCCTGTTCCCGATGTTCTCGCGCCGGATCCACTTGCTCCAAAGGGTACTGCTAACCCATAATAGGGTATGGCATTCAAGGATATACAGCACTTTATTAATGCGCTTCGTGATCGCGGTGAATTGAAAGAGATTGAGACCGAGGTAGATAGGGACCTGGAAATAACCGAGATCGCAGATCGAGTCATGAAAACAGGTGGCCCCGCGCTTCTATTTAAACACGTTAAAGGTTCTGCCTACCCGTTACTAATAAACGCGTTCGGTTCGTACGAAAGGATTGCCTTTGCTCTCGGCGCCGAAGGCGGAAGATTGGGCTTGGATAAACTAGCCGGTGAAATTGCCGACTTAGTGGATCTCTCTAGTTATGCGGGATTTATCGGAAAAGCAAAGGCTGTACCGAAACTAGCGCGTTTGGCGTGCGTACTTCCCTTGCCCGCCGTGTTCGGTGCCCCCTGCAAAGAAGTGATTGAAGATAATCCGGATTTCGACACCCTACCTATTCTGAAGTGTTGGCCCGAAGATGGAGGTCGATTCCTGACCTTGCCGCTCGTTTTTACACGAGATCCGGATACCGGACAACAGAACGTCGGCATGTATCGAATGCAGGTTTACGACAAAAAAAGTGCCGGTATGCACTGGCATTTGCACAAGGACGGGCGCTCGATGTGGGAAAAATGGCGCGCAAAAGGCGGCCGAATGCCCGTTTCCGTCGCTCTTGGGTGCGATCCGGCCATGATCTACGCCGCAACCGCTCCTTTGCCCCCATTTATTGATGAGGCGATGTTCGCGGGTTTTCTGCGGAAGGCTCCGATTGAACGTACTCGGTGCACGACGAACGAGATCGAAGTTCCCGCGAACGCGGAATTTATTCTTGAAGGCTACATCGATACCGAAGAAGGTCTGCGCGAGGAAGGCCCGTTCGGAGATCATACCGGCTACTATTCCTTAAAGGGCTTGTATCCTGTATTCCATCTTGAACGGATAACCCGGAAAAAAAATCCCGTTTATAATTGTACGATTGTGGGAAAACCGCCGATGGAGGATTGTTTTCTTGGGAAGGCAACCGAGCGTTTATTCCTTCCTCTCCTGAAAATGTTTGTTCCGGAAATAGTCGATATGAATATGCCCCTTGAAGGCGTTTTTCATAACTGTGCCCTCATTTCCATACGCAAACGTTATCCTGGCCAAGCCAAGAAAGTGATGCATGCGCTTTGGGGTATGGGGCAGATGATGTACACGAAACTGTTGGTCGTTGTGGACGAAAATGTGGATGTTCAGGATCTATCAGCGGTGGCATGGAAGGCGTTTAATAATATTGATGCCGCACGCGATGTTGTGATAGTTGAAGGCCCTTTGGATGCTCTGGACCATGCGTCGCCCTTGCCTCATTACGGACACAAAATGGGTATAGACGCAACTAAAAAATGGCAGGAGGAGGGGCATACGCGCGAATGGCCTGACGATATCGTGATGACCGACGAAGTCAAACGCTTGGTGGACTCACGGTGGAAGGAATACGGATTTTGAATACGGTCCGACGTTACAGCGGCTTGGTTATGTTCAGCCATTCGATTTTTTCCTTTTCCTTCACGGCTCTTGCCGCGTTGACAGCCTCCGGCGGCCTGCTGCGTTTGCTTGAAGGCTTCCTAATCAGTCTTGCTTTCCTTGGCGGCAGAACCTGTGCCAACGCTCTCAACCGAGTAATAGATGGTCGTATCGACGCAAAAAATCCTCGTACCGCATCACGTCACATTCCTTCGGGAACCGTAAGCGTATTCGAAGCTATCGCAATCGTCGCGATATCCTTTGCGGTATTAACCGTGTGTGCCTTTTTTCTGAATCCGTTGTGCGTCATGCTGCTGCCTGTCGCCGGAGTTCTATTCGTTTTTTATTCGTTTACAAAACGCTTCACGTGGTTGTGCCACGTAATTTTAGGCGTTGTCTGCGCGGGTGCGTCAGTCGGAGCTTGGATTGCGGTTCTTGGTAGAATCGATTGGCCGGTGCTTGTCTTGGCCGGAGCGAATGCCGCCTGGGTCGCGGGTTTTGATATCATATACGCAATTCAGGATATCGAGTTTGATCGCGGCGAGAATCTTCATTCGATACCCCTGCGTTTCGGTCGGAAGGGTGCCTTGCTCATCGCTGCGGCAGCGCACGCGGGTGCGGTAGTGGCGCTCATTGCCTTTGGCTTTTTTGTCGGGT
>Ga0172379_10011592_pt1 | contig 10467 bp, 9 predicted proteins | sample GrowelOW334metaG_FD_119756 | JGI IMG/M metagenome (GOLD analysis project Ga0172379, IMG submission 119756) | Groundwater microbial communities from an aquifer near a municipal landfill in Southern Ontario, Canada - Groundwater well OW334 metaG | ecosystem: Environmental > Aquatic > Deep...
CAACTTTTTTCATAGATTCCTCGATATCATCGACCGAAACGACAACTGAAGTGTACTGACCTATCTTGTCCTCCGGTTTTTTATAGAAACCACCATTTATCATTCCGACTTCCTTAGGACGATGATCCTCCCCCTCTTCTGAAGTCATTGCCACAACATAGTTTCCCATATCCTCCCCAAACATAGTACACTTCCAACCGAAAGACTTACCATAAAAATCGGCTATACGCTCCCTATCCTCATACGGCATTTCAAAATGTACCACCGGATTCATTTTCATATATTTATGTGTTATCGCTTAGTTCCACTGCTACGAAAAAGCTTATTCAAAAACCGGAAACCCTTCATATTCACTCATCATCACCCACTTTTCTCAGGACTTCGATATCGATTTTTTTCATTCCAAGCAGGGCATCCATCCCTTCTTAATACGCATCAGTCCGATAATTTTTTCATCACTCGTAAATATTGATAGCGTACAAAAATACCCGGCATTGCATCACCGTCGCACCATGATCATTTCAAAAATTTACCGATAAGATAATGGATAATCGAGGCGAGGATAGACCAGTAAAAAATGAGGTAGATAGATAGAAATAAATGGAGGTGGCGGATCTTCTTTCAAAAAAGTAATCTGAGACAGAGCCAAAGGTCCTATTAAAATAACTTTTATAGGCAATATAATGGCGGATACGGTATTCTTCCAGACGATCGGTGAATCGCCACCGGTTCTGAGGACGGAGTCAGGTGGCTGAGGGAAGCCTCGTGGGCCCGTTGATCCCAAAAGTGATGTGGTGATAAAAAGAAAGACAAACCCAAAAATGAGGAAGAGTATAACGAATTTTTTTCTTGAAATATTCATATTGAACAATGGTATTGAACGTATTATCTTAAAAGTAAAACGCTTTCATCCTACAATAATTCACCCATCCAGTCCGAACTTACGTGAGCCATCCCATCTTTTCGAAAAACAATATATGCGGATTCGAATGCGCTCGCCAAGAGAGGATAGTTGTGCATCGGCGCAAAAAATAAACCGGAAGTCATGCAGTCGGCAGAAAAAGCATCTCGCGCCACAGCGGCGCATCCGATGATATTTTCTATCGACTTTTTCTCTTGCACATCTATCAAATGGTGCCATTTTCCGAAACGTCGGCGAAAAATATCCGACACAGCAATTCCTTGATTCGAAAGACTGACCATACTCGCAGCTATATCGGGCTTCCCCGGATATTCGATCGCGATTTGAAAAGGACTTCCATCGGCTTTTGTCGTTGCGGTCATATCCCCACCGCCCTCAACCAGAAAATATTCATACCTCGCCTCTCGCAAAATAGCAGCCACTCCATCGATACAGTACCCCTTCCCTATGCCGCCAAAATCAAAAGCGATGGGTCCATCGATACTGAGGATATTTTCCGAAAGCGACCAGCGCGGTACGGTATTTTCTTTCTTGTTTTTAAGAGGGATAAGTCCCTTCTTAGCTCCATATCCGGAATCCTCAAGCATCGATGCTACCGCAGGGTCATACTTTCCATCCGTAAGGAACCGCAGGCGATCCGCTACTTGGAGGAGGTATAAAAAATCAGAGGAAAGCTCATACTCGCCAGCCTCTGATTTTCGAAAAGCATTCACCTCGGACTGGGCTAAAAATCGAGAAAAACGTTTCTCAAAATTTTCCGCATATGAAAGGATGTCATGCTTAATTTCAGGTCGAAGCGTATCACCGTCTATCAGCACGGACCAACCTGTACCCAATCCAAAGAAGGAAAATGTTTCCATTGAAATGCTGTTAGAGCTGCGATTTCAATTCATCGATAACGCCATTGAAAGCACCCGTCGTATATGTTGAAGTGCCGATCTTATCGACAGGACCGAGCTCGCTCATTTTTTTCCCTTTGATGGCGACTATCAATCCTTCATTAAACTGTTTTTTCTTTTCAGGAATTTCGTTAGTCGCGAGATCCAGAGTAAGTACATCAGTAATAATTCCTTCCCGATCGACCGTCACAACAAAACGAAGAGAGTCTTCTTTGTCTTTTGTTGCCATGTATTTTTTGACAGCAGTCAGCTTTCTCGATTCAGGAATCACGGCAACTACCGACGGCGCAACAACATTATCATTAGTATTATCAAGCTTGATATTGAGAACGTTTGTCGCATACCAATAATAGCCAGCAGCACTTAACACCGCAATACTCGCAACAACCACGACACCCTTTTTTGTTTTTAACATATTTTTATTTTACTAAACCACCTCGTAACAATACTAAAATGAATTACCTCGCGGCAAGCCGACGAGGTATCGGGCCCAACACTACTCCTGCTTCGCAGGAGCGATCCGTGGCAAGCCACGGGGAATTGAACCCGAAACTAGATTAATTTTAAAAAGACTAAGTCTCTTATTTATATAGGCTCTAGACTAGATAACAACCCTTACAATTTAAAATACCGGTAAACGATTTCTTGCAATTCTTTCTCAAGAATATCATACTCTCGTCCATATCGCCACTCAGAATCTTTGAGATGGAGTTCGAAGTTTTTCTTGACCCCGTTGAATCTCTCTTAGGGTCTATTCCCCGCGGCTTGCCGCGGACTGCTCCCGCAAAGCGGGAGTAATGATGTATACTGAACAATATGAGTATATACATCCACAAAAGTCGCAATGTCAACGTTCTCATCTACCATCTCGTTTGCCCTACCAAATACCAAAGAGTGGTTGTTTCAATGTGCCTCGACCTCGTTTGAGCTTTCCATGAAAACCTCTTTGTCTGCGTGCTCCGAAATAGCTTTCATCCAGTTCGACTTCTCCGAACATCTTTTCAAATTCTTTCCTTTGCCACGCATAAATCGCTTTTCGAAACATCATATACCAATGATTGATCGTATTGCGATTCATACCCAGCAAAAGAGCTGTTTTCGAGGCTACGATACCAAGTGTAAAACACTTGATTATTTTTTTGATTTGATAGGTTGATAATTTAGCTCTGTTGATATTCATAACACCATTTTACCATAGTGTTATCTAGTCTAGAGCCACTTGAAGCTATCGATACAAGGCTTAAGGTTATGTATGAGGACAGGTTGGACGGGCGCATCACAACCGATGAGTACGATGAAAGGGTAAAAGATTACAAAGCCGAGCAAGAGGATCTCTGGTTGCAATGTGAGGATCATTCCAAAGCGGATGAGAGTTTCTATATCAATGCCAGTAAAATACTGGATTTAGCTTCAAGAGCGTGGGAATTGTTTGAAAGTTCTGAACCTGAGGAAAAAACACAACTTATCAAATTCGTACTTCAGAACTTTTCTTTGCAAGATAAAAACCTTTTATTTGAAACAAAAATCCCCTTCTTGGGGATCATTGAATACGCTCAAACTGGGTCTATGCTCCGAGGATTATCAACTGTACGAACGTGTACTATCAATCAAAAACAACTTGATCGACAAAGACTCTTAAGATGAACTTAAATACAAAAATAAAGACTTATATAAGCCTCCATAAAACTATGCTCCCCCTAGTGGACAAACTTAGAACTTTTGAGTGGAGTGGGATTCGGTTAATATTTGAGAGATTTGATTTGAATTGGGAATGAAAAAAGAAGCTGGTCAAGCTTCTTTTGGTAATTTATTTAACGACCTTCTTATAGTTTACAAGGAAACACCCATAAGTTTCAACAGGAGATTGAAATTTTTTCGCAGTTTTTTTTCACTTATAAGTCGCTGTGTTACATCGACATCAGTCCTATAAAATTGCACATTTACTTGATGATGAGTTGGATTTCCACCTGCGTAAATAATTTCCACACCACCCTCAATGGTATATGCATTGGCGTCTTTTGGCTTAATCTTTTCAACTTCTTCAATACCGTACTTGAAAAAGCCATGATAACCACCGATTGTTGTTGTAAATTTCACACAACCACCGACTGGCTCCACTGCAACAACAGGATATTCAGGTTCAAAAGTATCCATACAAGCACCTTTTTTCTCAACCTGAGTAAACCATGCGCCATCAGAAAGTTGCATCAATTGACGAAAACCAAGCTGCGTATCAGGAGCAATATTCGTTTCCAAAAGTAATTCTTGCCAATGTGTAAGTAATAATTGACGCACATTGTCAGGACCCTCATGTACCGAAGTTACATGCGCAGGTCCACGAATACCAAGCAGACGAGTACCATTACTCCATTCATGACAACTAATATCATTCGCTAATGATGGAACTCTGAATATACTCTGGTGATGAACATTACCCAAACGACCAGTTGAAAGTAGATGAGCAATAGCTCCGTTGCCTTGGTCTAAATGAGGATAGATTAGTGGATATTTTGCAAATCCACCAACTTGATACGGACAATTAGAAGCATTGGACATTTCAACAATAAAAGGACTTTCAATGTTAATCCCATGTTCTTGGTTATGGTATGTTTTTGCCATTCTCTCATGATGTTCAAGATACTCAATTGCCCTTGGTCCTAATCGAGCCAAAATGAGTGGCTCGAGTTTTGCTGCCCCAGACATAAGGTATTCACTGAACGGATACTCATAACGATGACAAATCGAATCAAAGTCAACAATGGAAACATCTCCATAACACCCATCTTCAAGTTTCCGAAATTCTTCAAAAGTAATTCGTCCACCACGATTTGTTCGCGATGTATCTTTGTACTCAAAACTGTAAGCTTTAAGTATCCCATCCAAAGTAGACATGGGGCCTATGCCATGTGCTACAATTAATATTCGAGTTCCACCACGACTGTAACCAAAATATTCGGCACTTGTTGTTGTAAAGTATGTATTCCATGGAAAATCGTTAATACCAGTATTGATACGAGCATCAACAACATCAGCCATGGTTCCTATTCGTCCATCGCTGCCAATGAATTTATGTGTATCATTCCATGCAGAAACAAGTCCTTCAGGATGATAGAATGCCATAGCATTCACAGGTTGTAAAAGTACTTTTTTCATTTGAATCCCCTTCCTCGTTCAGAGGTTTTGGAGTTTATGTTTTCCTTGACCAAAACAATCAAGGTGTTAATGTTCCGAATTTTGTATAAAAACAACATCCCGAAAACATCAAATTATACTATATCATAATGAAATTTTTGTCAATAGCAAGAACTTAGCTGTAAAGGGGAAATAGAAATGTCAACGTTATTTAGAAGTGAATAACAAAATAGAGGCTAATATAAGCCTCTAAAATACATTGCTCCGACGACAGGATTCGAACCTGTGACCAATTGATTAACAGTCAACTGCTCTACCGCTGAGCTACGTCGGAATATATTCTTTTAAACCTGTGACCAATTGATTAACAGCCAATTATTCTCGCGCTGATCCGCCAGCCGGCGGAACGTCGAAATAATTTTTAACTTCAACAATTCTTTACTACAGCTACTCTACCGCTGATCCGCCAGCCGGCGGAACGTCGGAATATGTGTTTTGATAAATTCTCTGCCTCGAAAACTCTTGAGTTGCTTTTCTCGCTGTAATGCGTCATTTCTTGTTATAGCAGTTTCAGAGTAGATAAGTTGCCATTCTCCATGAAAACGCGCGGTGTAGCCATGAGAAAACTGCTTTGAATTATGTAAACTCAACCTTTTGATAAGATCTTTTGTCTGCCCTATATATATTTTCTTTGATAGACTATTATAAATAGCATAAACACTATATGGCATAAATATGCTCTTCCGCTGATCCGCCAGCCGGCGGAACGTCGGAATATTCTATTGTCAAATGACTGACAGAATGAAGTATATCAAAAGCCAGAAAAAAAGCAAGGGATTGGCTGAAACAGGCTATACTTCCTTTCTCTTTCCTCAACTGCAAACAGATCCCTCGACCATACTCGAGATGACATACATAACATAGAAAATACTCTGCTTTCTAGTAATCCCGCAATTTCTTGACCACGTCGTGTTCACGGATTTTGTCCAATGCTTTGGCTTCGATCTGACGGATACGCTCGCGAGTCACGCCGAATTCCTGGCCAACTTCCTCGAGGGTGTGCGTCACACCATCCTCCAAACCAAAACGAATCTTGAGAATTTTTTGCTCACGCGGCGTCAACTCGCTTAAAACACTGGCAATATGCTCCTTGAGAAGCTTGCGAGCAGCAGCCTGATGAGGCATCACGGTCTCTGTATCCTCGATAAAATCTCCCAGGACACTATCATCATCACTGTCTCCCACCGATGTCTCCAATGACACGGTCTCTTGTGAAATTTTCTGAATGTGCCGGACTTTTTCAACTTCCAATCCCATTTCAACGGCAATTTCCTCCGGTAACGGCTCGCGTCCCAAGTCCTGCACCAAGCGACGCATCACCTGCGAATACTTGTTGATCGTTTCCACCATATGCACGGGGATACGAATGGTGCGTGCCTGATCAGCCAAGGCTCGTGTGATCGCCTGACGGATCCACCACGTCGCATACGTTGAGAATTTATACCCCTTGCGATAATCAAACTTCTCCACCGCACGAAACAGACCGATATTTCCCTCCTGAATCAAATCAAGCAATGAAAGATTGTGCGAGCGGCCGACATATTTCTTGGCAATACTCACCACCAATCGCAAGTTGGCTTCGGTAAGTTTCTGTTTTGCCGCCAGATCTCCTTTTTCAATAAGTTTGGCGAGTTTGACCTCCTCATCACCCTTGAGCAAAGCGACGCGACCGATTTCTTTGAGATAGATCTGCACAAGATCCGCCGATTCATCGCTTTCCTCCACAGTATGAGCCACCATCATATCGGGTCCTTTAGCTCGGGAATGCTTATCGCCGTATTCACTCCCAAGTTTATCCGTCTCAATCTTGAGCATTTCATCCGAACCGACCACGCGGATACCGGCGACTTCCATTTTTTCGTACAGGTTTTCAAGATTATCCAAATCCTGTTCCACTTCGGGCAAAATATGAATGATTTCATCCTCCGTCACAAAACCGCGCTGCTTGCCTCGAAGCATCAATTCATCCACCGCGTCTATTTTTTGATGTGCTTTTTGCTCGCGAACCGTTTCCTTTTTGGACGATACTTCTTTTTTTGGAGTTGATTTATAGTGCGACGGCTTGACATACTCTTCCACCGGACGCTTATTCAAGGGAAGCTGTTTCACGACTTTTGAAGACTTTTTTACGACAGGCGCCACTGCCAAAGAAGTCTTCTTCACGGGAGATTTTTTGACAACCGCAACTTTCTTTGAAGTAATTTTCTTTGGAGCAGCCTTTTTCACCGCAACAACAACCTTTCTCGCAGGAACTTTTTTACTGGATGTATGTTTTGACTTATTCACCTTTAAAGGGAGTGTTCTTTTCACTGGTTTTTTCATTACTTTCTTGACAATTTTAGCAGTTTTTACTTTTTGCTTCTTTGGTATCTTCTTTGACATTTTGTGTGACACTACCTTCTTAGGCGCTGGTTTTTTTAGCGCCACTTTCTTTTTTGATACACGAAGCGTACTTGTTTTTGCTTGTTTCTTAGCCAAGACAACCTTCTTTTTCAGAATCACCTTCTTGTTCATCTTTTTTGGAGACTGCTTTGTATTCTTCATACGATAAGGATAGAGAGAAAAAGCAAACAAGTCATCAACTTGTCCACCTTCCTCTTAATTTACTGTAGTTAGCATAGGATGAAACGTATAAAAAGTCAAAAATCACGATTGGCGGAGCAATGCGCTAAACTCCGCTCGCAGCTGTTGCGATTGTTCCTTATCTCCACGATCCTGAGCGTCTTTCATCGCACGTTCCAATCGAATCATATTTTCTTTACGTAATTCTTTCTCCAGTTCTTCAAGATATTGATCAACGACACGACTGATATATACCCTTTTTTCTTCCTCATCCGCAAAGTGCCTCCCCTCAAATATCCTTCCTCCTTCAAAATACAATCGGGTTATTTCTTGTTGCAAAACGTTCTCTGAAAACATCGTCAAAAAAGTATCGAACACAAATCCCGCTTGCTTACCCTGCTCACACAAAACCACAAACAACGGCTCCTGCATAAGAAAATCTTTAAGCTTTTCGGGAATATCGGTGACCAGACGTTCCCATACCGATGCGTCCAAAACCATCACGCTACAGATCTGTCGTCGCAAAAACCCGGATCGCTTCTCAAATGATTGCGTGGAGACGGTTGTTTTTTCCGGAGTAACACTCGCATTGTCTTGTTTTTTGCTCTGTTCATTGATTACCTTATTTAATACGTCAAAAAGCGCGCTTTCTTCCACCTCTAGTGCCTCAGCCAATTTTCGTATCCAAAAAGTACGATCGATATCGTGCGCCACAAAACGAATAAGATTGAGGTAATCGTGAGCTATCTTCCTTTTTCCTTCAGGTACATTTTTGTTATGCGATTTCAATTGCTTTTCCAAAAAATACTGCAAAGCGGGCACTGATTGACTCACCGCACTCCGCAAAAGTTCCGGGTTTTCTTTGGCGATATCCGCCGCGTCTTTTCCCTGAAGAATAGAGACGATTGAAACGGTAAATCCTAATTCCAAAGCAATTTCCGTGCTACGACGAGCCGCTATTTGACCCGCACCGTCCATATCAAAGAAAAGTTTCACATTCTCTGTGTATCGTTTGATCATAGCCAATTGATCGTGAGTCAATGCTGTACCCGATACCGCCACCGTATTAGTGATACCTGATTGATGTGCCGCAATCACATCCATATTACCCTCGACCATAAGCGCGAAGTCTTGTTGTTTCATCGCTTGCTTGGCACGCGATATACCGTACAAAACGTGGCTTTTATGATACAAACTCGTCTCGGGCGTATTGATATATTTTGCCTGTGTCTCATCTCCTCCCGGAGCCACCCTCGCCGAATAGCCGATGACACGCCCCAGTACGTCCATAATCGGAAACATAATTCGTTCGCGGAATCGATCATACCCGCTGCCTTGGCGGGGCAGGCCGCTGCCGTCTTCTTTGCGGATTATCAGACCTGTTTTTTCTATTTCATCCAGTAAAAATCCTCGCCCTACCAAAAAATCCAATACATTCCGCCATCCATCCGGTGCAAACCCGAGACGAAAATTTTCGATATATTCATCATTCAATCCGCGATCTCGTAAATACGGAAGTGCCGTCTTTTTACCGACACCGTCCCGCAATTGTTTTTCATAAAACTTTGTCGCGAGTTCGAGGATTTCAAAAGAACGATTCTTGTTCCCGCTCTCCTGAGTATTTGAGTATTTCGGCAATTCAACCCCCGTCCGCTCCGCCAAAATTTTCAACGCCTCGCGAAAATCAATCCCTTCTATTTCCATCAAAAAAGCGAATGCGTCTCCTCCTTTGTTGCAGCCGAAACAATGCCAAATCTGCCGCTCTTCATTGACCATAAGGGACGGTGTTTTCTCATTGTGAAAAGGGCAAGGAGCTTTGAAGTGCGCACCCATCTTTTGCAAACGGACATAAGCACCGACCACATCCACGATATTGAGCTTTGATTTGATTTCTTCAACGGGAGAATTCATTGGCAAAAAGGACTAAAAATAACACTCCTGTGATACCTTATTGTAAGCAAAAATACGAAAATGTCAAAGGGCTTATTATAAAGAGAGCATACTTTTGCTATTTTCCAAGCATAACCACTACAGACGCACTCCCATTTTCCACCGCGGAAGATGTGGCGATTTTTACCTGAGCGTTTGGATAGTCTTTTAGTAAAAGCTGCTGTATAGCGTTGGCATTGGACTCATTGGCGCCTAAATAATAGACGGTGGTTCCGGTGTAATTCCCCGTAGCATTCCCTGCTTGTGCCGCAGTATAGCCATTTTTTTTCAAAAAATCCTGTACCTTGACGGCACTTCCCTTCAGACCTCCGCCATTGAGCACTTTAACATTCAGCGTGTCTTTGGATCCGTTATTATTGGAAGCTAAGGGATCGGGCTTTTTTTCTTCAACTGGCTGTGGGGCGGCAACTTGATCGACAGAATCCGTAGCAACGGAAGACACACCCGCCGGCAAAGAACCGATAGATGGTTGGCTGCTTCGGGTATTTTGCGAACTATCTCGAAAATGAATCCATCCCCACAACAAAATACCCACTACCGCCAGAAAAAAAATGGAACTCAAAATCTCTTTCATAAAAATATACTTAACCCTTTACGCTTCTTTGATATGACTTTAGTATACCACGAAAAAGCATCGAACGCATCGATTATGTTCTTCTCAGGTTAGACGGTATCTGTTATAATAGAACAAGACTTTGTCCGAACAATTTCTCCCTCTTAACCTCATTTTTCAATTACATGAAACCCTATTTAACTCGAAAAAATATCATCATCGCCGCAAGTGTCCTCGCAGTTATTGTCGCTGTAACACTGCTGCTTTTATTTGCCAAATCACACAAACAAAGTTTTGCGCTCGGTTCGCTCGCCCTCTTTGAAAAAGTCTCCAAACTTCTACCGATTGAGGCCGATACCAAAGCAGAAATCGAAGCTGTCAATACGCTC